>JAEEGL014822687.1_pt1 | contig 19519 bp, 15 predicted proteins | sample 9134231 | NCBI WGS metagenome assembly JAEEGL01 (sample SAMN16246548, study PRJNA631951) | gut metagenome | biome: gut microbiome; feature: rumen; material: fiber-attached | host: Bos | place: Iran: Karaj | collected 2018-10 | reverse complement strand
TGGGTCGTTGATCTTAATCAACTTTGTTCTCTGAAATAATTCTTAAAGAATCTTCAGGGTTGCATTGCTGTTCAGTTATCAAGGATCAAGCGGATAATCGGTTGATGATCATCCTGACGGAGAAGGAGGGATTTGAACCCTCGCGCCGCTGTTAACGACCTGCACCCTTTCCAGGGGTGTCTCTTCAACCACTTGAGTACTTCTCCAAATGCTTAAATATATATTACATATTTAATTAGCAGGAGAAGCAATCTCCCAGAGCGGAGAGGGTGGGATTCGAACCCACGCGCCCTTTCGGACAAACGGTTTTCAAGACCGCCTCGTTATGACCGCTTCGATACCTCTCCATAAGTCTTTTTTAAATTGTTCTGACGCGTTTCAGCGACGTTGACTATAATAACAACTTATCCCTTAAAAGTCAACACATATTTTCAAGTTTTTTGAACTTTTTTTCAAGGTATTTTGAAAGCCCCTGAAAATGCCCTTTTCAGGCAATAAAAAAGGCCCGTTTTCAGGCCCTTTTGTAAGCAGGTATGACCTTTAATTTATGTAGGTTCAAGTTATGTAACCTATCTATCTTCTTTTTTATGTTTTCATCGGGACAATTGCCGGTCAAAATATACTCGTCCAGCATATCATACGTGAAGCCTAATTTGTCCTCATCACTCATGCCGCTTAATCCGTCGGAGGGAGTCTTATGAACCAGCCTCTCGGGGAGTCCCAATTCCTCTCCTATCTTAAGCACTTCCCTGACGGTATAGTCCGAAATAGGCGAAAAATCTCCTGCCGCATCCCCGTACTTTGTGCTATAGCCCACATAATCTTCAGACTTATTGCAGGTATTAGCCACTCTTCCTCCATTGGGAAGTGACTGCGCAACAGCATATAATGTGGCCATCCTTATTCTGGGAGGGGTATTTATCTTTGCTTCATTAGATAATGAAACAACTTCTTCTATGCTTTTGGTAAGTTCATCCGCAGCGTTACCTATATTAACGGTAATAGCTTTTATTCCAAGGAAAGAAACTGCAAATTGCGAATCATCTATATCCGGCTGAATACCTCTGGGCATAAGGACGCCAAGCACTCTGTCCACGCCAAGAGCTTCCTTTAACAGTGCGGCAACAATGCTTGAATCCTTTCCGCCTGAAAGTCCAACCACAGCAGTGGCAGTTGGTCCGTTTTCCTCAAACCACTCTCTGATCCACTTAACGATATTTTCTTTTTCCTTTTTTGCGTCAAAGTTCATCATTCGTGCTTCATTCTCCACTCAATACATCTCTGCAGATAGCTTTCATATTCCGGATTCTTGCACATGCCTTTTCCTTCAACATCCGAAAGCTTAGCCACATCCTGCCCGTTGCAGGCAGTCGTCTTCATTACAATATTAAGAGGCTCCGCAAAGGTATCATTTGAAATAAATGTACCTATTCCAAAAGCAACTTTTACTCTGTCCCTAAAATGCTTATAGATCCTGTTTGCACGTTCGAAGTCCAAGCTGTCGCTGAAAAGCAGGGTCTTCTGTGAAGCATCTATGCCAAGTTTCCTGTAATGAGAGAGCATTTTCTCTCCCCATTCGATAGGATCTCCCGAATCATGTCTTACGCCGGAAAAAAGAGTTGCAAACTGAAGATCGAAATCACGAAGGAAACAATCGGTGGTTACTGCGTCGGTCAGTGCGATTCCGTTTTGAACGCCGTATTCCTTAACCCAATACCTGAGCGCATATCTGTTGGAATATGCCGGATTATGGGCATGATCTCCCTGTCCGACACACATGATCCACTCATGGGCCATGGTTCCAACAGGTGTCACTCCGAATTTCTTCGCAAGATATACATTAGAAGTTCCCACAAACTTTGAATTGCCAAGATAAGTAGATGACAGTTCTTTAACGGCACGCTCCTGCGCTTCGGCGCAAAGTCGTCTTCTGAGACCGAACTCGCTGAATGCGGATATTTCATATGTACCGCTCGCAAGCATGCTCACCTTATCAGCAAGTCTCTCCAGATAACTCCTCATAAGCTCACCATAGTCATATTTCATCCTGAAATAGACTTCGTTAACTATGGCAAGCGTGGGAATCTCATACATGGACGTATTAAGCCATGTACCGGAGGTCTCAATGTTTAAGCCACACTCTGAATCTGTATTTATGGTATAGTCCTCAAACCTTGGATGCCAAAGTCTGAGGAAATCAATATATGACTTTTTAAACCAGGATATTTTGCTTAGATATAAAAGCTCTTCTTCCGTGAAATGGAGGTCGCAGTAGGCCTTTATCTGCTCTTTGATCTCCTCCACCATTTCGGCCGTAAAGAACACATCCTCATTACGGCATTTAAAAGTCCAGGTAGTCTCATAGGACGGAAAATTATGATAAATAGCCTGACCCATGCTGAACTTGTAAAAATCCGTCTCAAGTAAGCTAACAATGATCCTGTTTAATCTCATATCTATTACCCCTCAATAATATCAATCTGACAGGTTTGCATTGCGGAAATTGCAGTAGCATGGGATACGGGTGAAACGCAAGCGCAAAGATTCTGAAGAGTTGCGATCTTTACTTCAGGGCAGAACGCCTTTAACACCATTTCATTACTGATAACGCAGATTCCGGTACAAACACCGCAGAATTCCACGTACTCATATTCCTCATCCCTTATAAATTCCGCAAGTTCGGTACTTCCGAAAGTGGGCTTATCAAAGATCCTGCGAGTCCTGGTGCGGTCTTCGGCAAGATTCCAGAGTTCGGGAATGATCTCCCATCCCGGAGTTCCTTTAACGCAATGTACAACAGGAAGTTTTGAGCCCTCCTGTGTCTCAAGATAATTTTCCTTGTGAGTATCCCTTGTAAAAACTACATCACCCTCAAAAGAAGTGATGTAGTCCTTTATCTTTCCCCTAAGGTCCTTTGCTTCCGGCGTCCCAAGTACGCCGGTCACAAAGTCATTTTGCATATCCACAACAACAAGTAGTTTTTTCATTATATCCCCCCTAAAAAACTATTAAATCATTCTTTTCCGTCCCAGCAATATGTGCAAAGCTTTGAAGGATCGATGCCCGTAGCTTCAAGCATATCATCGAGTCTGTTAAATCTAAGAGATGTAAACCTAAGTTCCTTGCAGATCTCAGCTTCCATCTTCTGATACTTCTCGGTCTCAGGGTTAGCGTACTCCTGCAAAACTTCCTCTGTTACGTTTCCGTTTTCAAGTCTCTCTATTACTCTTCTTGCGATGAGATCCATCTCTGAATTGGATCTTGAGAAATTGAGATACTTACATCCGTAAAGGAGCGGAGGACATGCGGGACGAATATGCACTTCCTTTGCCCCGTTTTCATAGAGGTATTCGGTAGTCTCTCTGAGCTGGGTACCTCTTACAATAGAGTCATCGATAAGAAGGATGCTTCTGTCTTTGATAAGTTCATTTACAGCCAGCATCTTCATCTTTGCGATAAGGTCGCGCTTACTCTGGATGGTAGGCATAAATGATCTCGGCCAGGTGGGAGTGTACTTGATAAAGGGTCTGGAAAAAGGTATTCCGGACTCATTTGCATAACCAACGGCATGTGCGGTACCTGAGTCGGGCACTCCGGCCACAATGTCGGGTTTAACATTATCGCGCTTAGCCATCCTTGCTCCGCAGTCATATCTCATCTGCTCTACATTGACTCCTTCGTAAGTACTTGCGGGATAACCGTAGTAGATCCAAAGGAAAGTACATATCTTCATATCCTTTCCGGGATTGGAAAGGGTGATGCAGTTTTTCTCCGTAAGGACAACGATCTCCCCGGGGCCGAGCTCTTTATAGTCATGGTATCCGAGGTTCTTGTATGCGTAGTTTTCAAAGGAAACGCAAAAAGCCTCATCCTTTTTACCGATCTGTACAGGAGTTCTTCCCAAACGGTCTCTGGCGGCGTAAATGCCTGCCTGGTTTAAAAGAAGAAGCGACATGGATCCGTCTACAACTTCCTGTACAAATTTAATTCCTTCTATAAGATTTGCTTTGCTGTTGATAAGAGCCGCTACAAGTTCGGTGGCATTTACTTCTCCGGAACTCATCTCCTGGAAATGTACATGTCCCTGGTCAAAAAGCATCTGAGTAAGCTCATCGATATTGTTGATCTTGCCTACTGTAGAAATGGCGTATGTTCCATGATGTGAACGTATGATGAGGGGCTGTGCCTCATAGTCCGAAATACATCCGATTCCGTACCAGCCTTTCATATCGTGAATTTCTTTTTCAAACTTTGTTCTGAAAGGCGCGTTCTCGATATTATGAATCGCTCTTTCAAAACCGTCCTTACCGTAGACTGTGATTCCTCCCCTTCTTGTTCCGAGGTGTGAATGGTAATCAATTCCGAAGAAAAGATCGAAAACACAATCCTCTTTTGATGCAACGCCGAAAAATCCGCCCATTTTTAGTAATCCTCTTTCATGTCAAAATATATAATTAAACATTGATCTCTGCCGTCATTCCAAGGTCAGCCTTGTTGGCGTCAAGAATAGGTCTTACAACTTCGCTTAAGAAAGTATCGACCTGTCTGGGAGCACGTCCCACGTACTTTGAAAGATCCATGGTAGAAGTCTTAAGTTCTTCAAGAGTAAGACCAAAGTCAGGATCGGCTGCGATAAGTTCAAGAAGATTGTTATCCATACCGTTCTCCTTAACATTTCTGCCGGCTTCCATTGAAAGTGTGCGGATCTTCTCGTGAAGTTCCTGACGGTTGCCACCGTTCTTAACGGCATCCATCATGATATTCTCAGTAGCCATAAAGGGAAGCTCTGCGAGCATATGCTTCTCGATAACTTTGTCATATACCTTCAAACCATCGGTTACGTTGAGGCAAAGATCGAGGATTCCGTCTACAGCAAGGAAACCTTCTGCGATGGAAAGTCTCTTGTTTGCAGAATCGTCAAGAGTTCTCTCAAACCACTGGGTTGCGGAAGTGATGGCAGGGTTCAGTGCATCGATCATCACGTATCTTGAAAGAGACGCAATTCTTTCACTTCTCATGGGATTTCTCTTGTATGCCATAGCGGAAGAACCGATCTGATTCTTCTCGAAGGGCTCCTCAACTTCCTTAAGGTGCTGAAGAAGTCTGATATCGTTGCTCATCTTGTGAGCTGAAGCTGCGATGCCTGCAAGAACATTGACAACTCTCGTATCTACTTTTCTTGAATAGGTCTGGCCGGATACGGGGTAGCACTCCTTAAAGCCCATCTTTGCAGCGATCATGGGATCGATCTTGTCGATGGTCTCGTGATCTCCGTTGAAGAGTTCAAGGAAGGATGCCTGAGTACCGGTGGTTCCCTTTGAGCCAAGAAGCTTCATGGTGCTTAGTACATGATCAAGATCCTCGAGGTCAAGGCAGAACTCCTGGAGCCAGAGGGTAGCTCTCTTACCTACGGTAGTAGGCTGAGCGGGCTGGAAGTGGGTGAAGGCAAGAGTGGGCTGATTCTTGTACTTGTCAGCAAAATCAGCAAGGGTCTTCATTACATTTAAAAGCTTTTTACGAACAAGCTTTAAGCCTTCGGTCATGATGATGATATCGGTGTTGTCACCAACATAGCAGGATGTTGCTCCGAGATGGATGATGCCTGCTGCCTTGGGGCACTGCTGTCCGTATGCATATACGTGGCTCATTACATCGTGACGAACTTCCTTCTCACGGGCACGTGCCACATCATAATTGATATCCTCGGAATGCTCTTTAAGCTCGTCGATCATTTCCTGGGTGATAACGGGCTTTCCATCCTTTGAAAGGCCAAGTTCCATTTCAGTCTCTGCAAGAGCGATCCAAAGCTTACGCCAGGTGCGGAACTTCATGTCCTGTGAAAAAATGTACTGCATCTCCTTGCTGGCATAGCGCTCTGACAAGGGGCTTGAATATACGTCTGTTGCCATTTAAAACCTCTTTCTATATTGAAAAATAAATTATTGGATTCCGATTAATTGAGTTTGCTTCCTGTTAAAAGCTCATATCCCTTGTGGTAAATATCGATGGTCTTATCAACTACTTCCTGAGGGAGTGTCCAGTTGTGGCCGTCATTTGACTTGAGCCAGTCTCTTGCGAACTGCTTATCGAAGGAAGGCTGTGAATGTCCTGCCTCATAAACATCAGCGGGCCAGAAACGTGAGCTGTCGGGAGTGAGCATTTCATCGCCGATCACGATATTGCCCTTCTCATCAAGACCGAACTCAAACTTGGTATCAGCGATGATGATACCCTTGGTAAGAGCATAGTCTGCGCACTTCTTGTAAAGAGCGATGGTGTAGTCACGAAGTTTTGTAGCATATTCTTCACCTTTTCCGGGGAATCTCTCCTCAAGGTATGCTACTGACTGCTCGAAAGAAATATTCTCATCATGGTCGCCGATCTCAGCCTTGGTTGAAGGGGTGTAGATGGGCTCAGGGAGCTTATCCGACTCCTTTAATCCTTCGGGAAGCTTGATTCCGCAAACTGTACCGTCTTTCTGATAGCTTGCCCAGCCGCTTCCGGTGATGTATCCTCTTACGATGCACTCAACGGGGAGCATTGTAAGTTTTTTGCACATCATGCTTCTGCCTTCGAACTTAGCATTTCTGAATCCTTCGGGCATATCATTGACATCTACCGAAACCATGTGGTTGGGAATAATGTCCTTTGTAAGATCGAACCAGAACTTTGACATCTGGGTAAGGACTTTTCCTTTGTCGGTAACGGTGTTGTTCAGGATAACGTCGAAACAGCTGATCCTGTCTGTTGCTACGATGATGAGTGTGTCACCGTTGTCGTAGATCTCTCTTACTTTGCCTTCTTTGATGGGTTTTACTTCTTTCATTTTTTCGGGATCCTCCATAAATTATTAAATAACCATAGGTTATCGTTAACTGGTTCTCAGTTTGCCTCTTTAATCCTCTTTGGAATCAAGAAGCTCTATGATCTCGGAAGCATATTCCGGATACATCTTTGCAATATCTTCGATCTCCTGCTTTGCATCTTCCGCCAGTTTTTTATTGTAATCGATCTGCTCTCTTACTCTCTGGCGTCTGATGATAAGCTCGTGTCTGATCTCAACCATTTCTCTTTCATCAATGAATGCGGCAGCCTGGGTTATCCATCTGTCCGGATACTTAACTCTCTGTGATGAAAGACTTTGAATAAGCTGTTTTTTCAAAAGATCGATACCCGCCTCGGCTTCGCTTGCCTGGCGTCTCTCTTCTTTCTCCTGCTGGTAAGCTTTCCAAAGTTTATCAAGCTTTTCGCCGTTTTCAACATGGTATTTCAAATATAAAAACTCGAGAAGTTTTCTGTTGTTTACGTAACGGATCTTAACCGTGTTCTGAAGTTGTATTAACTTGTTCTTTTCGTTTCGGATGACTTCAAGTTCCTTGCCCGCATCCATATATTTGATGGCGGATATGGCCACAGCGATGGCTACAAGAGCAGTGGCAAGGAAGTATCCGATAAATACATTTAATCCCAGTGCAAACTGGAAGAACAATAAAAGGAGCATGCAAAAAACATAAGCGCCGATAAAGATGGTCACCATGCCTTTTAAGTTGCCCATGGTCTTAAGGTTTTCATTCTCCCTAAAGTTCCTGGCATGTCTCTCACCGTCAAGTCTCCTTAAATCTCGCTTCACGGCAACGGCATATTTCTCAGCCTCTTTTATCTTCTCAATGCCTTCTTCGACCTCGGATTCCCTCTTTTGGAGAGTGTAGTACTCGATGTCCGTCATACGGCTCTTACGCTCTCGGTACTTTTTGATCTCGGCATCATAAACATTAAGGGATTTTGCGATAGCCGACAAATCCTCTTTTTTGTTCTTCGGGAGGGATTCAATCTCGTCCACATCCGTGAGATAATCGGTAACCAGCTGATACTCACCCGCAAGGAGTTCAACCTCTCTTGAGGATTCCTCCATTTGATCCAGACAGTCCATGAAATACCTGCTGCGGTCTTCCGGATCCTTTAGGTTGACACTGCTCCTTGAAGTAACATACCCTTCAGTCTCATCCGTATTCTGTTTTCCAAAAAATGAAGTGATCTTTTTAAATATGTTCATAAGCTCACATTCTCTCTGTAACTGTCTTTCAGTCCCTTGAGTATCCTGTCATTTTCTGAATAATACTTATATGCTTCATCAGTATCACGCATCTGCTTTCTTAATTTCAGCTGATGTGTCTCGGCTCGGGATTCCCATTCCGCTTTAATGGACTCGATGGTTTTTTCAAGCCGTAGTGTATCTTCATATCCATCGGTTAGTCCCGCAGCAAAGTCGATATACTCACTGTCATTAAGTCCCATTCTCTTTGCAGCGATATATGCGAGATAATGTTCCCGGTCCCCGTCAAGAGAATAAGCTTTTTTGAAGGCTCCTGCGGCTCTGTCATAAAGCATGAGCCCCACGTAGGCCACACCGAGGTTGTGGTAGATGGCTGATAAAACATTTATACCCGGCAAAATAAGAGTCTTGTTCTCACTGACGTAATTCCACTTTTCAATAAGAGAATGATAAGCTCTTATAGCCGAAAGATACTTTTTCTTTGACACCATGTAATCGATCTGACTCTTGTGCCTTTCAATGGCAGAAAGGCCGGCACCTTTTTTAAGCACCTTTCTGACGGTGTCGATGTAATAGGTGTCCTGAAGACCGGTGTATTCCATTATGAGACAAACAAAAGTGCTTAATGAACCCTGTCTCTGAATGATGGCATACATCTGATCCGCAAGCTCCGGAAGCTCGCACTCCGATTCAACCCACTGTGCAAGAGATCTTGTCATGATGGACTGATCGATGAGCACGGCGTTTTCTCCGAGAAGATAGCAAAGCTCCTCGACGCAATAAACAGGCGCATCAAGCCCTGGAACAATATATGGAATTGTGGCATATTTTCCAATGCTTATTGTAATGCGCATCTGCTCTCATCCTCTTTCTACAGAGGAATCTCCTCTCTCCAGATCCTATGGGTTGAAGGTCTGAACTCTCCAAATCCCAGGTCTTCTATTTCTGCGATCAAAAGTCTTTCGCTTTCCATGTAAAGCTTACACCTCATTCTTGAGATCTCAGCGTTAAAATCATCAAATGTGATCCTTGCGATCTTATCACCGCCACCAACGAGCGACCTGATGATAAACTCGATATAGTTACCGTCCTGAATGTAAAACTCAAAAGTCTGACCGGCATCATACCAGCTGACTCCCGCATCAAGGATGGCGAAATAGGTTTCATCATTCTGGCTTAATATATTCATGCCCACATTGGCGGTCAGTTTATCATTTCCAAGGAAAATGTTCTTTCGCTCAATGGGCTGGTCGGAATTCCTGTCAAGAAGTCCGTAGCAGGCTCCCTTGCTGTAGAGGTTACTGCCCTGGAACACACGGTACTTGCTGCACAGATACTTCTTGGATTCCTTCATCCAGATATCATTGTACTTTGATCCGATAAGGAAAACGCTGATGGTATCCTCCGCCTCGCAGACCTCTTTTGCAATGTTCATAAAGGTTCTGTCCAGCTGAATGAGTTCATAGTCGGTATCGGGCTCGTTACCTCTTGATCCGGTGGGCATGGGGAAATGTTTTTCATCCATGTAAACAACCACGGGCTGAGTTCCGAAGTTTGATTCCATTCGGTAGGTGATTATCTCATCACCCTCGTACTCGATAAGGATACTGCCGTTTCTCCAAAGTTCATCGGGCTGATAGGTCATGAAGTGGTAATAGCTCTCCATGTGACTCTGGAAGTAGATCTTTTTAGTCTTGAGTTTTAACAAAGACACTGCTTCCTTTAGAACGCCGATGTTTTCGTAGGTCAGGTTCTCGGCGGTAAAAAGGACTCCCGCCACACGGTCGGAATAAACCGCCGTTACAAGTGACATACACCTTTTAATGAATAATGCAAGAAGGGATACGGGCTGGTATGCCACCTGATCAACAAGGATCGGCGTTCCCTTCTGTGCAAGAGTCAGAAGGTGATCGATCAGGATCCCGTCTTCATCGTCCGCATGTTCAAGAGCCTCTCTGCCATAGAACCATTGGTTAATGCCTTCACGTTTGCAAAGAACGGTGGGGATATTAAAATCCTCTTCACCGGTGGTCATGGAAACGGTATCGATCGCTTTGCCGTCCGCGGTAAAACTGATCTGGCAGAAATTGTCACCGATGTTAAAGCCCACAAATATTCTGTTGTTGCTTCCTGACTTAATGCCCGGCAACTTGATCATTTAAAAGCTCCTATAGCAGCCTGAATAACTGTTCATTCATGTATTCACGCTGTAAAAAATCTTCATACTGCTTATCAAAGCGGATATAGTCCTTTGTTGTATTGCTGATAAGCATATCATTGATAAGGGCGTAGCGATTGATCCTTCCATGTCCGTCGGTATCGGTACTTGAAACCTGTCCGCTGTCGGAAAGGGCCGCCTCCTCTTCCGTCTCCTCAGTAATGTAGTACTGAAGGGTTTCGCCAAAGAAGAGGATGAAATCCTTGAAGCATACTCCGCCGCAAACTTCCTTCATAGTTTCGGAAGAATAGTCGAAGTTCTCCGTTCCCTCGCTGACGATAACGTAATGTATCTTTGCGCTCTTACCTCTTGTGACCTTGTAGTCGATGATAGTCCTGTCTCTGATCTCATCAAGAACCTTCTCGCACATGTTTTTCTGGTCACTGTTCTTGAACATTCCGATGTTCAGATATGACTTGAAGAATCCAAGATAGATCCTGCTGCCGATCATATCCTTTAAGAATGCTATTGCTATTTCTCCGGCTTCCTCGTCAAGCTGATCGGGGAAATCCGCGAAATACTTGAGGAATGCCAGTTTCGAAGGTCTTGTGATCTCAACGCCTCTGTTCACCATCTGAATGATGTTGGTTGTGATCTCCTTCGTGGGCACGCCCTTGCCAATAAAGTAATTGTATGATCCCTGAGAGACAATGGCTCTTGCAATATCCGATGAAGGATCGTCCTCAACGCAATCCCTTGCGATCTCGTTAAGATCCGAAATATACACATCTGTGTACATATGCTGGGTCATGATCCTTCGAACAATGTTACCTGTGGGAAGACCATAATTCTTTACAACCTTCCAGACTTCCACAAGTTCCTTTGTGGAGCCCTCGAAATTGTCCCCAAGGAACTGAGCAATTACAGTTCCGGGATTTCCTTCCCTAAAAACGTATATAGCCGCTTCGATCAGCGCTCTCTTGAAAACGCCTCCATCGGGCTGGGGAGCCTCAGGATCTGCATTGAAGGGCTTTAATTCTCTGTCCAGATATCTCTTGATATTTGCCCTGCTGGTAAAATAAGGACCGAATCTGATGAGCCAGTCTTTTACCTCTTCGTCATAACCAAATCTGTAAAGCAATGGGAAAAGCCTTCCTCTTTGCTCTGCCGTAAGGTTTTCCGTTCCAAGCATTCTCAAACATCTTGAGAATGAATTTTCGTCGTCGTGATTGCTGTAGTACTCCATGGCAAGAGTCAGCATGTTACGGCGAACATAAGGCCTTACGTTCTCTGATTCACCAAGCTGCATGAATCTTGAAACGTTTGATGATGTGACGGTCACAGCAGTCTTTCCGGTTCCCACCACATAGAAATTCAGCCTTTCATTGTCCCATACAAGCCCGATAATAGCCGGCAGGAACTTGCTCACAGGCATCAGTTCTTCGCTGGTGAACTTAACGGAACCAATGTATCTGTTTCCTTCTGCGTCCTCAAAGACAACTATATAGCCGCTGCCGTATCCGCAAATAGCGCCCTCACCGTTTACAAGGTCGTATTCATAGGGATACTGACAACCCTTCTGGTAAACAAAAGCCTTTACGCAGTCCTTTTTCTCGCAGACGATCCACTTTGAGAAAAGGATATTTGAAATACCAAGAGCCTGCTGGCGACTAAGGACCGCGGGATCGAATACATCCGCATAAATAGCAGCAAGATGTTTGTTTATCTTTCCCTTTGCGATCTGACCGCTGGCAAAGAATTCCATTCCCGTAAGACTAGCTTCGTAAAGATCCGAATACAAGGACTTGTTCCGGATTATGTAGTAGTACATGTAGGCCAGTCTGTCGCTTTCCAGATGATTCTGGTATCCGAAATACATCAGGACAAGAAGGGGAATATCCTCCTCTTCGGTAAGGTCCATGGACTGGATAAAGTACTCAAAAAGGCCTGTCAGTTTGATCTCTTTATCAATGGCAAGTCTGTACCATTTGTGGGCTGACTTGTCTACTTTGTTAGCTGAGATCAGTTGTGAGCAGAGTTCCTGCAAAATACGGTTGTCATCAAACTGCTCATATAAAAGCTCCAACATGTGGAGGTGAATATAATTCGTCTTTCTTACTCTGGGAGAAAGGGCAAGTACCTGCTCCAAAGTCTTTTCATTGACCACCTTGTACTTGCATCCGAAATACACGGTCTGGATCATGAAGCCGTCCATGTACTTAGAAACAGTGGGCAATTCATTTAAAGCCTTAATGGCTTCGTAGTAAATGATTCCGCTTCTTCCGCCGGCCTCATAAAGATCCTGGCAAAGATTCCAGCGGGTAAAAGGTGTTGCATTGTGAGTAGTTGGAAGCATAAGGGCAATAGCTCCGATCTTCCAGTCTCCGGGCGCCTTTCTGACAAGGCTTTCAACCTTCTGAGCAGCCATCTTGGTGAAGTTCTCGTCCTGATTAACGATGGATGCGGTTAACCAATGGTATGCATAAGCTTCCAAGAGTTTATTTCCGCACAGCTCACCGTACTTCTCCGCTGTCTCGATAATATCCGCAGCCTGGTCAACAAGCCATCCGGCCTCATTATTGCGTCCTTCAATACATAAAAGCCTTGCTTTGAAAAGATTTGCATATACATCTTTTCCGCAAATCGCCGAATATTGTTCAACGATCCCAGTAGTTTCTTCAAACCATTCCTTGTCTTCCTCAAGGCCAAGGCCATGGCGAATAAATGCGCCGGTAAGGCTCTCAAGGATAATGGCTCTGGAACGGACCACTTTGTTGTTAATGATCTCTGCTCGTCCCTTAACAACGATGGGGATCTCCAGATATGCAAAATTATTTCTTAAAACGATCCTTCCTTCGCGCCTTCCTTTTCTGCACTTGGAGGGATCAATGAAAATATTCAGAGTACAGATGTTTCCGGTAAAGTCATTTTCGGAAAGCACATCTCTTCGCATGACAATAAAGTCACCTTCGACTTCAATCTGCAAGTCGACGTAACTCCATCCGTTTCTGACGATCTCGATCTCTCTTTCAACAAGGTTCTCGGAATACTCAACTCCGATAAGAGAGGTCTCAAATATTTTTTTATCGTAAAAATACTGCGCTTTGGGTTTTTTACCCGAGCTAAGTAAGAATTCTTCAAGATTTTGTGAGTTACCGGGGATGGCTGAGAGTGCCAAATACATGCCCATATAATACTCATCGCTTCCGCTGAGTATTCCTTTGAAATCAGGGGAATAGAAAAGTTCGAGGGCTTCGTCCCAATTGGTTCTTGCAAGATTGACAAAGTTGAAAAGATTTCTGATCTGTCCGGCAGAGGATAAAAGCTCACCGGGCTCAATCTTGACAATGAAGGGGATGTTCAGCTCTCCGTGATCTGAAATAACAGAAAAACCACCCTTGATCTCATCTCCGGGCTTGCAAAGATCTCCGTGAAAATGGTATGAAATGTCGCTTTCGGTTCCGGCCACTTCAGGGCTCAAAACTTCCATTCGGGCATCTGATGAAATAATGCGGGACTCGAGTACACTTCCATCGGAAGTAAAGATCCTAAAGGATCCCTCGTAGTCACAATCGCAGGATACAGCAATCTCCACCTTTGATGCAGAGCAGTTTAAGATACCACTGCTTTGTATGTAATTTCCCTCTAAAACCCTGCTGATAATATCGCGCATCTAACGCTCCAACCCAAAGAAATTAGCTTTCGGAAGCAACAAACTACCGCAACCTACATTATACCAAAATAATAAGGTCTAGGCAACGATTGATTGGTCAACCGAGGCCCGGACCTTATTAGAATTTTAGAGTTATTTTTCGTTGTTTTTTGTAGATATTTTTAGGATATCCACATTGCTTTCATTTACTCGATCACATGGATCCAGCCCTTGGGAGCTTCAATCCTGCCCATCTGGATTCCGGTAAGGGTTTCGTAAAGCTTCTTGGTAACAGATCCCATCTCGGTCATGCCGCTGGGAAGGCAGATCTCCTTGCCGTGATCAACGATCTTTCCGACGGGCGAGATAACTGCTGCGGTTCCGCAAAGACCTGCTTCTGCAAAGTCCTTAACCTCATCGAAGTAAACTTCGCGCTCTTCAACCTTAAGTCCAAGGTACTCCTTGGCAACATATACAAGGCTTCTTCTGGTGATGGAAGGAAGAATGCTGTCAGACTTGGGAGTAACAACGCAGCCGTCCTTTGTTACAAAGAGAAAGTTTGCTCCACCGGTCTCTTCAACCTTTGTTCTTGAAGCTGCATCGAGATACATATTCTCGTCATAGCCCTCTTCGTGAGCGGTTACTATAGCATGAAGGCTCATTGCGTAGTTAAGTCCGGCTTTGATATGTCCGGTTCCGTGAGGTGCCGCACGGTCAAAGTCGCTGACCTTGATGGTAAGGGGCTTGGCGCCGCCCTTGAAGTAAGGTCCTACGGGAGTGGTGAAGATCCTGAACATGTAATCCTCAGCGGGCTTAACACCGATAACGGGATTGATTCCCATCATGTAAGGTCTAATGTAAAGAGTAGCTCCGCTTCCGTAAGGAGGTACCACATTCTCATTGGCTTTTACGACCTTGGTGACTGCCTCGATAAATCTTCCATCGGGAAGAACAGGCATCTCAAGACGTGCTGCTGACTGATTAAGTCTCTCAGCGTTAAGGTCGGGGCGGAAAGTAACGATATGTCCATCCTCGGTGGTGTATGCCTTAAGACCTTCAAAAACGGTCTGCGCATACTGGAAGACTCCTGCACACTCATTAAGAGTAACGTTAGCGTCGGCGGTAATCTCACCGTCGTCCCACTTTCCATCCTTATAAAGGGATACGTAGCGATAGTCTGTGGGGACATAACCAAATCCAAGGCTTGCCCAGTCAATGTTTTTCTTTTCCACTTTCATGTCCTTCTTTCGTAAGTACTTGTTTTAATCAGATTAAAACTGTTAGGAATAATTATCTGACTATGATTAAAAAAAGTCAATAAACCGATTTTAGCCTTTTTCGCATGTTTTCAAGGCTTATTTGACTCTTTCATACCTGATAAAAGAATAAGATAAGTCAAAATATGTTATCTCATCACTGTCCGCTGTCTTTTTCCATTCGGGATTTTCATCAAGATTTTCAAGATAAGCGTCCGCCTCATACTCGTAGTCGATGGCTGTGATATGAGCGGTATCGCAGTAGGGAAGCATCTGTTTGTAGACGCTGTCTCCGCCGATTATAAAGACATCCTCGCTTTTATATGCTTTCAGTTTTTCAAGGAGTTCCTCAATGGAATTGCAAGCCTCCGCTCCCTTAAGCTTAAAGTTCTTATCTTTTGTAAGGACGATGTTTGTCCTGTAGGGAAGTGGCTGTTTTCCGGGGAAAGTATCAAGGGTCTTTCTTCCGAAGACGATGACCTTTCCTGTGGTAAGCTCCCTGAAAGTCTTTTGATCGTTGGGGATCCTTACAAGCAGTTCTCCCTTATTTCCGATGGCCCAGTTTTTATCTACTGCCGCAATAATGTTCATTCAAATATCCTTTGGTTAGTCTTCTTTTTTAGGCTTTCTGCCGCAACTCTTTTTCTCGGTGCAGAAGCCTGCCACTTCACACTTGGGCATGAAGTAATTGTCCACAAGATAAGCCCACTCTTCGGAGTAGTCCTTAAGTGCGGCGCAAAGGTCGCGCATCAGCTCTCTGTACTCCCAGAATGCTCTGGTGCACATTCTCTGATGAGACATCTCGATAAGGTTACGGAGATTTCTCTTGTCCACGATCTTGGTCTCCATTCCAAGGGGAAGGAGCATTGCAGCATCCTCTCTTGCGATACCGAGTTCGTTCTCGAGTTTAGCCGCATTGTCTGCGATCATCTTCATGGTCTCTTCGTAGATCTTCTTTGCCTCAGGATTCTTCTCAACAGTATGAGGTGTAACAAACTTGAAATCCTCGTACTTGATGTATCTGGTGCTGGCCTGAAGTCTGGTAGGTGCTCCGCCGATGTGGGTGTACCACTCGCGGATAACTCTTGCGGAATATCCGTCCAGGATCATCTCAACGTTAACGTACTCCATGACTCTGTGATGTCCGGAGATGATGCAGTCAAGTCCGCGCTTGTAATTCTTCTCTGCATCCTCGATATTTGCTCCCCAGCAAACGCCTGCGCGCTGTCCCATAAGGGTAATGGGGTTTTTTGTTGTTTCTTCGATAATGATTACTTTAGACATAAATTAGTTCTCCCATTTGTCGCACATTGAATTTATCTGGTCTGCAAACTTGGCAAGTTCTTTGTTGGGTCTGCCTTCCAGTTTTTTGATAAGTGCAACAAGTCTCTGACCTGCCGAAATAAGCCTTGCATATACGCCGCTTGCAACAGGTGCTTTCTTTTCTATCCTGTGAGGCTCTGCCTCGTAGGTAAAGCGGTTGGCTCCAAGGTCAAATACAGAACCGCTGTAAGGCGCATAGGCCCTCTGACCGTACTCGATCTTCAACGTCTCGGCAAACTGCATCGTAACGCTGTCCTCACCATGGACGATAAAGACTTTCTTAGGCTTTTCTTCAAAAGCGCTTATCCAGTCGATAAGCCCCTGCTTGTCCGCATGTCCGGAAAGTCCGGCTACCTGTTTGATCTCGGCATTGACACTGATAGTTTCACCGAAGAGCTTAACCTCTTTTGCTCCCTCGATAATGGCACGTCCCAAGGTACCGTTAGCCTGGTAGCCCACAAAAAGAATGGTACATTCTTTTCTCCAGAGGTTGTGCTTTAAGTGGTGTCTGATACGTCCGGCTTCGCACATACCTGATGCAGAGATTATAACCTTTGGTGTGTCGATGAAGTTGATCTCCCTTGACTCATCACTGGTAATTGTCAGCCTAAGGCCCGCAAAGGATAAGGGATTTATATTGTCCCTAACAAGTTCAAGAGCTTCTTCGTCAAAGCATTCGCTCCTATTCTCCTGAAAAACTTCTGTTGCTTCAACCGCCATGGGACTGTCCACATATACAGGCCAGTTGTCATGACCTTTGATAAGCCGATTGACCTTGATCTTTCTAAGGAAATATAAAAGTTCCTGAGTACGTCCTACCGCAAATGACGGGATGACAACGTTTCCACCTCTGTCAAAGGTCTCCTGAATGACCTTGGCGATCTCCGTAACATAGTCGGGTTTATCGGTGGAATGAAGCCTGTCTCCATAGGTGGACTCCATGACTACGAAATCCGCCTGAGCCGTTGGCTGTGGATCGCGAAGAAGCGGCTGATTCTTGTTTCCTATATCTCCGGAAAAAACGATCTTTTTGGTGGTATCGCCTTCGGTCAGCCATACTTCGATGGATGAAGAACCAAGCAAATGTCCGATATCGGTAAAGCGGATCTTTACTCCGTCGCATACTTCGATCTCTTCACCGTAGTGGCAAGCCACAAGCCTCTTGATGGCGCCTTCGGCATCCTCCAATGTATAAAGAGGTTCAACCAGAGCATTGTCATCGCTTCTCTTTAACTTACGATTCTTCCACTCTGCTTCCTGCATCTGAATGTGGGCACAGTCTCTGAGCATTATGCTGCAGAGATCAACTGTAGCATCCGTTGCAAATATCTGTCCTCTGAATCCCTTTGCATACAAAAGGGGCAGGAGTCCCGAATGATCTACATGAGCGTGAGTCAGCAAAACATAATCGATCTGGGATTCATGCACGGGAAGCTCTGCATTTTCAAAGGTCTGAGTTCCCTGCTGCATACCGTAATCCACAAGAATATGCTTGTCGTTTACTTCTAGATAATGGCAGCTGCCGGTTACCTGATGATCGGCTCCGATAAATATTAATTTCATTTGGGGTTCCTCCTTTGATCGTATTTTGAGAAATATCCCATAAAGAAAAAATAAGCATAAAAGCTTATTCACTTTTATGCTTATCAGTATATCATATATTGTATGTTTTTTGTATGATAATCTCTATTTATATACAAGATTTTGTAGTTTAGGCTTAGTACTGCATTGCCCAGGTAACTCCGTAAAGAGAAACCATCATCTTTCTTACTTCTTCCTTCATGATCTTGCATGCTTCGAACTCGGTCTTTACATGGATAAGTCCGATCTTTCTCTTCTTGTCGCAGAAATAAACATCATATCCGTTGCCGCTCTTCTCCATGCAGATCCTCTTATTGTGCTTGCCCTGAAGCTTGTAGAGTTTCTTGGGAACGAGATGGTCCTTGAAAAATTTCTGAAGTTCTTTGGTGGTCATTTGATTGCCCCCTTTCTGTCCTGTAAAAAATTATGTATAATTCGAACTGAGTCGCGTTTGAAATTGCTTTTAGATTTTTAAAACCTTTAAACGTAGTTTTTAAAACTACATTAAGTATAACATGGCAAAACATAGCAGGCAATAGGTTTTGGATCAATCTTAAGCATTTCTTCAGAATTGTTTTTTGAAGCCTAAAACAAGGCTATTTTAAGGGCTGAAAAATTTTTTAAAAAAAATTGAAAAATGTTGTTGACAAGACAATGGTCTTTTAGTATACTAGCACATGTCCGTTGGAAATACAGCGAACGAAATGCGATAGTAGCTTAGTTGGTAAAGCGCCACCTTGCCAAGGTGGAGACCGCGGGTTCGAGCCCCGTCTATCGCTCTTTTTTATACCTATTTTCAAAGCTCCGATTTATGATCGGAGCTTTTTTTATGTCCAAAATTATTTTGTTGTTATGTTAAATAAAAAGAGAGGTGATCCCGTAAGGCGATCTTCTCTCTTTTCTAATTAATTATTTTATTGCTCCAATGCCGGTCAGGCGCCCTTCTCATCCATCTGGGATGTGTAAAGGTGGTAATAGTATCCGTGCTTTGCAAGAAGTTCCTCATGGGTTCCCGCTTCCACTATTCCGCCATCATCAATATACATGATGACATCGCAGTTCTTGATGGTAGAAAGACGGTGAGCAATGATGAATGTTGTACGTCCCTTCATCATATTTGAAAGACCGGTCTGAAGAGCACGCTCGGTCTGTACGTCAATGCTGGAGGTTGCCTCATCAAGCACAAGGATCTTGGGATCCGAGATAAGGGTTCTTGCAAAGGAAATGAGCTGTTTCTGGCCCTGTGAAAGAGTGGTACCACGCTCTCTTACTTCGCTCTCGTATCCGTCCTGCATTGCGCTGATAAACGCGTCTGCGCATACGATCTTTGATGCTTCTCTGATTTCTTCATCGGTAGCATCAAGCTTACCGTATCTAATGTTATCACCAATGGTTCCCGAGAAGATAAAGCTGTCCTGAAGCATGATACCCATCTGGCTTCTGAGTGAATGAAGGGTAACTTCGGAAATGTCTTCTCCGTCAATGAGCACCTTACC
>JAEEGL014181178.1_pt1 | contig 19519 bp, 10 predicted proteins | sample 9134231 | NCBI WGS metagenome assembly JAEEGL01 (sample SAMN16246548, study PRJNA631951) | gut metagenome | biome: gut microbiome; feature: rumen; material: fiber-attached | host: Bos | place: Iran: Karaj | collected 2018-10 | reverse complement strand
ATTTTTTATATTGATATGAATAATTTTCGTATCATTTCCTTATTTGTAACTTTATTATTTTTATTGTTAATATATTATGAAATATCAAATCCTAATGAAAATCCAAAAAAATAAAAATTATTAGAACAAATAAATGAAATCGAAAACAAAAAAAAGAACAAAGAAAAATAATTTCTATAACGAATAAAAAGTGTATTACAAAGATAAAAATACAATATTAAAAGATATGGAATAATCGTTTTATATTTATATTACTAATAATTAGAATTATCATAAGAAATAGAGAAAACAAAAGAATTAGACTTATTTCTTTATACTTTTACAGTGTAAAATTTTATTATATTTTAAATAATATAATAAATATTTAATATATATATAAAAAGTTTGGAAAATGGAAATCTTGAACAGATTATGAAGAAAAAATTATTAACTTAATTAAATATTTATAGAATATTCGAGGTCTCATACTTAAATATATTACACAAATAAAAATAATGTCAATATATATTAGTGGTTCAAAAATTAAAATTACTCAAAATATTTTTGAATTTCAAGTTATTTTAGAATTTTGAAAAAAAATTTTTTCACATATATGATTATGTTAAATTTTTTTAAAACATGACAAACCTGAATAAATATAAATATTTATTATTTAGATTGAAATAAATTTATGAGATAATATTACAAATTATTTTTTAAATTATCTGTTATTTTTTTTCTTTTTCATTTCTTATTATGCTTGTTCTAATTCAGTTCCTATTAACCTTTCATAATTAATAGTTTTAATTTTTAATATTTTCATTTTTTTTCCAAGGAAATAAAACAAAATAGCAAAGCATAAAATAATTAAAATTAAAATAATAAAAAATATTTGATAAAAATTACTTTTCTCTCCATCTTTTTTAACAACATTATCATCTTTATTTTGATTATTCTCTTTATCATTATTATCCTTATCTTTATCTTTATTATTATCTTTATCTTCATCTTTCTTTTCTTCTTTAGGTTTATAAGGTGTAACAGGACCTAATGGTTTTTGGTCCCAAGGATCAATTTCTTCATCTTTATCTTCATCTTCAAAATCAAAAGGATTTTCATAATCATCTAATTTTTCTCTGTCCATGAAATCATAATCTTTATCTATAAAACTATTGAAATCTGATATTACATTATATAATAATTTTCTATTATCATATTCTAAATATGTTTTGGAATTTTTATTTATTTTTTCTATAGTACTATCTGATATTTTTGATGCCGTGGTTGTGCCTAATTTGAACGTGATAATTTTATCATTTTTTGATATTAATATTATTAATATGCTTTCATGATCTTTAAAAGTATCAAATAATATTCTTTGAATGTTTTGAGTTAAATCTTCTATAAGACCTTTCAAGTAATTTACTTTAGTTAAATTTGAATTAAATTTTATGTTAGCAATAAAAAATACATATATATGTACTAAGTTTTTATCATAAAAATTATTTAATTGATTTTTTGTTGCTAAGTATTCTTCTTTTGTTAATAAATTATCTGGATCTATTAAATAATAGTTCCATGAGTTATTTGATGAGGAAAAATTTTTATAAGTTATATCCCAAAGAGAATTTGAATCCCAAGAAATTTGATAACATTGAATAAATAATATAATATAAATTAAGATATCTATTCTCTTCATTTTTTTATAAATAAATAATAAAATTAATTATTTATCTTCTTTTATAAATAAAAAAAATATATAAAATATCCAAATTTTTAATATATTTTCTCTGATATGTTATTTTAATTATATAAATAACTTTTTTGAAATAAATAAATCATAATTTAAAATAAAATTATCGGAAATCTATTTATTTCTTTTCAATATCTTTGTGTTTAGAAAAAGATTTAGGTTGTTCTCCTATTTTTAAATCACTTGATTTCTTCATGATAATAATTTCTTCAACAAAGGATATTCAAAAATTTTGTTTAATATTAACTAATATTTGAAGAGAAAATTAATCTTTTAAAAAAAAATTTCTAAGTTTATTTTTTATACATTAAATTGAATTGGGTGTTCAGTTTTTTAACAATTTAATAATTTTTTATGTTTTTTAATTTATAATAATTTTTGAAAATTTAAATTAATTGTTTTATATATAAATTTTTATTTATTTATCACTTAATATTAATTTTTCAATATAATCAGGAGTTAAAAATATTTTTCTCTTACTTTCCTCTCCCAAATTAAAATTATTTTTTTCTTTATCAATTATACAATTCTGATGAATAAAATTATTAATAGGTGAAATAAGGTCTAAATCAATATCAAATTCATTATGAGTCATTTCTTCAGGTAATGAAACTTCATAGGGGCAATTACACATATTTTTCAATTTTAATGTTTCTTTAAAAGGAATTAAAGGATCTTTTTGACCATGAACGAATAAAATTGGACAAGTAACATCTTTAATATAATCAATAGAAAAAAATCTGTCTTTTAATAATACATTTAAAGGACCTACTAAATTTTTGGCAACTTCTTTAATTGAAGAAAACCCACTTATAACAAATAAAGCATTTGGTTTTCTTTTAGAAGCTAAATAAATTGCAGGTGAAGTTCCAATTGATCTCCCTAATATATATATATTATTATCATTTAGATTAAATTTTGCTTTTATGTAATCATATACTATTGTTGTATTTTCTAATATTATATTTGAGTTTGAGTCTTTTGTTTTATAAATTGAATAACCTGGATATTCTATTATTATTATATTCATATATAATTGTGAACATAATTTTTCTCCCAACGAACGAGCTCCGAAAATATCTTCTGCATTACCATGGAATAATAATATAAAATTTTTAGATTTTTTATTACTTTTATCTTGAAGGAATAAACATGGAATATAATCTTGGGTATCTGTTATTTTTAATAATCTAGGAATATATATTAATTCATCTCCAAATATTTTTGCATCACTCATTTTAAATTTAGGAGATGGAAATATTAATCCATTTAAATTCATATATATAAAATATACATTTATATAAAAAATAAATGGAAAAGAATTATCAAAAAAAATAAATATAAAAAATTAATTATTTAATGAATAACCCCCATTATAAAACCCATTAAAACTCAATAAAAAATTCTAGTAAAAAAAATAAAAAAAAATTAAAAAAAAATAAAACTTATGGAAGACGAATTGGAGAATAAACCAGAGCAAAAGTCATTAAATTTAATGGCAATAATAGGTTTTTCAGGTAAAGTTCCAGATGGATTGATACTTCATCCAGATAACGAAACATTAATATTTCCAATCGGCTCTCAAATAATAGTTCGTAATGTTTTAACAAGACAAGACGCATTTCTTAGAGGACATGACAATGACATATCAATAATGTCACTTTCAAAATCAGGAAGATATTTAGCAAGTGGACAAAAAACTTTTTCAGGTTTTAAAGCAGATATTATTATTTGGGATTTAACTACTCTTTCACTTATTCATAGATTTTCTATTCATAAAGTTATTATTCAATCACTTGATTTTTCTTTTAATGATAAATATCTTGTTTCTGTTGGAGGAAGAGATGATAATAATTTAATTGTTTGGGATGTGCAAACTGGAAAAGCTTTAAGTGGATCTACTGCAGGAACTGCTTTTGTTAGACAAGTTAAATTTTTTAATTTAAGTGACAATAAATTTATCACTTGCCAAGATTATGGTATAAGAATTTGGAATGTTGATTATGAATTAAAAAAATTAAGTCATATTGAAGTTAATTTTGGGAATTTAAAAAGAATTCCTTTATCTATGGTTGTTGATCCTTTAGATAAATTTGCATATTTTGGAACTCAAAGTGGTGATATTTTAGAAATTGATTTAACTCATGCAATTTATAAAAGAATTGGTCCTGTTAAAAAATTATTTTCCCAAGGAGTTATTACTATTAAAATGTTACCTAATAGTGATTTACTCGTTGGAACTGGGAATGGTACAATAGCCAAGATAGGTTTTATTGATTTTAAAATTAAAAATGAAGGAAAAATACTTGGAGCTGTAACTTCAATAACTCTAACAGCAGAGTCTTCATTTATGTTTGTTGGTACTGACCAATCGAATATTTATTGGGTAGAAACTTCATCATTAAAAAGTGAAATACGTAATACATGTCATAATGATTCAATAAACGATATCCAATTCCCATATGAATACAGTGGAGTGTTTGGAACATGTGGTAAGGAGGACATTCGTATATGGAATAGTGAAACACGTCAGGAACATTTACGTATTCATGTCCCAAATTTAGAGTGTTTCTGTTTTGGTTTCATGCGAAATGGTAAGTCAATTTACAGTGGATGGCATGATGGTAAAATCCGTGCATTCCTCCCTCAAAGTGGTCGTCTCCTGTATTGCATAAATGAGGCCCATACGAATGGAGTAACTGCAATAGCATCTACAAGTGATTGTCAGAAGATAGTATCAGGAGGAATGAATGGAGAAATTCGTGTTTGGAAAATTGGATATCAAAGTCAAGTGATGGCAGCATCTTTAAAGGAACATAGAGGTAGAGTATGGAGTATAATTATTAATAATATTGATGACAGAGCAATTTCTGCTTCTGCTGATGGTTCTTGTATCATATGGGATATTAGGAATTATGTAAGAACTTGTTGTATGTTTGAAGTTACAATGTTTAAAGAAATTGCTATTCATCCTGATCAAAGTCAAGTTCTCACTGTTGGAAATGATAAGAAAATTACTTATTGGGAAGCAGTTGATGGTGTTGAAGTTAGAATGCTTGATGGTTCTGATGGAGAAATTAATACTATTGCTATTAATAAAAGTGGAGAGTATTTTGTTACAGGTGGAGAAGATAAAATTTTAAAAATTTGGGAATATGACACTGGGGATAATTTATTTGTAGGTTTAGGACATTCTGGAACTATTAATAAAGCTAAAATTGCTCCTAGTCAAGATTTTATTGTTAGTGTTGGAGCTGATGGAAGTATTTTATTCTTTGAAACTCCTTTAGAAATGAGAAGAGCTAAAAAAGATGCTAATAAACCTTAATTTTTCTTTTTTGTTCGTTAAAAAGAGTTTTTTAGGGAGAGTTTTATTAGTGTTTTTATTATTGCTTTTTTTGGATTTTTTTTGTTTAAAATTTTTTATTTAAAAAAATTTTTTTTTGGTTTATTTAATATATTTGAATAAATAATCTTTATTTCTCCTTCAAAGAACAATCAAAAAATATAACTCATATACTTAATAATTAATCAATAAATAATTTTCCTTTAACTTCTTTAATATACCCTTCATAATCTTTAAAATTAGGATTTTTCCCATTTAATATTTTTTCAATTTCTCCTTTTCCTTTATTAAATAATTCACTACATTTTTCACATAAATCAATATAATACCTAAAAATTCTTAATTCTCCAATTCTCATAATACAACAATTGAATTCATTAAAATTCATACTATTTCTTTTTTCTTTAAGTAATTTTTCTTCATCTTCTAAAGTACTTTTATAATTCTTTAAATAACTTTGCATAATTTCTTTTACTTTCTTTAACATATTTAATTCATTTTTCAACATAATCGGACTATTAATACTAATACCTTTAAAATCTCCATTATATTCCATAATTCTAACCCAGGAAAAAAATAATAAACTTTGTTCATCTCTGCAATTTTTAACAAGAGTAAATTTCTTATTTGAATTACCCAAAACTTTAACTTTATCTTTATATCTCTTATCATTATTATTTAAACTTAAATAAATTTTAATTTCATCATCTTCATTATCTTCAATAGTGAATCCATAATTTAATAAAAATCTAGCATTACATTTCCTTCCATAACTATCAAAAACTTCCATTCCAGGACTCATATTTTCAATAGCACTAACAACAAAAGAATTTAAATCATCTTCATAAGCCCAATGAGTACCTCTTGGTCTTCTATGATTAAATAAATCTGCATATGGAGCAATAATATCATTTTTTTTTCCTTTCATTGTCACTCCGAAAATTCTACTTGAAATGACTTCTCTAAATTTACAAAATTCATCATATGGATATTGATTAAATCCAGAATATTTTTCACATATCCAATCATAATCTTGTCTTATTTCCTTTTTCTTATCTGTTACTATATCATAAAATTGAGTTCCTTCTAATAATTTCATTTCTTTTTCTGTGTAAAATATTGGAAATGATGAATATGATGATGGTAAAAAAGGAAAATAAAAAGACCATTTACTTGAATTTCCTTTTTTTTGTTCTTGAAGTAAATATGCTGTTAATAAACAATGATGAGGAGAATTTAATTTTTTTCTTAATGGTTCATCAAAATATTTTCCTATTTCACTATTTTGAGCTGTGTCTAATGTTATTAATAAATCATCTGGAACTCTTATTAATGTATCATTTATTTTTATATTATCTGATGCTAATATACATCTCATCCAATCACTTTCCCATTTTACATTAATTTTATTTATATATACTCCATAAGAATATATTACTTTCATATAATTTATAAATACTTTATATTGAATGAATTTTTTGCAATTTTCTTCATTTTCTTTTTCCTTTTGATTTATTAAATTGTCTATTTTTTTTATTTCTTTTGATGATGAAAGAAATTTAGTTTTCATTTTTTCTAATAAGTTTTTTGCACTTTCAATATCAAACATATTTATATAATTTTTACATGCTATTTCATATGGTTCTATATTGTTTTCTTGGAGTTTTATACATTGATTTGAGTCTTGTAATGATAAGTAAAAGTCATTTATTGAAAAATATATTTTTGCACGAAGTAAATAAAAGTCATAATCTTTTGTTTTTACTGTATTTATTATTTTTAATGATTCTTCATATTTGGACTTTTGAAATTTCTCATTTGCCGATTCGAAACTTACTTCTTTTTTTGACATTTTTAGGTTTTTTGAATAAAGAAATAAAATAAAAAATATATTTATTTATAATATTTTTATTCAATTTTAAAAAATAATTAATTAATTTCATATTATTTTCCTCATAAATATTTTTTATCTAAAATATGGAGAATACAAATCCAGATTTAGAAAAAATAAAAAATTTAATAGAATCATGTGAATATTCTCAAGCTCAACTTCTTTTAGAAAATTTATATAAAAATAATCAAAATAACATAGAAATAATAGATTTATTATCAGATGTATATTTCAATCAAGATAAAATAGAAAAATCAAAAAAATTAATATTAAAAAGTATAAATTTATCTCCAAATACTAACCCAGAAAAATATATGACATTAGGTCAAATAATAAATAATCCAGAAGAATCAGTAAAATATTATAATCAAGCAATTTCATTATATAAACAACAATTAAATGAAAATCCAAATAATAATGATTTAAAAGAAAGTATTGCAAGTGGATTAGCTTCAATAGCATCATTATATATGACTACTGATTTATGTGATAAAAATAATGCTGAAGAAATTTGTGAAAATTCAATAAGAGAAGGTTTAAATATTAATAATAATAATATTGATATTTTATTACAATTATCTAATTTGAGAATATTAAGAAAAAGAGATGATGAAGCTAAAAGTACTTTAAATAAAATTATGAATTTAATTAATATTATTGATATTACTGATGAAAAATTTCCTGATCACGATGTTTTATTAAATATTGCAAATAATTATGCTGAAATTAATATGTATGAACAAGCTATTCAAATATTAAATATTTTAGTTAAAATTGATGATGAAGATATTAATTGTTGGTATTTAATTGCTTTTGATAATTATCAAATTCATAATTTTAAAGAAGCTTATGATGTAGTTTTAAAAATTTTTGATATATATAATAAAAATCCTAGTAAATTTAATGGGTTTGAAGATATAATTTCTGCTAGTGAAGAGTTAAAAAATAATTTAGAACAAAAATGCAATTTAGTGAATGAACATGAAGAAATCTTAAAAAACAATGATGAAGAAGATAATATAAGTGAAGAAGATATAGAAATGAAAAATTAAAAAAATATAATATAATTTAACATATATTTTATTTATTTGAAACAAAAAATAAAAAAAATTTAAAAAAAACTCCAAAAAAAATATCAAGATACACAAAAAAAAATTTAAAAAAAAAATGAGTACAGACAAATGTATAATAGTATGTGATTCAATTATCCATAAACCAAAACCAAGGAAATTAAATTCCCACACATCAAAAAGATTTAATAAAGAATCATTTTTAAAATGTCCTTTTACTCCTTCAGAAGAATTAATGAAAGATTCACTTATAAAAAAAAAAGAAGAATTATTTAAATCTTGTAATATAGAAGATATTGAAAGGGATTTTTTACTTTTAAAAGAAGAAAGATTTAAAAAAAAACAAAGTTTTTCTTATTTAAGAGATTCTACTAGAATGAATAGTTTTGAAGAAGAACAAAATAATAATTATGTTGAAATTGAAAGACCTCAAAATCCTTTTTATAAAAATTTTGATTAATAATATACTATGTTATTGAGTTATTTTAATGTAAATAATTTCTTTATTTAATAATTGAGATGTATTATTTATTAATTCTGATTTTTACACAAAGGGATTTTTCAGATTTTTTTTGATTTGTGAGTATATATAGATATATAAAGTTATAAATATGATCTTTTTATCTTTTATTTTCTTTATTTTTAATCAATTTTTAGATAAAAGAAAAATGATATCAATTCTAATTTTTCATTAAATTATTACGTTTTTTATTTTTTTATTTTTTTTCTTTATTTAACAAATTTTATTTAAATAAACAAATCAAAACAATAAAAAACAACAAAATAAAACAATAAAAAAAATATTTCATCTAATATATAAAAATAATGCATAATATATTAATATATCTAAAAAAATTAAATCCCATTAAAAAAAAGTATTAAAAAAAAATTTAAAAATAAAAAAAATAAAAAAATTAAGCAAAAAAATGAAAAAAAACCCAAAAGACAAATCTCAAAAAACTAAAGAAGGAAAATCTTTAAAAGACATAATTCCATCTAATTACCAACATATTCGTGATCCTGTTCCATTAAATCAGCCTCAAACAGTAGAAAAAGAATATAAACCTGTAAATTATCCTCAAAAATTATTTGAAGAATGGCCATCAGATGAAACTGATATAAATACTCTTCAATCTCCCTTACTCGAAAACCCTGAAGAAATTTTTAAAGATCCTGAAAGTGAAAAAATTTACCTTCCTAAATCTTTATATCATGATTTTCTTTTTGATGAAATTAAATGGTCAAGACCTTTATATTATATTATTGAAAATAAATTAGAAAATGAAATTAAAATTAATTTTCCGAAAAAAAATGTATATAAATTCAGAGAAAAAATACATGAAAAATTCATAGAAGAAGAAAAAACAAAAAAAATGGAAGAAGAAGGACTCTTAGAAAATAAAAGTGATAAAAGTGATTCTGAAGATAGTATTGGAAAAAAAGATGAAAATGCAATTTATAAAGATTATTTTAATATTATTCGATCAAAACCAAATATTACAGTTGTTAAATTTATTCAAAGACAAGAAACAGAAGAAGAATATAATGAAAGAATAGAAAGAGAAAAAGAAGAAATTGAAAAATTTAAAATAGAAAAGAAAAAAAATAAAAATTTAGAACCAAGAATAACAGAAGTAAATATGGAAAAACAAAAAATAAATGAAGCTTCACCAAGTAGAATAAATATGAAAGATAATTATCCAATTTCTTGTCGTTGGCCAGTATCAATATTTGAGATAATAACAGATAGAAATATAACAGATGTAAATAATAATTATTCAATTTTTCAAAGAATTTATCCTCAAGAAAATGGTGTTCCAATATATAATCCTAAAGGAATATATTGGGTTAAGTTATATCATTTTGGTAAATTAAGAAAAATAGAAATTGATGATAGAATGCCTCTTGATAAATATGATAGATTTTATTTTCCTAAATGTGATAATTTAGAAGAAATTTGGCCTGCTATATTAACTAAAGCTTTAATAAAATTATATAGTTATAAAATTGTTTCTACTAATTTTAAAGAATGCGGTGATTATGAAGTTATTTATTCTTTAACTGGTTTAATCCCTGAAAATATAGATTTAATAGGTGAGAAAAATTTATATAAAATGTTTGAAAATTTTAACGAAGAAAAAAAAGATAATAATAAAGAAGATGAAAAAATTGAAGATAAAAAAGAAGAAAATATATCTAAACCAGAATTTGATAAATCTTCAAAAAATAATTCTTCTTTTATTTCACATAATATAGAAACTGAAGGTAATTTAGATGATAATTTAAAATATATTTTCTTAGAAAAAGCATTATCAGATGAAAATTATATTGAAAATAATATTTATATGTTTTGCTATAAAAAAGCAATAGAAGATAAAAAGGATAAAGAAGAAGAAGAAAATGAAATGGAAATTCAACCACAGAATATTTATGACCCTCAAAAAAAATATAATAAAATGAATTCTATATCAAATAATTCAAATCAAAGTAAAGTTGTTGTTTTTCATAATAAAAAAAGAAAAGTTTCAATTAAATTTGAAAATGCAGAAGATTTAAAAAATGAATTGGAAAAAGAAGAAAGGCAAATAATCGCAGCTGGAGGAAAAAGAAGAAGAAGTTCATTAATGAGGTTTAAAACAATATCTTCTCAAAAAAATAAAGTTATGATGGAATTAGAAAAAAGAAAAATTGAAATCTTAAAAAATAAAGAAAATGTTATTAATGATAATTTAGATAATTCAAATTCAAATAAATTATCTAATGATAAAAACAAAGATTCAAATAAAGAAAAAAATTTTAATTTATTCTCTTCTCCAAAAAAAGAAAAACAATTAGATTTAATTATGGATAAAATATATGTTGGAGTTATATATGATATAATAGAATTTTTCTCAAATTATAATTACAATATGTCAAGATTAGTTCCAATTGATTTTTCTGATTTAAGAGCAATGATAAAAAGTTTTAATACAAATAATGTATTTAAACAATTATCACGTGAAGAAAAAAGAAAATATATTCAAGAATTAAAAGAAATTAAATTAAAACAAAAGATTGAAAAATCAAAAAGAATAGAAACATTAAAAGAAAAAGGAAAAATTTATTATAGTATAAAAATACAAAATCCCTCAGTTCCAGAACCAATTTTTTTAAGAAGTCATAATGATGAAGAAATAGAAATGGCTAAGAAAATATTATTAAATAAATGGGAATTTCCTCCAATTGATTATTTAGAACATGTATATCAACAAAGTCATCCTCAATTAGAAAAATCTAATGAAACTTCTCCAAATAAAGATAATAAAAATAATGATAATGAACCTGAAAAAAAAAAGAAAAAAGAATATACTTGGAGTAAAGATGTTTATATGCAATTAATTGAAGGTAATACTGAACAATATAAAGAACAAAAAGAACCTTTAGTAAGAAAAGAAGGAACTTGGATTGAACCAAGTGATTTTTTTAAATGTTTTGATTCATTTATAATATTATATAATCCTAAAAATTATTCTAATACATTTGAATGGGATAATTTATGGTATGATACTAATGATGTTTTGAGTATAAATTGTCAAAATAAAGTTTTGCATTTAATTCCTAATGAAAATACTAAAAAAAGTTATATAATATTAGTTTTTTCTGTTAATTCTGATGAAAAAAATATATTTAGAGATGTTCCTTATTCAATTCATTTTATTTTATTAAAAAAAGATGATAAAATAGAAGATGGAAGATTAATTACTTTAAATTCATTTTTTGGAACTAAACATATTGATCAATTAAAAACAAATGAAGAATATTTTTTAGTTTTCACAGGAGGATTATTCCCTTTAGGTTTCCATATGAAATTATATTGTGATTTTCAAATAGAGCCATTATTATATAATGATTATTTAAGTGATTATAGAGGTTTTACTGAACAAACATATACAATAGAACATCCTAATTTAACTAAAAATGAATTATATGTTTTATTACGTGTTTCAGTAAAATTAGAAGTAAAAACTAAATTTGTGGTAATAAACAATAACTCAAAAGACAAAGCTTTAAAAGATTATACTGAATTATATATATGCGATTCAGGAAATAATAACTTTAAAAAAAATATTGCATTTGATAATATATTCGAATTAGATCCAAAGCAATATTTCTTTGTAATAACGTGTATTCCACCATATAACATCGAAAGTGATTCATATGATTTTGATATATTAAGTTACCCTGAAGATAATCAAGTTCTTGATGTTAGTCAAACAAATACTGCTATTCCAGGAGATGTAAATAAATCTCAACCTTTATTTGAACAAATTGAACATATTTCTCCTTATGATATTACTGATAAATACAAAGATAATAAACATTTTATTTTATTTAAAGAATATATTTTCAGTGGTGATATAACATATTGTACATTACATATAAAAATCCGTGAATTTAAAAAAATAGAAGAAAATATTATTGAAGAAGAAAAAAATGAAGAAGAAGAAAAAGACAATAAAAATAAAAAAAATCCTCCTTCACAAACCCAAAATCCAAATTCAGATATGATAGAAACTAAACTTGACTTTCCAATTCGACTTAAATTAGAATTATATGATCAAGAAGACAATTTAATGTATACAACAGATTTTTACAATTCAATAACATTACATAATATAATATTTGAAGGTCAAATAATACAAGATTCAAAGGGAAAAAAAGATAAAGGAAAAGAAGAAGAAAATCAAATAAATAAACCATATAGATTAATTTGTTATATAGATGAAACTGAATTACCAGAAAATTTCACATATATTAATCCAGCTTATCAATATTTTGATTGGGTTATTAAAGTTTTTCCAAGTGATACTTTAGGTTTTTGTGAAGATACTCATAAAGAAGATAAAGAAAAAGCTGTTATTGCTTCTTGGGAAGAAAATGAACCAGGTAGAAAAGTAAAAGCCAAAAATTCAAGAAAAAGATTTTTACTCAATAAAATAAAACTCAATGGAGGAGAATTAGATGAAGATGAAATAATCTTTTTAAGTGAAAAAAGAATTAGAAAAAAAGAAAATGAAGAAAAAGATATTGTTGATGATAAAAAAAATAAAGATAAAGGAAAAACTGATAATAAGAAAAATGTTAATAAAGGAAAAGTTGAAGAAAAAAATGAAGAAGAAGAAAAAGAAAGAATGGAAATTAATTTCAATAAAAAAACTTCTACAGTAAATCAACATAGTTCATTATATATAAAAAACTTTTTATATTATGCTTATGATAATAGATGTATTACTTATAATCATATGTTTGAGCAAGAACAAAAAGTTTTAAACACTGAAGATGTGACTAATGAAAAAGAAACAAATATATTAAAAGCATATGAAGAAATTGAAAAATTAAATAATGATAATAATGAAGATTCAGAAATAAAGAAAAATGAATTTATTGAAGAAAATAAAAAAATATATGAAGAAATTTTAGCTAAAAGAAAAGATGATGAAAAAAAGAAAGAAGAAGTTTTAAAAGGAAGAGATGATGTAAAATCTATTTTATTAATTAAAGCTGAAGCTGAGATTAAATTAAAGGAATTAATTCAATTAATTGAAGAAGATAATGATAATAATAATAATGAAAAAGAAGACAAGAAAAAAAAAGATTCTAATAAATTTGATTTTAATTCTGCTTATGAAACTTATAAAGAAATTATTGATAGTAAATTAAAACATCCTTTAATTGAAAAATGTTTTAATTTACTTTCTAAAAAAAAAGAAGATATGATTGAAGAAGAATTAAAAAAAGCTGGAAAAGGAAAAGAAAAAGATATTGCTTTAAAATATTTAGAAGAAATTAGAAGTGTTCATTGGAATATTAGTGAAGACTTATTTAGTCGTTTGGATTCTTATGTCCAATAAATTTTTAATGGTTTAAATTGTATTAAATTTAAAAATTTTAGGTATATGTAAATTATTTTTTAATTTTAATTTTTATGAGTTTTATTAACATTAAAAATCAGAAAAAAATAAAAAATGTTTTTAAAATAAAAATCAAATGAATGAAAAATATAATTTTAAAACATAAATTGAGTAAAATATTGTATTCTTTTTTCTTTTTTTATAAATAAAAATGAATATATTAGATTCAAAAAAAGCATTTTGTGGAAAATATATTATTCTATTCCATTATAATATCCAATAAATCCTTTATTTTAATATCATTTAATTATTTGAAAATATTAATAGAAATATTTCTCACATCAATCTGGAATTTCTTTCCTTGTGAAATATTATAAAATAATATTTCAATTATGGTTTAGATTCATTAATCCTTTTTATTTTAATTCTTAAATGCAAAATTTCAAAAACATTTAACAATTGCTTTGGATTTTTTTTTAAAGTACTGAGACATGATTTGATAACAATAGATTCTAAAAATTAGAATTCCATTCTAAATTAAATCTTTTTAATATTGTTAATTCTAGCAAAAGATTTATTTATTATTAATTATATAATATATAAATAAGTTTTTAATTATTTTTTTGAAAGTCTTTTCAAACAATTCAATCAGTTTGAAAATTTTTGTCAATTATTTTTTAATTATTATTGTTTTTAATTTTAATTATTGTCCATTTTTATTTAAAAAAGAAATAAACAAATTATAAGTATGTTGTTAATAATTCAAATATTTTTTTTATAAATTATTGAGTGTGAAGAAGTTGATAATGTAAAAAAAAAATTTTTTAAAATTTAAATTATAATTATTTTTTTATACAAATTTAAACATATATAGCAAATATATATATTTAATAAAACATATCAGATTTTGAAAAAAAAAATTTTTTAAAATTTAATTTTTTTTTGCTTTGATATCCTGATAACATTTTTTTTCCATCTAATTTAATATTATGATAATTATCCGAAATCTTAATATTAATTTTACTCTTACTCTTACTTTTACTATTATTACTATTATTAAAAGAATTAAAATTATAATTTTTTTTATTCTTATTTAATTTTAAATAATTTTGATAAACTGAAGTATTTTTATTATAAACATTTCCAAGAGAAAAGCAATTGTTTAAAGAAGGAAAAGAATTTTTATATAAAGAAGAATTAGAATTATTATCATGTAAAGGAGATAATAAAAATTTTCTTTTTTGATTTCTAAAATGTTTATTAAAAACATTTTTTTTTAAATGTTTATTAGTAATATCAAAATGTTTTTTATAAACTCCTTCTTCATCAGTTGGACCAATAAATTTTTCTGTAAAATGACCTTTTGGTAATTTATTTTCAGCAATATAAATAATTTCTTTTTGGTCATCACTTAAATATTCATTTTGTTTATTTTTATAATAATTTATTTGGTCAATTATATTCAAATTTAATTTCTTATGAATTATACTTCTTCTACTTCCAATTAATACTTTAAAATCATTTGTTACTGAAATTGATGTTCTATTATTTAAACTATTATCTTTTTTTGATTGAGCAATTATTTTTTGTATTAATTCTTGATATTTTATTTTTCTTCTTGTTTTTAATCTTCTTTGGGCTTTTATTTCACATTTTTGTAAGCAATTAGATAAATAAGTATTTCTTAATTCTCTTATACTTATTTTATTTTTTATACTTTTAAAATTGATTTTTATCATTATTGTTTTACAAAAATAAAGAATATATTTATAGGCAAATAAATTGATTTCATAAAACGAATCTTCTTTTGATGTAGGATTATAATCTTTATTTAAAAAATACTGTGAAAATATTAATTTAGTTATTAAAGACCAATTTTCCTTTGGGGAAAATTTCTTTTTTTTATGAAGTTTATAATGAATTAAATCGGATAAACTTAATAATTTTTCATTTTTGTAATCAATATTTAATAATATTTTCTCAAATATTCTATAATAAGAAGGACTTTCAAATATTCTTAAATTTGAAATATCAATTTTTTTCGATAAATAAATTTTCAATTTATTTTTATCCATTATTTTTTTAAAAACTAAAAAAAACAAAAAAATATTTTATCAAAAAAAATTTTATATTCTAAAAACAAAAATTAATGGCTAATTTCTATAAAAAAACCAAATCTCAAAACATAAAATAATAAAATAAATAAATAAAAAATTTCAATCCTTCATAAGACAACATTTAAATTTCTTTTTATGTTCTCCTTTAGAACTAATTCTAAGAGTTTTCCTTTCTTCAATGTCTCCTTCATTTTCTCTTTGAATAATAATATTACATAATCTTTCAAAAGCAATAGCAACATTATTACCAGTTTTAGCGGAAACTTCAAGAAAATTAATATTTAATTTCTCAGCTAATTTATTCCCTTCATCAAAATCAATTTTTTTGTCTGAAATATCAGTTTTATTTCCAATTAAAATTTTCATACAATAATGAGGACAATTATCTTTTATTTCATTATACCATTTTTCTATTTTTTCAAAAGAATTTCTATTTCCAATATCATATATAATTAAAGCTCCTCTTGCGTCTTTATAATGATTTTTTATTAAGGGATTTAATTTTTCTTCTCCTGCTGTATCCCATATATTTAAATTTACAATTGTTTTATTATCTACTATTATTCTTTTCGTTGATATATTTGTATTAATTGTATTTTGAATATTATTATCAAAACTGTTACTCACAAATCTATTTATAATAGATGTTTTTCCTACATTATATTCACCTAATACTATTATTTTAAATTCTAAGGTTTTTAGGTTTTCATCTTTTGCTTTTTCTGAACCGATTTTTAAATTGTCTTCGAAATTTAATGGATCATCTAAATCTTCGTTATTATTTAATTGGGTAAATCTATTATTTGCGTAATTTGTTACTCTGTTGTCATCTGATATTATGCTTTCTGATTTTAGATGGTTCATTTTTTTATAAAATATTAATAAAATATTTTTAATATTTGATTTTTTATTAACGTTTTCAATGATTTAAAAAATATTTAATTTTTTCATATTTACTATTTCAATTTAAAATAATATAATCTTTTATTTATGAAAAAATGATTTTTTTTAAAATATATTATATCAGAAAATATTAAAAGGTTTTTATAGTATTTAACACTTAATATTTTGGTAAATAAGAATAAATAAAATTATTCAATATAATTGTTCAAAATAGTTAAATTATATTCTTTAATTTGTTGCCTTTTTTTAAATTACAAATGAAATAATTTTAGAAAAATAATGAGTATAAAAAAAAGAAATATAAAATAAAAGGATTAAAAGTAAATAAAAATAAATTAAAAAAGGAATATGAAAAAGGTTAAAACAAATAAATGGAATTAGAAAAACAATTCATTTGATATAGAAAAATAATTTGATAAACAATAAATAAAAAATTAATTGAATTTTAAAGATGAGATTATTATTTTTAAAAAAAATAAAAAATATTAGTTTTATATTAAATAGATATAAATATTTTTATGTTCTTAAAATTATTTGAAATGAAAGAAAGAAGAATTTGAAAAGGATTAATAGGATAATGATAATTTAGATTTTTACTTTTTATTTATTTCTTTAACTTTAACAGATGAAAAAATTTTAAAAATATGAATAAATAATAAAATATCATTTAATCACTTTTTTATAAATGAAAATAGATGAAGAAAATAATAGAAAAGAAGAAGAAGAAGAAGAAAAAAGATTAAAAGAAAAAAAAGAAAAAGAAGAAAGAGAAACAAAAAATTTATTGGCGTATAGAATAGATTATTTTTCTTTTCCATCATCACGTCCAATCACATCAATAAAATGTTTTTGCCCACATTGTGCAGAAATTCCAAATATATCATTGGGATATAAAAATGAATCAGGAAATTATGTAAAATGTGATCAATGTAGATATTGTTATTGTTGTAGTAATCCAAAAATAAAAACATTAGATGATTACATTAGTTTAATGGTAAAAGTTCATGGAGATTATTTTTGTGAAGTTCATGATAAAAAAGAAGAAAAACAAAAAGGTTATTTTTCTTGTGAATTATGCCAAAAATGGATGTGTGAAAAATGTATAAATGAAGATATTAAAAAAAATAAAGAACATTATTATTATATTATTAGAATACCTTATGAAGAAAATTTTCATACTAATTGTGCTAAACATAATTTTAAAGAATATGAATATTTTATTGCAGATGAAGATTTTATGAGTGGTTATCATATTTGTGAAGATTGTAAAATTGTTCCTGAAAATATTTATGATGATGATATTTACCATTTAAACAAAGAATTAGGTATTTGTTATGTTAATCAAGTTAAAGATTTAATTGAAATTGGAGTTGTTTATTTAGATGATTATTGTAAAAATTTATATGATAGATTAATTAAATCAATTGGAAAAGATGAAAATTTAATTAATAAAGCTAAAGAATTATATAAGAAATTTATAATTAGAAATAGAAGAGTTTTATTTTTTTATCAAATGATTATAAATACTGCTACACCTTCTTGTACAAATTATGTTTTAATCAAAAATATTTCTAAATTACTTAACACTAAATTTGATAGAGTTAATGTTTCTGAAGGAAATAATATGTTTAATCAAGATGAAATAAAAAAAGTTTTAGATTTTTTTGAAAATAATTATATTGTTGGGATAAATAAGAAAAAGCTAGAAGATATAAATGATTTTATTATAACAGAAAACAGTAAAATTGAAAAAGATCCAAATAAAATTATATTAAGTGATAAAGAAGAAGATAAATATAATAGAAGGTTTATAGGAATGATATTGTTAAATGAAAAAAATGTGTGTACATGTTCTAAAAGTGGATATATATATATTTTCCATATAAAAAATAATAATTTTGAAGGAGAGCATTTATTATCACTAAAAGCACATGAAGAAAATGTAATTGGGTTAGATAATATTAAAGATAAATCTCTTAAATTTATAACATGTGATAAAAAATCAATTAAAATATGGAATTATAAATTAGATAATAATAACAAAGTAAAAGAAATTCAATGTGAAACAACATTAGAACAAAAAATACCAGTTAAATTGATATATGTATTAAACTATAGCAAAAATATATCATTTGTTGATGAAAATGATTGTGTTATTATATTAAATCAATATTATGAAACTTTTTGCCAATTAATTTATAGAAACCGTAATATGAAAACATTATATCAAATTGATTCAAAAGATAATAATGATAAAATATTTATTATAGGGGAAAGAGATAATATATTTTTTTGGGATTTAAGAGAAAAACCAAAGCGCAGAGGAACAATTGAATGTGATTGTATTCCTGGAAATAGTATATTTTATTGGAAAAATGATATTTTAATTGTTGGAGGATTTAGTCAATTATCTATTATTAATATAAATTCTTTGAAATATGAATATATCATTAAATGTGGACAGTGTGAATTTAATTGTTTTTTTAATTTCAATGATGGAATTTTATGTGGTTATTGTAATACCTCACAATCTTCTTTTTTTAGTTATGGAATTGCTCAAGATAAATTT
>JAEEGL013943469.1_pt1 | contig 19519 bp, 14 predicted proteins | sample 9134231 | NCBI WGS metagenome assembly JAEEGL01 (sample SAMN16246548, study PRJNA631951) | gut metagenome | biome: gut microbiome; feature: rumen; material: fiber-attached | host: Bos | place: Iran: Karaj | collected 2018-10 | reverse complement strand
GCTTCCTTAGTAAAACGCTTCACCCGAGAGAGGAGTCCGGCGATGGCAAACAGTGAAAAAAAGCCCACAATGAAAAAGGTTGAGGCAGGGGACGTGATCTTCAATGTCCTGAACTACACTGTGTTTCTTATTTATACCATCCTCTGCATATATCCTTTTTACTACCTGATTATCAATTCCATCAGCAACAACGATATGAGCGCGAACGGGCTGGTGAACTTTATTCCGCACGGCATCCATCTGCAGAATTACAGGGATGTCATGAAGCTTAAGGGAATCGGGACCGCCATGCTGGTTTCGGTCGGCAGGACTGTAATCGGCACTGTCTGCACAGTCATGGCCTCGGCGTTCATGGGATTTATCTTTACCCAGCCCAAGCTCTGGAAGAAAAAACTGCTGTACAGGTTTATCGTCGTTACCATGTATTTCAACGCCGGACTGATTCCCATGTTCCTGACGATGAAGACGCTTCATCTGACGAACAGCTTCTGGGTATACATCATTCCCGCGATCATCAATCCGTTTGACATTATCATGATGAAGACCTATCTGGAATCCTCGCCGAGGTCCCTGGAGGAGGCGGCAGAGGTGGATGGAGCCAGCATCCTGACAGTTTTCCTGAAGGTGGTCCTGCCCACCAGCACGCCGATCCTGGCGACACTCGCGATCTGGGCTGCAGTCGGACAGTGGAACGCTTTCCAGGATACCCTGATTTATATAACGGACCAGAACCTGTATACCCTGCAGTATTTGCTCTACACCTATATCAACCAGGCGAACTCGCTCGCCTCGGTGCTCAAATCCTCAGGGAATGTAATGTCGATTGCGAACCTTGCGACCAGACAGACGCCGACCTCGATCAGAATGACGGTCTCTGTCGTCGTGGTACTGCCGATCCTGTTTATTTACCCGATGTTCCAGAAGTATTTCGTCAAGGGCATCATGATCGGTGCCGTAAAGGGATAATCATCGGGAAAATATAAAGCTGTAATATTCATCCTTCGGGATGATAAATGAACTCATTTCACATAAGGAGGTCAAGGGTTATGAAGAAGACAAAGTTAACCAAGGCGCTCAGCCTTCTGATCGCCGCCGGGATGACCGGTTCGCTGGTAGCCGGCTGCGCTGCCGCTCCGGCAGCACCTGCAGCAGCACCTGCAGCGGGGACAGCGGAGCCTGCAGCAGAGGCAGCAGCACCTGCAGCATCCGGCGGGGAAGCCGCGGCGGAAGGGGCTGCCAAGTATCCGGAATTCCTGACGGTCGATGTGTTCGATCAGCAGGCAAACTTCCAGGGGATACAGTCCGGCTGGTTTGCCAAGATCGTAAAAGACAAATTTAATATGGAGCTGAATATCATCGCGCCCAACGTAGCAGGCGGCGGCGATACTCTTTTCCAGACCCGTTCCGCAAACGGCGATCTGGGCGATCTGATTATGACAAGGCTCGACCAGAACTACCTGCATGACCTTGTCCGCGCGGGCCTGATCATTGATATGGCTCCCTACATGGAAAATGAAGTGCATCTGCAGAAGTTCTCCGAGCAGATCAAGGCTGCCAGCTCTCTTGCAGAAGAGGAAGGCATGTGGGGCGTTCCGGTAGAAATTTCCGTTCTTCCCGTGACAGAACCCTGCGAAGTCGGCGATCCGACAAATGCCCCGAGCATCCGCTGGGATCTCTACAACGCGGTAGGCGCGCCTGAAATCGGCACAATGGAAGACTTGCTTCCCGTCCTGAAGGAAATGCAGGATGCGGCAGGCACAAGCGAATCCGGAAAACCGGTTTACGCGTTCTCGCTCTTTAAGGACTGGGACAGCACGCACATGCAGAACGCAGGCGCTCTTCCTTCTCTTTACGGCTACACCCCTATGGGCCTTGTGATGTTCAACATCATCGACGGCTCCACGCAGAAGTACACGGATCCCGACGGCGAGTATGTCCGCGCCCTGAAGTTCCTGTATAATGCTAACCAGATGGGTATCGTCGATCCCGAATCGACAACCCAGAACTATGACACAGTCAGCGCGAAGTTCCAGGACGGCGCGGTTCTGTACGGCTTCTGGCCGTGGCTCGGCAAGGGCGCTTACAACAGCGTAGACCGCATGGCAGAAGGCAAAGCCTTCATGACAATCCCGATCAACGATGCAAAGTATCTGTGCTGGGGCAACACCACCGGCAACTTCGGAAACGGCATGATGGTCGGCGTCAAGGCAGAAGACCCTCAGAGAATGGTCGACTTCATCGACTGGATGTATTCTCCTGAAGGTGTCCGCGCCTCCACATTCCTGACCGGCGGAACCTCCGGACCCGAGGGCCTGACATGGACCAATGAGAACGGCGTCCCGAAGTTCACGGAATTCGGCGTCAAGGCATTTGTCAACATGGAACCCAACCTGCAGGTCCCCGAAGAGTGGGGCGGCGGCACATGGGCAGACGGTATTTCCGCTCTGAACATCAAGCCTCTTGGCATCAAGGACTTCGATCCCGATACCGGAATCACCTACAATCCTCAGCTCTGGGATGACTATCTGGAGAGAACAGCAACCAAGGCCAACATCGAGTGGTCCGAGCGCTATGACGGATATCTGGATGCCCTGACCTATCTGCAGTCCAGAGACCTGCTTTCGATCATCCCCGGAACGACATGGTCCACACCGGATTACAGCTCCGATATCAAGACTATCATGGAGCAGTGCCAGTCGATCGTGGTTGAGTATTCCTGGAGAATGGTCTTCGCAGCGGACGAGGCTGAATTCGATGCCCTGCTCGCCGAGATGACAGAGATCTGCGACGGACTCGGCTATGACGAAGTCGCTGCTGTTGACGAAGCCAATGCGGCTGCAAGATTTGCCCTGTTCCAGGAAGCACGCGGCAACTGATCATCCGAAGGATAGAATGACATAATCCTGCGGGAAACGGAACTGAACAGGTAACAGTATAATAAAGCGGGGCGCCGGCAGGCTTGGCCGGCTCCCCGCTTTCATTTGAGCGATAAATCCTGACGCGCATGCCTTGCCGGCAAAGGCATGTATGTGAGGCATCAGCCGGCTCATCCGATTGGAGGCAGCATGAAGTGGTTTCGCTTCGACAGTCCGATCTATGAATATTTTGATACGCTGGCACACTTTATTGTGCTGAATTTCTTATTTATCCTGCTGTGCATACCGGTTGTTACGATCGGGCCGGCGCTGGCGGCGCTGTATCAGATCACGTTAAGAGAAGCCAGGAAAGAACACGGCTACCTGGTTAAACCTTTTTTCGGATATTTCAGGGAGCAGTTCGGCAAAGGTGTACTCCTTTTTCTTTATTATGCGCTGATAACAGGACTCGGCATGTTCGGCATTGTTTTCTGGCACAGGATGGAATCCCTGCCGACCGAAATCGCGGCCGCTTTTATGGCTGTGATCGTCCTGCTGGCAGTGTGCGGCATGCAGTACGCGTTCGCCATGATTGCCCGCTTTGACATCCGGGCGGGGCGCGCCGTCCGCAACAGCCTCGGGGTAGCCATGGAGAACATCCCATCAACGATTCTGCTCGTCCTCATCGACGCCGCCTGGATCTGGCTGTCCTGGAACTTCAGCGGTGTCCGGATCTTTATGCTGATCGTGGGATTTACGTTCGTCGCATATGTTAAGTCGATGTTCCTCACCAGAGTTTTCAAAAAGTATGAGAATGTGCAGTAAAGCATAAGTATTGGGACAGGGCTGCGGTCCCGGTCCCGGACAGGAGCTGATCATGAAGATCAAAGCAATCACGGATCCGGTTTTAAGGAGAGAATTCACCGGCAGGGACAGTATCTGCAATGATATACCTGCAGTCTATAAAGAGCAGGCGTTTCGCAGCGGCAACGGGAGCATCATCCTCCGGGACAACGGTGCCGTGCCTGATAACGAAATTGCGCTGCAGCATGAGCTCCTCTGGTATCCGCAGTGGGAGAGCGCTCCCGAGGCGCCGAAGGTCGCGGGGATCCTGGACAAGGTACGGCAGATGATCCTTGACCATCAGTTTGAGGAGGCCTCCGAGCTTGTTGACCGGGTGGCTGCAGAAAACGGAACGCCCCCGCAGTACAACTCCAGCGAGCGGCACGATGCCTTCCGGCTGGTATTTGAGGATGACGCAAAGGGTGATGAGTACTGCGCAGGCGAATATCTGCATGTCCAGCACATGGACACGGGCGAAATCGTAACTCACTGGAGGACAGGGGAGGGCGTTTACGAGCGGCGCATGTTTGTCTCCCGCGCGGACGGGATGGCACTCGTCCTGCTGACGACGCCGGAAGGAGGGCTGAACCTGACGCTCCGGTGTGTCTGCCCGGAATATGTCAAAAAGACGGCATGGATTGCGACGCATAATGTATCGGGACAGCCGTGGATAGACGGGACTACCCCGCCGGAATTTACCCTGGAATGCAGGGATAACGGCGTAGTCCTGCTGGAGGGACAGTACGCTTATCATCAGGGAAACTACGCGGCCGCGATTGTGCCGCTTTACTGCGACGGGAGTATTGCGCCGGGGACGGCAGTAAAGACGGACCGGGGTATGCCTGCCGCTTCCTTTAAGATCAGCGGGGGCTCCTCATGTCTTATTGCCATGACCGTGCAGCGCTCAAGGGATGAGAAAGAGCCGGTCCGTGCCGCCTGCCTGGAAGAACAGCTCCGAAGGCTTTCCGGGTTTGCCGCAGAAAACGCACAGCCCGCGGATGTTTACACCTGTCTTTTAGAGCGCCACACCAGGATCCATAAGCCGGTCTATGACCGTGTGAAGATTGACCTGCGCGGCGATGAAGAAGACGAGCTTCTGACCCTCAATGAGCTGAAGCAGAAACAGTTCATGTCGGACCATATTCTTCCCGCATTCCTGGAAAAGCTTGTGCGTATGGGAAGGTATTTCCTTCTGTGCGAGACGGGAGAATACCCGCCGGTCTACGGCCATGTCAATATCAACGTGAACCATCAGATCGCCGCGGGGAATATCGGGAATATGCCGGAGATCATGCAGGTCTGGTTCGACTGGATCCTGAGGATGCTGCCCGAAGCGCGGGAAAATGCCGCGAATACGCTCGGAACAAGAGGGTTTATTATCGCGTGCCACTGCGACGAGGAGTCCGGACGGAATTACCATTTCGGCAAGGAGTATCCGCACCAGTACTGGATCAGCTCCTCGGGCTGGTGCCTGCAGCCGTTCCTGGAGCACTACTACTGTACCGGGGATGAAGAGTTCCGCAAAGACGTGATGATCCCGCTTTATATGGAGCTTGCAGAGCTCTATATTGATTTCCTCACGCTCAGGGATGAAAACGGGAAATATATTTTCGTCCCGTCCTATTCCCCTGAAAACTTCCCGTCCAATTACGGCTGGATGACAGCTGCGAACGCGGCGATGGATATCAGCGTCTGCCGCGAAGTGATGGAGACGCTTCTTGTCTACGGAAAGGATATGATCAGCGCCGGGCAGAAGGAGCAGTACGAGGAGATCCTTGAGAGCCTGCCGCCCTATCTCTATGAGAGGACGGGAGAAATCAAGGAGTGGAGCATGGCCGATTATACGGAGCGCCATGACCACAGGCATATCTCGCAGCTCTACGGCGCGTATCCCGGGGACGAATTCCAGCCGGAAAGAGACCCCGAGCTCTACCGCCGCGCCCGCATCACGAACAGGATGAGGGCGATGGAAAATGAATCCTGCCACGGAGTAACGCACAGGACGCAGATCGCGGCGAGGCTCAAGGACTCTGAACTGGTGGAGGATCAGCTGAGGTTCTTCTTAGAGAGCGGATATATCAACGAGAACGGCACGACAACGCACAACCCGTACCTGCATCATCAGTTCCCGGACGGACAGGGAGGCATGCCGGCGGCGGTCATGGAAGCTCTTCTGTATGCCCGTCCCGGTTTTATCGAGCTCCTGCCCGCGGCGGACTCAAAGAGTCTCCATCAGGGATGCATCACGGGAATGAGCATCCGGAGCTTTGCAACGGCTGACGAGCTGCGCTGGGACGACGAGAGCATCGCGCTTAAGTTTACTTCGCATAGAGACCAGCAGATCACACTGTGCTACAGGAAAGGGATCCGGAACCTCTGTGTGTCCGGAGCGCAGGTGTGCGGCGAAGGAGAGGCAGAGGGCGCGGAGCACTGCCGGGGCAGCCTTGAAGGCGCGCCCGTCTATGCGGTATTGAAGGTGCCGGCGGGATCCGTGGAAATCCGGCTGGACAGATAGACTGGAGGACCTTATGAGCCAATATCGATTATTTGAAACGAAACCCGCTGAGAAGTTCTGCGATGCCCACTACCTTGGAAACGGACGGCTCGGATTCTCCGTCATGGGAACTGTGCCGAAGGAGCAGATCTATATTAACGACGATACTCTGTGGTCCGGCAGCGAGTCCTTTTACGAGAATCCGCAGTTTTACGACAGACTTCTCGAAGCAAGGCGCCTGTCTCTTGCCGGCAGGGTCAAGGAAGCGAACACGGTCGTCGACGAGGAGATGACCGGCAGGTGGCTTGAGGCGTACCTGCCCCTGGCAAACCTTCATATTATGACAGGGATGGCGGACAACCGGCGGACGATGTCGCTCAAGAGGATCATCGAAGCGCGCCCGGAGCAGTTCGAAGATTACAGCAGGATACTGGATATCGACAACGCAGTGGAGACAGTGGAGTGGAGCTTTCAGGGGGTCCGGTACAAGAGGACATACTTTGTCAGCCATCCGGCCGGGATGGGCTTTGTGTACTGCACGGCGGAGGGCTCAGGGCCCCGGGCCCTGAATATGGCTTTTGACCTGGATTCACAGCTTCGCAGCATCCAGAAGGTGACGGATGCAGCGTGCTGTGTTACGGGAATCGCTCCGGATCACAGCGAGCCCAGCTATACGCCGGTAACACCCGCCGCGGTATACGGAGAGGAAGTGGCCTCGAAGGCCCTTCGCTTTGCCTGCGCCGCAAAGGTGATTGATACCGACGGAAAGATCGGCACGGACGGCCAGCGGATTTATGTCACGGATGCCGGCTACGCCCTGATTGCCGTCCAGGCGAGGACCAATTACGCGGGCTTTCAGAAGGAAAGAGATAACGACACGCAAAAGCTCCTGGAAAAAATCCTCTCGGAGATAGAGGCAGTCTGCGCCAGCGCCGGAACGGCTTTACCCGCAAAGACTGTTCTGGAAGCGCACCTTGCAGATTACCACTTACTGTATGACAGGGTAAAGATCGACCTTGGCACCTCCTTTACAGGACAGCTTCCGACCTCGGAGAGAATGGCAGCAAACGCGGGCAGCGTTGAGGACCCGACGCTTTCCGCTCTCTATCTGCAGTACTCAAGGTACCTGACAATCGCGGGTTCCCGTCCGGGCACGCAGGCGATGAACCTGCAGGGTATCTGGAACGACCAGCTCCAGGCGCCGTGGGCGAGCAATTACACCACGAATATTAATGTGGAGATGAATTACTGGCCGGCTGAGGTCCTGGGACTTCCCGAGTGCCATCTCCCCCTGATGGACCTTCTTGAGGAAATTGCCGTGACGGGGAGGCAGACGGCGCGGGCATACTACCATTCGGACGGGTGGGTCGCGCATCACAATGTCGATCTCTGGCGCGGCACCGAGCCCTCCTGCGAGGACGCCTCCTGGTCCTGGTGGCCGTTTGGCGGGGCGTGGATGTGCGAGCACATCCGGACGCACTATGAATATACAGGCGATACTAAGTTCCTGCGGAAAATGTATCCTGTCCTGCGTGAGGCGGCAAGGTTCCTTCTGCAGTTTTTGACAGAGGATGAAAACGGATACCTGGTCACGGCGCCGTCCATCTCTCCGGAGAATAAATATACGACGGCATCGGAGCAGGAAATGGTGCAGATGTCCAGAGCGGTTGCGACAGGCCTTCGCGGGGATTCCGCGAGGACAGACATCGCGGCGGTCACCGTAGCGAGCACCATGGATATCAGTATTCTGCGCGAGATCTTCCGGAACGTGGCTTCGGCAAATGAAATCCTGCAGGCTGGAGACGACGCCTTTGTTTCCGAGCTTAAGAGAGCGGAAAAGCGCTTTCCCCCCTACAAAATCGGGCGCTTCGGTCAGCTCCAGGAGTGGAAAGAGGACTACGAGGAGTGCACGCCGGGATTCAGCCATATTTCCCATATGTATCCTGTTTTCCCCGGCAATATCATTAACGAAAACACCCCTGAGCTGTACAGGGCCGCGCAGCGCAGCATCGAGAGAAGGCAGCTCCATGCAAGGTACAGCGGGGGATGGCCGGCGGCCTGGCGGATCTGTCTGGAGGCGCGCTTCCACAATCCGCTGGAGTGCGGGCGTCTCATAAAGAGCACCGGCGCGGGATTTGGCAGCGGCATGCTGACGGCGAGCGGCCAGCAGATCGATTCGATCTTCGGCCTGGGCGCGGGAATTGCGGAGATGCTGCTGCAGAGCCATATGGACTATATCGAGATCCTTCCCGCCATCCCGGCGGACTGGTACCGGGGCTCCTATTCGGGAATCCGGGCCCGCGGAGGATTCGAGGTGAGCTGCGCGTGGGAGCGCTGCCATCTGCAGAGCGGAACTGTGACAGCGCTCGGATTTGATGCAGGCGCTTCGCAGAATGATTCCTGCAAAACCAAAAAGGCAGAGCGCCCCTGCACGGTTCGCGCAGAAGGACTGACGGCGGTTGTCCTGCCGGATGGCAGCAGGATCAGCGGCAGGGATGAGATCAGCTTTACCCTTTCCGATGGAGAGACCGCGCAGCTGGAATTCCTGCCCCTTTGCGAGTATCCTGTGGAATATACCGTGTAGACAGACAGCTTCAGAATGACGGAAGAAGAACAGACAGGGACGGATACAGCCATGGCAAAGAACACAGCGGAAAACATTAATACATTAGCCCGCTTCCTGGGTGTGAGAGATATCGATGAGCTGAGCCGCGAGGCGCTTCTGCAGAAATACAATATAGAAAAGGCGGACGTCTGTGTCCTGATCGGCGGGTGTGTCCTGGAAGGCGCGGACCTTTTCGCAAAGGCGATGCGGGATGGTATTGCGGGCACCTATGTTATCATCGGCGGGGCGGGTCACACCACGGAGACGTTCCGAAGGAGAGTCCACACGGAATATCCGTTTATCGAGACTGCGGGGCTTTCGGAGGCCGAGGTTTTCCAGGAATACCTGCAGAAGGTTCACGGCTGCAGCGCAGACCTCCTTGAGACACAGTCGACGAACTGCGGCAATAATATTACGAATCTTATTGCCCTGCTAAAGGAAAAAGGAGTTCAATATAAGAGTATCATCCTGTGTCAGGATGCCACCATGCAAAGGCGTATCGGCGCCGTCTGGCGCAAATACTCCGATGTGCAGGCTATTAATTTTGCCGCGTACCGCGCAGAGGTCACGGATGGGCCTGACGGGCCTGTCTATACCGGGGAAATCCACGGCATGTGGGATATGGAGCGGTTTGTAAGCCTTCTTCTTGGAGAGATCCCGCGCCTTACCGATGATGAAAACGGGTACGGCCCGAACGGGAAGGACTTTATCGCCCACGTTGATGTCCCGGAGGAAGTAACCAGGGCTTATGAGGAGCTTAAGAGCATATATGCCGGGAGGGAAATATGATTATCAGAGAAAAGAATCGCATCATACGCCGTTTCGACAAGGAACTGCTGATGATTGAGTGCTGGGGGAAAAACAGCCTCCGGGTCAGGGCAACGCAGAGGCATGAGTTCATCGAGGACCCGGATCTTTCCGCGCTCCTTCCCCGGCAGGACGGCCTGCAGGACGGGGAGGCCGCGGAGGATGGGAAAGCAGAGGAGAACGGGGATGTCAGGACCTGGGAAGAGGATGGCAGCACCTTCCTTCGAAACGGCAGAATCACCTGTGAGCTGACCCGCACGGGAAAGCTCATCTATACCAATCAGAACGGCGAGGTGCTCCTCGAAGAATTCGAGCGCATCCGCAATATGTTCGAGGAAGGGCGCAAGGAGTTCAACAGCGCGCTGGAGTTGTATCCGAGAGCCTTCCGCCCCTTCGAGGGCATGGACAATTATAAGCTGACGGTCCGCTTCGAGCCGCAGGACGGTGAGAAGATCTTCGGCCTCGGCCAGTACCAGCAGCCCTATCTGGACATGAAGGGGTGCACTCTGGAGCTCGCGCACCGCAATTCCCAGGCGAGCGTGCCGTTCGCCATTTCGAACAGAGGCTACGGATTCCTCTGGAATAACCCGGGAATCGGCAGGGTCACCTTCGGGAAAAATATAACCGAATGGACGGCAGAGTCGACAAAGCAGATGGATTACTGGATCACGGCAGGGGATACGCCGGCGCAGATCGAGCATGCCTATGCCGATGCCACGGGCAGGGTTCCCATGATGCCGGAGTACGGTCTCGGTTTCTGGCAGTGCAAGCTCCGCTACCAGACGCAGGATGAGATCCTGGAGGTCGCAAGAGAATATAAGAGAAGAGAACTGCCGATCGATGTTATCGTGGTCGACTATTTCCACTGGCCCTATGAGGGGGACTGGGACTTTGACCCGGATTACTGGCCCGATCCCGCCGCGATGGTCAGGGAACTGAAGGAGATGGGGATTCACCTCATGGTTTCCATCTGGCCAACCGTCGAGAAGGACAGCAAAAACTATTCTCAGATGAAGGACCTGGGATATCTCACCCGGTCCGACAGCGGACTGCGGCTCGGCCAGCTCGGCGAGGCCTCCGTCATCGATGTCACCAATAAGGACGCGCGCAGATTCGTCTGGGAGCAGATCAAAAAGGGATACTACGAGAAGGGAATCAGGATCTTCTGGCTTGATGAGGCTGAGCCGGAGCTGAAGGGAGAGGCCGGTTTCGGCGGCTACGAGTACCACCACTACAGGTACCTGCGCGGAGCAGACCTCGAGGTGGGCAATATTTACCCCCGCGAGTACGCAAGGATGTGCTATGAGGGTATGGAAGAGGAAGGACAGGAGGGAATCGTAAACCTCCTTCGGTGTGCATGGGCGGGTTCCCAGCGCTATGGCGCGCTGGTCTGGTCCGGGGATATCGACAGCTCCTTCCGATCGCTGAAGAACCAGCTGCGCGCCGGCATGTCGATGGGAATTGCCGGGATCCCATGGTGGACGACGGACATCGGAGGCTTCCACGGCGGCAACATTAATGACCCCGACTTCCACGAGCTCTTTGCCCGCTGGTTTGAATTCGGGGCGTTCTGCCCGGTCATGCGCCTGCACGGCTTCCGCGAACCGATTAAGGAACCGATGAGCGCCGTGCGCGGAGGAAAGAGCCCGAGCGGAGCCTCGAACGAGGTCTGGACCTACGGGGATACCGTATATCAGATCTGCAGAAAATATCTGCTGCTGCGGGAGCAGATGAGGCCTTATACCCGGAAGGCAATGGAGGCGGCGCACCTTTACGGCGATCCGGTGATGAGACCCCTGTTCTACGACTTCCCCGGGGATCCCGGAGCCTGGGAGACCGACGACGAGTTCATGTTCGGGCCGGATGTCCTGGTCGCGCCTGTCCTTGAGGCGGGGGCAAGGACGAGAAGCCTGTATCTGCCGCTCCTTCCGGAGGGCGGGAAATGGAAGAGCCTTTATGATGCGGCAGAATATGACGGCGGGCAGAAGATCACCGTCCCTGCCCCGCTCGATACCATTCCCGTTTTTGTAAGAGCAGACAGTTTTTAAAACAGCCTTCGGGCTGTTTTTTTTGTGCGGCAGGGCTTCTCTGCCCCGCATGTGAATTCGATGATCACTGCAGCGGCAGAATGTGGTAAAGTATCACTTATGAAAACAAACAAAGTTAATGAAAAACATCTGTACCGGAAGCTTTTTTCTTCCTGTTTCATGATCAGTCTGAGCACCTTCGGAGGCGGGCTGGTAATTATCTCCATGCTGCAGAAGAAATTCGTGGAGGAATTCAAATGGATCAGCCGCGAGGAGATGATGGACCTGATTGCCATTGCCCAGTCCTGCCCGGGCGTTATGGCTGTCAACTCCGCAACGATTATCGGATATCACCTTGCGGGAGTTCCCGGTGCCGTCCTGACGGCGCTGGGCAGTATCCTGCCGCCGATGATCATCTTATCGGTCATTTCCGTGTTCTATAAGCAGTTCCGGGATAACAGGATCGTCGCCCTTATCCTGAAAGGCATGCAGGCCGGTGTGGCCGCCGTGCTGATCAGTCTGAGCATTTCCATGAGCAGGACAGCGCTGGAGGATAAAAAGGCATTGTCTGTCTTTCTGTTTGCTGCCGCCGTGGCAGCTGTTGTCTTCCTTGGCATAGATGTCATTTATGCGATTCTTTTCTGCGGTTTCGCAGGGGGCCTGAACGTCCTGTATGAGGAAAAGAAACGGAGGAATGGGAAATGATTTATATTAAACTGTTTCTGCAGTTTCTCCTGATCGGCGCATTCAGCTTCGGCGGCGGGCTTGCCAACATGGAGCTGATCCGTCAGCGCGTCGTCGTGCAGCAGGGGTGGCTTACCAACTCGGAGTTTTCGGACATTATCTCAATCTCCGAGATGACGCCGGGGCCGCTGGGCATCAACATCGCGTCCTTTGTCGGCGTCCGCGTTGCCGGAATCCCCGGCACAATTATTTCCACCTGCTCCTATGTCCTGCCGTCGATATTTGTTGTCATGGCGATCGCCTGGTTTTATTACAAATACCGCTCGCTTAAGGGTGTGCAGGGAGTGCTGCGCGGCCTGCGGGCTGCGATCGCGGCCATGGTCATCGCCTCGGCGGTAAAGCTCACCTGCAATGCCTTCTGGGGGAGCGCGGACAGCTTCAACCTCCCGGAGACAAATCTTGTCGCGGTATGTCTGTGCGCTGTGATGGTGGTGCTTCTTTATAAGAAGAAACTCAGTCCCGTCCAGGCCATCCTGTGCAGCGGCGTGATCGGTGCCATAGTTTACGGAGTGACAGGAGCGGCAGTATGAATGATTACGAAAGAGAACACAGTGCGCTTCTTCGCCGCCTGGGTGCGGAATGCGCGGTACTCCTGAAGTCCGATAAGACGTTTCCCCTGAATGAGCCCTGTGAACTGGCGCTCTACGGGAACGGCGCGCGCAGGACGATCAAGGGCGGCACGGGCTCCGGCGAAGTGAACTCCAGGTATTTTGTTACGGCGGAGGAAGGACTGGAGGCTGCAGGCTTTGCGATCAGCACGAAGTACTGGATGGAAAGCTATGAAAAGCTCTGCGATGAAGCCCGCCGGGAGTTTATCCGCGGCCTGAAGCAGCAGGCAAAGGAGCACCATACCCTTGCAGTCCTTGAGAGCATGGGCGCTGTCATGCCCGAGCCGGAATACAGGATTCCTCTGACCGGCGCGGGAGATACGGCAGTGTATGTTCTCTCCCGTATCTCCGGGGAGGGGTCTGACCGCAGGCCGGTCCCGGGCGACATCCTGCTGACTGAGACCGAGACGCGCGATATTCTGGAGCTGAATGAGAAGCACAAAAACTTCCTGCTGGTGCTGAATGTCGGCGGTGTGGTTGATCTTTCCCCTGTGATGGCGGTTAAGAATATCCTGCTGCTCGGCCAGCTCGGCGTGGAGACAGGCAATATCCTGGCAGACCTTATGCTTGGAAGAAGTGTTCCATCCGGCAGGCTGACCGCCACCTGGAGCGCATGGACGGACTATCCGCAGATCGGTGATTTCGGCGACAGGGACGATACCAGGTACAAAGAAGGCATCTATGTGGGCTACCGGTATTTTGACACAGCCGGCAGAAAGCCTTTGTTCCCCTTCGGTTATGGCCTCGGCTATACGGATTTTGAGATCAGGGCGGGAGAAGCGCATGCGGACGGCGAAACTATAACGGTAAAGGCAGCTGTGAAAAACACGGGGAGCTTTGCCGGCAGAGAGACCGCGCAGCTCTACGTGAGTGCGCCGCAGGGCGCGCTGGACAAGCCGTTCCAGACTTTGGCGGCTTTCGCCAAGACCGGGGAACTGGCTCCCGGCGAAACACAGGAGCTGTCGCTTTCTTTCAGGCTGCGGGATGCCGCCTCCTATGATGAAGGCGCAGCCGCATGGCTCCTGGAAAAGGGCGATTATGTGCTGCGGCTCGGAAATTCTTCTGCGGACGCAAAGCCCGCCGTCATCCTGCGGCTTGATGGCGATGTGATCACGCGCAGGGTCAGGAACTGTCTTGGCAGGCCGGATTTTACAGACTGGCGCCCGGAAACCGTGCGGCAGGAGGATGCGGCCGGCCTTCCGGTCATCCCCGTCAGCGCCGGTGCGGTCAGGACGGAGCAGATAGAATATGAATCCTCTTATGAGACGGATCCCCTGACTGAGAGCCTGTCCGATGAGGAACTGGCGCTGATGAATGTCGGCGCGTTCAACCAGGGAGCGGGGAGTTTCAGTGTAATCGGCAATGCCTCCCAGTCTGTTGCGGGGGCTGCCGGTGAGACGGTGAATCGTCTGAAGGACAGGGGAATTCCCTCTCTGGTTATGTCTGACGGCCCTGCGGGGCTGCGCCTTGCCCGTCAGTATACGATTGACAAAAAAGGTGTTCACGCCCTCGGAGAATCCATTCCGGAGAGTGTGATGGAGCTTATGCCGGGCATTATCGCCTGGTTTATGAAAAAAATGGGAGGAAACGGCAGGGTCAGGGGAGAGATCCATGAGCAGTACTGCACGGCTGTTCCCATCGGCACAGCCATCGCCCAGAGCTGGAATCCGGACATGGCAGAGGCCTGCGGAGACATTGTGGGCGACGAGATGGAACGCTTCGGCGTACATCTGTGGCTTGCGCCTGCGCTGAACATACACCGTGATATCCGGTGCGGGCGGAATTTCGAATATTTTTCAGAGGATCCGCTGATCTCCGGAAAATTTGCCGCCGCCATCACAAGGGGCGTGCAGAAGCATCCCGGCCGGGGTACGACCATCAAACACTTCGCGGCCAACAATCAGGAGACCAACCGCTACAATTCCAACAGTATCGTCAGCGAGCGCGCCATGCGGGAGATCTACCTCCGCGGCTTTGAAATCGCCGTGAAAGAAGGCCGGCCCCATGCCCTCATGACCTCCTACAATCTGCTCAACGGGACGCATACCTCCGAAAGGCGGGACCTGCTGGAGGATATTCTGCGCTGTGAGTTCGGCTATCGGGGTATTGTGATGACAGACTGGATCATCGGCGTCATGTCTTCCAAAGGGTGCAAATATCCCAAACCCTGCGCGGCGCTGATTGCGGCGGCAGGGAACGATCTGACCATGCCCGGCGGCTCCGGCGATTATAAGGCGATACTCAAGGGCCTGAAAGAAGGCACGGTGACCAGAAAACAGCTGCAGATCAATGCAGGCCGGGTTCTTGGCCTGGCAAAAAAGCTCGCCGGAGAATAAAAGAGGCACCTGCGGCCTAAAGGCCGGGTGCCCCGGACAAGCACGCTTATTTAGCGGAATCCGGCAGGACGCCGGCCCTGCGGAGACGCTCTTTGATAACGGGCGCAAAGACCGCCGCCGCGCAGATCTTTACAAGATCCAGGACAACGAACGGCAGGACGCCGACACCAAGGGCAGCACGGAATGTCATGCCCGCCGAACGGGCAAGCCATGCGGTGCCGAGAAGATACAGGACCCATGTTGCAGCCTCCATCGCGAGGATGCACAGGATCCTGTTTTTTTCATGTTTTTCCACGACAGGGCCCATGATAAAGATCATCGGAAGGAAGCCGATGATGTAACCGCCGGTGGGACCGAGGAGCTTCTGCAGACCGCCCGCGTAGCCGGAGAACACAGGCAGACCGGCGAGACCGATCAGTATGTAGATCAAACAGGCGGCAGCACTGCGCTTTGTTCCGACAAGATAAATAATGAAATAGAGCGTGAGACTGGTCAGTGAAATCGGCACAGGACCGATCGGCAGTGATATCGGTCCCAGTACGCACAGAAGGGCTGCCATCAGGGCAACTGCGGTCAGTTCTTTAATGTTGTGATTCATATAATCCCTCTTTTCCTGTTCTGGTTTTCCCATGCCGGTGCCATGCCGTGATATCTGAATTCCATGCGGCGGTCCCCGCCCGGCCGGAATTGTTAACCAGAGAACAAATAAGGTTAACAATCGAGGATTATAGCAGACCATCTGCGGGAAGTCAATGTAAGTGAAAATACGGAAGTACAGACAGGAAACGGGACAGGCAGCACATGCTGTCTGTCCCGTATAATTACCCTGCCGATGTACTCTGCAGTATTATCCTGCCGCAGAAGCCATGTCGAAGTATCCTGCCGCGGATCAGAAGAGGGTCTCAGATCTTATATACATAGCCTGCTTTTCTGGGAGCAGGATCATTTGCCGGCGCTGCGGCATAACCCAGGACAAGGTTGCCGATTCCCTCATAGTCGCCCTCGATCCCGAGCTTTTTCAGGATGGCCTTTCCTTCTTCACTTTCAAATTCTTCCTTTGCGCGATGAATCCAGCAGCTCGCGACGCCCAGATCCGCGGCGGCATTCATAAGGTTGCCCATTACAAGGCTGCCGTCATACAGATAGGTCGGCACGGATTTGTCCGCAAGAACGACAAGGAGCTCAGGCGCGCCGTAGAACGGATCGATGTCGGCGCCGAGAACAGAAGCGTTCAGCTTAGAAAGCCGGTCACGGACTTCCCTGTCTGTTACGGCAATAATGATCGGAGACTGCCTGCCCATGCCGGTCGCCGCATAAGTGCCGGCCTCGATAATAGCATCCAGCTTTTCTTCCTCGATCAGTTCCGGCTTATAGGCTCTGCAGCTGCGCCGGGTCTTCAGGGTAGTTAATGTATCTGCCATAATAATCACCTCCTGACTCGATTATATGATCAATAATTAAAACCAACAAGTACGATTATTGCAGACTTAGTGAAATATCGGGGCTCTTCACAGCGTGACAGGGATATTATGTGACTCGATTGAAATGTGCTATACTCGATTCAATAACTTAATAACCGAAAAGCAGACAGAACGGGATAAAACATGACCACAAAGCAAATCGATTACTGCATTGAGGCAGCCCATACATTGAACTTCAGCCGGGCAGCGGATAACATGTTTGTGAGCCAGCCAACCTTTTCCTACCAGATCAGGCTTCTTGAGGAGGAGGTCGGGTTTGCGATTTTTGAGCGCAGCGGCAAGGGCGCGGCCCTGACGCCTGCGGGAGCGCAGTTCATTTCTTTTCTTACCGGTATGCGGGAGGACCTGAAGCGGGCAGTTGAGCAGGGCCAGAATTTCAGCGCAAAGTATAAGGACAGCATTTCCATCTGTATGTCGGTCCGGCAGGCTGTATATTTCCTCCCGGAGGCGATGCGGATTTTCGAAAAGACCAGTCCGGAAGTGCAGATCATGCCGATATTCCAGTACGGGAGCAGTGTGGAAGTCTTCCTCAGGAACGAGGCGGATATCCTGTTCGCGCTGACGGAGCAGACAAAGCATATCCCGGGCATCCGGGTGCATGACCTGTTTGAGAGCCGGATCTATCTGATCGCGCGGCAGGATGATCCTCTGGCACAGAAAAACCTGATCCGTGAAGAGGACCTTTACGGCAGGACGCTTATGGTCGGCGGAGGTTCTCCCGCAGAGCTCAGGGCTGTCCAGCACCGGCTGATCAATACCGGAAGGATTAATTATTTCAACAGCGCGGATCATGACACCACGCTGATAAATGTGGCGGCAGGCAAGGGCATCTGCCTGGCTCCCGGATTTTTAAATGACCACAGCGGACAGTTCGCGTGGATCCCGTTTGACTGTGAAGAGAAATTCTCCTGTGTCCTCTGTACGCACAGGGAGGACGGCAGGAAGAGTCTGGAAGAGTTTGTAAAGACGATCAAAAAGCTTTATGAAGACGTGGTCGCGTTCCCGCTGTAAATAGAAGATTGAGTATTTCCGGGTTTTCAAAAAAGAATCCGATGCGGCATATGCCGCTGAAAGAGAGTTCACATGAACGTCTATACTGCTTTATTCCTGTTTTCAATTATAATTCTGGTCTATTGGGTAATAACGGAATTGTTTACCATGCTGTTCCGCTTCACCGGACTGCCGGATGAGCGGGCACGCTTCCAGGTGATATCACTCCTTACAGGCTGCGGATATACGACGCGGGAGAGCGAGCTGATTGTGTCGAACCGCCACAGGAGGACTCTCGCAAGGATAACAATGCTGTTCGGATATGTGTTCAACATCACGATTGTATCCGCTTTTATCAACATCTTCCTGTCCCTCAAGGCCAATCAGTTCGGGCAGTATTATTTAGGCATCCTGATCCCGCTCTCAGCCCTGACCATTATTTTCATATTTATGAGGGTCCCGCGCGTACGCGCGTGGGGCGACAGGACCCTGCAGAAGATTGCGGACCATCTGATTGAAAGGACGGAGTCCTTCAATACTGTCCTGATTCTTGACTACATCGGGAAGGAATCGATTGCGCTGATTACGCTTTACCATATCCCGGAAGAGTATCAGGGCATATCGCTTTCCCGGATGAACCTTAAATCCGATACCGGCATCCTGGTCATGCTGGTCGAGCATCAGGGACAGAAACCGGAGCCTGCAGGAGCGGACACGGTTTTCGCGGTCGGTGACAAGCTCACTGTCTTCGGCGATTATGCGACGATCTGCAAGTCGTTTCATGCCAGGGAGAGATTCGGGGATACCTGACGGCAGGCAGTGCACTGTTTTTTGCCGGCAGGGCATTCCGCAGACTTAAAAGGGCGGGGAAGTCTCACTGCGCAAAGCGGATGACCTGGTTCTGTACGTCGACGACGGCATCGACGCCGAACGGCATAATGCAGCGCGGCGCGGCGTGTCCGATGTTCAGGTTGAAAACAATCGGAAGATCGGGCCTGCCGATAACTTTCGGGAGGAGCCGCCTGTAATCGTCCGCAAAGGCTTCATCCATCGGCTTGCCTGCGAGCACTCCCGAGACGGCGTCAAACACGCCGGTCTCTTTGAGATACTCCAGAGCGCGGCGGTATTTTTCCGGAGACGGCTTCTCCTCGCTGGATTCGAGGAGGAGGATCCGCCCCTTCCAGTCCTCTTTGTCCGGGAACAGGTGATACTGACTGCACATTACGGGCATATCCGCGTAGCGTTCGCCGTCAAAAAAGTCATACAGGGAATCGATGCAGCCGCCGAGGATCCTGCCGGAAAATACAGGCGGCCCCTGCAGCAGCTCAAACCCGTGATTTTCATGCGGCACCCGCGGCTTTCCCGCCTGCTCGGGGCCGAAGCTCTCCCGCTCCTCATACCAGACATCGGCGGGCGTTATTTCCCGTATGGTCCCTGTCGTAATCAGTTCCTCAAAGTACCTTCTTGTATAAGGAAGCATTTCCGGGGCGAGCTCACAGATATCCGGAAGGAATGCCTGGCCGTAGAAGGTCTTAAGCCCTGCCTTGTGCAGCATCAGGTGATTGATCGTCGTATCGGAAAAGCCCAGAAAAATCTTGTCTGTTACAGCATCAGCAAGCTCATTGTGATCAAACAGATAAGGCAGGAGCCGGTAGGTATCGTCGCCTCCGATGGCGCAGAGAATCATATCAATTTCAGGATCCGCGAATGCCTGCAGAAGGTCCTGCGC
>JAEEGL011927707.1_pt1 | contig 19519 bp, 13 predicted proteins | sample 9134231 | NCBI WGS metagenome assembly JAEEGL01 (sample SAMN16246548, study PRJNA631951) | gut metagenome | biome: gut microbiome; feature: rumen; material: fiber-attached | host: Bos | place: Iran: Karaj | collected 2018-10 | reverse complement strand
CCCAGGCTATGGGCGCCGATTATGGTAATGGACGAACGGGCTATCTTCTGGCGGTTCGCGAGCTTGTCCAGCAGCTTCGCGAGTTCTTCCCGGCAGTCGCCCTCTATTGTCTTCACCGGCGCCCCCTCAGGCATGCCGGCCTTCGATTCAATCCGCTCCGGCGAATACTTCGAGAGTTCCTCCGCAATCCAGCGGGTGTTCCTGCAGTTGACGGTGAGCATGACCGGCGGGATGCCGAAGTCCGGCAAGTGCATCGGCGTGTGGAAGACATTCTGCCCGGGGTCGTAGAACACATAGAACACGGAGTCGTCGGCGACGAGGAGGTTCACGGCCTTCCACATGTCATCGGTGAAGTCCTGGCCTTCGTCGATGATTACGGCGTCGTATGGATCGACGCCTCCCTGCGCCAGGTATTTTATCAGCTCCCGCGAGATGAACGCATAGGCACGCGGGTCAGTGGCGTGCGCGGCTAGGCTCTTTTTGGGCAGCTGCAGCGTCTCGGCGCCGAAGTCGTAGAAGGCCTTGACCGTGACGGGCAGGGCCCCGTTCGCGAAATTGTCCGCGATGGTCTTGGCCAGGAGGGTGTTGTAGCAGAGGACGAGCGTGCGCTTGCCGCGCTCGCCCATCTGCCGCGCCTTCTCGACCGCGATCATCGTCTTGCCGGAGCCTGCGCATCCGCAGACCTTGAGCTGCGGGAAGGCGGCGAAGAGGGAGAGGAATTGCGCGGGGTCGATGGTGTTGCGCTCGATTTCCTTTGCGTCGTAGGCGAGCAGGGCGCTGACGTCGTCATCCGGCTCGGATGTCGGGGCCAGTATCCGAAGGATGTCGGAGACGGAGGCGGTCGCGTCCTGCGCGGCGGAGACAGAGGCGTTGTCGCGTATCCTTTTCGTGATCCACGTCTCGGGATTCTGGAGCTTCCCGGCGTCAATCAGCGCCTCCTTGTCCCTGAGCGGCATCTCGAAGTCGCCGGCCCGGCAGAAGGGGAAGGCCACGGCGAAGGCGATTCTGAAGGGAACGCCGGATTTCAGCTGGTGCCGCAGCAGATTCGCGAAGCCATACATGCTTTGCCTGATTTGGGCGAAGGGGTTGCATGGCCGTCCGTCTATTGAATACTTCCCATCCTTGCAGACTATGCGCCTGCCCTTGACCTCGACTGCCAGGAAGCCGAAGAGCGGGTTGAAGAGAAGGAAGTCGATTTCGCGCTCATGCCGAATGTCATGCGCGTCCTTGTCCGTGAAGCGCACGGAGTGGAAGACGAACCAGTTGTCGTCCAGCTTCCGCTCCATGGCCTCGAGGAACGCCTTTTCGGAATCGGTTGACTTCCGAAGCGTCTCCTCGTCGAAGAAGATATGTGGTGCTTTTTTCATGGAGATGAGTGAGGAAATATGGGGCATTATTGCTTCGGAAAAGAACCGAGGACTTCCCAATGGCCGGTCTTGGACGATCCGACATATCGAATGACATTCATCCTGCGCAACAATGCAAGATGTTTGAAAACAGTGCTTCGAGCTTTTCCAAGCCGTTCGATTAGTTGTGCCGTCGTTGTCGCCTCTCCGTTTGCAAGAAGTTCGGCAATGCGGATTCTTACATGAACGCCTTGATTAAGATAATCCTATTTTTTGGGTCCGCCCCTCTTTAGACCGCCTTTTTCTGCTTTGGGTCCGCCCCTTTTTAGTCCACCTTTCCCAATTTTTATACCACCCTTTTTTATACCACCCTTTTGTTCGCTATGTCCGGTATTTTCAACGGTTTCTAGAGTTTTTATACCGCCTTTTTCATTTTTTGGACCACCCTTTTTGGGTTCGCCCCTCTTTGGACCGCCTTTCTCGGCTTTGGGTCCGCCCTTGACGATGGCTTCGGCAAAACGGAGAATTACGACGAAGAAGTCTGGGTCATGCGTGTCGAAGACGGTGTCGGGATAGGCTTTGAGTATGCGGTTCACGCCGGAGCCAAGCGACTCGACAAGCCCCAGGTCGCGGAAGACCCGCATGATTTCCTTGTTGCGCGGAACGGAGCGCCCCGCCAGCATGCCCTCGCGGGAAAGGCCGGATGGACGGATGTTGTCGCGCAGCCTGTCCTTGATTTGGCGTTGCGCAAGATCTGAATCCACGACGCCTACGGGAGTGCCGTCATCGGCAACGCCAATGAAGATGCGCCCGCCGTCGGGCGAGTTGAGGAACGCGACAACCTTCCGTTCAAGATCGGACGACTTCACGTCGCGCTTGAACTCCGTGCGGAAGTCCTCCATCCTGGGGATGGAGGAAAATCCGTCGTGGGCATCCTGCCTGACAGTCGGCGTTGTCGGTGCTCCGTTTTGCATGTTCTTATATTCTACGAGTTGGCGGCGCGGCGCAATTGCCAAGGGGCTAAAACCGTTGCTACATTATGCCAAATCCCTTTTGGAAAAGCAAGATGTGGAAGAATGGGCGCATTTCTCATAGACTTCCGAAGACTTCGAGAAGGGCGGTTCTTTCGTCTTGTGACAATGCCCTGCCAAGCGTTTTTTCGGCTTCGACGACGATGGCGCGGTCGAAATCCAGTCCCTGTCTCTCAGGGGCAAGCGCCGCCGTCAGTTCGTACTTGCGCTTGCGCAGGGCCGAATACTCCTCTTCTGACAACAGGCCCTTCTTGAAGCGCATCCTGATGGTTGGGCATTTGTTCAGGGTGGCCAACTCCTTTTCCATGTCGTCCGCAATCCGCCGCCTTTCAACGACGATATCCGCGCGTTGCGCAAGAAAGTGTATATGGAATTCCGGGGTCATGAACTGTGCGCGCGCCCGGGCCGCCTCGACAGACCAAGCACCATGTCCGCTTAGAACTGGCGCTTTGACCCCAGCCGCCGCCAATGATTCCTCCTCAATCGGGTGTGCCGGGTCGAGAAGGTCGGCATCGCGCAATGCGAGAAGCCTTGCGCATACCTCGTCTCCGGGAAGTCCATCCGGCAGAGCCGCGTCTTTTTCAGCGAGGCCTTTCGCGAAGCGGAAAAGGGACAAGAAGCCCTGCCTGCTGATCCACCTATCATAATCTCTCTCTTGCCGTGTTTCGTGGCAGAACGGGCAATGCAAGGTGGCCGACGAGTGGAAATGCAGACCGAATCCCCCGAATCCGTAAAGGAACAGGCGCCTTGAACCGCAACGCCGGCAGCGACATTCCTCAAGGGCCGGCGCCCTCCACAGCGCCAGCAGGCTCGAAAGAGTGAATGACCGGAGCGCATGCGGCTTCCCCTGGAAGCTGATTTGCCCTAGAGCCGTTTGGCCAGGAAGGGCGTCAAGCCTTGTATTGGCTAGTCCGTCATCCTTCTCGATGGCGGATTGGGTAAAGAAGAGGAGGTTTGCGAGTTCGCCTGTTTTCATGGTGTTCGTGTCCTTATGCACGGCACCGGTCCTCCCGAAAAGAAAATGCCGCCGACTCTAAAGTCAACGGCATCCTCGTCCTCCGAACAAGTTCCTTGCTTCTGCAAGGCGCATCCCGCATTCTGCGGAAACCACCGTGGTGTTCGGACCCGGTTGGCGCGGAGACAAGTCCCCGACTCTCGATGCCGTAAATTTTGGACAACTATTTTATCAAAGTTTTTTCAAAAGTCAATAGGCGCTATCGCGCCGAACTTTGGAAACTGCCGGGGTGCGCAGCAGATAATCTCACACAGAGGCACAGAGACACAGAGTTGTCAACGAATGGCGCTCCGCGCGAAACATGGAAGTATGGAACATAAGTATCCCTCAATAGGCGCTACCGCGCCGAACTTCGGAAGCTGCCGGGGTGCGCAGCAGATAATCTCACACAGAGGCACAGAGACACAGAGTTGTCAACGAATGGCGCTCCGCGCGAAACATGGAAGTATGGAGGTTTGTTGTGCATGGGCTTCCAAGAACTTTCCTAGTCCGCCGGGGGCGGTTCCCAATCTGGTTCGCCGAGGCGAAGCCGCAAGGCCTATGTGCAGGCGCATGGGGCTTGCACCAATGCGGCGGCATCAAGGCCGTTGGCTCGCGCAGCGAGACGGCGCACCAGTTTCCCAATTTCGGCGCGGTAGCGCCCTCTGTGCCTCTGTGTCTCTGTGTGAGGCATCTTTGTCTTGTGGCAGCTCTGCGGTAGCGCCTTGTCAAACACGACAATCTTTTGCCACGCTTTGTTAAAGGCGCTTGGCGGGGGCCACGCCGTTCTACGAAATCTCGCAGCCGCAGATGGAGCCGTCTTTTGAATAGATCATCCTCGGCGGCGCGTAGAGCGATTCCATCACGGCCTGGCATTGCAGTTCCATCTCGATGCCGGTTGCGGGCGGGATGCCAGCGTCCGTGGCGGCCTCGACGGCCATGGCCGCGACTGATCTCGCCACCTCCGGGCTTTTCCAGTAGAAGCAGTGGCGGGAGCTCTCGCGCGTGCCGCGCGGCGGCTTGACATCTATCTCGCTCACGTCATGGAACTCCGGCGCAAGCGACACCGCGAACCAGTCGCTGTCGCTGCGGATCGACAGCGCGGGGATGTCTTCGGGAAGGCGGCCGCCGCGCACATGGGGGAAGCCGGCGATTGTCGCCGTTATTTTGTCGAGCCCGAGCGCCGCAATCTGCTCCTCCCGGAGGTGGTGTCCCGCCGCATTGCGGAGGAACTCCTCCGGGTGGTGGAAAAGCCCCATGGGCGGCGCCAGCAAGACGAGGGCCTTGGCCTCCGGCGCCTGCTGGCGCGCCATGATGTCGTAGGCGATCACGCCGCCGAAGGAGTGGCCGATTAGGACGACGGGCGCGCCGCCAGCCTTCTCCGCCGCGGCGTGAACCGTCTCAGCGATGCGCATTCGAATGGCCCGCCCGTGCAGTCCCTTGAAGAACCGTTTCACTTCCCGCGACGTCTGGAGCATGAGGTCCAATGGCGACTTCGAATCCGGCGACGGGAGAAGGTCGTTCCAAAGGACTTCCTCCCAGACGACCTCGTAGCCGAGGAGGGCTTGCACGTTGTCGCGGAGCGCCGAGGAGAAGCCGTGCTTCATCCCGCCCGGGTGCTTGCCAAAACCATGGATGCTGACAAATGCCTTTTTCATGCTAAAGCCTCCTCACTGGTTCGATGCCAATTGAGCCGTTCGCTCAAAACTAGATTGTGAATGTCCGCGACTGCGATGAGGCGGATGGTGTTGGAGGTGTTAGTGGTGGTCATTGGCTAGTTCCGGTTAGGGGAGTCTTCTTTTCTTACATAGCATCCAGAGTTGTTCCGTGGAAGTGCTCATTTAGCCTTGGCCGGCAACCTCTTTTAGCTTTTCAGCTGCGGCGCGAAGCGTCGGCCATAGCCCAAGGTGGTCGTCCCACTTCGCCGGAACCGCAGCAATGGGCTTACACGCCCCCGCACGGTAGATTTGCGCGAAGCCGCCGACATTGCCAAACAGGACTTCACCGCAGCAGCCAGGCCCCGCCATTATCTTGAACTCGGCATTCATGGGTCGTCCTTCGCGGACTGTGTTGGAGGCTTCCCTGTCGAAGCGACGCAGTTCTTCAATGGCAAAATCCCAATGAGCCTTGCCAAAGGCGTCGTAGAGCGCCAGCCTCTCGACGGGCACGCCTTTACGTATGGGCAGCCTCCAGAACGGCCGCGCTTCCTCGTTATGTCCATCAGGAGGCTGATCTTGTGAGGGCAGAGCCGATGGGGGCTGGATTATCGTGGGCTTCCCGCTTAGTTCCCGGATGAAACGCTGTGTCTTGTATGCCGCAAATATTCCGGGCGAGACGCCTTTGGCCACCGGGCTTGGGGCGTAGAACGTTGCTCCGCATGAGGTGCAGTGCCAAGGGGCCGTGTAAACGCCCCAGCCCGACATTACCGCAGCTTCCGCGTGGCATTTGGGGCAAGTCCCCCTGGGCGTGTTCGCAAGAAAACGGACGACTCCCCCTAGGGTTGCCTTTGTTTCATAGGGATATGGCGCCTCGTCCAGTTCCTGTCGACTCAATGCCAGGTATCCTGTCCTGAGGATGACTTCGAATGTATTCCTATAGTCTTGTGCGTCCATGGTGCCAGCGTCTCTTCTTTTTGGCATCAGGAGGCGCGCTCTTAAGGAACAACAGTTGGCTGTTGAAGCTAAAATTGTCTCCTGCAGACTTTTTCCTTGCACCCGCAAGGCACATCCCGCATACTGCGGAAACCACCGTGGTGTCTGCACTCGGTTGGCGCGGGGGCGAACCCCGACTCCTGATGCCAAATGATTGCCCATGATTATACCACAGGTCCGCCCAAATGTCAAGCTTTTTTTCTGCGGAGGTGCAGAAAAGCTTGTCTTGTCGGTCAAGGCGCTACCGAAAGGCTGCCAAATGACAAAGATGCCTCACACAGAGACACAGAGGCACAGAGGGCGCTACCGCGCCGAAATTGGGAAACTGGTGCGCCGTCTCGCTGCGCGAGCCAACGGCCTTGATGCCGCCGCATTGGTGCAAGCCCCATGCGCCTGCACCTAGGCCTTGCGGCTTCGCCACGGCGGACCAGATTGGGAACCGCCTCCGGTGGACTAGGAAAGTTCTTGGAAACCCATGCACAACAAACCTCCATACTTCCATGTTTCGCGTGGAGCGCCATTCGTTGACAACTCTGTGTCTCTGTGCCTCTGTGTGAGATTATCTGCTGCGCATCCCCGGCAGCTTCCAAAGTTCGGCGCGGTAGCGCCTATTGAGGGATACTTACGTTCCATACTTCCATGTTTCGCGAGGAGCGCCATTCGTTGACAACTCTGTGTCTCTGTGCCTCTGTGTGAACAATCTTGTCGCATCCACGGGAGACGGGTTGGGGGGAGTTTTGGTAGAATGGAAAGCAACATTGAGGTAATTAATGGCCGACAACGTCCCTTTCGCACATTTGCATGTCCACACCACCTATTCGCTTCTCGACGGCGCATGCCAGATAAAGCCGCTGGTGAAGCGCGTCAAGGAGCTGGGGATGTCGGCCTGCGCCATCACCGACCACGGAAACCTCTTTGGCCTCAAGGCCTTCTACGACGTCTGCATGAAGGAGGGCGTGAAGCCCATCCTCGGCTGCGAGGCCTATGTGGCGCGGCGCTCGCGCTTCGACAAGTCAGAGCGCATCGACCGCTCCGGCGCGCACCTCATCCTCCTTGCGAAGAACCTCGTCGGCTACAAGAACCTCGTGAAGCTCATCTCCTACGCCTACACCGAGGGCTTCTACATGCGCCCGCGCATCGACAAGGAGCTGCTGGAGAAATACCACGAGGGGCTGATCTGCTCGTCGGCCTGCGTGGCGGGCGAGGTACCGAACCTGATTCTCGAGAACCGCATGGACGACGCCCTCGCGGCGGCCCGCTGGTTCCGCGACCTTTTCGGCGAGGACTACTACCTTGAGGTGATGCGCCACCAGGCGGCGCCGGATGTGGCCGTGCTGCGCGACGGCGAGGAGCCGCTTGAGCAGATGCAGGACAAGGTGAACGCGGGCGTCATGGAGATCGCGGCCAAGCTCGGCGCGAAGGTAATCGCCACCAACGACGTCCACTTTCTGCGCGAGGAGGACGCCGAGGCGCACGACATCCTCCTTTGCCTTGGCTCCGGCAAGAAGGTCACCGACAAGGACCGCCTCCGCTACACGCGCCAGGAGTGGCTGAAGTCCTACGATGAAATGCTCGCCAACCTCCCCGGGTTCGCCGAGCAGATCCACAACACGCTGGAGATCGTGGGCAAGATCGAGGAATACAAGCTGAACCGCGACCCCATCCTCCCCGTGTTCCCGATTCCGGCGGAGTTCGGGAACGAGGAGGACTATCGCGCGAACTACGGTGAGGAGGAGCTGAGGGCGGAGTTCGGAGACCGCTTCGAGAAGCTCTCCGCCGGCGGGCTGGACAAGGTCGTGCGCATCAAGTTCGAGGCCGACTACCTCGAGCACCTGGCCCGCGCCGGCGCCGCCCGCCGCTGGCCCGACGGCCTCGCGCCGGAGGCCGAGGAGCGCCTGGTCTTCGAATTGGAGACCATCAAGAAGATGGGCTTCCCGGGATACTTCCTCATCGTCCAGGACTACATTTCTGCGGCGCGGTCGATGGACGTCTCCGTCGGCCCGGGGCGCGGCTCCGGCGCCGGGTCCATCGTGGCGTACTGCCTGGGCATCACAAACATCGACCCGCTCAAATACGACCTCCTCTTCGAGCGCTTCCTCAACCCCGACCGCATCTCGATGCCTGACTTCGACGTCGATTTCGACGACAACGGCCGCGGCCGCGTCCTCGAATACGTCGCCGGCAAATACGGCACCGACCACGTCGCCCACATCGTCACGTTCGGGCAGATGGCGCCAAAGATGGCCATCAAGGACGTCTGCCGCGTGATGGACATCCCCCTGGCGGACTCCAACCGCCTCGCGGCGCTGGTGCCGTCCACGCCGAAGATCACCTTCAACAAGGCGCTCGACGAGAGCGAGCCGCTTCGCAAGGAGTTCGATTCGGGCACGCCCGAAATCCAGAGGGCGCTGCGCTTGGCGCGCACCCTCGACGGCACGCTGCGCCAGCCTGGCGTCCACGCCTGCGGCGTAATCATCTCGCGCGACCCGCTGATCGACGTCATCCCCGTGATGCCCACGGAGAACGAGTCGCTGCTCACGACGCAATACGACGGCCATTTCGTGGAGCCAATCGGCCTCCTCAAGATGGACTTCCTGGGCCTCAAGACCCTCACCGTCCTCAAGGAGTGCATCGCCGGCATAAAGGAGGACTACGGCATCGAGATAGACCCCGACGCCCTCCCGCTCGATGACGCCGAGACATACGCGCTGTTCTCACGGGGCGAGACCACGGGCCTCTTCCAGTTTGAATCGGAGGGCATGAAGAAGTACCTGCGGGCCCTCAAGCCCACGCGGTTGGAGGACCTCGTGGCCATGAACGCCCTCTTCCGCCCCGGCCCGATGCAATACATCGAGCACTTCATCGCCCGCAAGCACGGCCGCGAGCCGATAGTTTACGACCACCCGCTAATGGAGGAGTATCTCAACACCACCTATGGCATCTGCGTGTACCAGGAGCAGGTGATGCTGCTGTCGCGCCGCCTCGGCGGCTTCACCAGAGGCCAGTCGGATACCCTCCGCAAGGCGATGGGCAAAAAGCAGATCGACGTGATGAACAAGCTTTACGGCGAGTTCGTGAAGGGCTGCCTCGCCAACCCGAAGTTCTGCACCGGAAAGACCACCGCCGCCGTCCCGATCTTCGACCGCGACAAGGAGGGCAACATCGTGGCCGACGCAAAGGGCGTCCCGCAGTTCCACGTCGAAACCAAGAACCTAGACCTCACGAACCCCGATGACGCGAAGCTGCTCATAGACAAGATCTGGAACGACTGGCGCGCCTTCGCGGAATACGCCTTCAACAAGTCGCACGCCGTCTGCTACGCCTACCTCGCCTACCAGACGGGCTACCTCAAGGCCCACTACAAGGCGGAGTTCATGTGCGCCCAGATCGACTCCGAAATCAACAACTCGGACAAGGTGGCGGCGCTGGTCGCGGAATGCGCCGACCTCGGCATGAAGGTTGAGCCGCCAGACGTCAACTTCTCGCTGGGCCGCTTCTCGCCGGGCGACAACTCCGTGCGTTTCGGTCTTGGCGGCATCAAGAACGTCGGCAAGAATGCGGCGGAGGCCATTGTGGCCGAACGCAAGGCGAACGGACTCTACAAGAGCTTCATCGACTTCTGTGAGCGCGTAGATCCCACGGTCGTGAAGAAGCGCGACGTGGAGTCGCTCATCAAGGCGGGGGCGATGGACGGCTTCGGCATACACCGGGCGCGCCTTGTCCAGGGCATAGAGTTCGCCTTCGCCTATGCCGCCGAGAAGCAGCGCGACAAGGCGGCGGGGCAGGGGAACCTCTTCGAGGCATTCGACATGGGGGAAGAGGTCGGGGTCACAGATTCCGACCTCCCCGACTGCCAGCCGTGGTCGCAGCGCGAGGCCCTCCAGACGGAGAGGGAGCTTGTCGGCCTCTACCTCTCAGGCGACCCGCTCGGCAAATACCGCGTGTTCATAGGCGAGCTTGCCACGCGCTCCGTCTCGCAGGCGCTGTCCTTCCGCGGCCCGGATGACCAGGAGGCCCGCATCTGCGGCCTCGTCACCGACATCCAGATAAAGACCACCCGCGAAAAGCACGAGCAGATGGCCATAGTCACCATCGAGGATGGCGGCGACCACATGGAGGTAATCCTCTTCCCGCGCGCCTACGCCTTCGGCTCCAACAAGGCGGCGCTTCAGCTCAACGAGCCTGTGATGTTCTCGGGCGAGCTCCACTACGAGAGCGAGAAGGTCAGCCTGCGCGCGAACGAGGCATTCCGCCTGGCCGACGCCGCATCCGCCTTCACGGACAAGGTAATCGTCTCGCTGCCATTCTCCGAAGACGGGGCGCTTGCCGAGAAGGTTTCCAAGGTGCTCGCCGGCCATCCGGGCACGGTGCCGGTGGCGCTTTCGATGCGCGACAGCGAGGGCAATGTCGTCCACATAGACATCCCCCTCGCCTACTCCGTCGCGCCGGACTTCTCCCTTGCCGAAGACATGTCGCGCGACATCGGCCCCCGCGCGATGCACCTAGTCTCCAAGGACAGCATCTACCAGGAATACAAGCCGCGCCGCTGGCGCGGATAGGGCTACCTGAGCGACGAGACCGACAGCTTGGCGGGGTCAATAACCTGCGCCTTGGAGAACTCCACGGTGCGCTTTTCGCCCGGAAGAAGGGTGAAGGAGTTGTCCGAGAACTCGCCTTTGACGCCTGGCAGTTCCAGCCAGACGAAGAAGGCGGGCTTGTCGGTCGAAAGGGTGACGCTTTCCCCTGAGACTTCGACCTTGATTTTCGCCTCGGCGACGGGGCTTTCCTTGAAAGGCGCAAAGAACCAGTCGTTTCGCGCCTCTCCAAGGGCCAGCGAGAGGAAGCGGGCCTTCCGTTCCTCTTCAGTTCCGTAGGCGGAGAGCGGGCGTGTCGCGATGAGGACGGCGCTGCCGGGCGGGAGAGTGGCGTCGATGGCCTCGGCGCCGAAGGCCGCTCCGTCGAAGCCGAGCGTCCTGATTGACGCCTCGGCCGCCACGGTTTCCGCGGTGTCGTTGATGCCCCAGAACTCAAGCGAGGCGCCGTCTGCCGAGGGCTTCGCCACAATCGCCACGGGCGCGAAGAAGCGCCGCGCGTGATGGTGGAGGTGCTTCCACTTGCCGCCGTATTCCAGCGAGCTCCACGAGGAGACGGGCCAGAGGTCGTTCAGCTGCCAGAAGAGCGTCCCCATGCAGTAGGGGCGGAGCGTCCGCCAAGTTTCAACGGCCGTCTTTATGGCGCAGGCCTGCTGGACTTGCGAGAGGTAGAGCATCTCGTCGATGTCGCGCGGCGGGCGGAACAGCCTCTCCGTTGTCTTGCGGATGCGCTCGTTGCCGCCGTCGTTTTTCTGGTGCCACTCGAAATCCTCGTTGTCGGCAAGACCAGCGGGCGGTAGGTGGCAGAAGGTTTCCGCGACTTCCCGCGATGGGAAGCTCTGGAAGCCGAACTCGCTGCAGAAGCGGGGCCTGAAGCTGCGGTAGTGGCCGAAGGGCTTGTTCTCGTGCCAGACCGCCCAGATGTGCATGTCGCCCTTGCCGTCGGCATGCCAGCCGTCGTGGTCGAAGTCGGCGCTTCCCGCGCACGGCGAGGATGGCCAGAACTTCCTCGAGGGGTCGCAGCGGGAGACGACCTCCTCCTGGACCTCGAAGCGCCTCTTGCACTCATCGATGTATGTCTTGCGGTCGGCTGCGGAAATCGTATTGCCATACCAGCCGCGGGCCGCGCCGATGCATTCGTTGTCGCCGCACCAGAGGGCGATGCAGGCGTGGTCGCGCAGGCGGCGCACCTGGTGTTCCGTCTCGGCGCGGACATCCGCGAGGAAGGCCTCGTTCGCCGGGTAGAGGGCGCATGAGAACATGAAGTCGTGCCAGACCAGAAGGCCGAGTTCGTCGCACAGGTCGTAGAAGGCGTCCTTTTCAAACTGCCCGCCGCCCCAGAGGCGAACCATGTTCATGTTGGCGGCGCGGGCGCTCTCAAGCAGGTTGCGGTAGCGTTCGGGCGTCTGGCGGGTGTCGAAGGCGTCGCAGGGGATCCAGTTCGCGCCCTTCATGAAGACGGCGCGGTTGTTGACCTTGAAGCAGACTGCGCCGCCGGCGGTGTCGAGCTCTATCTTGCGCAGGCCGACGCGGCCTTTCACTATGCCGTCCCCGACGGGAACGGCATAGTTAAAGATCTTCTGCTCCCCCTGGCCGTTGGGCCACCAGAGGGGCGGGTTGTCGATTTCCAGGGTGTTCGTGACGTCCTCGCCGGTCTCAAGGATGGCGTGGACGCGGAGCGTGCAGTGCGAGAGGTCGTCGTTGAACTCCTGGTCGCAATAGACATAGTCGATGCGGTCGCCGTCGGAGGCGATGAGCTCGACGGCGCCGCACGGGCCAGTCGTCATCTGCGCGAGGCCCCAGTCCCAGCCGCGGTGGCAGGCGGGCTTGCGAATGAACGCGCCGTTGTTGAACCAGGTGTTCATGCTCATCGGGTACGGGCGGGGCGAGGCGGCGGCCATTTCGTCGCCTATGCGCCAGGCGCTCGCGAAAACGAGGCGGATGTCGTTGCGGCCCGGGCGAAGGGCGCCGCGGACATCGAAGTCCCAACGCCTGAAGCGGTCGTGCGTCTCGCCGACCTTTGCGCCGTTGACGAAGACCGTCGCGAAGGTGTCGCAGTCCTCCAGCCGCAGGATCACGGACGAATGGGCGAGGAAGCCGTCCGCCACTTCGAACTCCCGCGAGAAGGCCCATTCGTGCTTGGCGACCCACTGGACGTCGCGCTCGTTGCGGCCCCAGTAGGGGTCCTGCATGAGCCCGGCGGCGAAGAGGGCGGAGTGGACGTCGCCCGGAACGGCTGCGGCGCAGGACAGGGCGGCGCCCTTCTCGTTTGTCCCATCAAGCCGCCACTGGCCGGAGAGGTCGAGGCGGCATGTCGTTTGCGAAGTAGTCATTGTCGAAGTAATGGCGGAGGTGGGGTGCGGCGCGGATCGGCCTACTGGACTTCAAGGCTGAATGGGAAGAGCGGGATGCCGTCGCCCTTGCGGTAGAGGCACGGGTCGGGCGGGAAGGCGCTCCAAGCGTATTCGACGCGGACGGGGCGCTCCACTCCCGGCGCCGAGACGACGAGCGTGCCGTCGGCGTCGATGCGGGCGTCGGCCCACTCGCCGGTGCCGTCTTCGCGGAGGAGGGCGAACAGGTGCGGCCCGGGATGGCCGGATGCTGCGGCCTCGCCGCGCAGTTCAATGCCGTCACCGGCGTCGCGGAGCGTGACGCGCACCGTCCCGTCAGCCTCGGCCTTGGCGGACGCGCCGCGCGGGCCGGGAAGGGCGGAGGCGTCGCCGTATGCGAGGCGCATCGCCTCGTTCGCCAGGCGCTCGCCCACGGCCTGCTTGCGCGAGGGGTGGATATCGGAGTGGTCGCCGACGTCGATCGTGCAGGCCAGGCCGCAGCCGGGGATGTCGAAGAGGATGGTCTGCGAATCGCGGATCGGGGCGTATCCGCGATTGCTGGTCGGGGTGTCGTTCTTCCAGAAGTCGTCGTGGAAGCGCTCTTTCGGATGGTGGGCGCGGAAAGCCGAGAGCTGGGTCCCGATGAAGACGAAGTTCGGGTCGTTCCAGGCCCTGCGCCAGTCCTCGACGAGCTCGCGCTGGAAGTCGCGGTACTTCACGGGCTGGCCGGCGTTGGAGCACCCCTGGTACCAGATGGCGCCACGCATCGGGAAGCAGATGAAGGGGTTGACCATGGCGTTGAAGAGCGTTGAAGGGGTCTGTTGCGACGTGCGCGGGTCAGTTGCGAGGACATCGACCGCCGGGCGCACGCCGGCAAATGCGGGGTCGACATGGAACTCAACGCGCTCGGCCCATTCCCCGCCGTCAAGCGCCACCTTGGAGTCGCCCGCTTCGGCGAGCGCAATGGTGACCGGTCCCTCGAAGCGACCCACCATGAAGTGATTCTGCTGGCGGATAGCCAGGACGTGGCGGCCACCCTCCGTCGCGGAAAGCGTCGTGCGATAGACGCGCTCGACATCCCAGTACTTCGGGGTGGAGATTCCCGTTTCGCCGATCTTGACCCCGTCGAGGAAGGTCTCGTCGCTGTCGTCGAGGGTCTTGATGCGCAGGACGACCTCCTTGCCGGCCCAGTCCTCCGGGAGTATGAACTCGCGGCGGTGCCAGGTTACGCCCACCTTCTCCAGACCGCCGCCTGCGCCCATTGGGCAGCGCTTCCACTGGGCTTCCTCCTCGGGTGGCAGGACAGGCTTGGCCCAGTCGGCGAGGGCCTTGGCCGAGACATCGGCGAAGGGAGCGAAGTATTTGTCGCGAAGCCATGTTTCCAGCCTTTTGCGGGCCTTGCGTTGAAATTCGTCCCTGCTGGCTTTGGGATCGGTGCCGAGAGCCGCCTTGGCGGCCGCGATGGCGTCAAGCACGGCATCCTCTCCCGCGGCGGCGAATGTGGCTTCGGAAATCCATGGCTGGATCAGCGTTCCGCCCCAGGCCGACTCGACGAGGCCGATGGGCATGTCCGGGCCGAGACGGCGGCGCAGTTCGCGCCCGAAGAACCAGGCGACCGCGCTGAAGGGCTTCACGGCGGCGGGGTCGTTGCCCAGGCGCCAAACGGGGCGGCCGGGCGGCTCGTCGCAGGGCCCGTCAGGCGCGACGGCGAGGGGCGTGTGGAAGAGGCGGATGCCGGCGTCGCCATCGGCCGCTACGGCCTCGCCGTCAGGCAGCCCCCAGAAATTGCCGGGATTCCACACGGGGTATTGCATGTTCGACTGCCCCGAGCAGAACCAGACCTCGCCAACCATGATGTCGTGGAAGGTCACGGACGACTTCGCAGAAACGACCAGGTCAAAGGGGCCGCCTGCGCCGCCGGCGGGGAACTCGAGGGTCCAGTTGCCGTTGGCGTCGGCCGTGGCAAAGGCATTTGCGTCGCGGAACTTTCCGGAGATGTCCGCCCCGGGCGCGGCGGTGCCGGAAATGCGCACGGGCCTGTCACGCTGCAGGACCATGTGGTCGCCGTAGCAGTTGTGGATGGAGAATGCCGAGGAGGCGAAGGCCGGGGCGCAAAGGGCGATGGCCGCGATGATGGAGATGAGTTTTTTCATAATTAGTAGTTAGTGGTTAGTGGTTAGTAGTTAGTAGTTAGTTGTAAGTTGTAAGTTGAAAGTTGAAAGTTGTTAGTGGTTAGTTGTTAGTAGTTAGTTGGAAGTGGTTAGGGTGAAGGGGGCGAGGGCGTGGCGGATTAGTTTGAGAAACCTCTGGTCTTTCGTCCAGTATTTCTCGGGGTGGAACTGGAATGCGGCGATTGGCAGGCTTTCGTGCTCGATGGCCTCGATTACGCCGTCGTCTTCAGAAACCGCCGTGACGCGGAAGCCGAGGGCAGGCTTGTCGCAGCGCATCGTGTGCGAGGAGTTTATTTGCAGACGGCCTTCGCCGAAGACGGCCGCCATCAGCGAGGGCGCGGGCAGGACGGTGGCGAAGTGCTCTGCGGAAAGGCCGCGCTCGAAGAGTGCTGGATCCTTGTGGATGATTTCCCTCCCTGCGGGAACAGGCGCAAGGGTGCCGCCGAAGTGCCTGTTGATCACCTGGCAGCCGTGGCAGATTCCGGCAATGGGCAGGCCGCGCCTGACGGCAAGCGCAATGACGATGTCCTCGAAGGCGCAGCGGCGGTCGTAGTCCTGGTCCTTGATCCCGCCGCCGATCATCACGGCGTCGCAGCGCGAGAGGAAGAGATCCGCCGCCGCTTCGTCCATTTCGGGAAGGACGACGGGGACAAGCCCCGTCGCGACGAGGGCCTCGGTCATGCTGCGCCTTGCGGAGACGATGTCGCCTTTCTGGAGATAGTCGGGGATGGCGACCACCAGCCGCCTCGCCGCATCGTCCTTTCCAATTGAAGCAACTTTATCCGTCATGGTGAGTTCCGTTATTATGGCAACATCTTGACTGGTTATCGGCCATGGGTAATTAGAAATTAGAGGTCGAGATCGGAATGCGTCCCCGTATCGGCAAGAGTGAGAATGAGGATGTTCCCATGGATTTTGTAAAGCAGCACCCAGTCGTTCTCGACATGGCAGTCGCGGAGGCCGGAAAGGTCGCCTGTGAGGGCGTGGTCGCGATACTGTGGTGGAAGAGTTTCGCCCATGGCGAGAATGCGAACTACTGCGGAAAGCTTTTGGATGTCCTTCCCCCGCTTGAGCATCTTCTGGAGACTTTTTCTGAAGCGAGAGGTCTTCCTGATTTCATATTTCATGAGAGCAGGAACTCCTCGATCTTATCGGGATCGTCGCAAGATGGCGCATTGGGGTCGCTGGCGACCTCGTCAGCCTCGTGGAGTGCGGCAAGGAGCCGCTCGCGCTTGCTTTGCCTAGTTAATTTGAAAGGAATTTCGCCGGCGGCCAGACACTTCTTGAAGAAACAGGTGATGGCCGTTGTCATGTTCATGCCGATGTCGTCGAAGAATTCTTCTGCCTCAGCCTTGAGGGAATCGTCCATTCTAATGGTGAGGGTCGTTGTCATTGCAGGTGTCCTTCCAATCTCTAAAAAGCACTAATATTATACGAGAAAGCGACTGCGTTGTCAATGCAATAAAGGGTGTGTTATTACAGACCATGAATGCCGGCGGTGCAAACTTCAGTGCTATCCTCGGCGACAAAAGGCTTGCGCTCGTCCTGAGCTCCTTGGGCGAGTTTTAGACAGACATCGTCAAAGTGTACGTCATCGGAATGGCGCAGGTAGAAGCCCCATGCAGGAAGCGGACCGCCAAACATCCTGTTTTCAGGGTAGCCGGCCTCGCATTCGGGAACGGGTGCCTTGGCGTCTTCGCGCGTGCCGCCTCCCTTGGCCTCAATTTCGACGTTGCGAAGGACAATCCCGCGCGGGCGCAGCCCAGGCACTCCGGTGATTGAACTCGCTATCGCGCTGGCGGCGCGCGCCCGCACGTTTTCAATCAAGACGTTTTCCAATTGCGAAGGCCGCCCCGACGGATGCACATCCCGCCGCTCCAAGCGTATGAATATCGGCGTCTGGACGCCCCCCGCCATCATGTCGATGCCGAGGAAGCGCACATCTTCCAACACGCCTCCATCGACCATCTCAACCGCGATTCCCGCCAGCCCCGACACCGCTGTGTCCAGCCCCGGAATCGGCGGGTCCCACCGGTCCCAGCGATGGGCGTTTTCGTTCGTGCGGCAGGGGTGCAGGACGCAATCGCGGAACTCGATGTCGCGGTAGGTGCCGTAGCCATGCGTTCCGAGCTTCAGGAAATTGCAGTTGGACGCCACCCGGCAGTTGCGGACGCGCACGTTCCCCACGACGAAGTCCCTGTTGAAGCTCTTGAGGCAAATGCCGTCGTCGCCGACGTCCACGTCGCAGTCTTCGACGAGGACGTCGCGTGCCTCCATGTCGAGGCCGTCGTTGTTGAAGTTGGCGTGGCCGTCCAGCCGCGCATGCCGCACGGTGACGCGCTCGCATTCCTGCAGGAAGCAAGTCCAGCGGGGCGAATTCTGCAATGTCACGTTCTCGATGCGGATGTCGCGGCAGCGACGGAAATGGACAAGCCTCGGGCGCTGCCCCTGGCTGTCCACTTTGGGGAATGCTCCGCCGTTGCCGTCGATGGTTCCGGGGCCGACAATCGCTATGTCCTCCGCGCCTTCTGCGAGGATAAGGCCCTTGAAGCCGAGGTTCTGGAAGCCGGGTAGCGGCTGCTGCTTGCCGAGGTCATGGTAGTCGGCGGGATTAGGCGAACCGACGAGCCGCGCTCCTTCCTCCAGAACGAGGCGGACATGGCTCTTCAGCACCAGTTGCCCGGACAAGTGTTCGCCCCGTCCGATTCTCACCTCGCCGCCTCCTGCGGCGGATGCGGCATCTATGGCCGCCTGCAGTTGTGTGGTTTCCATGATTAGAGCCGTTTCAGGACTCGCACGTTCCTGACCCAGTAGAAGAGTTCGCGACCCCAGGGGTTGCCGCCGAGGCGGATGGCGGCAATGTCACGCGGCTCAAGGACGGGCTTGCCCGTGGACGGCTTCGGCGGCTGCCTGAGGGGGATGCGGTATCGCGTCCATTCCGTCCCGGTGGGAGGAAGGTCGTGACGGGCGGAGCGGCCATCGGCCGTATCGAGCCAGTAGTTCTGCGTGGAATAGCCGTTTTTGCCGCCCGGCTGTTCGCTCTTCGCCTCAAAGACGAGGAACTCCGCGCCATCCATGCCACTTTCCGGGCGCAAATGCAGTTTCGGGTAGAACCACTGGTCGGCCTTGGCGTTCCACTTCACGCGGAACTTCACGGCGTCGCCGTCACGCTCGCACGAATATTCATCCGCCGAGTCGTTGCGCGTCCAGTTCACCGGGTCGTCGGCGCCGACGTCCACAGCCTCGCACGTCGCGAGGAAGTCAACCATTGATTCAACGGGGATGGCGACCGGCGTCGAGCGCTTTCCGTCGAATACGCCATCCACGCGCAGGGTGGGCTTGGCCTCACCGGCCGTCGGCTCGTAGATTGCCTCGACCCGCGCCATGCCCATCGGGGGCAGGACGACTTCGCCATCCGGCATCGCCAGAGTCCCGCTGGAGAGACAGCGGAGCGCGCCTCGCTTTTCCTTGTCCGAAAGGTTCCAGACCTCGAAGGAGATATGTCCCTTGGGCGCGAGCAGTTGGGCGACGGACTTGAGGCCGCCAATTTCGAAATCCTCCTTTGACACCTCGGCGCGGATGACAACCGAAAGATCCTCGTCCGGTGCGGGCGAGTAGCGCATCGGACGCCCGCGCGGCTTGGCGGGCTTGGCAACCGACAGTCCGCGCAGCCCTTCGACGTATTGCGGATAGCGGATGGACTGGAGGCGCAGCGCGCCATTTGCCGCAGTGGCTTGCGACGGCGTTCCGCAAAGATCCGTGACCGTGTATTCGCCATCAGGGGCCGGAACCGCGAAGTCGCGCTCTAATAGGCCGTCCAGCCTCCATACGGGATGCGCCCGCGTGGCGGCGTCAAGGTCGGAAACTGACCAGAAGAGGACGGTCTGACCGCCGTCCGGCGCCTCGTAGAGGAATGCGCGAACGCCGTCCGGCGCTTCCATTTCGCCTTTGAGCGCAAGGCCGGCGAGCTTATCAGTCATGGTGGAAATGGCCGCGAATGCGGGCGCGGGGGTGCCGTCGCGCCGTATGATGCTGAACTCCTTCTTGCCGCCGTCTTCGCTATAGGCGGCGAATACGAAGTAGTAGCTTCGGTCCATTCCCTCCAGCGCGGCGAGCGCCTGCGACTTCGGGAAGAATTCGGCGTTGAGGATCTCCTGCTCCGGGGAGAACGTCCGCTCCGCGCGGTTCCGGCCGGGAAGCATTCCGGGTCCGAGCGCCATCGTCCCGAGTTCCGTGAGCCACATCGCCTTTCCGCCCTCGCCGGCCGCATCAGCGAATGCGCGTCGCTCGTCCAGCGTCGAGGGATAGTCCTGAAGCGACAGATAGGCATGGATATTGTGGATGTCGGTGTATTTTCCGATTTCGCTCGCGTAGCAAGCGCGGTCGTAGTCGTTCGGCGGCTTG
>JAEEGL012954784.1_pt1 | contig 19520 bp, 12 predicted proteins | sample 9134231 | NCBI WGS metagenome assembly JAEEGL01 (sample SAMN16246548, study PRJNA631951) | gut metagenome | biome: gut microbiome; feature: rumen; material: fiber-attached | host: Bos | place: Iran: Karaj | collected 2018-10 | reverse complement strand
AGGCGACCAGAAGCTGTATGTCGACCTGTCGTTCTTCACCCAGATGAAGCGCCAGCTCGGCGTCGAGGGTAACACCTTCGCCTATGCCTACGTGATTGCCCACGAGATTGGCCACCACGTGGAGTATCTGACGGGAACGCTCAACAAAGCCCATCAGGCCATGAGTCAGACCGACAAGGTGCGCGCCAACCAGCTCAGCGTGCGTCTCGAGCTGCTGGCCGACTACTATGCCGGCGTGTGGGCTCACTATGAGGACGCCATGAACCACTCAATGGAGTACGGCGACCTGGAGAAGGGCCTGGAGCTGGCAAAGGCTATCGGCGACGACTGGCTGCAGAAGAAGGCCCAGGGCCGTGCAACGCCCGAGTCGTTCACTCACGGCACCAGCGACCAGCGCAAGCGTTGGCTCCGTCGCGGCTTTGAGACGGGCGACATGAGCACCTCAACGTTCAGCGTGCAGAACTACAATGACCTTTAAAAGGTAAAAAGGTAAAAAAGTAAGATTTTGAGGAGTTGAGGAGTAAGGAGTTGAGGAGGTAAAGTAGATTAGACTTTCCCCTCAACTCCTTCCTTTTTTTTACTCCTTACTCCCCATCTCCTTACTCCTTACTACAATTCTACTTTACCTCCTCAACTCCTTACTCCTCAACTACTCGTGATGATACTGTTCCCCTTTAATTATAGTACAGGCGCGATAGACCTGCTCGGTGAAGACCAGGCGAATCATCTGATGCGAGAACGTCATCAGCGACAGCGACAACTGCTCGTTCCCGCGCGCATAGACCTCCTTCGAGAAACCGTACGGTCCGCCAATGACAAACACCAGCCGGCGGGCCGTATTCCGTTTCTGCTCCAGCCAGCGGGCAAACTCCAGACTGCGCAGCTGGCGGCCGTGCTCGTCGAGCAGCACAACCGTGTCCGACGCCTGCAGCTGCTTCAGTATCAGCTCGCCCTCAAGAGTCTTCTGCTGCTCCTCCGTCAGGCTTTTCGTGTTCTTCAGCTCAGGGATGGTCACCAGCTCGAAGGGCATGTAGTGGCCTATGCGCCCCACGTAGTCGTTGATGCCAGCCTGGAAATGCTTGTCGGTGGTCTTGCCCACGAGAATCAACAGCGTCTTCATAGTCGTACTTATTTGATGGTTGCCGTCTCCAGGAACTCGTCCCATTGAGTGCGGTAGCCGTTAAACACATTGATGTCCACTTCGCCGTGAATGCCGGTCACCCTGCCGTTGGGCGACAGCTGCCAGACGGCCAGCCTCACGTCGGGCTTGAATTCGCTGTAGCGCGCAATCCATACCTGGTAGTCGCGCTTCAGGTCGGGAGCCTCGGGCAGGTAGCGGTTCACAAACGTCTGGCTGACATACAGAATGGGCTTCACGCCCGTGCGCCGCTCAACCGCCTGCAGCCAAGCCCTGACGTGCCTGAACAGCGCCTGCGGACCGCCCATCGCCGCCACCTGACTGTGGCTGGGCTCAATGTCGAGCACGGGGGGCAGGTCGCCCTGACGGAAGAGCGTGTTCTGGATGAAATATAGGGCCTGTGCGCTGCCCGACGTCTTGCACGAGAAGAAGTGGTAGGCGCCTATCGGAATGCCGTGCTGGCGCGCCCTCAGGTAGTCCTGGGCGTAGAAGGGGTTGCGTATGCTCGTGCTCTCGGTCGACTTGATGAATATGAACGATACCGGGTAGTCCACCGTTCCCGCCGCATTCTTCTGGTTTTTGCCCAGATGCGCTATGCGCAGCCTGTTCCATGCTATAGGGTATTTCTTCTTGCCCTTCCCGTGCTGGTAGCGTGAAATGTCTATGCCGTAGATGCGCTCACTGGTGTAGCTCATGCGCTCGCCCATGTAGCGGTCCAGCAGCCACTGGCCCACGCGCAGATGCCCTGCTGAGTCTGCCGCAAAGCCAAACCCGTGGCGACGGTCGGCAGCCCACTGCCCTTCGTAGTACAGTCCGTCGCTCGTCAGCGAGCAGCCGTGCCCCTCGGCCAGTCCCTGGGCAAAATCGCCCGAATAGATCTCTGCTGAGTCCGTACGCAGGCCCGTCACCAGCGTGTCGGCCTCGTAGTGTGCAAAGCTGATGCGTCCCAGCGTGTCGCGGTCTATCCCCGTGCCCTCTCTGTGGAAGCCCTTCCATCTGCCCACGTTCAGCAGCTGCAGCGGTTCCGAGGGCAGGTGCGTCAGCATCGTGTCGCCGTTGGTCGCGAAGTTCACGATCATCTCATAGCCCTCGTCCTGCACGTTGTGTCGGTCGAGGTAGTATTTCAGCTCCTCGTTCAGCGTGGCTGCCGAGAGCGCCACCGCCGCAATGACGAATATCAGGACTATCAGTTTTTTCATATCTGCTGCAAAGTTACTTTTACTGCCAAGTAGTGCTTTTAATGGGTCGAAATGGTTAATACTAAGGTTCTGCTCGCGCGCGCCGCCGACTTCGTTAGCTAATTGGCCGTTTTAGCTGTTCTATCTGCCGCAGTTCGACGTCTTAACTGCCCCAGTTTGCCGTCGCCGGACGACTTCTCAATTGCTGGTCGCAATGCATCTCAAATGCATTGCAAAGGTACAAAAAAATACTGAAACCACCAAACATTTCCGCAATTATTTTTCGCATTTTCTGCAAAACCTTACAATCTTACATTCTTACATTCTTACACGGGGTGTTTCCGTAGTCGAAATATGTGTAATAATAATATAATATTATAATATTATATTATTATTAAGCATACAATCCCCTTTTTCGCATGTCCATATACCCTATGTAAGATTGTAAGATTGTAAGATTGTAAGATTTTCGAAGTGAACACATCCAGCAAAACGACCGTTCAGACTGCCCCCTTGGATACAGAAATACAGAATACAGTTTTATTTTAAGCCACCCTAAATCCTGCGAATAATAATATACTATATATATTATATATATATAATATATATAGTATAATATAATTATACATAATTATTCTCCGTCAGCAAGCATAGGTCTCTAAAAAACTGTATTTCTGTATTCTGTATCCGGCGCTCTCTTTTCGCTGTCCATTTCAACCGTTCAGACCGTCCCCCTTGGATACAGAAATACAGAATACAGTTTTAATATGGCCCCATATCTGACCTTCTGCCGAAGTGTAACGGCAAAATCTTACAATCTTACAATCTTACATTCTTACACGGGGTGGTTCCGCAGTGTAAATCTGGTGAAAATAGTATAATTCCCCTTCATGCACACATCCATAATGCCGATGTAACAACCATTTTTTACTATTTCAAACGGCTTGAAGAACGAGAAAACGGCTAAAAGGGAACAGAAATCCAGCCATTTTTGTTAATCCTGCAGTCTCCCAAATCGCGTTATTTATTAAATATGTGTAAAATTGCGCCAAATCTGTATAAGTCTCAAATTATTATGGTATCTTTGCAAATGCTTTGTGGCCGCTGCCAATGTCGTAGTGACGAAAAAGGTGGCTAAAATAGGTCGCATAGCATAATCTTATTGGTAAAGTAGAGTAGTATCTGCTATCTCTCAGGGTTCCAAACTGCAAAGTCGTGGAAAAACTTTATTGGAACGAACCTTGGAGAAAGATAGGTACGCCGTAATAGGCGTACCCTTTCTCTGTATTTCGTTCCAAGCCTCATTTCCACGACAGGCGCAGTAAGGAAGTACTATAAGAGGAGGGTACGTTCTTTTTTTGCCTATTACGGAACTTAGAACAATGAGCTTAAATAAAGTAAAAAAATATGCATTTTCTGGGCATGAATCATTTCCCTGCAAGTCGCTTTGGCTGAAAAAGGGTTATGATTTCGTGGTTGCTGGGAACAACTTCAATAGTCCGGAGGCTGTGATTGGATTAGGGGTGGGAAAAAATATGGTTGCTTCAATCCGATTCTGGCTCAGGGCATTTGGTATAATAAGAAATGATGATCTAACATGGCTTGGCGATTATCTGTTTGACGATAATAAAGGTAGAGATAAGTACCTTGAGGATATTGCTACGTTGTGGTTGCTCCACTTTAATCTGGTATTTTCAGAGGAAGCGACACTTTATAAAATGTTGTTTTGCGGTGTTCAGCGCGAGCGTACCCATTTTGAGAGGGAACAGGTGCTGACATACGTGAAACTGAGAATGGTGGAAGCTAACAAGATGACGCTGTTCAACGCCAATACTGTAAAGAAGGATATTGGCGTACTCTTGCAGAACTACACATTGCCCCGTAAACCACAATCAAATGAGGACTTCTCGTCGTTATTGATTGACCTTGACTTGATTCGCCAGAGTTCTGAGGGCAAGAACTACTACTTCAACGTCGATGGCAAACGTAAGGTGACAAAAGAAATATTCCTTTATGGTTTGCTAAAACTGAAGGAGCAGGAAGGTGACAATACCATTTCGTTCGATACTATTCAGGAGAGAGTTGGACTGGTGTTCTGTATGCAGGACTTCGAGACCATCGAGATGCTGAAGCAGTTAGCCAGCGATTACAACATGTACTTCGCTTATAGCGATGTGGCTGGTATCAAACAGATTCAGTTCACCAAGGATTTGGATGTCAAACAAGTTTTAGACGATTATTATGGCATTTAGTTTATCTGCAAACATAGAGAACGGCTTTGCCGAAGGGATGCAATACCTGGTAACGCCCAATGCCCAGAATGCTATTCACAACATTGTGAACGATTTCCGTACTGGCATTCACTCGTTCACTATCATTGGTTCTTACGGCACAGGTAAGTCGAGTTTCCTTCTGGCTTTGGAAGCTGATTTGAAGAAGAATGGCAAGCAGAAGTATCTGCTGGATTCGAAGAACCTCTCTGATGCCAAGTCGTTTGAGATTATGAACATCGTTGGCGACTATGCTGAGATGTCAACACTGCTGAGCAAGGCTCTGAATGTTGAGGGTAATACCACCAGCATCCTTGATAGTTTGAAGAACTATTACACCCAATGCCAGAAGAAAGGAAAGTTCCTGCTGATAGTTGTTGATGAGTTTGGCAAGGTGCTCGAACACGCTGCAAAGAACAATCCAGAAAAGGAACTGTATTTCTTGCAGAAGTTGTCTGAGTTAGTGAATGTTCCTACTCGCCAGATCATGCTTCTTACAACGCTTCATCAGAACTTTGGGGCATACGCCAAAGGTCTAACGGAAGAGCAAGCAAATGAGTGGACTAAAGTAAAGGGACGTTTCAAGGAGATAACCTTTGTGGAGCCTGTTGAACAGTTGCTCTATCTTGCTTCCGCCCAATTGCAGGCAAGTAATAAGTTCAAGCCAGTCAACAACATCACGGCCCTTTATGACTTGGCCAAAGAGACACGTTACGTTTCAAAGGACTTCCCGCTTGAGACAGCCGTCCAGTTATATCCATTGGATTTGTTCTCTGCCTATACCATCACTACAGCCATCCAGCGATATGGCCAGAATGAGCGTTCGCTCTTCACCTTCTTAGCTGCCAAAGGTACTAACTCAATATCTGAGTTCGAGCCAGCAGATCATCTGACATACAATCTGCAGAAGGTCTATGACTACGTGCTTTACAACTTCTATTCCTATCTGAAAGATGCCAATGCCGACTCTATGAGTTGGAGTACCATCCAGGTGTCTATTGAACGAGTGGAAGGCCAGGACTGGAGTAATGAAGGGGAAATGCTTCAGGCCGTGCAGTTGGTGAAAGCTATTGGATTGCTGAACCTTTTTGGCACAGCCGGATTCAAGCTCACTGAAAGAAACCTGGCTGACTATGCCCGTGAGGCAATGGCGATAGAGAATGCCAAAGAAATCATTCAGAAACTCACAGCCAAGAAAATTATCCGCTATGCGGCTTATAAGGAGCGCCTGATGTTGTTTGAGGGAACTGACGTTGACCTCGAAGCAGAGATTCGTGAGGCGGGCATGATGGTGTCGCGCCCTGTCACCTTTGTCGATGAACTGAATGTGTTCTTCAATCGTAGGATTTCTCCAGTCAAAGCCCACTTTTATCAGAAAGGAACCCCACGATTCTTTGACTACATGATTCGTGAAGAACCTTTGGATGTTGTACCAACTGGTGATACTGATGGCTACATAGAGCTGATATTCTCAACGCACAAGAAAGCGTTAGAGGAAATCAAGAAATTCAGTTCAGAAACTGACCATGCTCTGATATTTGCCTACTTCACCAATACGGAGGATATCATTGAACACCTCTATAACATCAAGAAGTACATGTACCTTTTGGAGCGTGTACTCGACAAGAACGACAGGGTGGCTGTGACTGAAATCCAGAAATTGAAGGAATACGAAGAAACCTTGCTCAATAAGGCTATTAGCGACAATCTCTTCTCATACAAGAATCGAGTAGTTTGGGTGTTTGCAGGTGAAGAGCAAAAAGTGGAATCACATCGTGACTTCAATCAGTTGCTGTCAAGAGTCTGCAACGAGGTTTATAGTAAAACGCCTGTGATGGTCAATGAATTGTTCAACAAGCATAAACTCAGCGGCACAATTACCCAGGCAAGAAAGAGCTATTTGATGTATCTGACGGAGCACTATTCAGAGAACAGGATGGGCTTCCCTGAAGATAAGTTCCCGCCAGAGAAGACCATCTATTCATCGTTGTTGTTGAATACTGGTCTGCATCAGAATGGAGATTTTGCAGATACACCTACCAACAAGGGCTTTATGCCGTTGTGGGATGCTTGTGAAGAGTTCTTACAGAGTTCAGAAAACAAGGCAAGAAAGATTTCAGAACTGATAAAGATATTGTCTGCCCAGCCATATAAGATTAAGCAAGGATTATTGGATTTTTGGATTCCAACGTATCTCTTCATCAAGCGTCAGGACTTTGCACTTTATGATGCTTCGAAAGGTGCATTTATGCCAAATGTGAATATGGAGTTCTTCGATTTGCTCCAGAAGCATCCTGGCGATTTTGAAATCAAGAAGTTCGCTGTTGATGGTGTGAAGTTGGGGTTCTTCAACCAGTATCGTCGCTTCATCAACTTGGGCGATGAGTTCACCATCACTAACGCCAGTTTCATTGAGACCATCAAGCCCTTCCTCAGTTTCTATGTACGGCTGGACGATTATACCAAGCATACACGCAAGTTTGACCATGAGTCAACAATGAGATTCCGTGATGTACTTGCTAAGGCAAAAGACCCAGAGAAAGCTTTCTTCGAGGACTTGCCAGAGGCTCTTGGCTTTACTCAGGAGAAATTAAAACAAGAGGAGTTTATCAATGAGTATGGCAGAATAATTCAGAGTGCCATCAAGGAGCTGCGTTCTTGTTATTCTCAGCTGATTGATCGCATCGAGGCACGTTTGGTAGAAGAGTTTGGCTTGCAGAGCTATGACTATTCAGAATATATCATTGAAGTGCGTGAACGGCTTGCCCATGTGAAAGACTATCTGTTAACAGGGAAACAGCGTGAGTTCTATCACCATGTGATGACTGAATACGATAATCGTACCCAATGGTACCAGTCTATCTGCTACACCATCCTTGAACAGCGACTTGACGCATTGAGGGACGAGCAGGAAGACAAGTTGGCTGATGATTTGGTATATCTGTTCCGCGAATGTGAGAAGTACTCTGATATATCCAAGAAGGTGGGTGATACTGAAAAGAATGAGGCATATTCCTTCGATTTGGTGACAAACAAGGGAACCAACTTAAGGACTCAGACATACGTACTGCCAGAGAAGGACAAGTCCAAGGCAAATGACCTTGAAAAGAAAATCAGCAAACTGCTGTCAGGGGACAACAACATCGACGTTTGCACGCTGCTGTCGATACTTAATAAGAAGATGACGAAATGACAAAGGTAAGGCATATATTAGGTATATCAGGCGGTAAGGACAGTGCAGCTCTCGCTATCTACCTGAAGAAAAAGTACCCATCGTTGAAGATTGAGTACTATAATTCTGATACAGGTTGTGAGCTGGCAGAGACAGAGACGCTGATCAATCGTCTGGAGGCCTACTTGGGAAAGATAGAACGACTCAGAGCCGCTGAAGGTAGCCCAGAGCCGACACCATTCCATCACTTCCTGAAGGCGATGGGTGGTTTCCTGCCCTCGCCGCAGGCTCGTTGGTGTACCAAGAAGATGAAGCTCGACAAGTTCGAGGAGTATGTGGGCGATGACTATGCTGTGTCGTATGTTGGCATTCGTGGCGACGAGGACAGAGACGGTTATATCTCCTCGAAGCCCAATATCCAGGCCATCTTCCCATTCCGCAAGAATATCTGGAGTATCGATGTCATCAATAAGTTCCTGCATAATGAGAACTTGGACCAGATTGCGGAAATCTACGAGCGGCTTTGCCCAAATGGATTCCTTCGCGAAGAGATTTTGGAAACGGTGAAGAAGCCAATCACGAAACAGTTCTACTACTCAAAGAAGATGAACGCACTGCTGGACTATGATATCAAGCTGTTCAATCATGCTGTGTTCGAGTTTCTGAAAACGACAGACTATCCAGTGGGTAAACTTGACGATTTTCCGCTGCTTGACAATACAGACATATTGGTGAAGGACGACATCTTTAGACTGTTGCGAGAGAGTGGGGTTGGAGTACCTGCCTATTATGAGGAGATTCCCTTCGAGGTGGATGGTGAAAAGGGCACCTATTGCCGCAGTCGTTCTGGTTGCTACTTCTGTTTCTTCCAGCAGAAGATAGAATGGATTTGGCTCTATGAGCAGCATCCTGACCTCTATAAGAAAGCGATGGAGTTTGAGAAAGACGGCTATACGTGGAATCAGAATGAGAGTCTTGCAGACCTCATCAAGCCGGAGCGCATACGCCAGATAAAACTCGACATTATCCGTCGCCAGAAAGAAAGCCAGGCAAACAACAAGGGAACCACCCTTGCCGAGATCCTTGGTGATGATATTATGTGTACGAATTGCTTTATATAGACGCTTATGTTGTACGAGGTAGATTGGGCAGAGGACGGAACGTATAGACCTGGTGAATTCTATTCTCCAGAGAAGTTCTTCAACGATTGTTTGGAGAACAGCAGGGAGTTTGACCTTCAATTAGGCTATTTCAGTTCTGCTACTATCAGCGTTCTTGCCGATGGCTTCGCCTCGTTTATCTCCAATGGGGGACATATGAGGCTTGTCATCAATCATATTGTATCAGAAGAAGACAAGGATGCCATCAGTAAGGGACTTCACGGCGGTATCATCGACTGCTTTGACCTCACCAACTTTGAAACGCTGCGTCAGACCTTCGATGAATATCAGCAGCAGTTCTTTGACTGTTTAGCTTTCCTTATTTATAACAAGCGCATAGACATTCGCATTATCAAGCCAAGAAATAAGAAAGGCATAGCACATACCAAGTCTGGTCAGTTCAGAGATGGTGATAGCACTACTTCTTTTACGGGTTCGGCCAACTTCACGATTAGCGGTTTGTTCAATAACCTCGAAGAGATAAAAATTGACCGCAGCGATTCCATTGACAAGATGGTACAGAACCGAATTGCAAGTCAGCGTGAAGATTTTGATACCATTATGGAAGGAAGGAAAACTAATGTCGAGTATCTTTCTCCTGAGAAATTGGTATCTGCCATTCAATCTAACTTTGGCGATAAAGACATTGAAGAATTGCTTGATGTTGAAAAGAAGCTCCGCAAGATTAAAGCAGAAAGGTCTATTCGTGAAAGACAAGAACGAATGGATATGGCTTGTGAAGACATTGCTGTCATAGAACCACGATTCCCTTATCCTTCTGGACCGCGAGAATACCAACAGACTGCATTTGAGAATTGGAAGGACAACGGGCAGAGGGGGCTGTTCGCTATGGCCACAGGTACTGGTAAAACCATCACCTCACTTAATTGCTTGTTGGAGATATATAAACGAAAAGGATACTACAAAGCTATTATCCTTGTACCGACGGTTACACTTGTAAACCAGTGGGAGCAAGAGTGCAGGAAGTTCCAATTCTCTAACATTATAAAGGTATATTCGAAAAACCTGACTTGGCGTGATGAAGTGGAACGTGTCAGTTTCAATGAAAAATACAAGACTGACAGAGAACCAGAGGTTTCATACATCATTATTTCTACATACGCATCCTATTCGAGAGAAAAAGTGTTCAAAGTACTGAACGGCTTTGACAAGAGACGGTTACTGATGATTGCAGACGAGTGCCACAATATGGGTTCTAGCTCGTTAGTAAAACGCTTGAAGGAAATTCCTTATCTCAGAAGAATTGGTCTTTCCGCTACACCAGAGCGACAGTTTGACGAAAAGGGGAATCTTAGTTTGAATCGTTTCTTCGGCACGGAGGAACACTACACATACGAATATGATATGGAAGAGGCTATCCGCAATGGCGTGCTTTGCAAGTATTTATATTATCCGCATCTAGTCAAACTAACATCAGAAGAAATGGATGCATACGTTGAATTGTCAGAAAAGATAGCCAAATACTTCAACTACAATACTCAAACTTTTGATGACATTGATGAAGTTTTAAAGATGTTGCTACTTGCTCGAAAGCGTATTGTACACAAGGCAGCGAACAAGCTCACTACCTTTAAGGCAATTATTGAGAAAAGGTTCAAGGAAAAAGGTAACTTGAAATACTCATTAATTTATGTGCCTGAAGGCAACAAGCCCGATTATGTGGGAGGTGGTGATGATTTTGATTCCTCAGAGGGTATTGACGATGATAATGATGCCAATCACCTCATCAATATCTTTACAAAGGCTGTGACAGAAGTTGATGACCACGTGACAGTACGCAAATTCACGTCCGGTCAGAAAGATAGGGATGAGATTCTTGCCGACTTCGCAAGTGGACGACTGCATGTACTAACCTCTATGAAATGTCTTGACGAGGGTGTTGACGTTCCACGAAGCGAACTGGCCATATTCTGTGCCAGTACAGGAAACCCGCGCCAGTTTATCCAGCGACGTGGTCGTGTGCTACGTACCCATCCAGACAAGAAGATGGCTGAGCTGCATGACCTCGTAGTCATTCCCGAAGTGAATCCCTATAGCGACTGCTACCGTATGGAGCAATCGCTACTTAAGGGTGAACTACAACGGGTAAAGAACTTTGCCAATCTATCTGAAAATCCCTCCTACTCAGAAATGGAACTCAGGGAAGTATTAGATCATTATGCATTAACAATCTAAAATTATTTATAACTTATGACAAACAAAGAAAGAATGCTTCATCTGGTTCTTGATGACAAGAAATTACAAGAACTTTACGACTACGAGCGCTCGGAATACGAAGACCTCTATACAGCATACAATTCCGACAATGTGATAGTGGCGGCTGTAGCACGCATCATCAAGAACCTTGATGGCTCAACCGACGAGAGTGTCCAAAAGAAAGTCTACATGACAGTGTTTAACTATATTAACGACAACTTCCTCCTATGATTATAAAGAGAATAGAAATACAGAACTTCAGGAGCTATTACAAGCAAAATGCCTTTGATTTCATCAATGGCTTGAACTTGATTATAGGTTCGAATGGAGATGGAAAGACTACTTTCTATGATGCTCTTGAATGGCTGTTCCGTACTGACGGAGCTAACAAGATGGACTCCAAGTTCATTTCGAAAAAACGTAGTGAAGAATTGTTTCCCAATGACTCAGATGATGTTAGAGTAGCCATGACTTACGAGCATAAGGGAAAAACAAAAACACTGGAAAAGATGTTTCATTTTACTAAGTCCTTTGATGGTGAAGTGAGCACTTCTAACTATTCGTTCTTGCTGATTGAAGGGAATGGGATTGAGCGTATAACCAAAGATGGCACCACCTTTGACAAGGACATTTCATCAGAGATGCGTCAGTTCATCATGTTCAAGGGCGAGACGGAATTGGATGTCATGCAAAAATCCAATTCAATGAAATTGCTGGTGGATAATTTCAGTGACGTCAGAAATTTTGAGGCATATTTCGCTTTTATGGAATATGCGACGAAGTATGCTGACAAAGCAAGGGATAATGCACAAAAGCTTGACAGGAAGAATTCGGACAGGATAAAACAATTGAACAGGACAATAGAACAAGAGAGTGGGGTGCTTTCTGACATTGATCGTGAGATAAAGATAAAGGAGAATGAGGCCGTTAATTTTGACAGTTTACTTAAAAACATAGAACAAAGTAAAGAAGCCTCAAAACTACTTGTATCGGTTAAAAGCAGAATAGACAATTTGTCTCAAAAACGCTCAGAGACGGCTGCACGCATCAGTGAGAATTACACCATTAATCTTCTTGATGACATGTGGATTCTAATGGGTTTTGATAATATTGCAAAAGAATATTCTTCTATTGTCAGTAATGCAGATAAAAAGCGCAGGAAGCTAGAACACGACTATTTGCTCACAGTTGGAGCTGAAAGAGTTATCAAGAAAGCTCAGGTAGATTTCGTGCCTCTTCCTGTTCATATTCCTGGAAGAGAGATTATGCAAGAAATGCTGGATGAAGAGGTTTGCAAAATCTGCGGTAGAAAAGCTCAGAAACACTCGGAAGCATGGGAGTTTATGCTTCACAAATTGAAAGAATACGAAGAGTCTTTGAAAGAAGATGTAGAAATAGAAGAGGTTAAGCCATTATATCATAATAATTATATTGACGAATTACAGAAACGCGAGACAACTCTGAATGACAATCTATCTGAAATCACAAAATTACGACACAAGATCCAGGAGACAATAGCTTTCAACAATCGTCTTCATGACGATATAAAGAAAATAGATGCAAATCTAAGTGATGAGTTTGAGAAGAAGAAGCGTATTCTAGCCCAAACAGATGGCTTGACTGAAGAACAACTGTTGGCTAATTATGAAAAGGTGTCAAGCTGGATGGAAAATAAGAATCGGGCAGAGAACCGAATAGATGCCTTAAAGCGTCAACGGGAACAACACAGGGCTGAACTTGAAGAAGCTCAGTTGGCTTTGAGCAAAATTTCCGAGGGTACAGATGCTGCCATGTATGCAAAGACGGCACTTATCATCCAGCAGATTTCTGATGCATTTAAATCTGCCAAGGAAAAGAACAGAAGAGATTTGTTGAATGACATCGAAGATGAGTCGAATTTGTTCTTGGAGAAACTGAATACAAACGATTTTAAGGGAACAATCAGAATCATTGAGAAACAGAATGGGCAGTGCGAATCATTCCTGATGAATAATGATAGTGTACGTATCTATAATCCTAACACTGCACTAAAGACAACTTACTTGATGTCAATATTGTTCGCTATAGGCAAACTGTCGTGCGAGAAAGACGACACAGAGCTTCCACTTCTTTTTGACGCTCCCACATCATCATTTACAGACACCAAAGAGAATGAGTTCTTTAATGTCATAAGCAAACTTGGAAAACAAGTGATTATTGTGACAAAGAGTTTCTTGCGTGATGACAATATGGGCAATGTTTCTCTTGATGCAGAAAGAGTTAGTAAAGTCGATGGGCATATATTCAGAATAGAGAAAAAGAAACCTTTTGACGACAAAAAGTTAGGAACCATTCAAACAGTTATTACAACAATAAAGTAACAATATGACTGAACCATTCAACAACATAGAAGAATATGTCAGCAAGGATGAGAAGCTGATAGATATTTGGGGACGCAGGAATCCCAAATTTGAGAAAAAATACGAAGATAGTGTAATAAAGGTCTTGTCTGAATTTGGAAAGAAGGCCAATGACAACACGGCTGCAAAAGGGAAGATATTCGGCAATGGATATGAACCATATATCATCGCTTTCTTCATTGGTTTGTATGCAAATAAAAAACTTCCCTTGGGAGATGACACAAAAGACTTGAGATGGCCTTTGCAAAACTGGGGAAACCTTGAGGCAAGGAATCTCAGAAAAGCATATCCACAATTGCGCTCATACATCTTCATCGCGCTTGTTGCAAAAACAGAAGTTGATTGGATAGCGCTGGACAAAGGCGAAATCAAGGTTGAAACAGTAGTCTCTGCCCTAATTAAGACTATGGAGGAGTATGCTAACTACGGCTTTTCTGTAATGGAGGAAAAGTTGAACGAGGACAAAGGCTATTTCTTCTCTCACAGGTCATTCCTTGACATTTTCCTTCAGCTAACAGACAAGTCTTCAGAAATTATCGATGAAGAAGGAGTAGAAGAATTGTAACAGCATATTCCTATGGACTACGTAGAGGCTTTTAAAAACTTAAGAACAAACAACAAGTATGGTAGGAAATCGCCTCACAAGGCGATTCTGATGCTAACCGTCATCGAACTGTTCGAAAAGAGTATTCTGACTGATAATGAAATCTTTTATGATGACAAGTTGAAATCAATGTTTTTGAAAGTGTGGAACAAGGTGCTTCCTGAAGAACCACTGTTCAATTCTGAAGCCTATTTGCCATTCTGGTATTTGCAGAACGATAGTTTTTGGCATATAATCCCCATTAGAGGCAAAGAAGACATCCTTTCCCTGATGCGAGATATCAACATCAAACCATCAGAAGCAAAGCTGAACGATTCAGTTAAATGCGCTGAACTCGATGATGATTTATATTTCCTGATGACAATTCCTTCAGGCCGTTCTTCTCTGAAAAGAGTTTTGTTAGAAACTTATACGGAACTGTCTGACTGGCAGATAGACAGGCTATCAGAAAGTGAGGATAATGCTGTTGACCATTCAATTGCAGCTGTTTCTGAGTATGAAAACATACTTTCGAAAGCAAAGAATGAGGAGAATGAATCATTAGAGGAAACTGATAGCGAACTCGTGCGTCAATTCAAAAAACTCAATGAAGATCTGCAAATAGTTCTGAATCTTGAATACTTTACCTTCCTCAAATCACATCGCAGCGAGAGAGAAATGTTCAAGGAAATATGTCCAACTGTTTATGATTTGTACGACCACCTTGTGAATCATCCTGTCAAGCAAGGCGAGATTGCTCCATCTTTCATCTTCACCTATGAGAACTTCTTGTCTGACTTGAAGTTTGCACTGATGAGTGAAGATGGGGCAATGGAACTGATAGATTGTATTGAGAAGAATATAGACACACTACATGGAAACTGCCCAACCGTTGAAAAAAATGAAATAATAAAAACGGAGGAAGATCAAGTCGAGGAAAATGATACTGCCATTGCAGATGCAAAAGAGAAAGAAGGAACAGATGATACTGTTCTTGCCGCTTTAACTGAAGAGACTTTGACTTATGAAAATCGAAGAGGGAAACCTTGGACTGAAAACGAAGAGGAACTGATAGCACTTTATTTCAAGCAAGGCCAGGACACAGCAACGATTGCAGAGGCTGTCGGACGTACTGAAGTGTCTATCAAAATGCGGTTAGCAAAGTTGGGTCTGATAGAATATACATACGGACAGGATGATGGTACAACATCCATACAGGAAAGTAGTCAGGTTGCTATAAATCTGGATGACTTCATAATAGAGAACTCGTCTATAAGATGTTCTATCAAGAACAAGAGAGGGGATAAAGTGTTTTCTGCAGAAGGAAAAATAATACGTTTCAATGAAAAGCTATACAGACTTAATCTGAAGAAGGAATGCTTCACCATTAAGGATTTGAAATATGATGGTTCCGTATGGATGAGAGGTAACAAGAAAATAGTAGCTTATCCTCTATCTGCACTCTATTGCGTCATAGACAACGAAGTCAAATATGAAAACATGATTCAAGATATTGCAGATAACCAATTGTTCGCTGATTGTAAAGTAAAAGTAGGCGGCGTCTGGTATGATAATAATGGCGATATCATCGATCATGAAAGTGAAATGTCTTCTGCAAATCTTTTGAATATATTGAATAGTAATCTTGATGATGTTTATACATTTGTGCCTAAAGGTAAGCTAAAGAAAATTAGCGAAGTGGCTGAGGAATCATACGATTTCCTTTTGGCAATGGCGGTAGTAGAGTTTATGCAGTTTACACCTCAGCCTATCATCATTACGTTCGACAGGCTGGCATGTATGATGATAGCCATAGCATGGGAAATACTTGGCGAGGATGAAGAAGCAAGGGTGAAGGAGAAGGGACTGCGTGAATGTATAGAATTCCTAATGAAGGAATCAAAGGAAGAAATGAGCGAATTACTTACGTGGAATTCATCCAAAAAGGAAATATTCATTGCCATCAAAGATTACCCTATGGCTGATGTCTTTGAGGATACTGTTGATATGCTAACAGAAAATGCTCCATATAATGTGCTAAAGGCTTGGATAAATGATGAAAATGTAGATGAGATTGTAAGGAATTCGAAAATGCCCTCTTCAACGTGTCTTTATGCTATTCATCCGATGAAACGGAATCCCTATATTGAAATAAAACAGGGTTGGATGCGGTATTTACGTAATGAGTACGACAGTTTGATGTCATATTTTAAAAGATTGTATATAGATTATTTGGAATAGTTATTTTTGCATAAGTTTGACCGTTTGTGGAATTATCCGCATCTTTGCCCTCGCAAACCAATAACGGAGGGCGATGAACAGAGTAATTCAATTCTTCTGCTATGAGCAGTGTTACTGATGAGGTCTAACGCAGAAGTGGTGAGCAAATATGACCATCGGCCGAGCGCACGCGCGAAAGGTACGTGATACAGAATACAGAATACAGTTTTAATATGAATGACCATGATGGTAACGGCGGCAATAAGCTGGGGAAAAGGAATGTGGGCTCAAATTTGAGCTCACATCGGAAAGGGGGAAGATGACGGAGTTTTGGGTATTAAGATTTGATAATGAAGCACAAGATCTACGTAGCAAGCAGCTGGCGCAACGGGTATTATCCTGATGTGGTGGCTAAACTGAGGGAGGCAGGACACGATGTGTACGACTTCCGTAATCCGCCGTCGGGCGACCCGGGCTTCAAATGGAGCAGCGTGAGCGAGGACTATATGGAGTGGTCGCCTGAACGTTATCGTGACATGCTGCAGCATGAGAAGGCCGTGCGTCAGTTTAACAATGATATCGAGGCTATGGAGGCTTGCGATACGTGTGTGCTGGTTCTACCCTGCGGGAGAAGTGCCCATACGGAAGCGGGCTGGTTTGCAGGCAGAGGCCGCACGACGATTGCCTACATCCCTGAACGGCAGGAGCCGGAACTGATGTACAAGCTCTTCAGCGCCGTCTGCTGCTCGATTGAGGAACTAGTTGAGAAGCTGAAGTAGAAACGCCCCTCCTGATCAGGAGGGAACGGCGTATTCCTCCCCTGAGTCAGGGGAGGTTAGGAGGGGTCTGAACGGTCGTATGTCTGGTGCGCTTCTTCAGACCACCCCTGGCCCCTCCTCGCTCGGCCGAAGGACGCTTGCATGCAAGAACTCAGGAGGGGAATCCGCGGCGGACAGTTCCTCCCCTGAGTTAGGGGAGGTTAGGAGGGGTCTGAACGGTCGTATGTCTTTTGCGCTTCTTCAGACCACCCCTGGCCCCATTCTTTGCAAGCAAAGCGTCCCTGTGGGCCGAGCGCCCGAGCAAGCTCGCCTACCCGTAGCCTTTCCTGACTCAGGAGGGGAATCCCCGGCGGACAATTCCTCCCCTGAGTCAGGGGAGGTTAGGAGGGGTCTGAACGGCCGTGTGTCTTTTGCGCTTCTTCAGACCTCCCCTGGCCCCATTCCCGAGCAAGCTCGCCTACCCGTAGCCTTTCCTAACTCAGGAGGGGAATTTTTGGGGGGGGCTCCTGACTCAGGAGGGGAATTGGCTCTGGAGGGGTGGTTTTTGCGTTGAAATCGGGTGTTTTTCGGCTTGTTGGGGGCATTCTTGAAGATTTTTTGAAAAAAGTGGGCGAAAAATTTGGTTGGTTCAAAAAAAGTGTGTACCTTTGCACCCGCAAATCAGAAAGCGGAGGTTCCGTAGCTCAACTGAATAGAGCATCTGACTACGGATCAGAAGGTTGTGGGTTTGAATCCCGCCGGAATCACAGAAAGGGTTGATACTGACATCAGTTTCAACCTTTTTCTTTTTCCCTTCAGCCAACGAACAGTACTGATAATGATGAAGAATATACCTATTTATATTATTGAGGAAGAGCGGCTGCGACGGAACCTGCAGCTGATAGCCGACGTGGCGCGACGTGCCGACGTGGAAATTATCCTGGCGTTCAAGGCGTTCGCTCTGTGGAAGACGTTCCCCATCTTCAGGGAGTATATCGGTTCGACGACGGCCAGCTCGCTGAGCGAGGCCAGACTGGCTTTCGAGGAGTTCGGCGAGAGGGCTCACACTTACTCACCGGCCTACACGGACTGGGAGTTCGACGAGATTGTAAGCTGCTCCAGTCATCTGACGTTTAACTCGCTGACGCAGTACGAGCGCCTGCATCATCGGGTGGGGGAGGGCGTCAGCATCGGCCTCCGCGTGAACCCAGAGTATTCGGAGGTTGGAACGGCTCTGTATAATCCTTGTGCCCCTGGGACGCGCTTCGGCGTGACGGCTGACAAGCTGCCTGCACGGCTGCCTGACGACATTGAGGGCTTCCACTGCCACTGTCATTGCGAAAGCGGGGCCGACGTGCTTGAGCGGACTCTCGTCCATATTGAGGACAGGTTCGCGCGCTGGTTCCCACAGCTGAAGTGGCTGAACTTAGGCGGCGGCCACCTGATGACGCGCAAGGATTATGACGTAGAACACCTTATTAATATATTAAGGGGCCTGCACAGCCGCTACCCGTGGCTTCATATTATCCTGGAGCCGGGAAGTGCGTTTGTCTGGCAGACGGGCCCTCTGGTGAGCCACGTGGTCGACATTGTTGAGGACAAGGGCATCAGAACGGCCATCCTCGACGTGAGCTTTACCTGCCACATGCCCGACTGTCTGGAAATGCCCTATTTCCCCGATGTCCGCGGGGCCGTGCATGTGGAAGCCCCCCAACTCCCATCACCCAACACCCAACACCCATCACCCAACACCCAACCCCACTACCGCCTCGGCGGCAACAGCTGCCTGAGCGGCGACTTCATGGGCTACTGGCAGTTCGACCATGAACTGGAGGTTGGCGAGGAGGTTGTTTTCGAGGATATGATTCACTATACGACGGTGAAGACGAACATGTTCAACGGCATCTCGCACCCGGCTATAGGCATGCTCCACAGGGACGGAAAACTCGAAATACTGCGCGAATATGGCTATGAAGACTACAAAAACCGGATGGATTAGCATTTTTTTGAGAAAAAAGTTGCCAAAAGTTTTGTCAGTTTAGAAAAAAGCATTACCTTTGCACCCGCAATCAAGAGAGATGCCTTCCGTCAGGAAGAAGAGAATGCGGAAATAGCTCAGTTGGTAGAGCACAACCTTGCCAAGGTTGGGGTCGCGGGTCCGAGTCCCGTTTTCCGCTCCAGACATATTGAAACAAAAGAGAGATTTAGCAATTGGTGCTTAATCAATGCCCAGGTGGCGGAATTGGTAGACGCGCACGTTTCAGGTGCGTGTGCCGCGAGGCGTGCAGGTTCGAGTCCTGTTCTGGGCACTCTTTTTTTCAACATGTTATTACATGTTGGAGAGGTGGCGGAATTGGTAGACGCGCTACTTTGAGGGGGTAGTGTCAATTGCGACGTGGGAGTTCGAGTCTCCTCCTCTTCACTT
>JAEEGL011661957.1_pt1 | contig 19520 bp, 21 predicted proteins | sample 9134231 | NCBI WGS metagenome assembly JAEEGL01 (sample SAMN16246548, study PRJNA631951) | gut metagenome | biome: gut microbiome; feature: rumen; material: fiber-attached | host: Bos | place: Iran: Karaj | collected 2018-10 | reverse complement strand
TACTGGGGTTCTGGACCCAGGCCGCTCTTTGTTATACGATGGCTGGCTTTGACAAAACTAACGCACGAGTTTTTTTAATCTCACTAGGCTATGCCTGCCTTCCACCGGCTCTCTAAGTCCGTCAACTTAGAGTACAACTTTTTCTCGGATTGTTTAATCATAACAACTAACGCATTTTTGAGTGTTACAATCTTCCTTTAAATGAACATTTTTACATAAATACATAACAAATGCCGATAATGTTTATATATGAAAAAAACAAAAGAAGAAAATAAACAAATCAATAATAGTGTTAATAATGAAAAAAACAGTGATAAAACTTTTCAAGATAAGCTCGCTAAACAATTAATAATCCTCGTTTCAATCTTTTCATTTTTGTCTTTATTGTTATTGTGTGTAATATCTCTTGTCAACAAAACAATAGATAAACTTTTAACTGGCAACATATTACGAAATGTATGCCTGAGCCTGCTGTGGACAGTAACTATGTCCATTTTTTTATATTTCTTTGTAAAAAAACTAATAGAATTAATAAAACCAGACCAAAAACATGTTTTTAATAAAAATATTCATAATTCTCTTCTATTGATAATTTCCATTTTCATTTCATTTTTGAGCGGATTTGTAGTATTTTATTTGGTTGGATTTTAATACCTTATAAAATAATGAAGATTTTTTTTATAATTGGTATTTAATTATGTGAAGGCCTTAAATCTATCTTATAGTACAATCGTCATTGCAGACAATAAATGCATTCAGATACATCTGTAGTATGTATGCAGAAAAAAAAGCTTGCACATGCAAATTCCCCCTTCAAACTAATTGCTTTTAACCCCTAAATGTCTTAAAATAGAAAGAACTGTACAAAAAGCAGTTAAAACAGCGGATGTTTGAGGCGTAGAGCTTGTTCCGGCAGCATGCGTGGCATCATCCTTTTACGTGTCTTTTCGTTTTTTTCAACGGAAATGTCCGCTGATGGCGTTGGTTTTAACCCTAAACTTTTATTTGGAAATATAGATATTCTGATAAAGCTATGAAAATTTCAAAAATTGCAGTTGCAGGGACCGGCTATGTCGGATTGTCCCTTGCTACACTTTTGTCACAGCATAATGATGTTGTGGCTGTAGATGTAGTACAAGAAAAAGTGGATCTTATTAATAGTAAGAAATCGCCAATTCAAGATAAAGAAATCGAAGAATTTCTTGCAACAAAACCTCTTCATCTTGTTGCAACAACAGATGGTCGTTCTGCCTATAAAGATGCAGACCTCGTAATTATTGCAACTCCTACCAATTACGATCCCAAATTAAACTTCTTTGACACAAAGTATGTTGAACAGGTAATAGAACTTGTCCTGGACGTAAATCCAAATGCCATCATGATTATCAAATCTACAATACCTGTTGGTTACACAAAATCCGTTCGTCAAAAATATAACACAAAGAATATTATTTTTGCTCCGGAGTTTTTACGCGAAAGCAAAGCTCTTTATGATAACCTTTATCCAAGCAGAATTATTGTTGGAACCGATTTACAGGATGAACATCTTGTAGATGCAGCTCATACTTTTGCAGAACTCTTGCAGCAGGGAGCAATTAAAGAAAATATACCAACCTTGTATATGAGTTTTACAGAAGCCGAAGCTGTTAAACTTTTTGCAAATACATATCTTGCTTTACGTGTAAGTTATTTTAATGAGCTCGATACTTACGCAGAATTAAAAGGCCTTGATACTAAATCAATTATTCAAGGCGTTTCTCTGGATCCAAGAATTGGCGACTTTTACAACAACCCAAGCTTTGGTTATGGCGGTTACTGTCTTCCAAAAGATACAAAGCAGCTGTTGGCAAATTATAATGATGTTCCACAGAATCTTATCAGTGCAATTGTTCAGTCAAACACAACACGTAAAGACCACATTGCACAAATGATAATAGATAAGAATCCAAAAAAAGTTGGAATCTATCGTCTTACAATGAAGTCTAACAGCGACAATTTCCGTGCCAGTGCAATCCAGGGTGTTATGAAACGCATTAAGGCAAAAGGAATTGAAGTTGTGGTTTATGAACCAACATTACATGAAGAATCTTTCTTTAATTCAAAGGTTGAAACCGATTTTGCTAAGTTTAAAAGTGAATGTGATGTGATCATTGCAAATCGTAAAGCTGAAGAATTAGCAGATGTTGCTGATAAGATTTATACTCGTGATTTGATGGGACGTGATTAAGGAAAGCCTGAAATGTCAGACGAGAATAAACCAAACCAGTCTTCTGGAAATGAAGAACAAAAGACTTCTCCTATTCAGCAACAACCTGTTTCTAAAAACAAAGTTATTTCTTCATTAATATGGAAATTTCTTGAAAGGGGTGGTGTACAGGGTGTACAGTTTATCCTTTCAATTATATTAGCACGTCTTGTTACTCCAGAAGATTATGGAGTTATAGCTCTTCTTTTAGTTTTTATTCAGATAGCTACTGTCTTTATCCAAAGCGGTTTTAATACTGCTTTAATTCAAAAAAAGGATTCTGATGATTTAGATTTTTCTTCAATCTTTTATCTGAGTTTTTTCGTTGCTGTTGTTTTGTATGTCATTTTGTTCTTTACAGCTACATTTGTTGCAGGCTTTTATAAATCAGACGAACTTACTAAATTGTTACGAGTAATATCACTTACTTTGTTTTTTGGTGCCGTTAATAGTGTTCAAAATGCTTTTGTTTCTAAAACCATGCAGTTCCGCAGATTCTTTTTTAGTAGCATGGGCGCTGTAATTGGTTCTGGAATAGTTGGTATTGTCCTAGCATATAAAGGTTTCGGAGTTTGGGCACTCGTATTTCAACAGTTAGTTCGAGATTTCCTTATTTGTGTAATACTTTGGTTTACAGTAAAGTGGCGACCTAGACTGATGTTTTCTTTCCAGCGTGTCAAGACTTTGTTCTCGTTTGGTTGGAAACTTTTGGTCTCTGGTTTACTTGATACTATTTTCAGAAATATATACAACCTTATTGTAGGTAAAATATATGATAAAGAAACTTTAGGATATTTTAACAGAGGACAACAATTTCCTCAGGTTATTGCAACAAATCTTGATGGTTCTATTCAAAGCGTAATGCTTCCAACTCTTTCATCTCATAATGATAATGTTGAAGAAGTTAAGAGAATTACAAGACGTTCAATTTCTATGAGTGCGTTCTTGCTGATGCCTTGTATGTTTGGTCTTGCCGCTGTTGCAGAACCTCTTGTTAAAGTATTATTAACAGATAAATGGTTACCTTGTGTTCCATTCTTACAGTTGGCTTGCATAAGTTATGCAATATATCCAATTCATACAGCAAATCTTACAGGTATTAATGCACTTGGTCGGAGTGATATTTTCTTAAAACTTGAAATAATTAAAAAAGTCATTATTGTATTAAATATTATTATTACAATACCTTTAGGAATATATGCAATGGCAATTGGGCAGGTTGTTTCTGCATTTATTGCATCTTTTATAAATGCATTTCCTAATAGAAAACTTATGAATTATACGTATTTAGAACAATGGAAAGATTTGATACCTTCTTTCTTATGTTCAATAGTAATGGCAGTTTGTGTTTGGGGGGTGCATTTTATCCCCATCCATTCAATTCTTCTTTTATTACTTCAGATTTTTATTGGAATTGTAATTTACATTTTACTATGTAAATTATTTAAAATAGAAACATTTTCATATTTCATAAATACAATTAAGGGATTTAAACATGGCAGAAAATAAGACAATCACAGTAACATCTCCATTATTACCAGATTTAAAAGAATTTGAAAAAATGCTGGAAGATATCTGGCAACGTAAATGGCTTACTAATAATGGTCATTATCATCAAGAATTAGAAAAAGCTCTTGCCGAATATTTTAATGTTCCATATCTTTCGCTTTTTACAAACGGTACTTTACCACTAATTACTGCTTTACAAACAATGAAAATTACAGGAGAGGTTATTACAACTCCTTACAGTTTCGTAGCAACAACTCATTCAATATGGTGGAATAATTTAAAACCGGTTTTTGTTGATGTAGAAGAAGAAACTGGAAATATCGACCCAGAAAAAATTGAGGCTGCAATTACACCACAAACAACAGCAATTATGCCTGTTCATGTTTATGGTACACCATGTAACACAAAACGTATCAAGGAAATTGCAGATATTTATGGGCTTAAAGTTATTTATGATGCAGCTCATGCTTTTGGAGTTAAAGTAAACGGCGAATCAATTCTTGAAGAAGGAGATATGAGTACTTTAAGTTTTCATGCTACAAAAGTTTATAACACTGTCGAAGGCGGTGCTTTGGTTTGTCATGATGAAGCGACCAAAAAGAGAATTGACTATCTTAAGAATTTTGGATTTGCCGGAGAAACAACTGTTGTGGCTCCAGGTATAAACAGTAAAATGGATGAAATTCGTGCTGCTTATGGGCTTCTAAATTTACAACAGGTTGATGAAGCAATCGCAAAACGTAAACACGTTGCAGAATTATATAGAGAGATACTTAAAAATGTTCCTGGTATAAGATTCTTGAATGATATTAAAGGTGTCAGACATAATTATTCTTATTTCCCAATATTTATTACAGAAAAAGACTTTGGAATGAGTCGTGATGCTTTATATGAAAAATTAAAAGAAAACAATATTTTAGCACGTAGATATTTTTATCCTCTTATTTCAAACTTTCCTGTATATCGTGGATTGGACTCTGCCACTCCTGAAAATTTACCTGTCGCGACAAAACTTGCTGAACAAGTTCTTTGTTTACCAATGTATGCAGATTTAACTGATACGGATGTAGAAAGAATTTTAAAGGTGGTTTGCGGTAAATGACAAGTTTCTATTCAATTGAAGAATTAAAAGCAATCGGCTTCAAATCATTAGGAAATAATGTTCTTATTAGTAAAAAAGCTTCAATATATTCTCCGGACAAGATTTCGATTGGTAATAATGTCCGAATAGATGATTTTTGTATTTTAAGTGGAAACATTATTATGGGTTCAAACATTCATATTTCAGCATTTTGTGCTTTATATGGTGCTATGGGAATAATCTTAAAAGATTTTACGGGTATGTCTCCACGGTGTACTATTTTTTCTGCAACAGATGATTTTGAAGGCGATTTCCTTATTGGGCCTATTCATGCAAAAGAATTAACTAATGTAACAGGGGGCCAGGTATTGCTTGAATCGTATACACAGTTAGGGGCCTGTACTGTAGTTATGCCTAATTTAACTATCGGAGAAGGTGCTGTTACTGGTACATATACATTAGTTAGAAAATCGTTAGAACCTTGGACAATAAATATTGGAATACCTTCTCATGTTTTACGAAAACGACGAAAAGGTTTAATAGATAAAAAATATTAAGTTGGAATAAAGAATGGATACTATAACGGTTTCGATTTGTTGTATTACATATAATCATGAAAACTATATCGAAGATGCTATAAGAAGTTTTATAAATCAGAAAACAAACTTTAAATATGAAATAGTTATTTCAAATGATTGTAGTACTGATAAAACTCAGGTTATTATTGATAAGTATAAGAAGCTTTATCCAAATATTATTCGAGATATTAGTCCTTCTCGAAATATGGGAAGTATCGCAAATTTTTATTATACTTTAAATTCTTGTAAAGGAACTTATATAGCGTATTGTGAAGGTGATGATTATTGGCTAGATGATAAAAAATTACAAAAACAAGTTGATTTTCTTGAAAAAAATTGTGAATATGGATTATGTTATACAAAATCAAAGAAATTTATTCAGAATAAAAATGAATTTCTAAGAAATGACTTTGGATGTAATTGTTGTTCGTATGAGGAAATTCTTTACGCAGATAGAATCCCCACTCAGACAATAATGTTTCGTTCTTCCTTTTTTAATGATTACTATAATGAAATTCAACCAGTAGATAAACAATGGGCTATGGGAGATCTTCCTATATTATTATATTTCTCAATTAAATCAAAAATTTTTTTTATGAATGAAGTCTCTTCAGTTTATAGGGTATTAAATAATTCAGCAAACCACCAAAAGAATTTTGAAAAAGCTAAGAATTTTTTGGATTCATCAAAAAAAGTTAAGGAATTTTTTATTAACAAATATAGCTTAAATTATTCAGCAGATGATTTAAATAATAGATATTATTATAATTTATTCACTAAAGCATTCTTGTTCGGTGATTTCCCAATGTATAAATTGTATTATAAAAAATATAATAAAACCTCTTTTTCTATAAAACACATTATTTTGGACTTATTGAAAATACGACCAGTATTTTTCATAATTCGAAAAATTTATTTATTAAACCATGCCTGAATTATACATAAAGAAGAGAAATATCATTATTGTTTTTTTCTCAATTGTCTCAAAAATTTTATATGAGATACAGGTTTTGTATTGTTTACCAGAAAACTATATGTTTGGAGTTTCATTTGGTAAAGATTTTGTGTTATCAAAAATAATAATTGGTTGGTTTATCTATATAGTTTTCTTGTTTTTTCTTATTATTTCTCACAGAGATGATTTTCTTAACTATGTTTGTGAAATCTTATTTTTGTTAAATTTCCTGCCCGTTACATCATCATACGGATTAAATAATGGAAATACCGTCTTTTTTATTCTATATATTATTTACTGGTTAATTATACTAATTTTTAAAAATAAAATTTCAATGATACAATTTACACAAAAAGAATATAAATTACTATTTCCTAAAATGGAGTTTAATTGTTTCATTTTACTAACTTCAATTACAAGTCTTTTGTTTATATATCATTATAATCATTTTCATATAAGTTTTGATTTAGATGCTGTATATGATTTAAGAGCTGAAATGGCTGGAAATTTACCGACATGGTTTACATGGATAAAAAATTGTTTTGGTAATGTTGCCCTTCCATTGTTAATAGTTTATTTTCTTGAAAAGAAAAGATTTCTTTATTCACTTTTTTTTATACTGATGGAAATCATGATGTTTTCAGTTGGTATGGATAAAACCTATATTTTATTATTAATTGTTGCGATTTTTTTAGGGTTGTTTAAATTTCGTATAAAGAATTCTTTTGTTATTGCTTCATTTGGTATTTGTGGTGTTATGGTTTTATCAGGACTTGAATTTTTGTTTTACGGAACGACGATGTTATTTTATATGGTTGTTCGTAGAACTTTTTATTTACCTGTTTGGATCAATCAAATGTATTTTGATTTTTTTTCAAACCATGAGAAAGTTTTATTTACTCAAAATGTTTTTGTTATAAGTAAATTTTTACCAAATACATATACAGAAACTATCTATTCCTTGATAAATCACGCATATTTTAATGGGAAAGTTCCATCTCCTAATACAGGTTTGTTAGCTGAATCTTTTATGCATATGGGATATGCAGGCGTTTTTGTTTTTCCAATTTTATTATTATTTGTATTACGAATTATGGATACATATATTGCGTTTTTACCTTCTAAAAGCAAATTTCTTTTAGCTATTTGTATGGGTGTATTAATTTCGAATATTCCTATTACTGGTGGTTTTTTTGTTTCAGTGTGGTTGTTTTCATTGGTAGTATTGTTCTTACTTAATAAATTTGAGAAAAAAGAGTGTAGATTAGCAATATGAAGAATTTCATTTTATCACTTTTTGAATTAATTACAGAAATAATAATGTGGTTACCAATTAGATTTGTAAGATTGTTTTGGCTAAAAATATTTGGTATGAAAACTGGAAAAGATGTTTGGATTTTTAGGAATGTAGAAATTAGAAGACCAAATAGATTTGTAGTAGGGGATTCTTCAAAAATTAATAAACGAACTCTTATCGATTGTCGGGGTGGATATATACACATAGGAAAAAATGTTGATATTGCACAAGATTGTAGATTATGGACAATGGAGCATGATCCACAATCTAATACATATGAAACAAAAACTGGAAATATAATTATTGAAGATTATTGTTGGTTGGCAAGTAATGTAACGGTTTTGCCAGGCGTAACAATTGGGAAAGGAGCTGTTGTTGCATCAGGGGCTGTTGTAACGAAAGATGTTGCTTCAATGACAATAGTTGCAGGTGTCCCTGCAAAAAAAATTGGCGAAAGAACATCAACTTTGGAATATCAGTTAGGGAAGTCTAGACCTTTTTTTAAGTAGGAGAATTAATGATTTCAAAAGAGGGTTGTTTTGGGTGTAGGAACTGTGAAAAGATTTGTAATAAGAAAGCTATAAAAATTACAGATAATGAAGAAGGTTTCCTTTATCCTATAATAGATAATTCACTGTGTAATAATTGTGGACTTTGTGAAACTGTTTGTCCAACTATTAATTTTTCAAAAACATTGAATTGTAAAAATACACAAAATATTTATGCAGGCTATGCATATAATCTTAATCAGCGATGCTCTAGTTCTTCCGGAGGAGTTTTTGCAACAATTGCTGAATATATACTTGAGAATGACGGTATTGTTGCCGGGGCTCGTTTTACAGAAGATTTTGCTTTATATCATGTTGTAATAAATAATAAAAGAGATTTAGATAGATTAAAAGGTAGTAAATATTTTCAGAGTGATTTAACATTAGTTTTCGAAGAGATATTCGAAAATTTAAAAAAAGACAAATTGGTTTATTTTTGCGGGACACCATGCCAGGTATCTGCTTTAAAATTATTTTTGAAAAAAGATTATCACAATCTAATTACATCTGATTTAATATGTCATGGGGTCCCATCAAAATTTTATTTTTCTGAATACAAAAGTTTTATTGAAAAGAAATATAGAGGTAAATTACAGAATTTTGATTTTCGTAATTATAAAGGTTGGGGCGTACTAGAAACTATTAAGATAAAAATAAAGAAACGAATTTTGCTAAAAAAACAACCTCAATATTGTTCGTCTTTTTTAACAGGCTTTTTATCAGGGGCCCTTTTTAGAGAAGTTTGTTATTCTTGTGTTTTTTCTAGTCGTACTAGGTGTGGTGATATAACAATAGGAGATTTCTGGGGTATTCAGAAAATTTCAAATTTAGACTATGAAAAAGGTTGTTCTGCAATTTTAGTTAACACACAGAAAGGTCAAGAGCTTTTAAATACTTTAAAAAAGAAATTGTATCTAGAGCAAAGAAGTTTTAATGAGGTTTCTGCAGAAAATCCGAATTTATTACAACCGACAAAACGTTCTGAAATTAGAGATAATATTTATAACGAACTTAAAGAAAACGGAATCAATTATATTTTTAAAAAATATTTTAGGATTCATTTGTATATTTTTAAGAAACTGAAATATTATATAGGGGTCTGTTTAGGAGACTCGTCAATAAAGAAGATGATAAGAAGGGTTCTTCAGAAATGAAAATTGCTTTAATAACGATTATTGACAATACAAATTACGGGACATATTTACAAGCTCTTGCTTTATATCATGTCCTTTCTAATGAAAATGATGTTTTGTTAGTTAACTATCATCGAGCTAAATCATTACCAATTAATTCTTTAAAACAAAGATATTATTCACAATCTAAAAGGTTACGTTTGTGGGATTTAATATCACAATTATTATTGATTCCATTCAAAAAGTTCTTAATGCGCAAAGAAATTTCGAAGTATGTTGTATTTTCCAAAAAAATAACAAATTCCAATTTAAATAGTTTTTCTTTAAATGCTGATGTTTTCTGTACTGGAAGTGATCAAGTTTGGAATACAGATTATAACGAAGGAATTGATGAATTCTTTTATTTAAATTTTGTTAATAATGATAAGAAAAAAATTAGTTATGCAGCAAGTATAGGACAAGATAAAATAGAAGAACAATATAAAGAACGATTATATCAACTTCTAAGTCAATATAATAAAATAACATTACGAGAGAGAAAGTCTATAAAACTGCTTTCTGAGTTAGGCTTAAATAACATTGAATTTGTTTTAGATCCAACATTATTGTTATCAAAGGATGATTGGAAAACCTTGTTAAATCTTAAGAATAATACCGAAGAATATATTTTGGTTTATAGTGTTGAAGCAAATAAAACTTCAAGTTTATTACAATTAGCAAAAAAAATATCTATAAAATCTGGAAAAAAAATTTATTTAATTGAGAATGGGAACCCTTTTAAACATATATCCATGGAGGTTGATAAAACTTTTTATTCTCCAAGTATAAGAAAATTTGTTGAACTGTTTTTTAATGCAAATTTCATAATAGCGAGTTCTTTCCATGGAACAGCTTTTTCTATAAATTTTAATAAACAATTTTTAGTAGTATTACCTGATAAGTTTAATATTCGAATTAATTCACTTTTAGAGGAGTTGTCTTTACAGGAACATGGTATTTATTCTAATGAAATAGAATCAATTGTTGATAAATATACGGAAATAGATTATTCAATTGTTAATAATTTATTATGTCAAGAAAAACAAAGATCTTTAGATATCTTAAAAAATATGATAAATACTTAGGCTAATACTTAGAAAAAATACTTATGAATATTATTTATATTGATCCACAATCTTATAATAATCTCGCTGATTATGATAAATATTTATTAGAGAATATAAAGGAACAAAAGAAAATCTTTTGTTCAATAAATCTTCCTTATCAAAAAATCGATAATACGGAAATAATTCGAAATTATGATTATCAAAACAAAAAAGGAATATTCAAAATTTTAAGTTATTGTTTTTCACAAATTAAGTTATTGAAAGAAATAAAAAAAAGTAAACCAGATGTAATTCACTTTCAGTGGTTTAAGATTCCTTTGTTTGATTTCTTTGTATTGAAGTTTATAAAAAAAATCAGTTCAAAATCTAAAATTGTCCACACTGCACATAATAAACTTCCTCACGATAGTGGTGCAAAATATACAAAAATATACCAAAAAATCTATATGCTGGTTGATAACATAATAGTTCACGCTGAAATAACAAAAAGCGAAATTAGCTATGAGTTTAATGTTTCAGAAGAAAAAATAACCGTAATTCCTCATGGTTTCTTGCCAACTAAGTATAAATTTCAAAAAACACCATTTAAAGATAATGTTATCACATTTTCTTTTATTGGGTTCTTATCAGATTACAAAGGATTAGACATTTTAATAGATGCATGGTGTCAGAAGTCCAAGATGATTGACAATAATAAGTGTAGATTAATAATCGCTGGTGCTGGGAAAGTTCAGTGTCTAAATAAGATTCCTGAAAACAAAAATATTGTTTTGGAAAATTATTTTCATTCTGAAGAAGAATTGGCTAAAATTATTTCTTGCACAGACATAGCTGTTTTACCTTATCGTCAAATATCTCAAAGTGGAGTATTACTTACTTATCTTGCAGAACATGTTCCTGTTGTTGTTTCAAAAATAGGAGGATTAGTTCAACCTTTTGAGATAGGAAAGGTAGGATGGATACTTGATGAACTTAATGCTCAATCTTTAGCAAATATCTTAGAGAAAATAATCAATGATAAAGATGAATTAAATGATATTTACTATAATGAAATTTTATGGAAGAGAATAGATGATTTTTATGATTGGAAAAATATTGGCGAAAAAACACTAAATTTATATAGGAAATAGATGATTGATGGCTGGCTTTATTAATGATATGGTTTCGATTATTACACCAAATTACAATTGTAGCAGATTCATTACATTGACGATTAATTCTGTTCTTGCACAAAGTTATAGTAATTGGGAAATGATTATTGTAGATGATTGTTCTACAGATGGAAGTTATGAAATTGCTCTGAAATTTGCAGATCAAGATTCTCGTATTAAGGTTATTCGTAATGAGATAAATAGTGGAGCTGCAATTTCTCGTAATAAGGCTATTACATTGGCAAAAGGTGAGTTTATTGCTTTTCTAGATTCAGATGACTTATGGATGCCGGATAAACTTGAAAAACAAATAGCTTTTATGCGTGATAATAACTGTGATTTTTCCTTTACAGAATATGAACATATTGATGAAGAGAATCATTCTTTATTGAAAGTTGCTAAAACAATTAAAAAATTGACTTATAAAAAAATGATGTTTCATTGTTTTCCAGGATGTTTAACAGTTATGTATAACCAGAATGTCGTAGGAAAAGTATATGCAAAGGATATCAAGAAAAATAATGACAATGCGCTTTTTTACCCTGTCTTAGAAAAATGTAAAAATGCAAGAGGCATACCAGAATGTCTTGGATTGTACCGAATAAGAAAAGGTTCTATATCCAGAAATAAATTTAAAATGATAAAACCATATATCACAGTGCTGCATGATTTTGAAAAGCATTCTTTGTTGTTGTCATATTTTTGTGTGGCAACTCATTTTTTTATAAAAATATTTTTTAAGTATAAAAAAATAAAACCAGAAGATTCTCTTTGTAATATATATAAATTCTAAAAAATCAAAAGAACATCATTTTTCAAAATAAATAATCATATCATGGAGGCCACATCATGTGGAAAGTACAACTTTTTAAATTAAATTTTGACGGTCAGGAGCAGGAAGCTGTAAAAGAAGTTCTTGATTCTGCCTGGATAACAATGGGACAGAAAACTCTGGATTTTGAAGCTGAATTTACTTCTTATCTTGGACAGGGGGTAAAAGGACTTGCTGTTTCTAATGGTACTGCAGCTTTGCATATGGCTGTTCTGGCTTTGGGGATTGGATCTGGGGACGAAGTTATTACACCTTCTTTGACCTTTATTGCAGACCAGAATGTTGTAACGATGGCCGGTGCAAAAAATGTTCTTGCCGATATTACATCTAATGATGACTGGAGTATGGATCCTGCTGATATTGAAAAACGCATTACTCCTAAAACAAAGGCTGTGCTCATTGTTCACTATGCAGGTTTTGCCTGTGATATGGAAGCAATCTGCAAGCTTTGTAAAAAGCATAATTTGTATCTTATAGAAGACTGTGCCCACACTCCTGGTGCTGATTACAAAGGTCAAGCTCTTGGAACCTTTGGTGACATTTCCTGCTTTAGTTTCTTTACAAATAAAAATCTTTCTGTTGGCGAAGGTGGAATGGTTGTTACCAAGTCTGATGAACTTCTTGAAAAACTTAGAGGCCTCCGTTCTCATGGTATGACAGTTCCTAGCTTTGATCGCTTTAAGGGCCGTGCAATTACTTATGATGTTTCTATGGCAGGCTTGAACTACCGTATTGACGAAATGCGTTCTGCTCTTGGCCTTGTTCAGCTTAAAAAACTTGATGGAGCAAACGAGGCCAGAACAAAACTTGTAAATCATTATTATGAACGCCTTGATGATGTAAATGGTGTTAAGATTCCTTTCCGCCATTTTACACGTGGTAAACCAAATTTCCACATTATGCCTATAATGCTCGAAGATGGCATTGATCGTATTGCTGTAATTGAAAGCATGAAGGCCGACGAGATTCAGACAAGCATTCATTATCCTGTAATCCAGAACTTTACTGGTTATAAGGGGATTGTGAACGAAACTCCAAAAGCACAGTATGCAAGTGAGCATGAATTAACTCTTCCATTGTATCCAACAATGACTTTGGAACAGGTTGATTTAGTTTGTGATGCTCTTATAAAAGCTCTTAAAGCACAGGGTAAATAAATGATTCGTTTTTTTGATATTCTTTTTTCGGGCCTTGCTATTATCATTTTGCTACCATTTATGATTCCAATTATGATTGGTCTTAAACTCACCGGCGAGCATGATATTTTTTACAAACAAACCCGCATTGGCAAAGGCGGCATACCTTTTGGTGTAATGAAGTTTGCAACAATGCTCAGAAACAGCCCTAACATGGCTGGTGGCGTCCTTACCCAAAAAAACGACCCACGCATTCTACCAATGGGCAAGTTCCTGCGAAAAACAAAGATAAATGAACTTCCTCAGCTGCTTAATATCTTTATTGGACAGATGAGTGTAATTGGACCTAGACCTCAGGCTAAACGTCATTACGATTTATATTCTGATGAAGTTAAGGCAGCAATTGATACAGTTGCCCCAGGCCTCAGCGGTCTTGGTTCCGTAGCTTTCCGCGATGAAGAAGATATGCTTAATGCCGTAGAAGATAGAGACCATTTTCACGATACAGTTATTGCCCCATATAAGGGTGCTTTGGAAGTATGGTTTGTACAGCATAGAACCCTGGGTGTATATTTCAAGCTTATCTGGTTAACTGTTCTTGCAGTGATTAAACCATCTTCCAAAGCCTGGCGAAAAGCATTTAAAGATTTGCCACCGGTGCCGGAGGAGTTAGAAGAATATATTTAATCTTTAAAAACTATGGGGAGAAAGAATATGGCTGATATAAATTCATTAGATTTAAATAGAACAGACAAAAATGTTACGATTTTAAAAGCAGCTATTTCTTCTATCTTACCTGGATTTGCTGGAAATCTTTTTTCTGAAATTATGGGTTCTTTAATTCCTAATCAGCAGATGGATCGAGTAATAGACTATCTAAGAGAGTTGAGTAACATAGTTTCAGACCATGAAAATAAAATAAAAAACATTGAGGAATTCATCTCAAAAATTACATCTTCGAAATCTAATCTTTTATTATTTGAACAGACAATTAAGTATTCTGCCCAGACAGAATCAGAAATAAAACACCATTCTTATGCATATTTTATTTTCAATACGATTATAGAAAAGGATTATGATGAAATTGAAAAAGAATTTATTCTGAAAACTATTTCAGAATTAAATTGTACAGAAATTCTTCTTATTATTTCTCTTGAGAATGTAGAATTAATGTTAGATGAAAATTCATTTTGTGACAAATATGGAAAATATATATTACGGCAATCAGAATCAGGAACTCAGAAAGAAAAAGATTTTAATACTCTTCAAGATACCTATTTTTGCGATTTAGTAATTAAAGGTATTGCAATTGGAACAGGGAATGGGCAAGGTATTCATAATTTCGGTATCACAAGATTTGGAACAAATATTTGTAATTCAATCTATGATGAAAATTTTTTTAATTCATAAAGGGAATAGTGTATAGCAAATAATTGTTTTTTTAGGTGAGTTTATGAGAAAGGCACTAATAATTGGATTGACAGATTATAATAAGTATCCGTTATCTTACTGTGATGATGATGCAGTTGCTATTGAAACTTTATTACAAACAGATAGTAACGGCGATCCAAATTTTAATACTCATTTAGTAAAAGATAGAATGTCTCGAAGTGAAATGAGGACTGCTATAAAAGAGCTTTTTTCTGGAGATAGTGAAATTGCATTATTATATTTCTCTGGGCATGGAACAGATGATGGTCCAGGTTTTTTGGTGACTACTGATTATGAGCAAGATGATTATGGTGTTTCAATGACAGAAGTCCTCAAATATGCTAATGAATCACATTGTAATAATCGAGTTATTATACTAGATTGTTGTCATTCTGGAATGTTTGGACGTAGTGGAGTAACAGACGGTAAAGAAGCTATAATTGGTGAAGGTGTAACTATTATAGCAGCATCACAAGATTATGAATCTGCTATGGAGGATAGTTCCTATGGACATGGTGTATTTACAAATCTTTTGATTGAAGGTCTAAAAGGTGGTGCTGCAGATGTCGCAGGTAGAATAACACCTGCTGCCTTATATTCTTTTGTGGATCAATCACTTGATGATTGGTCACAAAGACCTGTATTTAAGACAAATATAAAAAGATTTTTACCTATTAGGAAAATTCAACCAAAAATAGATAAAGAAGTTTTGCGGAAACTTTGTATATATTTCCCAAATCCCCATGATGACTATCAATTAGATCCATCTTATGAATTTACCAATTCAAAAGATTATATAGTTGAAGTGAAAGAACCATATAAAGACGAAACGCATGTTGAAATTTTTGGACATCTACAAAAATATGCTAGAGAAGGTCTGGTAAAACCTGTTGATTCTGAACACATGTATTTTGCAGCTATGAATAGGAAATCTTGTAGACTTACAGCATTAGGTGTACATTATTGGAATATGATCAAGAATAATCTAATTTGATGGAGGATATATATTATGAATAGTAAAACTTTTCATGTGTTTATTAGTCATTCATGGGCATATTCAGATGCCTATGAGAAATTGGTTGGATTATTAAAAAAAGATAGTTCTTTTTCATACCAGGACTATTCTGTTCCTAAAGATGATCCTATTCATACTAATGGTACTGATAAAGATTTGTATAATGCTATAAAAGAACAAATTTCACATGCTAGTGTTGTTCTGATTTTAGCAGGGGTTTATTCTTCATATAGTAAATGGATTGATAAAGAGATATCGATTTCTAAGGAAGAATTTTCAACACCAAAATCAATAATAGCTATTGAACCTTGGGGGGCAGAAAGAACTTCAACAAAGGTCAAGGAAGCAGCTGATATGATAGTAGGATGGAATAGTAAATCTATAATTGATGCTATTAAAGATATAGGTTGATTTGCATACTAAATTTAGAATTTTCTAGTAGTGAACTTGTAAGATGAAGTTACTACCATAAAACATTTGTCTTGGATTTGTGCATGCCTAGTGTTAATTCCGCTATAGGTGCTGATCAGCCTGAATATTTTGACAAGATTATTGAAAACAAGCGCGAAACTGCCCAGATGTACAAAAAGTTCTTTGCGGAACTTGGAATTCCTTTTGTTACAGAACCGGAAAACTCTCGTGCAAGCTACTGGCTTAACGCAATCTTCTTAAAAGACCGCGCCGAACGAGAAGAGTTCCTTGAGTACACAAGCTCAAATGGCGTTCAAACCCGCCCAATCTGGACCTTGATGTACAAAATGCCCCCATACGAACACTGCGAACGTACAGATATGACCAACTCTGAGTGGCTGGAAGATCATCTGGTGAATATTCCAAGTAGTGTGAGAACTAGCATTTAGTTTTTGTCACATTTCATACTATCAATGAGGCTGCTAATCATAAGGTTATGCAGCCTTTTTTAATGTCCTAAAGAAGAGCAGCAAAGCTTATCTTAAGTTTTTCAGTCTTGTTTTTTCAGTATTTAGGTGATATATTTATTTTTAGGAGGCAAAAATATGACCTTACGTGTAGTTTTGGAATACGATGAAGTTATTGATTCATGGGCTGCATATTGTCCTGAGATGCCGGGGATAAATTCTTGTGGTGCTACACAGGAAGAGGCTGCCGCAAATTTTAAAGAAGCTGCTGAATTATTTTTTGAGCCTTCAGATTTTCTTGTACCTGAAAAATCAAAAGTATTGCAGATGGTAGTATAGATGCCGGTACGATTAACTGCAAAACAAATAATTTCTGTATTAAAAGCCAATGGTTTTGAGCTTATAGGGCAGAAAGGTTCACATCAAAAATGGCATAATTCAAATACAGGTGCAACGACTATTGTTCCCTGTCATGGAAATAATCAAATAGCAATAGGAACTATATATTCAATTATCAGAGCATCTAAACTTGATAAAAGTTTATTTGGTTTCTAATAAGGAAAAAAATCATGCAAGACAACATTTTACCATTAATCGGCCGTACAGCCCCATTATTTGAAAAAGACATTTCTGTAAACGAAGCATATCTTAGCGAGATTATCCGTAATTCCCGCTTTCTCGTAATTGGTGGTGCCGGAACAATAGGCTCTGCAATCTGCCGTGAGCTTTTTGCTCGTAATCCAAAGGTTTTGCATGTTGTAGACATAAGCGAAAACAACATGGTAGAGCTTGTTCGCGATATTCGTTCCAGCGTTGGTTATGGAGATGGTGAGTTTGCAACCTTTGCCCTAGACTGTGGCAGCGAGATTTTCCGTGCCTTTATTAACGAGCAGAAAAAGCGCATAGGCGGCTATGACTATGTTTTTAATACTTCTGCCTTAAAGCATGTGCGCAGTGAAAAAGATCCTTTTACCCTCATGCGCATGATTGATACAAATATCTTTAATACCGACAGCACTATGCTCATGGCCAAAGAATGTGGTGCAAAAAAGTATTTCTGTGTTTCTACAGACAAAGCTGCAAATCCTGTAAACATGATGGGAGCCAGCAAGCGCATTATGGAGTTTTTCCTTAATCGCCGTTCTGTTGAAATGCCTGTTAGCACCGCTCGTTTTGCAAATGTTGCCTTTAGTGATGGCAGCCTGCTTTATGGTTTTAACCGCCGCCTGGACAAGAACCAGCCTTTGAGTGCTCCAAACGATGTTCGCCGCTACTTTGTAACTCCAAAAGAAGCCGGCCAGCTTTGTGTAATGTCCTGCCTCCTTGGCGAAAACCGCGATGTATTCTTCCCAAAGCTTGACCACGATTTGAACCTTGTAACTTTTAGCAGCATTGCAGAAAAATATCTTCGCAATCTTGGTTATGAGCCAGTACAATGTGCAACAGAAGATGAAGCCAGAAGTTGTGTAAACGAACTTAAAGCAAAACATCAGTACCCTGTATATTTCTTTAAGAGTGACACTACCGGCGAAAAAGACTTTGAAGAGTTCTACACTGACAAAGAAACTTTAGTAATGGACAAGTTTGATTCTCTTGGTATTATCAAAAATCCTGTAGACTTTGATGAAGAAAAGCTTGAGTACTTCACAAAAACAATTGCAGCCTGCAAACAGAAAGGCGAGTGGAGTCGTGGTGAACTTATAGACTTGTTTAATTACATGATTCCAAACTTCAACCATAAAGAAACTGGTAAGTTCTTGGATGGTAGAATGTAAGAATAACTCTCGGGGCGTTGCGGGGTGTCCCCGCTGGGTAGGGTAGACGAAAACAAAAAAAAGCGATGGTCGGAAACGGCCATCGCTTTTTTTGTCTGAGGCGTAGGGTGGGGCTTTGAACTGAACCCAAAAAGTTAGACACTTTTTGGGTTCAGTTCAAAGCCCCACCCTTATAACTTCTTAACAATTTTTCTTATCCCCTATATAATATCATTATGAAAGTAATACCAATCATCCTTAGTGGCGGTGCCGGAACCCGCCTGTGGCCTCTTTCTTGGGGAGACCACCCAAAACAGTTTTTACCTCTTGTTACTGAACACACTATGATTCAGGAGACTCTTCTTCGTCTTAAAGGTCTTGAAATTGGCAGGCCTATTATTTCTTGTGGGGAAGGGCACAGGTTTATGGTGGCTCAGCAGATTGGGGATGTGATGGCAGAGGTGGCCCTTCGAGAGCCTCAGGGACCACAAATGGTAGCTCAGGGCCCACAGATTCTTCTTGAACCAATGGCAAAAAATACGGCTCCTGCAATTGCGGCGGCTTGTTGTGCGGCTATGGAACAGAATGAAGATGCTGTTGTTATTGTTTTGCCTAGTGACCATGTAATTAAAAATGGCGATACTTATAGGGAAGCTGTTCTAAAGGCAGCAGAACAGGCTCAGAAAGGGTATATGGTTACCTTTGGAATTGTACCGACATTTCCGGCTACGGGGTATGGTTATATTAAAGGGGGTGAGGTTGGTGAAGGTGGCCCTTCGACAGGCTCAGGAACCACGCATGGTGTTATGCCGTTGGAAAAATTTGTGGAAAAGCCGGATCTTAAGACTGCACAGGAATATCTTGATTCTGG
>JAEEGL010558715.1_pt1 | contig 19520 bp, 18 predicted proteins | sample 9134231 | NCBI WGS metagenome assembly JAEEGL01 (sample SAMN16246548, study PRJNA631951) | gut metagenome | biome: gut microbiome; feature: rumen; material: fiber-attached | host: Bos | place: Iran: Karaj | collected 2018-10 | reverse complement strand
TTCTCCGCTTTGTCCTTCTGCGCATACGGTTGTTCGTTATCTTTACTTTCCGCTTTTGCGGCGCAAATCGGGCAAACCATTCTGCCTTCGGGGATCTCCTCGCCACAGCATACGCAGTATTCGCTCATCGGGCGTCACCCCGGTCTTTGTATTTTGCCTTTATCGGTATGCCGTCGGTGTCATAGTTTTTCGGATCGGCAGCAGGCGTTTCCCAGCCGAACATGGAACCGGCTTTCATGGCTTCCGCCTGCGCTTTGGTGACGCCGAGTTTTTCATTGAGATCCTTTACGATCTGTTTGCCGTCGTTGGCGTCTATGATCCACATATCTGTCTTGTAATAGCCGGATTCGCCTTTCTGTATAAGACCGATCTCGTTTTTCGTCTGCACATAGACGTAGCACCGTTCCGGAAGAGAAGATCTCAGAGGAATCACCTTTGAGTTAACGCCATCCATTCGTTCGGCGAATTCACATATGTGGAATAAATAGTCGCCGACTTCAACATGGTAATCGTCAATATACCGGCAGGCTCGGTCCACCTTGTCGCCATCCGAATAAAGAATACGAACCTTGTCGCCGTCCGGGATGCGGAACAGCTCCCTGTAATTCGGATCAATAAAGCGGATGCCTCTTTCGGCCTGCCGCAAATGAGAGTCAAGCCAATCCCGACGATAGCAATAGCAGTACAGGTTATATTCTCCCTTGTTCGGATTCATCCGTAGAAGATAAGCATACTTTTCGGTGTCCACTCTGACGCCGTAATAGTCCTGCTCGGTCTGCATCTTGCTTTGGGGCATAGAATGACAATACTTTGCAAGATCGCTTCTGCTGTGGAGAATATCTCCCTCCTCACGCAGCGAATTGATTACAACGTCAAGCTCCGCCTTAAACTCGTCTGTTTTAAGGTCTGCTCGGTAATCATTCCAACTGCTGAAAAATCCGTTGCCGTCCCTATCCATATCCGCGCGGAGATGACCGATCAAGCCGCATTGATTTGAAATCTGTGAACTCTGTCTGAAGGTATATTTATCCTCCGCTTCGGTCATTGCTCTTTTTTCAAGCTCCATCGTTGTGCTCCTCCATCATTGCTTTTCCGTAATCGGTAAAGGAAAAACTTAAGGTACGGTCGAAGCGGCTGTCGTTATACTCATACTTCAGCAGCAATCCGTAAACAGTCAGGCGCTTGAGCGCGTTTGCGACCGCCTTTTCGCCCATAAACGGATATACCGCCGTCAGCTTTCTGCGGGAACAGCGAACCCAGCGGCGCTCATGCGCTTCTTTGCCGTTCGTCTGCATTTCTTTATAGAGATAAGCCGCGACCAATGCGGTATTGATCCCGAACCTCGTTGCCATTTTCGTGCTGTAGGAAATCGTCATAAAAAACCGTCCTTTCATTGAAACAGGGCTGCCCCTGTAAAGAAGCAGCCCCAAATTAGAGTGTTATCAGCCGATGAACCAATCGTCATAGGCAGAACCGGAAATTGTGATGGTGTTCGTGTTGCTCATACGCGAGATCATACCTGCGGGCGTCCAGCAGTCGCTCTGCAGCACCGCCGCGGTGTAGTTCCCGTCGGGATACCAAAGCGGAGTAAAGTGGATTCTGCCGTAGTCGCTGTTCTCTCTGAATATCCACTTGCCGGAAGCAAGCTCCAGCGTTCTGCTGTTGTCCTGCGTTTGAACATATCCGAACTCGGGGAACAGCGCCAAAGCGTACTGCGCATTGGTGTAGGCGGCAGCAGGTGCAGCCGTATATCCGGAAAGCGTCTTGACGCCGTTGTTCTGCGAGATCCCGTAACCGTAACCGGACTTCATCACCCATACGCCGCCCTGCTGTTCGGCATTCGCACTCTCGTCGGGTGTGATCGTCGCAGCGGCGTCGGAGATCGACATACCGTAATTGAGTTTCTTAAAGGCGTTGTTTTCATACGTCCAGACGCTCCATTTTGCGGTATCGGACTTCGCGGTCGGCATTCCGGGTACGGTAAATCCATCCGGGGCGGACGCTTCATACTGCGTATCCGGCGTCGCATACACATTGTATTTACAGGTAGCGTACTGATTTTTAATGAGACCGTAGCTGCTGTTGTTTTCTACGATTTCACCGGACACATAGATCTTGCTGCTGCCGAGATTTGTCGGCACCGTCCACTTGAAATAGAGCAGATTCTTTTCGTTTCCGGGTACAACTACACCCGTCTGCGTGACTGTCTTGATAACCGTGGAATCCTTGTACACCTTGAATACCACGCTCACGTTATCGCTCGGCAAGCAGACGCCCTCGCCCTTGTTGACAAGGTTGAAGGACGTGATGACTTCGGTCGATTCTCTGTACGCCGCATTCGGCGTGATCGCCTCCAGCGAAAGCTCACGAAGGTTCTTCCACTGCGCGTACAGGGTAATAACCTTACCATTTTCGGTCGTGAGATTTTTCACAACCTGCTTGTCGGCGTAATCCGTACCCGTTCCGTCCGCTTTTGTATTCCACTTCACAAACTCGGCGGCATTCTTCACAAAAGCGTTCGCCGTCAGCGTCTTTTCAACGTCGTAAGTCATAGCCAAATCGGACATAGAACCGGAGCTCGCGCCGTTGCCGTTGAAGCGAATCGTATACGAGATCGGTTTCCACTGCGCGTACAGCGTGATCGTCGCCTTATCGGTCGCGGTCAGATTCTTGACCGTCTGCTTATCGGTGTAGGCCATGCCCTTGCCGTCCGCAGCGGTATTCCAGCCCGTGAAGATATAGCCGGTTCTCACATACGCATTTGCGGTCAGGCTCTTTTCTACGTCGTAGGTCATAGACAGGTTTGTCATTGTCCCACTCGTTGCTTTGTTGCCATCGAAATGAATCGTGTAGGTGATCGGCGTCCAATGCGCGTAAACGGTCACGTCCTTATCCGTCGTGTAGGAACTGCCGCCTCCGCCGATCTTGGTGCCGCCCGTCGCCGTCGTATACCAACCGTCAAAGATATATCCGGTTCTTGTCGGCGTAGGAAGCGTCGCCTTTGCGTCGGACCACTTGGCAAACACATCAATTACAGCGCCGTTCGTAGACGACAAATTCTTTACAGATTGTTTGTCGGCATAAACCACGCTGCCGGTTGCGGAAGTCGCCCAACCATTGAACGCCGCGGTCGCTTTCCCGGTCGTATTTGTCTTTCCGGCGTAGTTGTAATTGTAGGTGATTGTAAACTCTCTCTTAAAAGCGTTGGCCGTCAGATTCTGTGCCACGTCATAGACGAAAGCCTGATTGCTCATGGAACCCGACGTGCTGCCGTTACCGTTGAACTTCACGGAATATCCAATGGGTTTCCATTGGGCGTACAGATTGATAGTTGCACCGTTTGTCGTCGTGAGGTTTTTGACGCTCTGCTTATCACTGTATGCGGTGCCGCTTCCGTCTGCTTTTGAATTCCAGCCGGCGTAGGTGTAACCCGTGCGCTTATACGCGTTCGCGGTCAAAGTTTTGGCTACGTCATACGTCATAGACAGGTTGGCCATCGTGCCACTCGACGCATTGTTACCATTAAACTTAATTGTGTAGGTGATGGGCGTCCAGTGAGCGTAAACAGTGATATCCTTGCTTGGCGTATAACTGCCGCCGCCAGAACCGATCTTGCTCCCGCTGCTTGCGGAGGTGTACCAGCCGTCAAACACATAGCCCGTCCTTGTGGGTGTGGGAAGTGTGACCGCTTTGTCGGTCCACTTGGCGTAAATGTTTACAACCGTGCCGCTTGCTGAGGACAGGTTCTTGACGGACTGCTTATCCGTATAAACGACCTTCCCGGACGCAGAAGTCGCCCACCCATTGAACGCGGCGCTTGCCTTCGCGGTCGTATTCGACGCTCCGCTGTAATTGTAGTTATAGGTGATCGTGAACTCACGTTTGAACGCATTGGCGGAAAGATTCTGCGCTTTGTCATATACAAAGCTCTGATTCGCCATGCTGCCGGACGTACTGCCGTTACCGTTGAATTTTACGGCGTAACCGATGGGATTCCACTGCGCGTACAGATTGACAGTCGCCCCCTGCGTCGTCGTAAGGTTTTTGACGCTCTGCTTATCCGTGTACTTCGTCCCGGAGCCATCCGCAGCGGTATTCCAACCGTTAAAGGTATACCCGGTGCGTTTGAAAGCGTTGGCAGTCAGCGCCTTTGCGGTATCATAAGTCATAGAGAGATTGGACATTGAACCGGATGTGCTGTTGTTGCCATTGAACTTGATCGTATAGGTGATGGGTGTCCACTTCGCATAAAGGGTAATTACCGCACCTTGCGTAGACGAAAGGTTTTTGACGGACTGCTTATCGTTATACGTCTTGCTGCCTGTCGCAGAGGTTGCCCAACCACTGAAAACATAACCCGTTTTCTTGAACGCGTTTGCGGTCAGATTCGCGGCGGTATCATAGGTCATTTTCTGATCCGCCATTATACCGGAACCAGCGCCGTTTCCATTAAACCGAACGATATAGGTGATCGGCGTCCACTGCGCGTAGAGTGTGATCGTGTTTCCGTTTGCAACGGGAAGGTTCTTGACAGATTGTTTGTCGGCGTAAGAAGTGCCGGTTCCGTCCGCTTTGGTATTCCAGTTCTTAAAGGTGTATCCGGTTTTCTTAAACGCGTTTGCCGTCAGGTTCTTCGCAACGTCATACGTCATCTTCAAATCGGACATACTGCCCGAGGTCGAACCGTTTCCGTTGAATTTGATGGTATACGAATCCGGCGTCCACTGCGCATAAAGCGTGATCGTCGCACCGTTAGTCGTAGTCAGATTTTTGACGGACTGCTTATTCGTGTACTTTGTTCCGCTACCGTCCGCTTTTGTGTTCCAACCTGTGAACGAATAACCCGTGCGCTTGAAAGCATTATCCGTCAGGTTCTTTGCTACGTCATACGTCATAGACATATTCGCCATCGAGCCGGAGGTAGAACCGTTGCCGACAAACTTGATGGTATAAGTGATCGGGCTCCACTGCGCGTAAAGGGTTATATCTTTGCTCGGTGTATAGCTTGCTCCACCCGAGCCGATCTTGGTCCCGCCGCTTGAAGCCGTAAACCAACCGTTGAAGATATATCCGACTCTTGTCGGCGTGGGAAGCGTAACGGATGCATCTGTCCACTTGGCATAGAGGTTGACTGTCGCACCTTGCGTCGCCGAAAGGTTTTTAACCGACTGTTTGTCATTGTAGACCTTGCTTCCACTCGCGCTTGTTGCCCAGCCGTTAAAAGTCGCATTTGCTTTCGCCGAACCATTGGTTTGACCATTGCCATTATAATTGTAGGTCACGGTAAACGATCTCTTAAATGCGTTTGCAGTCAATGCTTTTGCGACGTCATAAGTGAACGATTGATTGCTCATGCTACCAGAAGTCGAACCATTTCCGTTGAACTTCACACTATACGAAATAGGAGACCACTGAGCGTAAAGAGTGATATTCTTCGTCGGCGTGTACTTCGCACCGCCCGCGCCGATCTTCGTACCGCCGCTGGCAGCAGTGTACCAACCGGAAAACGTATATCCGGTCCTTGTGGGCGTGGGAAGCGTAACGCTCCCGTCCGTCCACTTGGCATAGAGATTGACCGTCGCTCCCGCGGTCGAAGATAGGTTTTTCACCGACTGTTTGTCGTTGTAGACCTTACTGCCGCTTGCGCTTGTCGCCCAGCCGTTGAACGTCGCGTTCGCGTTCGCGGTTGTATCTTTCGCGCCGTTGCCATTGTAATTGCAGGTTACGACAAAAACACGTTTGAAGGCGTTTGCCGTCAGATTCTGTGCGGCGTCATAGGTGAAGTCCTGATTACTCATGCTGCCCGAGGTCGCGCCGTTGCCGTTGAACTTAACGACGTAACTGATTGGCGTCCACTGCGCGTAGAGCGTCACGTTTGCGCTCGGCTTGTATGACGCGCCGCCGTCGCCGACCTTTGTGCCGCCGCTGGCCGCGGTGTACCAACCTTTCAGCGTATATCCGGTTCTCGTCGCAGTGGGAAGCGTGACGCTCCCGTCTGTCCACTTGGCGTAAAGGTTGACCGTCGCACCTTGCGTTGACGACAAATTCTTGACAGACTGCTTGTCATTGTACGCTTTCGCGCCGCTTGCGCTCGTTGCCCAGCCGCTGAAGGATGCCGTTGCCTTTGAGCTCGTATTGGATTTGCCATTACCGTTGTAATTGAAAGTAACCGTAAACTCACGCTTAAACGCGTTTGCGGTCAGGTTCTGCGCCTTATCGTAGGTATGGGGTTGATTACTCATACTGCCGGATGTCGCGCCGTTTCCATTATATTTTACACTATAAGTGATTGGCGTCCACTGCGCATAGAGCGTCACGTTTGCGGACGGCGTATACTTCGCGCCGCCATCTCCGACCTTCGTTCCGCTGCTTGCAGCCGTGTACCAACCCTTCAGCGTATATCCCGTGCGCGTGGGCGTGGGAAGCGTCACGCTTCCATCTGTCCATTTGGCGTAGAGATTGACCGTCGCTCCCGCGGTCGAAGTAAGGTTTTTCACGCTCTGCTTATCGTTATAAACCTTACTGCCGCTGGCGCTCGTCGCCCAGCCGTTAAAGGTCGCGTTTGCAGTTGCATTACTGTTGGATTGTCCGTTGCCGTTATAGTTGTAAGTCACCGTGAACGCTCTCTTAAAGGCGTTGGCGGTCAGGTTTTTCGCGGTATCATAGGTATGGGACTGATTACTCATGCTGCCCGAAGTCGAACCGTTGCCATTGAATTTAACGGAATAAGAGATCGGACTCCACTGAGCGTAAAGAGTAATGTTCTTTGTCGGCGTGTACTTTGCGCCGCCTGCGCCGATCTTCGTACCGCCCGAAGCAGCCGTATACCAGCCGTTAAAGGTATATCCCGTTCTCGTCGGCGTGGGAAGCGTAACGGAAGCATCCGTCCATTTGGCATAAAGGTTGATTGTCGCCCCAGAGGTCGAGGACAGGTTTTTCACGCTCTGTTTGTCGTTGTATACCTTGCTGCCGCCAGAGCTTGTCGCCCAACCGCCGAAGGTCGCGTTGGCCGTCGCGGTAGAATTTGCGGTGCCGTTACCGTTGTAATTGTAAGTCACCGTGAACGCTCTCTTAAAGGCATTCGCTGTCAGATTTTTCGCTGTATCGTAGGTATGAGACTGATTGCTCATGGTGCCAGAAGTCGAACCGTTACCGTTAAACTTCACGTTATAGGTGATGGGGCTCCACTGCGCGGTCAGGGTAACGTTACCGTGCATTCCGGTCAGGCTCAACGCGCTGCCGGACACCGTGTAAACCTTGTTTGCCGTCCAGTTGCCCGCTGCAGAGGTCACTTTCCATCCGGTGAAGGTATAGCCGGTCTTCGTCGGAGCGACAAGGATATTCACCGTTCCGTTGATCGTATAGTTGCGAGTATCCTTTGCTTTGTCGCTCCCCCAGCCGCCGCCGTTCGGATCATGCGTAATCGTATATTTGATTGCGGAGAACCGCGCGGAGAGCCAGACTTCGGCGTCGCCGGTCTTGATCGCGTCGGTAAAATCGGTTGGCTTGTACGTCGTAGTCGTTTCATCAAAGGTCGTACCGTTTCCGCAATACCAGCCATTAAACTTGTAACCGGTCGGCGCGGTCAGACCGAAGGTCGAAAAATCATGCAGCCCGGAGCCGCCGATCTTATCGTTATAATTGAACGTCTGATAGTATACGTTCTTTGTTCCCCAAAGCTCTTTGTTTCTTTCTTTGGTTGAACAAAGCCGGTTGTAATCACCGAGGAAATATCCTTTGGATTTATCAATCGTGACGCTTGAGCCATAACAGTCATACATAACCGTCAGGACATTCGGCGTCCACTGCGCATACAGTGTGACCGTCGCGCCGTTTGTGGACGAAAGATTGTTGACGGACTGCTTATCGGAATATTTCGTCCCGGAGCCGTTCGCTTTCGTATTCCACCCCGTGAACTTATATCCCGTTCTTTTAAAGCCGTTTGCCGTCAGGTTCTTGGCGGTGCCGTAAACCATCGACATCGAAGCGGTACTGCCCGAAGTCGAACCGTTACCGTCGAATTTGATTGTGTATTCTATTTTTGTCGTTTCATTGTAGGCGATACCAGCACCATAGCCCTTATCCATAATCGTATCAAAGGTCGCGTTGGAGCTGAGCGCAGAAGCCGCAGTCCAAAGTCCCTGACCGTTGGGCGTATAAAGCTTGTTCGGCCAGATACGGTTCGTATAATTGGCGATGAAGCCCCATGTTGACGAAGTACCGTTGCTTGTGCCGCCATTGCTGGAGCCGCCTTTAACGGACCGACCACAGTAGGCGATCTCCGTTACTGTCAGCGCCTGATACTCACCGGCAAGGCATACGTCAAACAACGGCTCAATGATAACCTTATCGCCGTAAACCATATTTGCCGTCGTACCGACGCCGATCTTCGTCAGGACTTTATTGATATTGGTTTCATACTTCTGCCACGTTTCCACTCCGCTGGGGTTGGGCAGCTTGGATACAAAGCCCATATCCTTTTCCTTATAACAGTTGGTCGTGTTGGAGGTCGTCGTCAGCGTCGCGTTCTTGTTTGCGATCAACTGCTTTTTGTTATACTTGGTGGAAAACTTCGCTGAGGTCGAATAGGCGTTGTCGCCGTTGGTTGTGTTCCTGTAAACGTCGATCACCTTATTGACCTTCAGATTGCCCGCGCTGTTGACCACGCTGAAGCGGTAGCCCACCACGCAGTAGTCGTCGTTCGTAGAACGAATGACGTATCCGGTGGAACTGCCGTTGACGGCGCTTGTGCTTCCGCCTGCGGAGGAACCGTCCCACGTCAGCGCCGACGCGGAAACGGTGAACAGAAGAAGCACAGACAAAAGCGCAAGCAAAACAGAAAAGATGCGTTTTGTTCTCATACGTTTCTTCCTTTCATAAAAAAATACGGGCCCGATTTTCATCGAGTCCGAGGTTTTGTGCGTTCATTTAATTGTGCGTATGACAGGTCTTTGCCGGAACCAGCTTGCCGCAGATCGGACATTCCGTATCGACCGTAAATCGGACGCAGGTGCCGTTGTCGCCAAGTCCGCATACTCTTCCGCAGTAGTCGCAGTAAACGGCGGGATCTTCCTCTTCTTTGTAATCGGGACATTTGGTAATGTCATAGCTTTGATTGCCCCATTCGTCTATACAATAGAAGCTCCGGCAGGAATGTGAACCGCAGATCGGACAGCCCTTCGTCTCAAGCGAAACCAGGAATTCGTGATCCTCCGGCGTCTTGCAGCGGTGGTTTGCGCTGCCGCAGGAATACTGCGTAGGCGCAGGCTCCGTCGTAGTCGTTGCAGGCTCCTGTTTCTTCGTCGTGGGTTCCTCTTTCCGGGTAGTGGGTTCTTCACGCTTCGTCGTGGGCTCCTGCTTCTTGGTGGTCGGTTCCTCTTTTCGGGTGGTGGGCTCCTGCTTTTTCGTGGTCGGCTCCTGTCTTTGCGTCGAAGGCTCCTGTTTTCTTGTGGTGGGTTCCGTTTTCTTCGTCGAAGGCTCCTGCTTCACAGTCGTCGGCTCGGTCTTTTTAGTAGTCGTCTCCGGCTGCGAGGTGGTTTCGGTTTCCTTTTCCGACGTGGTTTCAATGTCGTCGATATCAATCGGTTTCAGGGTTGTGGTTTCTTTTTCAGTTGTGGTTGTCTGCGCGTCCGGCTTGTTCTCCTTGTCCGTCTTTCTGCACGATGAAAAGAGTGTTACGACGGACAAGAGCAGGACCGCAGCTAAAATGAGGCTTGTGATTTTGACAGATTTTTTCATCTTTTCTTGCTCCTTTTTAATTTTTGCTGTTGAGCGCCGACGTTATCTTTACGGGAACCTCCGCAGTTGTGACCGTATGCCCCGCAAAACGGATCGGAACGTACATCGTAAAGGTCACATAAAGCTCCAGCGTATCCTCTTCGATGAAATCCATCTGCGGCTTGGTCATGCGGAACTTCTCCGCGCCGTCGTCATCATAAGCATAGTACATTCCGCCCTCTTCGTCCAATGTGCAAAAATCCTTAAGCATTGTGTAAAAGGGGGCGGTGTTCAAATGGTCGGTGGCGTTCTTGCCTTGTTTGATATTGCTGTAGATAAGGATAGAGTTTTTCGCCACAAAGCTGTCGAACACCGTTTCGGTATTGGTCTTTTGCAGCCGGACGACCGTGATGGAAGAGGAATAAACGAGAATGACGGCGAACGTCATCAGGATAATGAGCATAAACGTACATACCGGAACGTAGCTGCTTCCTTTTTTATCCTTTATAACCATACCCGTCACCCCTTCCAGTAATGCTGCGACAAGCCGCTGCGGGTACTCGTCGCCGTAATCGGGATCTCAACAACGCCGACGCCGACGAGCTTCGTCTGCACGGAAATCGTAACCTTCATCGTTTTCCCGAGCTGCACCCGCTTATATGAGGCGTTGTACCAGCTATCGGCGGAGACGGTCACGTTGAAATCAAAGAATTGCTCCTTCAGCGCGTCAGCGCGGTCGTTGAAATCATCTCCGAAGCAACCGGAAGATGTTGCCACCTCTATAAGCTGTTCGGTGATCTCGTCCATATCCTGCTTTAACGTCAAAAAAGAGTAAATATTTAATGTTAGCACAAGTACCGACAAAAGCACAATGATACCAACACAAATGTCGATATATCCTTCCGCTTTTCGGGAAAGCAGTTTTTTCTTCATGTTCTATCCCTCCTATCAGCCGGAAAACATCACGCCGACGCTGTTCATGATTTGAACAACGATAACGACGACGTAGATCAACATAAAGCATATAAGCAGGCACATCGAGAGGCGTTTTACCTTCCTCGGCACCTTCTGCGCTTCGGCTTTCAGGCGGTTTCTTTGAATATCCGCGAACTTTGCGGCGATGGTGTCCCAATAGTTGACGGCGACGTCGCCGTGGATCAGCGTAATAAAGCCCCTGCACACGTCGCTCATCATCGGGGAGCCGACACGGGTTTCCAGTCTTGTAATGGCAGCCTCGTCGTTACCGGACGCCATATCCGCTACCGTGATATCCAGTTCATGCTTCAGCTCCGGTCTCGCGTTCTTTGCGAAGTCCCGCATCAGATTCTGAAGGTTTCGGTCGCGTCCGATCCGCTCCTTGATCGTAGCCACAAACCGTGGCAGGTCCGCTTCGATCCTGCTGCGCTTGTTTCCGATGCGCACACGGACGCTTTTCATATTCATCCGGTACAGGACAAACGCGAGGAACAGAATGACCGGGGACAGAATCGGGAAAATGAAATACACCGGAATAGCAAACACGCCGATCAGCATCGCCTTTACGATTGCGTTGGCTTTATACATCTCCGGGGTAATATCCATTTGCGCTGTTTTGAGATCCGCGGCAAGCTCTTCTCTGCGAAACTCATTCATCGGCATGTGCTTTGCGAGAAACGCCGCGATATTACTGAGCCATACGTCCAGACTGCTCGTCTTTTCCCTCTGCCGTTTCGCAATGTTGTTGACGGCGCGGGAGGTTCTCACCGTGGGCAGCTTAAAAGCGTCCGCAAGGATAAAGTAGAACGCGACGCCGACAAGCGCGCCGACAAGTATTTTAATAAACATCTTTGTCCCTCCTTACGCTTTGTAGCTGACCGGCTTTGTGAACTTGAGCATAAACAGGTAGGTGATAAAGATCACGATGCCGCAGATACCGAGGACGATCTTTCCCGGCGTCTCAAAGATGAGCGTATGGAACCAGTCCTTGTTCAGCACGTAAAGCAGCGGTACGTTGCCGACCACAAGCCCCACCATCGTGTAATATTCCATTCTTGCCGACGCCATCATCGACTCAAGCTCGGCGTTCACGATACGGACGTCCTTGAGCTTGTCCACAATCGGCTGCAGCGTTTCGTTGAGGTGGCTGTCGTCCTGGCACTGAATGAGCGTGTCGCACCATTCGTGGTAAATATCGTCGTCCACCTTTGCCTGCAGATTACGGATCGCCTGTTTGGTGTCGGCGATAAAGGAAACGTCGCCGAGAAATGCGGAAAAGTGTTCTTTGAGCGGCGGCTTGATATATCCGATGTTTTCCTGCACGGCTTTTATCAGGTTGCCGCTTCGCGCATAAGAGGTTGTGATGATAGAGAGCGTTGTTTCCAGCTCCTCTGAAACGTGCTTTTCATAATGCGTCAGGCTGTTTCTGACGTATACAAAGGGGATTGCGGCAAGAAACGCCGCGAAGGTCGGGGCAAGGAATACGTTCTTTATCAGTACGCCGATCACAGCGCCGACGACAAAAAGAACGAGAGAGGCGCAAACCACGACCGCGAATTTGCTCTCTCTGCCCATCGCCGCCAATGAGGTCTGCACATAGAGAAGCCGCTGCCCGATAGTCTTTCTATTCTTTCCGGTCCGTAAAGCTCTTGCCTGATCCCGGATCGTCTGTTTCTTCACAGTCAGCTTCAGTACGTCGTCCGCGATCTGCTGGGGACGCAGATCCAGAATACACACAACGGCGACGATCAGAAACAGAGAGGATATTGTTTTGAAAATCATGTGTATTCGGCTCCTTTCTTTAAGAATTTGGACAGTTCATCGTGGGATACGCCGAACTGCAAGAGTTTGCGCTGCATGGCTTCGGACATAATTTCCGGCTGTTCAAAGTATCCGTCTGTGATGAACTTCCCGTCCACGATCTCGTTTTTGGTGATGTGGTAGCGAAACAGCGTGTGATAGAGCCGTTCGCCGTTCGGGAGGATCTCACACTCCGAAATATCCATGATCTTACGCTCATTATTTTCGAGCTTGTGCGTGTACACCACCAAAGGAAACGCCTGTCCCGCCTGCATCAGCGAGGTTTTGAAATCAATCGGGAATTTCTTTTGGCATAAAAGCGCGATTCTCATGTGCGCGGAGTCCGCCGCAAACGCATGAACCGTCGATACGACCGTGTGTCCGGTAAGCGAGGCTTCGACTGCGGAGTAACACTCGACGTCTCTCATTTCCCCCACGCAAATAATGTCAGGGTTAAAACGGAGCGACGCCACAACCAAGTCCTCCTGCGCGATATCGAAGGCTTCATTATCGGACGGTCGGCTCAACGTGTGGACCACGTTGTTCGTCACATTTCCGGCTCTGTTTCTTCGCACAAGGGATAACTCGCGGGAACCGCTTTCTATCGTGAACACACGCTTAGAATCCGGGATCGTGGAAAGTAAAGCGTTCAACAACGTGGTCTTGCCTGAAGAAGTAGCGCCAGCAACGACGGTTGACACACCGTAGCGCATCGCCATACATAAAAAATCGATCATCTTCTCGGTGGCGTTTCCCGATTTGATGATCTGGCTTCTTGTGACGCTGGAGGGGTGCAGCAATCGAATGGATACGCTCACACCCGCCTCGTCGTCTACCAGCGGCGCTTTTAACGCCGTGATTCTTGTGTTGTTCGGCAAATGCCCCTGCGACATCGGGGAAGCGTTGTCGATAATCATACCGGAGTGGTTCAGCAAACGCTTGACGATATCCGTCGCGTGCTGTGGGGAATAGAAGTGATTGTGCAGCTTTCGGATCTTACCGTCCGTGTAAGTGATCGCCACGTCGTCCCATGAATTGATGTTGATTTCCTCAACGTTTTTCTTTCCGAGGAACGGCGTCAGCACGGAATACTCCGCCATTTCGCAGTAAAGTTTATCGGTCAATTCCTCGGTGCTGAGCCCATCAACCTTGTAATTGTAATCTCGTAGGTACTTCTCGATATATGACCGAAGCTGGGATAGCTTTTCCGTTTCGGTCAGTGCCGCCGAATATCTGGAAGAAATATATTCCTGGACACGAGACAGCAGCGGCACGAATTCTATCGTTCGTTCCATACCTGCTCCTGTTTAATCGCTGAAATACTCCGGCGGCTCATAATCTCTGCTGTGGATGCCGATGCCGATTGCCTTGTGTGACGCAGTGTCGTCCTCGTTCCCGTAATCCTCCCCGTCGTCAAAGTATCCGTCCTCATAGGGATCGAGGGAATCGGGATTGTCTTCGTCGTCATACTGTTCGCAGTCGGGGATCATCACGTCGCGGATCTCTTCTTCGGCCAGTTCCATATCTTCGTCAAACAGCATATCGTCCTCAAGGAACGTATACATCGCTGCGGCGGCCTTTGCCTTTGCCTCGGCTTCGCTTTCGGCTTTTACGAGCAGATCCGTGTTGATTACGCTTCTCGTTCTGACTTTGAAAAACTTGCTCATTTTCGATCCTCCATCATAATTCGATCCAGCAGCGACTTCAGCTTTCTGTTGAAGCCGCCGTCCTTCAGGCGCTCATACAGTCTTGCATCGAGCATCTGCTGCTTGAGCGGTCTTGAATACGGCAATACGGTCACGACCTCTCCGACGCTGGAACAAATCTCATCGGTCGGAAGGTACAAGTCCTTATCGGTCACGTTGACCACATTCAGAACGGTCTTTTCCTCCGCGCCGTAAAGATGTCTGTTCGCGGAATACCAAGTCATTCCTTTCAGATCGGAAGGGATGACTCTCACAAGCACATCCGCTTTCTGAATCGCAAACTGAGAGATTTCTTCATCAAAATCGTCGGAGCAATCCGCGAAAACGTATTCAGAGTTCCTCTTGAGAACGGAAAACAGGTCTATCAGCTTCTCCGGCGTAGGATCGGGAAAGCTGTATTTGTTTTCATCGGATTTGAAACCCAACACGCCGAAATCGTTCATCGATTTTACGGTCACAACGTTTTTCAGGATATTATCAATGCTGATATCCGTGTTGTCGATCACCATACCGAGCGTATTCAGTTCATCCGGCGCGTAGTTCGGGAACAACAGCCCGAGGCTCGGGACGGTCAAGTCGGGAGAGAGAAAAAAGATACGGTTGCTTTTGGTATTGCAGTAGGTTTCAATCGCCGCTTTCATAGCGACCGCCGTTTTACCCCCGCCGGGAGGTCCCACAAAGGCGATCAGTTTACCCATTCTGCTCACCCCCGGTGTTTTCCTTCAGGTATTTGTCCTGCTTATCGAGGAACTGCTGCGCCGTTTCCTCATCGCCTCGGTAAACGAGCGCGACGTGCATCTTGGCGTTTTCCTCGTAGTTTGCAAGCTCCTGTGCCTGAGAGACGGAAACCAGCACCGTGATAGTCGTGGGAAGGTCGAAAGTGCCGTCCTCATTGGGCTCCACTTCGTTTTCATCCACGCCGCCCGCCGTTGTAGTCGTAATGACGCGGACGTATTTCAGCGACGCGGGGATCGTGGTATTGCCCTCTTTGTCGGTCACATAGATGCTGACGATATCGCCGTTCTGCAGCTTTGCCGAAAGACCTCTGGCAAAGGAAGCAATGGTAACGCTCATCGCCACTTTGTCGCCGGTCAGTGCGCCGAGGATATTGACCGAGGCGTTGGCGTCAGCTGTGAGCTTCGCGTCGGTCGCAATATCGCCCTTGTACAGATCCGCATTGGCGAACATACCGATCACGGCGGTCTTATCCGCGATGAAGTTCTCCGGCAAGCCGCTTTTTACGATGTTTACAACTTCGATATCGTCCTCTGTGATCTGTGCGCCGTGCGAAATATCTTTCGTAAAGCGAACGACCGCCGTTTTTCCCTCCGACATTTTATTGACCATCGGAGAAACCACAAACGTGGTGAGCACGGCAAGCACGATACAGATAACGCCGATAAAAGTTCTGTTCTTCATTGGTTAAATTCCTCCAATCATAAATGCTGTCAGAAAGCCGACCGAGAGGTACGGAATCATAGGCATCGTTTTATCTTTTGATTTTGTTTTCTTGTTTCGGATCAGTGTCCCGACCACAGATAGCAGCAGTCCGAGAATCAAACCGGCAAGCCCTTCGGGGAAGCCGCATACGAACATACTCGCCGCGATAAACTTCACGTCCGCGCCGCCGATCTTGTTTTTGCTGATAATGGCGGCAAGGAAGAAGAACCCAAAAGCTGCAGCGCCTGCAACGGCGTTCCAAAGAAGTTTACTTCCCGAAACGGAGATGAGTCCGAGCGCCGCAACGACAATCGATACCCAATCCGGGACTTTTCGGATTCTGAAATCAGAAACGGAAGCGAACAGGAAAGCGTCTGTCAACAGGATTCCTTTCAGAAGCCCCACGCTTACACCGAAAATGAGGTACATCCCAAAGGAAAGCGCCGCCACTACGGAGATTGCGATAACATTCAGCTTTCTGCCTTTGGCATAATCCGGTGTTCTGCGGATCGTCACCCACGCCAACAAGACGGAGGCGAGGACAATCGGCAGAAACGTCAGCAGCTCCGTATCAATACTGCTGAAAATGATCGGTCTGATACCTTGAAATCGAATCATACGGTCATCCTTTCCGACGGGGCGGAGCCGAAGCCCCGCCCGTCTGATTTGTTCGTGATTCAGGGAACCGGCGTTGATCAGCCGTTGTAGTTGAAGAGGCCCTCGACTTTCTGTTTGACAGTCGGCATGATCGTGGTGTTAAACAGCGCATACAGACCGGCAAGCAGGAGCGCACCGATGACGACGGCAATCAGAATTTTGACGCCCGTGTCCACGTACCCCTCGGCGACGGTGCCGTCCAGCACGGCGTGGGCGCAGCCCTTGAGCTGGGCTTCCTTCATGGCGAGGGCGTTCTTCACGCTCTCCGCCTGCTTCTTAAAAAACTTCTTGATCTTCTCAAACATCAAATTATCCTCCATTTTTTTATTTTTTTTGATTTGAGAACGGCGGGGCGGCCTCGCGCCGCCCACGCCGGAGAATAGAGTATGTCGTTCAGGGAAGCGGCGTTTTATCAGCCGTTGTAGTTGAAGAGACCTTCGACTTTCTGTTTGACCGTCGGCATGATCGTGGTGTTAAACAGCGCATACAGACCGGCAAGCAGGAGCGCACCGATGACGACGGCAATCAGAATTTTGACGCCCGTGTCCACGTACCCCTCGGCGACGGTGCCGTCAAGCACGGAATGGGCGGAAGCCGCGATCTGCGCCTCCTTGACGGTAAGGGCGGTCTTCACGTTCTCGACCTGTCTCTTCACGAACTTTTTGACTCTCTCAAGCATAGCGTTCACCTCCTCTCTCTCAGTCTCTTTCGCCGTTAAGCAGAAAGGTGTCATACGCACCGCTCACGGCGTCCTGGATCTGTTTACGGGCCGAAGAAGAAATGGGATGGGCGACGTCGCGGCTGTTCTCCTGACCATCCTTGCCGGTCCATCTCTCACGGGGCATGGCGATATATCTGCCCTTCTCGTTTTCTCCGAGTCTCACGCCGTGGATCACGACCGAATTATCAATCACGACGTCTGCGAATGCCCTGGTAGGCTTGTTTCCTTCAAGCACCTGCTTGATCTCTGCTCTGATTTCCATAGTTTTTTTAGTCCTTTCTAAACTTTGATTTTTTGATATTTCCCCTTTTCGGAAAGTAATACGGTAAGTTCGGGGGGATAGGTGTGGGAAGGGGGGAATTGAAACAAAGCGATGCCGCAAACAATCAGCAAACAAAAAAGCGGCCTGATTTTCGGTCGCTTCGTTTCATATCCTGTTTACCTGTCCGGTGATTCCCGCTTCCGCTGCAGGTGGCGGTTGTAGAACTCCAACGCCTTCACAACGTAATCGCTCTGCTGCGCCAGCGGCACGGATTTGGGAATCAGATTTGCGATGCGCTTATCTCTGAACACGGGCTTTTCACGCTGGTTTGGTTTTTCCTCGTCCATGATGGACTCAACCACTTCCTGCGTGAGCTTTCCCTGCTCCTGAAATTTGCGCATCTTGATGGTCTGCGCGTGAGAGGGCGTTGCGTCAAGGTAGTCGATGCACTCGGCAATCCATTCCTGCGCTTCTTTCGGCAGATAGGACAATTCCACAGCCGGTCGCAGTGCGATCCGCTTCTCGTCCACTAACGTGAGCAGTGCGGGAATCAGCTCTGTCAGTCGGATATATCGGTGAATTTGATCCTTGCTTTCACCAACAAGCGAACCCAATTCTTCATCAGAGCGACCTTTTGGCAACTTCGTCGCCACTGGCGACGAAGTTAAATCTGTGCGTCGTCCTTGTCTCTTCATCGCTTCCAACCGCATTTTGTACGCGAACGCTTTTTCAGAAGGTAAGATTTCATCCCTTTGCAGGTTGCTGTCCACCATCATTAAAATAGCGTCGTCCATAGAAAGCTCTATGACTCTTGCAGAGATCTTCTCTATCCCTGCAAGTTCACACGCACGCTTTCTTCTGTGACCGGATACCATTTCATAGGTCCCGTCCTCAAGTGGACGTACAAGAACAGGCTGAAGCAGTCCGTAGGTTTTTACGCTCTCCACAAGCTCCATCATGCTTTCATCATCCTTTACGTGATAAGGATGATTCGGGAAGTCCCGGATATCCTTTACCGGAATATCCATAAGTCTTTCCCGTTTGAGGTCTTCGCGGCTCTCGTCCGTCTGAAACAGATCATCGAACGCGGTCAGCTCGATTTTTGACGCGCTGCGCCCTGCCATCGTCCAAGACCTCCTTTGCGAGATTCTCATACGCTTTCGCAACCTTACCGTTCGGATCGTGCAGGAAAATACTTTTTCCTTCCGCGCTTGTTTCAGCGGCGCGGACCGAACGGGGAATAACGCTTCCGAAAACCTTTGTATATTTAGAATAGGTATTTCTTATGAGGTCGGAAACATCTCTTGCAAATAGCGTTCGACTGTCAACCATCGTTAAAAGAATGCCGTCAATCCGCAAAGACGGATTCATTCTTTTTTTGATTCTGCCAATTGTTCCGATGAGCTGTTCCAGTCCCTTTGCCGAAATAAATTCCGGCTGCGTAGGAATGATAACGCTGTCGGCAGCACACAGAGCGTTGAAGGTCAGCATTCCGAGAGACGGCATACAGTCTATAAGGATAAAATCATATTTTTCCTTAACAGTATCAACGTAGGTCTTTAAGACTTGCTCTCTGCTCATCTCGTTGACAAGCTGAACCTCCAAACCGCAAAGCTGAAGATCGGCAGGCAGAAGATCCACGCCCTCACTGCTCTTGTATACCGAATATTCCTTTGTGATCTCTCCATCCTCAATGACGTTGTTCATAACGTCTGTGGTAGTTGGATAAAGATCGTCGGGATTTCGGAATCCGAGAGACAGGGTAAGGGAGGACTGCGGGTCCATGTCGATCAGCAAAACTTTTTTCTTCTGTCTTGCAAGACCGACGCCGAGGTTGACGGTTGTTGTCGTTTTACCGACGCCGCCTTTCTGATTTGTGACGGCAATTACTTTGCATTCATCCATGTTTTCCTCCGTAAAATAATTTTTTTGCGTGGCTAATACCCATGAAGACGAATCTTCAAAAAATTTCACGCTCCTTTCGATGCTGAACCATCGGATCAGCTATGTACCGGAGAAAAAATGGCAATAAAAAAAGACCGAAGTTCTAAAATCATTAGAAATTCGGTCTGAAAGTCAGGAAATATTCAATTTTGGGCGAAAAGTCGTTTGTTCGAGTCCTGTTAGTCCGCAAAGGGGTGTCATTGACTTGTACAGAAAATATTTGCCCTAAAAACGACGAAAACCCTTGATATACAAGGGTTTTCGAGGAGGGGTGTCAAATTGCACTCCTATCATGTGA
>JAEEGL016225630.1_pt1 | contig 19521 bp, 14 predicted proteins | sample 9134231 | NCBI WGS metagenome assembly JAEEGL01 (sample SAMN16246548, study PRJNA631951) | gut metagenome | biome: gut microbiome; feature: rumen; material: fiber-attached | host: Bos | place: Iran: Karaj | collected 2018-10 | reverse complement strand
TTGGATTATAACTTTGATATGAACTAATAACATCAGTATTAGGTGTACCATCTAAGGTTCTTTCATTAATAGTTATTTCGCCTGGTGTTGTAAGTGTTAAAGTATTAACTAAATCAACATAGTTAATTTGAAGAGCATTTTCAAGTTCTACTCCCTCACCAGTTAACCCATCAATCCAAGTACCTCCTGGCATTTTGTAATAAATCATCATATCTTCTAATTTATCACTATCAATTGTTTTAGCTGCTAACATAATATGTTTAGTAGTTAATAACATTTCTGAAGTAAATTCATGTCGACCAATAACATAACTTAAATCAGGAATATCTGATGGATCAACACGTTCAGCAGTTACATTAACAAAACTAAACAATAATACAAAGGCAACTAATAAATATTTTAATTTCTTCTTCATAAGACCTCCTTTTAATTTATAGTTAACGTAGCTGAAACTGTTTCACCACTTGTTAAAACAATTTGCACTGACGTAACTCCCCTAATAATAGCTTGATTTACTTGCGAAGAATTAATTGTACTTCCATTTATAATATATGATGTAACACTTATTGGTGATCCATCTTTATAAGCTTTTAATGTATATGATGGAGAAAAATCATCAACTCTTGTAGCAGTTACTGTATAAGAAGCATTCTTTTGCCATTTAGCAACTAGTGTAATGTTACTATTAACAGCACTACCAAAGTCGTAATTAGAACCATTTAATTGCCATGCAACGAATGTATAACCACTTCTTGTTGGATTACTAGGTCTTGTAGCATGACCACCAGCTTGAACTGTTTGACTTGCTACTGAGCTACCACCTTCACTATCAAATGATACTGTGTAGTTTGTAACAACTGGTGCATTTTCTTGCCATACAGCAGTTAATGTAATGTTACCATTAACAGCACTACTGAAGTTGTAAGCAGAACCATTTAATTCCCATCTTACAAATGTATAACCACTTCTTGTTGGAGTACCAGGTTCTGTAGCATGACCACCAGCTTGAACTGTTTGACTTGCAACTGAACTACCACCATTACTATTAAATGTTACTGTATAATTTGTAACACTAGGTGTATTTTCACTCCATTTAGCTACTAATGTAATATTACTATTAATAGCAGTACCAAATGAGAAACGACTACCATTTAATTGCCATTCAACAAATGTATAACCACTTTTTGTTGGATTACTTGGTTGAGTAGCATTTCCACCAGCAGCAACTTGTTGAGATGCTACCTCGCTACCACCAGCGCTATTAAAGGTAACAGTATATTTAGTAGTTTCATTTTTCTTCCATACAGCTTTTAATGTAATGTTAGCTGTAACTTTTGTACTAAAGTTATATTTAGTACCATTTAATTGCCATTCAACAAATGTATAACCAGTTTTTGTTGGATTAGCAGGTTGAGCAACTGTATTATTCTTAATTACTTTCTTATCAGCAATTTGAGAACCGCCATCAGTATCAAACTTAACAGTAAATACATCACTATTACTTACCCATTTAGCTTTTAATGTAATATTAGCAGTTACTTTATTTGTAAAGCTATAAGCTTTGCCATTTAATTGCCATTCAATGAATGTATAACCATTCTTTGTTGGATCTTTTGGTTTAGTAGCTCTACTTCCTTCATTAACTTGTTGTTCAGTAACTTCACTACCACCATCACTATCAAAAGTAACAGTAAATTTAGTAGCTTCTTTCCAAGCTGCAACTAAGGTAATATCACTTGTTACTGGTTGATTAAAGTCATAAGTTGAACCATTAAATGTCCATTCAACAAATGTATAACCTGTTCTCGTTGGATTAGCAGGTTTGTTAACCTTCTTACCATCTTCTACTGTACGATCAGTAATCTTTGTTCCACCACCAGTATCAAACTTAACAGTATGTTTCGTACCAGTTGATGATGCATTAGGATCAACATCCCAAACAGCTGTGATTGTCATATCACCTGTAATAGGTTTATCAAAAGCAAACTCATCACCATTAACAACCCACTTAGAGAATAAATAACCACTCTTTGTTGGATCAGTAGGTTTTGTTGCATACTCCCCTTCAGCTACGATTTGTGAATCAACTGCTGAACCACCATCAGTATCAAACGTTACCGTAAATCCTGATTTAACTGGTGCAGCTGCTCCATCCCATGCAGCCTTAAGTGTGAAATCTTCTGTTACTGCAGAATTAAAATCATAAGTAACACCATCTTTCTTCCAAGATACAAAAGTATGACCTTCATAAGTTGGTTCAATAGGTGGATGCACTTTATCTCCTTTCTTTACTTTTACACTTTCTACAGGACTGCCACCATTACTATCAAATGTTACAGTATATTCTTGATTACCACCAAGGAACATCAAAGCAACTCCAACACCGACAATAATGAGACCAACCACTATAGCAATTGTTAAAACTTTTTTCTTTTTGTCCATATTTCTCTCCTTCTATAGTCACCTATACTACTATAACAAATATAACACTAAGGCTAAAAAAATGCAATAAAAAATAGAGATAAAAATACAATTTTATCTCTACTTAATTATCAATTAATTCAATCATCTTATCATATTGTTTATATAAATATTGAACACCATTCTCTAAGTTAAAATAATGAACTACATAAAACATTAAGATAATCATCATAATAACCATTATAGGCATAAACCAAATAACTTTCATAGTAACAATTACCATAATAATAAATATTAAAGAATAACCAAGAGTTACTAATAAATGAATTAACCTTTCATGTTGAAAAAACTTAATTTTCATCAAATGATTATGAACAATATCTTCATTAATACGCTTTCTATCTATTAAACGATCAATCTCTTTTATATAATCATATAAATACTTCTTCATAACAACCCTATCTTAATTAAATAATAACACTCAATAATTATTTATTCAAGAATATCTTTCTATTTCTCAACAAAGTATAACATATCAGCAATAGCTCTACCATAATTAAGAATTTTAGTAGTACTAGAACTATTCTTATTCTTATACAAAAGATTAATACTACCACCACCATCTAAGTTAAAACCAGTTATACAACCCATATCAACCATCTTCTTACCAAGATTCTTATAATTAAATCCTAAACTCCTATTACTACTAGAATTAGTAATAAATAAGAAATTATTATCATCAATCTGACATACGGACTGACGCATATTATTTGTTTTATCACTACTTTTACTCTTAGAATCGCTTACCAATATTGGATCAAAACCATAAGTATATTTAACACCATCGTTTATAATTTTATCAACAGTCATTTTATTACTATCAACTGCACTACCATTTTTTAAATTGTATGATGCCAATTGTCCATCTTTTCTTAAACCATAAATGTAAGTCCATACATTCGGATAACTATTATCAGTATAATTTCTAACTACATTTCCATCATGAATTATTAAAGGATTAATGGGAGAATAATTCCATGAACTCTTAAATTTAGCAAGTTCAGCATCCCATCCTGCTGATTTATTAACGAAACCACTAGCGTTAACTGCAACTAACATTTTATTATTATAACCTTTACTTTTTATTTCGTTTTTCATGATAGTAGGTCCTTGAGCTAGTTTATTTAGTTTTGTTGTTGATAAAGCCACTTTCATTTGATTATATGGATCACTTGCCCAAATATGCGTTACATAATAATTTTTTCCACTACCTGAATTATCTATCCAGTATTTTAAAGTAGAACCTGTTAAGTATTTTGCTTTTATCGAAGAAGCACTTTTAACTAATACATAAGATACATATTTATCATTATCTTGTGTAGCAGTTATTTTAGTAACACCTTCTAATATTCCTTTTACTTTACCATTACTATCAACAGTTGCTATTTTAGGATTAGAACTTGTATAAGTAATGTTACTATTACTATTAGATACAGGAGCAAATGTATAACTACCACCTTTTTTTATTTCTACTTGGTTTTTATCTAATTGAAATTTAACATTTGCTTCTTTAATAGCTACTTGCTTATATGTAACAATACAAACTATTTTTTCATTATAACCGTTACTACCAATTACAGTTACACTACCAATACCTTCAGTTATTCCTTTAATAACACCTTTATCATTAACAGATACTATACTCGGATCATTACTAATCCAAGTTAATGTTTTATTTGTTGTATTACTTGGTAAATATTGAACTTTAATAGTCTTTTCTTCACTGATACCTAGTTCAATAGATTTTTCTTTAATTTCTAATCGTTCTAGTGGTACTGACACTACAGTTACCTTAATAGTTTTAGTTATATTATTATCAAGAGTTGTCGCAGTTACTACTGCTGAACCTTCTGATACACCATATATTAAACCATTCTTAACTGTTACTATTTTACTATCACTTGTAGTCCAATTAATTTTCTTATTTGTTGCATCACTAGGTACAATACTTGTTTTAACAGTTATTGATGAACCAACATTTAAAGTTACATCATTTTGTTTAATTATTAAATCATTAACTTCAACATATTTTTCAACTTTTTTAATAGTTACTTCAATACTATCTTGATAAAGTCCATCAAGAGTAGTAGCAAATATTTTTACTTTACCTTCTTTAATACCCTTAATGGTACCAGTTTCAGATATTGTAGCAATACTTGTATCACTACTATTCCATATAATACTTTGATTAGTAGAATTACTTGGACTAACAGTTACATTAAGATTCGTAGTATCACCAACCATTAATGATACATTACTATCAATTATTTTAATTTTGGTAACTGGTATAATTTCATCCGTAACAACTACTTTAATTCTTTTTTCAATATTATTAATTGTTGATACAACAACTTCTGTTTCACCAAGTGACATTCCTTTAATAATACCAGCATCTACTGTTGCCACTTCTTCATTCATACTCTTCCAAGTTATTTCCTGATTATATGTACTTGGAGTAACATTAGCATTTATTAACTGTGTTCCATCAATATTTAATTTAACATTATCATTTGATATATGTAGAGCTACTTCATAGTCATTAATGTTTTCTTCAACATAAACATTAACTGTTATAAAAGCACTTAGACCAGTACTATTATCAATTGCTTTAATAATTGCTTTTCCTTCTTTTAATCCTTTAACAATACCTTCTTCATTAACCGTTGCTACTTCCTCATCACTAGATTGATAAGTAAAATCATGAACACTAGCAGTAGTTGGTTCATATTTAATTATTGGTCTTATACTTCTACCTACTTGTAAACTAACTTCTTCTCTTTCATATGTTAATGATTCAATCAAAATATTTTTATTAGTAACGATAACCTCTATTTGATCAACTATTTCATTAGTATCTATATTATGAGCAGTAACACTAGCTCTTCCATAATTTTTAGATACTATTTCACCAGTTAATTCATTAACTTCAATAACATCTTTATCAGAACTAACATATTTAATATTATCTTTTTTCTTATTATAAATAGTTTTACCTAATTGATAAGACTTATTCTTATTAATAACTATTTCACTATTATCAAACTTTAAAGATTCTTTTTCGCTGTTAATATAATTAATTTGAGTACTATATTGCATGCCAAAACCTATGAGAACAAACCCTATTCCCATAAATAATAAACTATAAAAATATTTGATAAACTTTCTAATATTAATCATAGTACCTCATCTTAAATTATACATTAATAATAAAAAAAATAATATAAAAAAATTGTTAAAACAATAAAAAAAGATATACAATGTATATCTTTTAACTTATTTTTAAATCACCACCATTTGATGGATATATTTGAATATAAGTATTACCATCATTTACTACTAAATCTTCGCCAGTTTCTTTAATTTTATAGATTGTCTTAGCAGATTCACTAGTTTTTTCCCATGTTATGGGAATAGCATAACCATCTGTTATGTAATAACCTTCACCATTACCAATGTTACTTAATCTTTGGTAACCATAATATCCAGAATGAGTATACGTTGTATATTTAACACCATAAACAATAATATTTTTTACATCGTATTGTTCGCCAGTTACTAAATCAGAATTCTTTTTACTATTCATAAATCTTAAATACTTCGTCGTATCAGGATTATATTCATAAATCGATGTACGATAATTTGAATACTTTATTGATACTTTATTTGCTTCAACCTTTGAACCATATTTGTCTAAATCAATCTCATCAGCGGAATAAGTTAAAACATTACCTTTATCAGTCTTATTACGAAGTTTCATTTTATTTACAGCTTTACTTAACTTATCTGTGTTAGTAAACAAAGTATGTTCCCATGGTCTATTAAGACCTTTATCACGAATACCATATTGTCCATCAACATCAATATCTGCTATCTTTTCATTACTGATACGATCAAGTGACTCTGGTGAACCACCAGCATGAACATAAATAGCATCATTTTCGAACACATAGCCTAAATATTGATTTCTAGCACTTCTAACAGATCCGACTTTATTAAAATCAACATCCTTAAATAAAGCCATCATTCTCGTTATTCCAGCTTCTACCATTATTTCATATACTAAATATGAATCTTTCAATCCAGATTGTGGTAATGCTGCATTATGACAATTAATCATAATAGCATATGGACGTGTTTTAGAATTGATATCGATAATCTTCACCTTTTTTTCTTCTTTTGGTTCGTCAACAATTGTAGATGATTCTTTATAATCATTTCTATTTTTTACGCTCTTTATTATTTTAGGAACAAAAATACTTCCTATAATAATCATAATTATTAAAAGTAAAACAACGACAATATTACCATATTTTATATTTGTAACATATCTTTTGCTTTTCTTTGATAAATTATAATCATTATCAATTAACTTCTTATTGTTTGAATACTTTTTTTTGTTTAATTTTTCTGTATTAGTATTACTATTATTTTCCTTACCACTTGTTTTTTTATTCACTTTTTTGTCTTTAATCATAAACACTCTCCCTAAATATCCTTGCATTATTACAAGAATATTATTATTTTACAATGTTTTATTAAATTATAAAATTATATATTGAATCAAGAAAAGAAACTAATTTACCATCTTTCTTTTTTTCAAAAAAGAAATACAATAATTTAACCATTAAGTATGGTACTAAAATGGTATAGAAAGCTTTTCTAAAAACCATTAAAAATGTATCACGAGCAATAAAAATATTTGAAAATAGTAAAATAGCTATAATGATAGATTTAATAATTCTTCTGTCCCCTTGTTTTGTGTTATTAAATACTGTTCCTATTACTATTCCTATAATAAACATAACTATAATTCCAAAATATCCGAAATTATAATATGATTCTGCTATTATAGAAAAACCTGGTCCGTATCCCATATTAAGCTTAGTTTTTAACCAATCTGGTAACGCGGCATATTTAGTAAAGGAAAATCCAAACATAAAAAATTTAGGTATTATTGCCATAATAGCTGCAAAATAAGTATATCCATAGGCAAAACCTTGAGTAGATGGTATTAAGTCCATCGTATGATACAAAGAGAAAATATTAAATCCAAATTCACTAAACACTTTAACAATATAGTTTTCTTTAGAATTGATAAATAAGTCAAAAAAGCTTGATACACTCTTGTTTTCCAAAATTCTAAAATCATGAACAACACTAAATATTTTCAAACTAATAAGACCAACAACAACTAAAAGAATAATTTTTTTAAGATTTAGTGATCCATATTCATATAAATAAATCCAAATTATAACTAATGATATTGTAATAGCGTTACTTCTTGTACCACAAACTAAATTGAGAATAATACTAATTAATGCAACTATCAAAGCAGTTATAATAATTCTTTTATTTGTCTTATTTGATAAAACCAGTATAATCATACCTGGCCAAAAAAACATTTTGATATTTGATATGATATTTAATATAGCAGAAGAATCAACATTTCCATATAATGAATCATAACCATACTTTAAAGCAGATATAGTATTTGTTATAAGATCATAGAAATAAAATGGAAAACTAAACAATACCATTGATATCGCAACTAATGTCATAGATTTATGAAGTTTTTCATTTCTAATGATACTTTTGTCTTTGTGATTATTTAAAACTGTATCTTCTTTTGTGAATATCAATATTCCAATCAACATAACAAAAAATCCAACCGAAAGGAATATGCATGTTTCCTTTAATTTTATCGGATCAAAATTATCTATGTCTAATAAACCACTATCAATAAAATTAAATCCTCTTATAATTACTTGCCCGTACCAGCATATCAAACACGCTAAAGCAAAATACATAGATGGCGAATTAAAACTTCTTTTTCTTTCGTAAAACAAATATACCCACATTCCAAATAATATAAGCATTTGTATGCCAAAACAAAAGCATATTTCCCATACAGTTTCTAACGGACATAATAGCAAAAAAATATGAATTAATAAAACAATAAGGAAATAATTTTTCTCATTACTATTACAACTTTTAAATCCGTCTAACAAATTATTTCTAATTGTCATAAATAAATTTGAAATCTTATTTTTCATGATTTGTCAATCCTATCATTATATATTTTTTTAAAATTCTCTAGTGTATAAAAACAATCAATATTTTCTGCAAGAAATGAATAATTGCTATTCCACCATTTCGTTTTATTCAAGAAGTTTATATCTTCTTCTTTGAATCTATAACCAATAATTTTTGCGGGTACACCAACAACTATCGCATAATCTGGAACATCTTTAGTAACAATTGCACCCATACCTATAACAGCACCATTCCCAACTTTTATTCCACGTTTGATATTTGCATTCAATCCTATCCAAACGTCATTCCCAATTATAGTTTTTTTGTCATTATCAAATAAACCTTTTTTTGAAAGTCCTTTATTGTTCTTATTAATTAAATTTATATAATAATCGTTATACAAAATTGGATGAGTAGTCAAACTCTTATAGTCATGATTTCCTGCACCAATAATCACACCTGAAGAAATTGAACAAAACTTACCTATCTCCACATTAGAATTAATGTAAATATTTCCACTATCTGTATTAAAATAAGAAAAATCTCCTATTTTAACATTAGAAAGGATATACGTCCCTTTTCCTATGAAACAATATTTGCCAAAAATAGTATCTATATTAAAATGAATGCTTTTTATTTTAGTCTTTCTACTATTCATTTTAAGAATAACTATATACTTTTTTAATAAATTAATTAATCTCATGTCATCTAATCCTTCCTATTATCGATATGTTTTTTATCTCTAATATCTTTGAGATATCTAAACGCTAAACTGAATGATTTATTTTCAAATATAAATCCAATAATTAGATATGATAATAAAATAATGACTCCAACTACTGATGAATGAATAAACCATGACATATAACTATTTATATTGCCAAAATCATACACGCTTAATAAACAATATAATATAATAAGCAGTGATAAATTGAAAAATATTCTAAACAACGATTTAGTTATTGGAATATTTAATATTCTTCTATGTGAATAGATAATAACGTCGATAGTTCTATATAGAAAAGCAGCACCAGTAGCAATTAATATTCCTATGATTCCAAATTTATTTACTAATAATAATTCTAATACAACACATATTCCCATTTCAATTAATGCACGGTTTTTAGTTTCTTTGTAATGACCTGCTGCATTAATAATTGTTCCTCCAGGAGTTCTCATACAATTTAGTATTCCCACTACTGTAAACATTACAACATACGTCCAATTCAAATATTCAATATCTGTAACGCCGGCAGTATACAGCTTAATAAAAGGTGTTATCATAACAACCAGTATTGTATACATTATAAATGTAATAGTGTAATATAAATATTCATAAACTTGATATGATTCATCAACTTTTTTTATATCTTCTGATTTTAAAGCACTACCAAATGCGGGTACCATAGCTGTTGAAAATGTAGATAATAAAGTATTTACTCCTGTATATATCAAATTATATACAGAGTAAACACTTGCTTCTGCTAGTCCACAAAATAATGAAATGAAGACCATTTGACTTCCAAAAATTATTACTGAAGATAATTGATGAATAGTTGCAGCACCTCTTTTACTTATTGCTGACATTTCTTTTTTTACACTACCATCCAAGTAAGGATAATATTTCTTAATATAATATGAAAGGAACAAAACTCTAAGTATATATGCAAAAGACGCCCCTAGTTCAACAATTATGATATCAAAATTTAATTTAATAAACAAAAAAGTAATAATTGTACTAAAAACTGATCCAATTATTTGAGCTATATTTACAATATATAATTTTTGATCTGCAGTTAACAATGATCTACAACGTCCACTAATAAAAAATTCAGAAGCTCCAGCTATACATAAAGATAAAACCAAAAAAGATACATTAATATATGAAAGGTTACCTTCTTTTAAAAAGAATGGATAAATAAAAGAAAATAATATCGATATAATTGAAAAAATAATTCCCGAGTTTTTAAAAGCATATTTACAGGCGTTATATACTCCACTTATCTTCTTATAATCTTTTTTGTTGATTGGCTCATATAATGAAACTATTGTTGATTCTGATATACCTGCTCCTACCAATTGTATATAACCAATTATCTGCTTAATCGTTGAAACCAAACCATTAATTACCGACCCATAATTACGAATTATTAGTGGTGGTATAAGAACATTAGCTATTATATTTATAATTTGATATGCAGTGTTGTATGCTGTATTTTTAATAGCTGATGCAACCCTGCTTTTATTTTTTAATTTTTTCATAACAATACCTTACTATACAAGAAAGGAAGATTAACATAACATTTGTATCTAATTCCTTTGCTATACAACCAATAGATACTTTATTTTTTCTTATTCTATAATATAGCGAATAATATGACATTTTTTTCTTTAAACTAATTTTGTCATATTTAACTTGCTCCTTAATACATAAAGCAAACCCCTTTGGGCTGTTAGCCAAATGAGAAACAATATTATTTGTTAAACCGCCATCTTGATAATTACATATATACAATATATCTTGATGCCAGCGAATTAAATATCCTTTTCGAGCTAATCTATTCCATAAAGTAATTTCGGATAAGAATTTTTCGCCCGAAAAACAAGGGAATTTATTATCTCTTAAAACTTGAGTGTAATAAATTTCAAATTTATCACCTGTCATCCCATATTTTTCTCTATCAGTATTTTTGGCATCTATATAATCTCCAACAAACGTAGTACCAATAGGATGATTAATATCATATCCTCTTTGAGAAGCAACACCAGCAAATTTTAAATCCGTCTTTTTTATCTGATCGAACCATTTAATTATTGTGTCTATAGCTTCAGGTAATAACGTATCATCCGAATCAACTATTGCAAAATATTCGCCTGTCGCAATATCCACACCTTTATTTACTGCATTATGTTTTCCAGAATTTTGTTGAGGTATATATTTAATTGAGATTTTCTTTTCACTAATAACTTTCTTTAGATAATCACCTGTGTTATCAGTAGATCCATCATCAACTACAATCCATTCAAAATTCTTATTAGTTTGTTTTAACAAAGAGTTATATAAATTCTTAATATCATTTACTCGATTATATGTTGGGGTAAAAACAGTAACATATTTTTTTTTCATATTTAACTCCATATTAATTGTAATAATCTAATATTTTTTTAACAACACTTTCTATCAAAAAATTCCCTTCGTCCAATTTATTTTCAATTGTTTGTTGATCTATTTTTTTATTATAGTGCATGTTTTCTATCAATTCTTCCCATTTATCTATTTCATTGATTGACATAAATTTAATATTATTTAAATTCAAATCAGACTCTCTACTCACATTGCTAGAAACAATGCAATAATTGTTACATGATTGTGCTTCAATCAATGCAAGTGGAAGTCCCTCATATAGCGATGGCATCAAAAAGAAATCAAACAACTTCATATAATTGAATACATTATTTGTATTTCCAACCATTATAATATCGTCAGTTAATTTTTTTTCTTCTATTAATTTTTCGATTGATAATCGATTTGACCCATCACCTATAAAAAACATTTTAAATACTATGTTTTTGTCCTTTAATTTTGATGCTAATTCTATTAAAAAAGCATGATTTTTAACTTTTTCTAATCTTCCAACACTGCCTAAGATTAATTGATTCGATGTTAAATTATATTTTTTTAACAATTTGTTTGTATCTTCTTCAGTTATTGATTTAATTTTTTCATAGTCGATAGGATTATGAACAATGTCAAATAAATTTTTCCCAAACAATGATACTCCAGCATCTTTAGAACATGCTAAAAGATTAGTCGCATTTTTTACTATCATTTTTCTCATAACAAAAACTTTTAACCAATTATTATCATTTTTTCTCATAGAACTATGAGAATGAGAAATCCTTACAGGAATATGACATTTTTTTGCAACTGATAAAACTATACCTGAATGTAAGTACACATGTGAATGAACAACATCATACTTTTTTTCTTTTAAAATATTTTTTAATTCTCTTTTATATTTAAAATAATGTCGCAAAGAAAAAGGAGAAATTTTTACAACTTTATGACCTAGTGAAATAATTTCATCGGTATACCAACTTTTTCCTTTGACATTTTCTATAAAAGTAAATTCGTATTTGTTGGAATCAATATGCCTTAAAATATTCATAAGCATTGTTTCTGTCCCACCGCAATTCATGGAACCAACAAACTGAGCTATATACTTTTTCTTTTTACTTTTCAACTCATAATTCTCTTTTAATCTTGTAATATGAACTTTATTATATATTCTTCTTGGTAAAATAAAGGCAACAATTGGTTTAAAAACCCATATGTATTTCTTTTTACTAATTCCTATTTTATTAAAGCCCCACCATTTTAATCTTGTTTCATTAAATCTATTACGAAAATTTCTTCTTTTATATGCTTCATCATCATCACGAGCTTTATAATAACATTCATCTAAGGAATAGCATTTTAATCCTTTAATATAGAATTTGAACCACAAATGATAATCCTCAACTCGTAAATATTTTTTATCGTCAGAATAACCACCTACTGATAATAAATCTTTTTTTCTCATCATACATGAAGCATGACAAATTGGACTGCCAAAAACAAAATCATCTTTCTTGACTTCACCACTATTGCCACTCATTCCCCAGTCACCATCATCATCAAAGAAAATCATATTACAACTTACTAAGGAATATTCTTTGTGATTATCTAAAAATGATACTTCTTTCTCTAGTCGTTCTGGTAACGAAATGTCGTCGCCGTCTTGACGAGCAATATATTCACAATCAGCAACTTTAATGCATTTATTTAATGTATAATTTAAACCTTTATTACTATCATTTTTTAATAAAGTTATTTTCTTAGGATATTTTTTTTGAAAAGATTCTGCAATTTCAAATGTTTTATCCGTCGAAGCATCATCACACATGATTAAATGCCAATCGTTGTAAGTTTGATTTATAATTGATTCAATGCTATCTTTGATGTAATTTTCACAATTATAAATTCCCATTACAATTGCTACTTTAACTTTTGGCATTATAATCACTCCTTATCTTATTTATTAAAATGATATATTTTCGTTATTTCAGGAATTACATTTTCTAATAAATAATATTCTATTTTTTCTTTATTACTATTTTCTATAGTCTTTTTTTTCTTTTTCATTCAATTTTGAATAAGAATATATTTTTTCACAAAAACCTTTTTTATCATTAACAGCGACTATACAACCATTAACGCCATTTTCTATTAAATCTCTATTACCTCTACATGCAGTTACAACAATTGGTAGCCCACAATACATAGCTTCCATTACATTTACAGGTAACCCTTCCTGTCTAGAAGATGAAATAGCTAAGTTAGATATTTTTAACAATTCTGGAATATCTTTTCTAAAACCTAGAAAGAAAATTTGTTTTTCTAGACCAAGTTTCTTAACTAACTTTTGACATTTTCCATTCATAGAGTCCATACCAGGTAATAGTATTTTATAATTCTTATGATCTAATAATAAATCTTTTACTGCCGTAATTAACCATTGTTGTCTTTTTCGAGGTAAGATTTCTGCAGGGTAAATCATTATAAAATCATTCTTATCAAAACCCAATTCTTTTCTTTTATTTAGTTTTTCTGATTCAGACATTTCAAAATCATACTTTTTTGCATCTAATCCAACACCTTTAACTAAATAAACATCTGTTTTAAACTTCTTCTTAGCTATTTCATAATCATCAAGATTAATCGTTATTAATCTATCAGTATATTTTGCTAAATATTTTTCTGTATTGTAGTATAAAAGCCAGTTAATCCATGGTGCACCTTTATAGAAATGAAAGCCATGCGCCATATATACAACTTTTGTATTTTTTAATTTGCATTTTTTGGCAGCTAGTCTTGTAATTGCTCCACCGAATGGAGTATGACAGCTGATTATATCAAATTCATTTTCTTTTAAAATTTTCACCATTTGATGATAAGATTTTATACTTTCAATAGGATTTAAATTTCTTGCAAAACAGACATTATATTTCTTATCACAATATGGTATATCTATATTTTCACTTTTTGCTGCAATATATACTTCATATCCATTATCTTTAAAATATTTTAATTGAGGTATTAAGAACTTTGTGAAAAAAGATTCTAGATTTGCGGCAAATAATACCTTCTTAGTTTTTTTCATTGTCTACCTTCTCTGAGCTTATAACCTGACTATCAGAATTATTTTTTTGTTCTACACCAAAAAACTCGTCTATCTTCGCCCTAGCATTATTAACTGAATTTTCATCTTGTAACATTACATATAAATGAAGTGTTGGCATAGAATAACATACTTTTGTTGATGAACCTTTTCCAACAAGATTTTGCTTTTCTATTGTCCATCCGTCCATTTTATCTAATTGTTTATTGACTAATCTTCTAATACTCTTACTATCCAAACTAGTTGCCATACTAGTACTTACGCCATCCATCAATTTTGTATAATTCAATAATAAAGTCTTAGATGAACTAATCTTATTAATCACAGCGGTTAATACAGCTTGTTGATTTTTTACACGTTGAACATCACCATCATTAAACACATGACGTTCACGAGCAAACATCAATGCTTTATATCCATTCATGTGATTAGTTCCTTTTTTATAACATAAATCTGGATGCCATGTTGCACAGAAAGAATAATCACTATGAACATCAACGCCACCTATTGCGTTAATTATTTTTTCTATTGTTGAAAAGTTAACTTTTACATAGTAGTTGATATCAATATCCAATAACTCTTCTACTGCTTTAATTGATTCGTTAACACCATAATAACCTGCATGTGTTAATTTATCATATGCATTTTTACTTGGTAAATTAACATAGTAATCTCTTGGAATAGATGTTAATAATATTCTGTTATTAACTGGATCTACTGATACAACCATATTTACATCAGTATTCATTACTTTGTTGATTTTACCATAAGCATCACCACCAGCAATATAAATATTAAATGGTGTATTAGTAACATCTACTACTTTAACAACTTCTTCTATTTTTTCATCAATAGGTACTTCAATAATGTCTAAATCTTTTAATTCTAACTTAATAGTATTTAATTCACTATCTAGTAATCCTCTTACTGCTTCATTAATTAGAATTGCATCAATTGTACCTTCATCTAAATCTTCAAAAATAGTAACTGGGTTATCATAATCTTTCACTTCTACTTGGTATTTAGCTTTTAATAATTCAATTAACTTTTCATATGAATTATTTTTATATACACCTATCTTTTTATTATTTAATGTTTCCTTTGTAATAGTACTATTAGATTTAACATAAATAGTATAATCTTCTTTCTGAACAATAACCTTACTAATTGCACTTAATGTATCCAATAATTTATCACTATATTTAATACCATAGATAAAAATAATACTATTTAGTATAAAGATAATAGATATAATTCTCTTAACAAATATTTTTACTCTTTTTCTTGTAATAACAAAAGTAAAGAATGCATATATTAATAGTAGTATTCCATATAATAGTAGTAAGTATTTTGTTGGTAATACTTCTAGTTTATATATATAGAAACTAAATATTAACATAATTATTATGGCAACTAAACTAATAAACTTAAATATCGTTTTATAGATTAATTTTGTTTTACTATTTCGCTTCGTTTTTGTCATAAAAACCTCTTTTTGACATAATAAGTCATACTAAATTGTATCATTATATACTGAAAAATACAATTTTAATATAAAAAAAATGACAAAAAGTTTATCTTCTTGTCATTTTTATTTTTAATTACTATTAATAATTACTTTATAAGTATTACCAGCGGTTACTTTATTAGATCCTACTTTAATTTGACTAGTAGGTGCTAAATAACCAATACCAGAGTTTGCTTTAACAAAGCTAAAGACGAAATTCACATCTGGGTAATTTTTTGTTAACTTATTCTGTAAAGTCTTCTTAGTAGCTTCAGGATTACCACTACTTAATTGGTTAGCATCAATGATAATAGTATATGTTGGTGCAGGTCCTTTAGAAAGTGTTATTGTTACTTTACTACCTTTATTAACTTTACCAGTTACACTTTGTTTAGTACAAGTATCTTTCGGTTTTGATGAATAACTCTTTTCATAAACAAAAGAACAATTAACACCAATATTTTTACATTGGGTTTGAATACTTACTTTAGTACTACCAACGAAACTTGGTACATTAACTTTTTCAATAATACCACTACTTAAAGTAATAATAATATTTGTGCCACTCGCTACTGTTGCTCCACTTCTTTGTGATTGATTGATAGCGATATCTTTACCAGTGCTTTCAGTCTCTCCTCCATACTTAAAGCTACAAGTTAAGCCAAGACTTTCACATTTTGTTTTAATAACGCCTTTACTACTACCAACAAAGTTAGGTACTTTAATACTTGCTCCTTTGGATATGGTAACAATTACTGTATCATCTTCTTTAATAGCAGCGCCTTCTTGGTGACTCGTATTAATTACTTCACCTTTTTTAACGGTATTACTAAATTCATAATCTAATTGATATTTTATTTTATTATCGGTTGCCCAAGTCACAAATTCATCAATATCTGTAACTTTGATCATCGCAAGTTTTCCAAGAGATACAGTAATTGTTACAGAATCTCCTGCTTCTACTGTACTATTTATTTCTTTGCTACTATCTAAGATATCGCCTAAAGCTGTTCCTTCATCATAAACTTCTTTATAATCAACTTTTATTTGATTATCCATCATCCATTCATTGATTTCTTCTTGACTCATTTTCGTGAAATCCGGAATCGTAATTAGTTTACCTTTTGATACTACTAACGTTATTTTATCTTTTAATGGATCTTTTACTTCGTTAACATTACTATTACTAATAACGTAGTCTTTATTAATTAAATCATTATTTTCTCGTGTTATTTCATAATTAAAACCATGTTGTTTTAACCAAGACGTTGCATATAACATACTTTTTTCTTTAAAATCAGGGATAGTTACTTCTTCAATTGTACCTTGAGCAAAAACTAATCTAATTAATTCATTTCTTTTTCTAGTTCCTGAACCTGTTTGTTCAATAACTTTATTTGGTTCTTTAGTCGATTCAACAAAATTAATTTCAATATTATTTAAGTAATTATCTTCTAAGTATTTAATTACTTTATCAAACTCCCAACCAATAAAACTTGGCACAATTACTTCTTTAGAGTAATCAGGTCCTAAGGAAATAATAATTGTTATTTCTTTAACATCATCTACTTTGTAACTACTATCAATATCTTGGCCAATGATATGATTAATTGGAATAATATCACTATACTCGTATTTTTCTATAATTTTTATTTTTTTATCTTTATTCCAATCATATACTAAGCTTAATTCTTTATTATAGAAATTAGTTACATATGCTTCATTACTTACTTTAACAATACCTAAAGTATTTAAGATCATAAAACTACTTAAAATAATTACTAATATAGAACCTATAATTGTATATTTAGTATTCTTTTTAACACTATGATAACTAATTATCATAAAGATTAATAAAAGAATAAATATAACACCTAAAGTTATTAATTTTGAATAATTATTAATTAATTCTTTATCTTTAATAATACTTATTACTACATAAGCGATATATGTTAATAAAGCTAGTATCGTAAATGGTAAAGTTATCTTTTGTTTATTAACTAAATTATCACTTTTAGTTTCTTTAATTTCTTCAATTAAAGCTTCTTTTTCTTCATTATCAAAGTCTTCTATTAATACTTCTTCTTTAGTACTTTTTTTAACTTTTTTCTTCGTACTAGTCTTTTTCTTAGTATTAGCCATATACTTCTCCTTATAACAATTATAACATAAGATATTTTAACTATTATTGATTACCAAGAAAAAAATAATTAGTAATGTCAAATTAAGTAAAAAGATAGACAGTAATCTGTCTATCTTGTGTTAACTATTCCTTTAGTATTATTTATTGCTAATAACTCTATTTTTACTTCTAAAATATATTTTTCAATGATATCTAAACTTGCTAAACTTGAAACACTTGATGTATAAGTTTTTGTTAATATCTCTAAGACTTTATTTAAGATAACTTCTCTTTTTTCAACATCATTAGCATTTATTTCTTTTAGTCGATAACTTAATCTTTCAAATTGGAAAGCTAGGCCACGTTGTAATTGATTATTAAGAACAGTTACTAATTCTTCTAAATTAAGTTTATTATCAGATAAGCTTAAACCAGTTTTTCTTTCGTATACTTTTTCATAGTATTTTAAACAGTTTTCTAATTCTTGTTTTGTTATAAACTTTTCATATAAATAACCATTTGCCAATAATAATCTAATATTATTAATACGTAATACTAAACGCGTCATAATATCATTACGAGCATGAATATTATCAACTGTATCATTAGGTAATTCAGATAATCGATCTTGACTTAATCGATAAAAGTTACCAACGATAATTAATTCTTTATGTAAATCTTCTTTATTAACATCTTTGTTACCATTTAATGTTTCTAAATTATTTAATAATTCACCAAAATCAATATCTATTGGTTCATCAAAATTATTAATACTTGTATATTTTCTTTTAGAATATTCTAGTAAACGAGCTAGATCTTCATCACTAGGGATTGGTCTAAATTTATTAAGATAGTCTTCAATAATTTGAATAGCTTCTTTAAGTCTTCTTTTATAAAAACTTTTTGGTAATGAATCTTTATAAAAATATTCGTAAAAGATATTACTAACACGACTATATACTTGAATCCTTTCTAATAATTCATCAGCTTGCTCTTGATGATATTGATAAATACCTGTACCATCTAAACTATTATTAACTTGTGTTAAATAACCTGCTCTTTCTGTTTCTAATTTACTTACGACATCATCGTAATTAAACTTAATGTGCTCCATAAAACCTCCCAAAACATCTTATATTATAATGATTTTACACGAT
>JAEEGL015734378.1_pt1 | contig 19521 bp, 15 predicted proteins | sample 9134231 | NCBI WGS metagenome assembly JAEEGL01 (sample SAMN16246548, study PRJNA631951) | gut metagenome | biome: gut microbiome; feature: rumen; material: fiber-attached | host: Bos | place: Iran: Karaj | collected 2018-10 | reverse complement strand
CAGTATCTCGATGCCGACGGCAAGGATGTCCGTCCTATTATCGTGAATGTCTGCAACTTCCCTCCCGCAACTGACGAGACCCCTTCTCTTCTTACAATCGATGAAGTTCAGACCGCTTTCCATGAGTTCGGACATGCCCTTCACGGCTTCCTTACAAAGTGCCGCTATGTCGATGTCAGCGGTACTAATGTCGCCCGTGACTTCGTGGAAATGTTCTCTCAGTTCAATGAGAACTGGGCTTTCCAGAAGGAGATTCTTTCAGTCTATGCCAACAATTATCGCACTGGAGAGCCGATACCGGACGCTCTCGTTGAGAAGATTAACCGTTCGCTGAAGTTCAATCAGGGATTCATGACAGGAGAACTTTGCGCCGCTTCGATTCTCGATATGCGCTGGCATGAGCTGACCCTTCCTGAGCTCGAGGCCTTCAAGACAGCTGACGACATCCGTGCTTTTGAGGAGAAGGTTTGCAAGGAGATGGGGCTTATCGATGAGATTATCCCTCGTTATCGTACGACATACTTCAACCATATTTTCAATAGCGGCTACAGCGCCGGCTACTATGGCTACCTATGGTCGGAAGTACTTGATGTAGACGCATTTGAGAAGTTCAAAGAGGATGGACTTTTCAATTCTGAGACCGCCCTTTCTTTCCGTAAGACATTCCTTGAGAAGGGTGGCAGCGAAGAACCTATGACCCTCTACCGCACTTTCCGCGGAGCCGATCCCAATCCTTCCGCGCTTCTGAGGGCAAGAGGACTTGAATAGAATTATTATACAATTATGACAGTTAAGGAATTACTCAAAAAGAGCCAGAGAGACGGCACAGCCGTTCTTGCGACTAATTTCTACAATCTGGAGACCCTGACAGCGGTCGTTCGTGCCGCAAAGATAGTGGGCGCTCCGGTTCTTCTCCAGTTGACCCGCAGTTCCATCGACTACATGGGCCTTAAACAAGCCGTTTCGATGGGGCGCCGCGCAATAGAGGATAACGGCCTTCAGGGATGGATCCATCTTGACCATGGCGGCTCGGTAGAGCTCGTCGAGCGTTGCCTCGATGCAGGTTTCGATTCGGTCATGATTGATGCCAGCGAGAAACCCTTCGAGGAGAATATCGAGACTACCCGTAGGGTGGTGGAACTGGCGAAACCGTATGGCGTCAATGTTGAGGCGGAGCTGGGATATGTTGCAAAGCTCGGTCAGGAGCAGGATGGAAGCGGTTTCACGACCGCTGAAGAGGCGAAGACCTTCGTGGATGCGACCGGCGTAGACGCCCTTGCAGTCGCTATTGGTTCCGCTCATGGATTCTATAAGAAACCTCCGAAGCTCGATATCGCCCGCCTTGCTGAGATTCATGCCGCAACGCCCGTTTGCCTTGTTCTCCACGGTAGTTCCGGCATTCCTCACGATCAGGTGAGAGAAGCTATTGCCAACGGTATTGTCAAAGTCAATCTCGCAACTGAGATTAAAGATACGTTTATGCGTGCCCTCAAGGGTGTCCTCCTTTCGACAGACGAAATCGATCTTCGTAAGGTCTTCCCCAAGGCAGTCGATCCCGTCGTTGACCTCCTCTGCGAGAAATATCGGATGACCGGCGCGAAGCTGTAGAACGTGTCATTTTTCTACGCTGATTTTTCGTCCATGAAAAAGGCAGGTTTTCAACCAGCCGAAAGTGCCTTGCCGTGACAGACATTCGGACTGACGTCGGGAAAGGGCGGGCTTATCCGCCTCGGTTGCAGAGGCGGCGAACTCCTCCTTTTGGTCAGGGCAAAATGCCCTGTCCAACGTTCGTCGAACAGACGCCGTCCTGCTGCTTTGCAGCACCGCCGCCCTCGTCGGGCCCGCCAATCCTTCCCCTCCTATTCGCCCGAATGTCTGTCGCAGCATGGACATTATCGGCTAAAGTGCCGCTCACTATTATCTTTCCTCGTGCCAGCATAAGGGTGTTTCGTGGCACGGCAGGGCGATTTTCATGGTTCCGTGCCACCGTAGGGGTGTTTCGTAGCACAGCAGAGCGATTTTCTTAGGCCCGTGCCACCGTAAGGGTGTTTCGTGGTACAGAAGGTGATTTGCCTAGGCGTCCGTACACCAAAGAGGCGTCGTGGTGTACGAGAGGGGTTTTTCTTCGGCGACCGTACACCAAAGAGGCGCAATGGTGCACGGAAAGAGATCAGAGTTGGTCGCTATAAGCCCTCGAATTTGTTTTGTGTCGTGAAGATGCTTTTCGCTATCTCCTCCCGGAGCGGCCGGGGATAGCGATTTTGTAAGTCTTCCCGTTTTTGTTTTCTAGGGAAGTACTTGTGAGCCAGGGGTTTGCCAGCTTGAGTTCCCTATAGGTAACCCCGTTTAATTTGGCAAAATCAACGAGGGATGGAATCGGGCCGCTCACGGTCTCGTAACGGGCGGGGTTCCTTACAGGATAGTATTCGTCGGGAGAGATATTGAATCCAAAAGACGAGGGGTTTTCGAAGAACATCTTTGCCGCAAGGACTCGGAACATATAGCGGGTAGTTTCTTCCGGCAGCATCAGGTTGAAAGCGCTTCTTTCGCCCTGTTCCTCGCGTCTTTTGAGGATTCCTCCGCGTCCGGAATTGTAGCTAGCGGCAACAGTCATCCAATCGCCGAATGCAGAGTAGGCGCTTTTGAGATATTTGCAGGCGGCAATAGTCGCTTTCTCTATGTGGAACCGTTCATCTACTTCCGCACCCACTTCGAGCCCATATTCCCTACCTGTTCCTTTCATGAACTGCCAAAGACCGGCGGCTCCTGCCGTAGAGACTGCTTTTGGATCGAGATTGCTCTCTATCGCCATGAGGTACTTGAGGTCCTCCGGAATCCCATTTCTCTTCAGAATCGGCACTACTATGGAAAAAATCCTCTTGGACCGCTTCAGCATCAGGGTGGTGTTTGTATGCATGTAGGTGAATGAGAGGAGTTCCCGGTCCATTCGTTCATACATGTCGTCGGAGTCGAAGCGTACGGTCTCTCCGGCAAAAACGATTCTTTCCGGCACCTGCGGAGCCTTCGGATGAAGTTCCTGGGAATAGGCGGAGAGGCCTAGGAGAAGGAAGGTAAGGATGGCGGCAAGCTTTTTAATGAGAGAAGCGGCGGTCTTGTTCATGATATTTCCTAGCCTATGTACGATGTGATAAGTTTGAGCCCGTTCTCGCCCGGCTTGAATTTAACTCCGAGGGCGGTGGCGGGGATGAGCACCGAGTCGCCGCGGCGAATCTCGGTTACGTGACCCTTGGTGGGGCCGTCGGCGGCAGTGGGAATACCGGTTTCAAGAGTTCCGTCGCCTTCGACGCAGATGACTGCAATGAAAGAATCTATGTCTTTGAGGTCCTTGAAATAGGGCCTGTCCAGGGTATAAAGGGAGGTCGTGAAGTATTCGCATTCTGCGAGAACCACCTCTGCATTTTTTTTGTCGACATATTCTGTCCGGTAGGACGGATATACCTTGTAATCAATTGCTTCCTTCGCTTCTTCTGTATGTAGCTCCCGCGGTTTACCGTCAAGGCCGAGGCGTCCATAATCGTAGATGCGGTAGGTAATGTCGGATGTCTCCTGGATCTCGGCGACAAAACAGCCTTTGCAAATAGCGTGAATCCTGCCCGCCGGAAGGAAAAAGACATCTCCCTTATGAGCCTCATGACTGGAGAGGACATCTACAATCCTGTCTTCCTTTACGAGGGTTTCATATTCCTCCGGGGTGATTTCTTTTGAGAGACCGCTCAGAATTTTCGCTCCCGGCTCGGCATCTACAACATACCACATTTCGGTCTTTCCCCTGCAGGAATGTCTCTTTTCGGCAAGGGCGTCGTTGGGATGGACCTGGATCGAAAGGTCGTTGAGGGCGTCGATGAACTTTATGAGGATAGGGAATTCATCGGAGAACCTCTCGTAGACATGCTCCCCGACAAGGGCTCCCTTATACTCTCTGACAAGCTCAGGAAGAGTTTTCCCTTCGAGAGCGCCGGATGCGACGACGCTTTCAAGGCCCTTATATGCAGACACCTCCCAACTCTCTCCGATATGGTCCTGATTCGAGGTGATACCTTTATAAGGGGCTATCTTTTCACCTCCCCAGATGAACTGTTTGAGGTTGGGCTTGAATTTAAGCGGGTATAGCATAGATTATTGAATTTTAGTTAGTTCTGTGATGATGGACATTATCTTTGCGCGAACGGCACTGACCGGAGCGTCGCAGTTGTTGGTCAGAATGGAAAAGACTATGGCGTCTTTGGCCGACCCGGATGCGGGAAGAATGTAGCCGCTATAGCAGAGGACACCGTCCATGGATCCGCTCTTCATCCTGATCCTTTTGCGGATAGACGGGTCGAGACCGGAGAGTACGTATTTTAGCGTTCCTTCGCTTCCGGGATAGGGGAGGGCCCCGATGAAGCAGTCAAAAGCGGGGGACTTTTTCATAGCTTCAAGGTACTGGACAAAGGTCTCCGCAGAGACGAAATTATGCCTCGACAGGCCGCTTCCGTCGTCAATGCTCAGCCGGCTTGATATTCCGGGACAAAGGTCTTCCAATACTTCAATCTCGGCTACTCTACAGCTATCGTAGACGGCGATCTCGGTGGACTTTTCGCCCATGATTCTCATCATGGCCTCAGCGTAGAAGTTATCGCTTCTGAAGAGAGTCTCTCGGGCTATTTTCTCAAGGGAAGGAGAGTAAGTGGTTGTGATGGTTTTCAGATTGTCAGAAGCTTTGTCGCCGCGGCTGAAATCAGCGCCTCTGACCCTTCCAAGGCGGTCTATGTCAGCATACCCTCCGGTTACTTTCCACCCTGTCGAGACCAGATTCTTATAGAAGTAGTACGCGCATGTCATAGCCCCGTACTTGTTGGCAAAATTCTCAGTCTTCGGCGTTCGGCCGAGGGCGAAGGTGCCGCGAAGTTCGGCGTATGGAGCAAGGTCGGTCGTATAGAGATAGAGACTGTTGCCGGTACCTGTCGGTCCGGTCGTGCCTAGATTGGTAAAATGGAGCCAGGGGGTCTCAGGGTAGCTGATTTTTACTATTACGGGATCTCCTGCCTTCGCTCCGGCACTGACTTCGTAGTCTTGGGCATTGGCATAGAAAGAGAGGGCGCTCGTCCCGGCTCCATAATAGGTCCCGAGATCGTCATACTCCCATGAAGTATTCTCCAAGTGCCCCTCAAACAGTCGTCCGTCACCGATAATCCTGCCTTCAACGGCGTTGATTCCGGCCGCTTTCATTGCGCTTTTCCATTTCCAGAAAAGGCCGTCCGCCTTCATTGCGATAGAATCAGCCGCACCGATAGTGGGGTCGCCTCCTCCTACGATATAGATATCCCCTTTAAGAGTGCCGTCCACAATTTCGCCGCTATATGCTATAGATGTTGGGAAACGGAAGTCGGCACCTAGGGAATGAAGAGCGCATCCTGCCGTAATGAGCTTCATATTTGAAGCCGGGGCCATTTTAGCCGATGAATTATATTCGGCAAGGACTTTTCCTTTTGCGTCCACTGCCTTCATTCCCCATGAGGCAGAGTTAAGGGGCGTTTCGGACGCTATTTTTTCTACGAGAGAGGGGAGCCCTTGGGCATTAACGCGAATTTCTCCTGCAACCGAGAGGATTGCAAGAGAAACTGCTGTTATGAGAATTGTTTTTGTCTTCATCAATTACCGTTATATTGTCCCATGAACAGGATTGCTCCTGTTGAAATTTCAGATATGGCATAGAGGAAAGGCCTCGTTGCATAGAAGGTCGGAGGCTCGGAGGGAGATGGCAAAGCGGAAGTCACCTTCATGTCGATAACAGTCACAGCTGCGGCCTCTGTGCCCTTTTCCTCAACTTTTATGCGGGCTTTTTGGAAGATTTTGCTGATATAGAGACTCAGCTCATCCGACATATTCGAGAAGTCGGCTTTACTACCCAGGAAAGCATCAGTCATTCCAAGTGATTTCAAGTAATCATTGAGTTCCAGCTTGAAAGAAGTCTCGAATTTGGGAATCTTTATTTTGACCTCGCGTTCGCCAGTATCTTTTGTGAGTACTTCCCAGGTGCTCCTGTCGAAATCCTTGACAAGCTCGGCGGTAGAAATACCTTCGTTCGGAAGAATGAATGTCATTTTGAAGGCTCCGTTGCCATAGGGCTTAGAGATGACCTTGTAGCCTTTCATCGCCCTGTACGAGACATTAGAGGTCTGGTTCATCATTTCGACCTCTATTTTCTTGCCCCCGGCCATTGTGAACTGCTCTTTTCGGGTAGAAGAGGCATTGAATTTATCTGCCCACGAACCCTTGAAATAGATGGCGTTCATAAGAAGAGTGGCCGAGTCGGGAGAAAGCTCTTCGAGAAGAGGATTTATCATTCCTTCGGTCTGCTTGCTCGCCCATGAATTTATAGCGGAAAGAGCTTTCCCGTTATCCTTAATGAAATCATAGCCTTCAAATAGAGCGTCATAGTAGTGTGTCAGTGCACTCTTATAACTTTTCTTGTATTTTGACCCGTCGCCGATGGAGGTGTTGAATACCTGGGCGTTGGCAATATTCATCTTGACGGTGTTGTCTACACCCAGTAGGCTCTCAGTCAGATATTTATAGAATTCATTGACATCAGAGGCGCTATTGTCTCCGAAGCCGATAACGCTCCGTATCTGTTTCTCGGTCTCTCCATCTGCTCCGTTGTTGACCATAGCAAGAGCATAACCGACGCTTAGAGGAGAGAAGATAAAGCTCCCTTCATTATCGGAGGTGATTAACTTCATAAGGTTGGTCGCGAGAGCGTTTCCGCTTCCGACGAGCAAGGTCTGAGACCTTGTAAGGGCGATAGTTGTCCTTTCCTTAGGGTTTTCTACCTCTTCATTATCATTCTTTTCGCAGGAGGACCCCAGGGCTATGTATCCGGTAAACATGAGGGCTATAAGTAAAATCTTTTTCATGGTTCAATTATTTTATGTCCGGAATACAAATCCATTCACTCCGGAAATCTTGCATCAGAGCCTGACTTTAATGAAAGCCGGGAAATGGTCGGAAGGTGTCCTTGCCGTGTAGGTATGGAAGTCGATTTCTTTAGGGAAATTGCCGGATTTTACGGCTTCGGTACTAGCCTCGTTCTCTGTCCTGTAGGTCTCGGTAAGGAGGCCGTAACGGACTACGTCTGTCCCCGGGGAAACGAAAATATGGTCAATCCGGCTCTTTGTGAAAGTGTCGGGACGGAAACTGTTCGCGGTGCCGTTCGGGGTGTATCTTTTCTCGGCCGTCATGAACGAGTCTTCGAGAAGGGCGGTATAAGTCTTATATATTTCATTGTTCTGATCGACATTGAAATCTCCCGTCAGGAACACCTGTTCTCCCTTTTTCGTCATCTCCTTGATTCTTGCCACCACGAGTTTTGCTGCTTCTTGTCTGGCGAGGACTCCGATATGGTCATTGTGGAGATTGAAAAACCAAATCTTCTTGTGGGTCTTCCTATCTTTGAGATATGCCCATGTGCATATTCTCGGGAGGGCGGCATCCCATCCTTTCGAAGGAACTTCAGGGGTCTCAGAGAGCCAGAAATCACCATGCCTGAGGACCTTGAAGCGGTTTCTCTTGAAAAATATGAGCTCGTGTTCGCCACCGTTCTCCCCGTCATCACGTCCTACTCCGACGCAGCCGTACTCCGGGAGCATATCGATAAGGTCGAGCTTTTGTTCATAACGGACTTCCTGGGTCCCGAAGATATCCGGATATTCGAATTCGATAAGGTCTGCGACCCATTTTTTTCTCGTGTCCCATCCGTCTCCCTTTGCGTCGTCCTTCGGTGTCTTGCAGCGGATATTGAATGTGCCGACTGTGAGATTCGGCTCATTTTTGAGAGTCCTTGTCACTTGTTGTTCCTGGGCGTTTCCTGATGAGGATAGCCCGAGAGCGAGGAGCAGAACAAGGACAAATTTATAAAGACGCAACATATAAACTTTTGATTAATAGTTATTTCCCTGCAAGGTGCTTCTCCCAGGCCCACGCTGCTGCAAGGGTCTCGTCTATGCTCCTCTCAGCCTTCCATCCCATCTCCTCGTTGGCAAGTGTCGGGTCGGCCCAGATTGCGGTCACGTCACCGGCCCTTCTCGGAGCAAACTTGTAGTTGAGTTTCAGCCCGTTGACCCTTTCGAATGAGTTGACAAGCTCAAGGACTGAAACGGGCTTCCCGGTACCGATGTTGAAAATCTCGCAGTCTGCTTTCATTTTACTTTCGAGCATCCTTCCGACTGCGAAGACATGAGCTTTGGCAAGGTCTACGATGTCGATATAGTCCCTGAGGCAGGTCCCGTCAGGGGTGGGGTAGTCGTTCCCGAAAATAGAAAGACATTCCCTCTTTCCGATTGCGGTCTGGGTGATGAACGGAACCAGATTGTTGGGAACTCCGCGGGGAAGCTCGCCGATAAGGGCGGACGGATGGGCTCCGATAGGGTTGAAATAGCGGAGGAGGATTCCTTTGATCTCGCCGTCTGTGCCCTTTGTCGCCTTAACAGTATCCTGAAGAATATCCTCGCACATCTGCTTTGTGTTTCCATAGGGAGAAGTCGCCGGTTTTCTCGGAGTGTTCTCTGTTACGGGGACCTTGTCCGGCTCTCCGTATACGGTAGCGGATGATGAGAACAGCACGTTATGACATCCATGCGCAGACGCGGCTTCGAGAACGTTGAGGAAGGAGTTGAGGTTATTCTTATAGTACATTACCGGCTTGGCGACGGACTCTCCGACAGCCTTGAAGGCGGCGAAGTGAATAACGGCGTCTATCTTATTATCGCTGAATAGCTTCCTGACTTCTTCCTCCTTGCAAAAATCGATTTTGAAAAAGGGAATATCCTCCTTTCCTGTAATCTTTTTTACCCCTTCTAAGCAAGTCATGTCGCAGTTTGACATATTGTCGGCTACGATAACATCATATCCTGCTTCTATTAGCTCAACGGTCACATGGCTTCCAATGAAGCCGGCCCCGCCTGATACAAGTACTGTTTTTTTCATTATAATAGTGTTATTGTCATAATCATACAAAGATAACAATTATTTCTATTCTGTCTCTTGGCAGTATTAATTGGTGTGAGGCGGAATCGGCGGGGTCCTGTATTGGAAAGCGGATAAAAGTTATTATTTTTGTGAAGTTATAACACGAAACTGATGAATTCCGGCAAGATCATAAGACTCTGTATGCTTTGCATTGCGCTATTGCTATTGGCTTTTGCCATTAGCGGATGCGATGCCGGGCTGAGGGATATCCCTTCTCCGAAGGAGCAGGGGGAGAAAGAGTCTCAAGACAGCGGGAAGGAGCCCGGGACACTTCGCGTTCTTTATTGGAATATCCAGAACGGGATGTGGTATGACCAGGAGCATAATTTTTCCAATTTCCGAGACTTTGTCGCGAAGTATGATCCCGATGTCTGCGTCTGGTGCGAAGCTCAAAGTATCTATAAATCAGGAACTTCTACTAAGATGGCGGCCAAGGACCGCTATTTCCCCGGGGGGTGGGATAACTTCGCCAAATCCTACGGTCACCTTTATACTGCAATAGGGGGTTATCGCCTCTATGCGGACGATTATTATCCCCAGGTGGTTACATCGAAATACCCTATCGAGACCGTTCTTAAGATTACTGAGACCGACCCTTCCCTGATTCCTCTTCCTGACGGATTCGATCATACTAAGACAGGACCAGGCTATTATCCTGTCGCCCACGGAGCCGCTCTCCAAAGGATAAGGGTGAATGGACAGAGTATCAATATAGTTACCCTCCATCTTTGGCCTCATGCATATAGTTATTATGCCAAATTTGTGACCAAAAAGACATCCGACAGTTCTAAAATAGGGGAGGGGAACATCCAGAGGGAGAAGGAGATAACATATATTTGCCAGCATACTTATCTGGATCCGCAATTCAAGGGCGAGGAAAACTGGCTGATGATGGGAGATTTCAATACCCGCTCCCGCCTTGACAATTGGTATTATAAATTCTCAGGCGACGACCCGAGGCTCAGCAGTCATGACTATATTCTCGACAATACTGATTATAAGGATATTATCGCGCTTCAACATCCCGGCAAATTCTTTATGACCAGGACGTGGGTGGCCGACGGGAACCCACCGCGGTATGATTTCATGTATGCTTCTCCCGCAATGTATGACAGGGTGGTGCGGGCAGAGATTATCTATGACCTGTGGTGTCCGGTCGTCCATACCGGCATATCCAACTATTATACACCTTCCGACCATTATCCTATACTTGTGGATTTCAAGATATGATGACAGAGTCTGAGTACATAGGGGCAATTCGAAGGGGAGACAGAGAGGCATTCAACGCTTTCTGTCTTGACCATTATGTGGCTCTCCTTTCCTACGCTCATCTCTTTGTAAGGGATTCATGGGCTGAGGATGTTGTCCAGGATGTGCTTTTCAGTGTCTGGGAGCACCGCAAGTCGTTGAAAGACGGGGGAAGCCTTTCCGCCTACCTTCTCCGATCTGTATACAATCGCTGTCAGAACTATCTCAAACGGGCACGGATAGCCCGCTCTTTCTATGACGAGCGGATATCCGAGATAATGGCCGGTTACTATTCTCCCGATACCAATCCGGTGATGGTCAGCCTTTTCCGTCATGATCTTCACAATAAGCTCGAGACGGCGATTTCGTCCCTGTCCCCGAGGGTACAGGAAGTCTTCCGCATGAGCTATCTCGAAGATATCCCCAACAAGGAAATCGCCCGCCGTCTGGGGCTCTCCCTTTCTACCGTAGAAAACCACATGTACTCCGCCCTAAAACAACTCCGGCTCGTTCTCAGCGAAGGATAGGTTCGTCAATCGTCAGTACATTTGTCCGCGTCAAAGGCGGGTTTTCGTGGATGGGGTTATGGTTTTGCCGTTTCGTCCATGAAAATGGCCGTCAAGGACATGAATCCCGTGGAAAACTGGTTTTATATTCTTAGAAATTGTCGTAACTTTGCCCATAAGCCGGAAGGAATGGATCCGCGGTATGACCATATCATCGAAGCGGCCAAGACGAATCTTGTTCCGGATAAAGAAAGGACGCAATACTTGAGAGCCATGTTATCTGATTACGACAAAAAAGACATCGCCGACGCCTACTTCGAAGATGGCTATGAGAAAGGTATGGAGGCCAATCGGCTTGAGACGGCAAAGAGGATGTTGGAGAAAAAGTTGGATTTGCAGCTGATTTCAGAGTGTACTGGTCTTTCCTTGGAGCAAATTCAGGCTTTGAAGGGATAGCCTTAAGTTTAGGGTGTTAATTCAGAGTCTTTTCCAAATTAACCAAGGGCTGGGGGCTACTGCCATCCTGGCCCTTTTCTTATGCTCATCCATCGACAGGTATGCTCATCCATCGACAGCCTGGACGAAGCGGGTTTTCTTTCGCAAAAAAAGACAATCCCGGATTAGGTGTTTTTTGAGGGAAGATTGTATTTATTTCAGTATGGATAATATTCTCTCAATTATTTCCCGCTATCTTCGCGGGGCTTCTACGGAAGAGGAAATCAAGGCTCTGTACTCCTGGCTTTCGGAATCGGAGGAGAACAGACAGCTTTTCGCGGGCCTTTCGGCCAATATATCGCTTCATAAAAATGCGACGGATATTGATGTAGACAATCAAAAAGAAAAAATGCTTTCCAGGCTCAATGCCCGAATTGATGCCAGTGAGGAGAAGAAGAGAAGAGTCAGTGTTTTTGTATGGGCCGCGGGACTGGCTACAGCTGCAGCCGTGGTTCTCGGGCTATTCTTGTCGAAGCCGTCGGAGAGTCCTGTTACAAAAGACACCCTCCTTTGCAATAATACAGAGGCGACGCACCTATATAATCTTCCGGACGGATCAAAGGTCTGCCTTATGCCCGGGACATCCATATCATATAACGTATCCGGAACTGACGAGCGGCATATCCGCCTTGACGGAAACGGTTTTTTCGATATCGCAAAAGATTCTCTGAGGCCTATGACGGTCATGACAAAGGATGTCAATCTCCGCGTTCTAGGAACCTCCTTTACTGTGAAGTCGAAGCAGGGTTATCAGGATACGGAGGTTGTCCTAGAGACTGGATCGGTTCGCATTACAACCCCCGCCGGAGTGCCTCTAGTGTGTCTTTCGCCGGATCAAAAAGCCGTTTTTCGCAGTGAAACATCCGATATCCGGATAGAGTCTATTGCTGCGACTCCTTATGTTGTGAGCAATTACAGCATAGTTTCTCTGACGAATTCCACAGTCGGAGAAATTATTGATGCTATTGAAATGACATTTAAGGTCAAGGTGTCCATATCAGGGACTCCTGACAGCAAACGATACAATTTTAACTTTTTGAAGAGCGACAGCCCTGCCGATGTAGTGAAAGTACTTGAACTGCTTACAGGTCATGACTGTTCTCTTGTCAGCGGAAAAAATTAATCTCAATTTTTAACTAACTACACTTTTATGAGCCCTAAAAACATTATCCGTATGTGCCTTGCAACGGCTATTCTTCTTCTCGGCGTCAGCGCCGCGGCGAAGGATAATTCTTTGTTGCAGAGGACGTACTCGGTGAATTTGTCATCGCCTCAGGCGACAGTCAAATCGTTCACCAGAAGTTTCACGGAGCAGACGGGCGTTGTTTTTTCTTACGAGTCTTCCCTTGCGGACAAGCAGCTTGGGACGGTCTCTCTGAATGAAAAGAACGCCTCTCTGGAAACTATTCTTGCGAAGGCTTTTGCAGGAAGGGGTGTCGACTACAACGTGGTCGGCAGTACGGTAGTCCTGAGCGAAACGGCGTCTCCTCGTGCGCAGTCACGTCCTCAAGGAGCGGTGACAGTGTCCGGAAAGGTCGTCGATGCTTCGGGAGAACCCCTTGCAGGAGCCGGAGTAATGATCAAGGGAAAGCCGACTAAGGGTACGGTTACCGATATAAATGGTAACTACTCTCTTCAGGCCGATCCTTCAGAGACTCTCGTATTCTCATTCATCGGATACAAGGAAGAGGAAGTCAGGATCGGAAACAGGGGAGTGATCAATGTCGCCCTTGAGGTGGATCAGAACATCCTCGACGATGTGGTTGTCATCGGTTATGGAACCCAGTCCCGCAAGACCCTGTCCACAGCAATTACAAAAGTTGACGGATCTTCTATCGAGGGTACTCCTGCAACATCTGTTGGAGAAGCCCTTAAGGGAAAGGTCACCGGTCTTCACATCGTTTCGAACAACAACCTCGCCGGTGAGGCTCCGTCGATGATCATACGAGGCGGATCCTCTATCAACCGTTCCAATGCCCCTTTGACCCTAGTGGATGGTGTTGAGCGCGGATTCGAGGATCTCAACCCTAACGACATCGAGTCCATCGAAATTCTCAAGGACGCAGCTTCTACGGCTATTTACGGAAGCCGTGCTTCTAATGGTGTTATCTATGTTACCACAAAGAAGGGAGACTCCTACAAGGCTCCGCAGATTGTCTTCGAGGCCCAGGCGGGAGTTACAACTCCTGCCCGCAGGTGGAAACTCGCGAATGCACGGGAGTACCTTACCATAGTCCGTCCGGCCGCCCTGATGGGACCGAACTCATCTCTGGTTCTTGACGGAGGTAACGGTGCCGGTGTTGGAAACACCTCATCCACCTCAACTTATTCCACTCGTTTTTTCACGGAAGGAATGACTATTCCTGACGGGTGGGCTACCATGCCAGACCCGATTGATCCCAACAGAACTCTCCTTTATTCGGATCACGACTGGCAGAGCGACTGGTATGATACTGCAGCCTATTACCGCGAGTATATCGGCATCAACGGAGGCAACAAGGATATGCGCTATGCGGCATCAATAAGCCATCTCCACGATGACGGAATGGTCCTTATGAGCGCTTACAACAACTTCACGATGCACGGCAATACTTCGTTCAAGATTACGAAGAACCTTACTGCCGGGACGACGTTCGATTTTACGAAGAATCTCAAGAACCCGCTCACGGACAATTACTTCAATGCTCTTGGACGAGGCATAATGATGTCCCCGACCCATATCGGAAAGTATGAGGACGGTACTTTCGCAACGGGAGGAACCAACAAAGCCCAGCAGAGCGCAGAGTTCTATGACGTCTTCTATGATCGCGAGAATTCCCGTCAGAAGTTCATGGGTAGTATGAACCTCAAATGGGAGATTACCCCTTGGCTTTCAGCTAACGGTCAGTATACTTTATACGACAACAGCTATCGCGGAAGTTACTATGCCTTCGGAGAGCGCAACAATACTCCTAACTATGTGAGCACTACCAGGTCTACAACAGAGACGAGGACTCAGACAACCCGTCAGAACTTCCAGGCATACCTTACTCTCAACAAGAAGATTGGAAACCACAAAATTGACGGGACCCTCGGATATGATTACAATTACTGGACATATTATTATCTGACCGCCAATAATACCGGCGCACTTGATGACAAGATTCCTTATCTGCAGTCAGGAAGCGACAATACTTCGGGTACCATGTCCATGTCGAACAACGAGTACTCAACGTCTCTGATTTCCTACTTCGCCCGTCTTGGATATAACTTTGCAGACAGGTATATCATATCGGGTACTTTCAGGGCTGACGGATCATCTCTCTTCCTCGGCAAAAATAAGTGGGGCTATTTCCCTTCAGTATCAGCTGCTTGGGTAATCAGTGAAGAGCCTTTCTTCGAGCCGTTGAAACACAGAATGAACACACTCAAGATCCGTGCTTCCTTAGGCCAGACAGGAAATAACGATATTCCTCGTACAGCTCCTCTCGGCGCCTTCTCGACAAGTTCATACGCGGGCTACAACACCCTTCTTCCTTCTACGATGCAGAATTCCGCGCTGAGATGGGAGACGACTACCCAGTTCGACCTTGGTCTTGATGCCGGATTCTATAATGACCGCATCCGACTGATTCTTGACTATTACAATAAAGTCACAGACCACCTCATCTATTCTATCACCCTCCCGGATACCGGAACCTTCGGATCTGTTACTTCCAATGTAGGAAGTGTCCGTTTCTACGGATTCGAAGCCGAACTTCATACTGTCAATGTCCGCCGCAAGAATTTTGAGTGGTCGACAGACATTACCTATTCCTTCAACAGGAATGTGGTCCTTTCCCTCCCGGAAGACTACGCTTATGAAATTCTGGATCAGGACGGCAACCCTACCGGCAAGACCGGATACAGGATTGGCGGCTACACGACTGCCAACGGATACCGCTTTGGCGGTACTGCCGTCGGTGAGCCTCTCGGCCGAATCTGGGGTTATAAGGTAGCAGGTATCCTTCAGACTGATGAAGAGGCGGCAGCTGCCCTGTACGACACCCAGTCTCACGGCTATCGCCGTACCGACGGACAGTCAATCACCGGCCGCAAGGACGCCGGCGATTTCGAATGGGTCAACCGTTACGGAACCGCCAAGACAGCCGACGGACAGGAGCAGATTGACGCAACCGATATGTTCCTTCTCGGTAATGTAATGCCTCACTCTACAGGCGGTATCAACAACACCATTTCCTTCGGCCGCTTTACGTTCAATATCTATATGGACTATGCTATCGGCCATTCAATCTACAACTATATGAAGACCCGTATGGTCCAGAACACCCTCGGTTACTCCAACTCTAATGTGGATACTGAGCTGGTTGCAGGCTGCTGGAGATACCCTGGAGATACCGGAGCCAAGTGGGCCCGCTTCTTCCCGAACGATGCTGACTACGGCAACCGCAACTTCTCCCGTGCTTCGAGTTTCAATGTTGAGAATGCAAGCTACCTCTGTATCCGCGACGTCTCGCTCTACTATGACCTTCCGGACAAGTGGGCGAAAGCAATGCGCATGAAGAAATTCACCATCGGAGTCAGCGGCAATACTCTCCATTACTTCACCCGCGTTTCCGGGGCTATCGGTCCTGAGACCGGTATTGCTGCGGATGCCGGTGGAACGGCTCTTTACACATCAGTGCAGATGGGAGCATCCAATTCCAACATCATCCCGCCTGCAGCGAAGATTCTCGGTAATATCAAGATCACATTCTAATGGAGGAGGAAATGATTATGAAAAAGATTTTCAATATAATAGCGACTGCAGTTTTCTGCATCTCTTCTCTGACCGCCTGCCATAAGGATCTGGATATCGTCTATGACAATGCCCTTTCCGCAAGTAATATGTGGAAGGATCCTTCTGATCTGGAAAAGTCGGTCCCCGCCATTTATCAGCGCATACGCTCCTATTTTGCAGGAGCCGAGTGCAATGTTTTCTACTTCGGAGAAATCCGTGTCGGAGACTATATGTGGGGCCCGTCCCTTGAGTCCAAGGTCCAGGATAACTTCAAGATTGCTTGCCGCCACAATACAATGAACGGCAGCAACACTATCGGCTGGAGCGGTCTCTACACGGCAATCGACCAGGCTAATGCCGTCCTTGCCCATTCATCGACATGCGGAGCTCCCGAGGATCGCGTAAAATGGGCTAACGCACAGGCATATTTCGCCCGCGCATTCTGCTATTTCTATGCAGCCCGTATATGGGGCGAAGTTCCTCTCAACCTCCTTCCGGTCGAGTCTACCGACCAGGCGGAGTGCTACCCGGAGCAGGTCTCTGCCGACAAGGTCTATGAGCAAGTTGAGAGCGACCTCGCGGAGTGCGAAAAACTCGGCGATGTCCTCGGAAACGAGAAATATTTCGGTACCAAAGACGCTTTCAATATGCTGAAAGCTGAATTTGCACTTTGGATGTATTCTGCCAGAAACGGAGACAAGACCAAGTATCTAGGCATGGCTGAGACAGCACTTAATGCAATAGGCATCTCCGAAAGTAAACTCCTTGCTAACTACAGTTCGATTTTCGACCGTAACAACAAGAAGAATTCGGAGGTTATCTTCGCTCTGAATAATACTGCCTCTTCAGCGGCTGGATATCAGCAGTATTTCTGCCAGCCGTCCAATCTCATCAAGGCTGAAGCCCGTTGCAACAACGGCGGTCCGGTTCCTATCATGTCCACTCAGTGGTGGAGTTATTCCCAGGAGTTTGTCGATAAATTCAAGGCTCAGGAAGCTCTCGGAGACAAGCGAGTCTCCACAAATCTCGGCTACGGTCCTTATTCCGCTCTCGACGGGCATGAGATTACGTGGTGCAATAAGCTTCTCGGCGACATGTCAAAGGCTCCTGTCATCCTTGATAATGACCTCCTTTACTATCGCTACGCTCTCGCGGTAATGTTCCATGCTGAGCTCAAGTACTATCAAGGCAATTACAGCGAGGCTCTTAAATCCCTGAATATGGTGGCTAAGCGCGCATATGGCAAGGATAATTTCTATACCGACGCCACTTCGTCGAAGGTCCTTGATGCAATAATAAACGAGTATTATCTCGAATTCCCCGCAGAGGGCGTCATCTGGTGGGCTCTTATCCGTACAGGAAAGATCTGGGATATGGCTCCGAACAGTGAGGATCCTTCAACGACATTCGCTTCGCTCAGGGCTAAGAATCCGAATATCCTGCTCTGGCCTATCGCCAACGGATCCATGACCAAGAACCACAAGATTCATCAGATTGAAGGCTGGTCTTAATCTTAAATCCGAATGCATATGAAAAAGATTATATTCAGATTACTTATCGCGACAATGGCACTGGTTGCCGTGTCCGCATGCAATAAGGAGGAATACATACCGGCAAAGGCCGACCTGACTTCTCTTAGGCTCTCTCTCACACCCGACCCCGGGACAATCCCGGCGACCGGCAGGACTTTTGAATCGGCCGTCGTTGTAGCAAGAGGAATTGAATCCAGCGTAGACTGGAATGTATCCGTGGACTTCGCTCCGGACTGGGTTACCGTCACAAAGCAGTCTATGACCGGCTCTTTCTCCGGTACATATGGCGGCGATGACAAAGAGACTTCCATTCAAGGAATTCAGGTAACAGTAGCCCCGAATGAAACCGGTGCGAGAAGGACAGCTTTCATCCGCTTTACTATCGCAGACGGCGGTTCTATCTCTTATACACTGACACAAACAAAGTAAGAAATGTCAAGATTTTATAAGGTAATTGGTTGTCTTGCAACTGCTGCAATGCTTTTCTTTTGCAGCAGCTGCGAGAAAAACAATCGTGATATTCCTACTCCAAAAGAGGGGACGGAGACCCCGGGTGAAGAGCCTGTGGATGTGGACATCGACTTCACTATCGCTGAATGCACCAACAAGATAGTCGCTCATCGAGGCGGATCTTCCGAGTGCGGCGCTCCGGACAATTCCAGAGCCTCTCTCAGGTATGCAATGCAGCTTAAATGCTATGGCTCCGAGTGCGACATCTATTGGACAAAGGACAATAATGTGGTAATCGGTCATGCAGACGCTGAGTGCAAGATCAACGGCTATCATCCGTGGGAAGCCACCCTGGAGCAGATTCGTAAGGCCGGCGTGCTGAAAAACGGCGAGCAGGTGCCTTCTCTGGAGGAATTCCTCGATATAGTGATGGTAAAGAACAACTGCACGAAGCTGGTTCTCGACATCAAGAGCATCACTTCTCCTTCGACCCTTACTGAATATCCTATAAAGGCCGTTCAGAGGGCATGTGAGATTATAAAGGCTCGTCATGCGGAGCCTTGGTGCGAGTTCATATGTACCGGTAATACGACTGTTGCGAGAGCAGCGGCTGCATGCCAGGCGAGCTACAAGATTCCTGTAGGTTGGATGGGTAATCAAACTCCCGCAACGCATAAAGCCTATGGCTTCTATTGGGCGAATATGAATTCAGCCAACTACATGACTCCTTACGGGAAGGGAGACAAGACCATCGACCAGTTTGTCAATGCCGGGATGGAGATAAGTATCTTCAATGTCGACATGAAATCCGGCGACGGGAATGCCGTCTATAGCGAAGATGCGGTTGCATACTATGTGTCCCAGTACCCAAGGCTGAGATTCCTTTGCACCAATTATCCCTCTTGGTTACTTGCAAAAGTTAAATGAGAATAAATAGTTAACAATATGAAAATCAGACAGATAATATTTGCTCTGGCCGCTCTTGCAGCCTTTGTCGGGTGTCAGCAGGAGAAGGAAGCGGAGGTGTCGGCTGTCAGTTTCGGTAGCGAGACCGTCGCGGTAAGCGCTATCGGAGATGTAGTGAACGTCCCCATCAAGGCCAATTGTAACTGGACTGCCACCACGGATGCCTCCTGGCTCCAGGTCGCTCCCGCTTCCGGTTCGGCTTCTACCGCATCTATCAATGTCAAGGTCGATCTCAACGAGACCGGAGCTGACAGGTCAGGTGTCGTAACAATCGCATCTGTTGACGGACTCTCCAAAGCAGATCTCACTGTAAATCAGGGAGGCGTCATGGAAAGCGAATCCGATATCAGCAGTGCCGAGAAATTCACTTCGTTCCTCGCCAATGCCATCAACGCAACGGATGCCGATGTCTTCAACGTAATTGCCGATATCGACATGGGCGGTGCTACAATCGAGCCTGCGGCTTCTTTCGCCGGTGTTTTGGAAGGCAACGGCCACAAGATCTACAATTACAAGGTTGTTTCAAAGCAGGCTTCTT
>JAEEGL015237069.1_pt1 | contig 19521 bp, 14 predicted proteins | sample 9134231 | NCBI WGS metagenome assembly JAEEGL01 (sample SAMN16246548, study PRJNA631951) | gut metagenome | biome: gut microbiome; feature: rumen; material: fiber-attached | host: Bos | place: Iran: Karaj | collected 2018-10 | reverse complement strand
GATCATTGGGAGGGCGACCTTTCTGGGACAGAGAATCCTTCGCAGATAACGGTATCTGCTGCTAAGGCTGTGAAAGCGGTGTTCACGAAGAACAAGTATGCCTATAATTTGAAGATTGTTGGGCCAGGGGTGGTGGATGAGGCTTTAGTTGAGAATACAAAAGGGACGTTGGATTATGGTACTAAGGTCTTGCTGAAGGCTCTTCCGAATAAAGGAGCAGTATTTCTTGGATGGGAGGGTGCTGTCTCCGGGTCCGATATGGAAGTTGAATGTGCTATTGATAATCCGAAGGATATTGTTGCAAGGTTTGGGTATTCTTTTAATCAGTATTCAGGTGAAAACCTCCTTCTTCCGACGACATACAGAAAACATCTGTGCTATGGTGCCGATTTCTCATTTATGAGTACGTCTCCATCCACTCTTATGGCAGTGGATTATAATCAAGATGGCTATATGGATGCCGTGGCTGCCCCAGAGTTGAACGGTTCATCTGACTGGCAATACGTTCGATTCTTCAAAGGATGTCCTGACGGGACATTTGAAATTGATGAAGAGAATGATTGTAAGCATCTTTCTTTCGCTCCTCGAAAAATGATGTATGGAGATTTCAATGGGGATGGTTTTTTAGACATTCTGTTAGTTACCCATGGCCTTGACCAGCCGCCATGGCCCGGGGATAGTCCAATCCTTCTTCTTGCCGATGGGACGGGGCATTTCACAATGCGGTACTATAATGAGACTGTTGGATATTATCACGGTAGTTGTGCCGGTGATTTTGACAATGATGGTGATTTAGATATCTTCTTGATAGACCATAGAAAGAATAGTGTGGTCATGATTAATGATGGCCGTGCAAATTTCGAGATCAACAAGAGTTTGCTGAATTACGATGTAATAAATGACTGCATGTATACATCGGAATTATTCGATATAGATCATGATGGTTATCTTGACTTGATTGTCGGTTTCAAAGAAGGAGCGACATGGATATTCTCGGGTGATGGTAAGTCATTCAATACAAAAGAATTCTCGAGAATCCCGGAGAAGGTTGTGAAATTTGGAGTCATCTTAGATTATATCTTCTATGATTTGGATGGAGATGGCCAAGAAGAGATCGTTGTTGTTCGTACTGGGGATGGGAAAACTCACCCAAACTATACAGGGTGGTCTATTCAAATTATCTCCTATGACGGGTCTGTTTTCTCTGATGCTACATCTTTATTCATAAAACCCGGAGATGAAAGCGATGATTATGGCCCAAGCATCGCTTGGATAGAGATTGAGCAGATAGGCGGCATAACTTATTTGTGTGGGAGGAAGGATTTAAACTCTATCAAGTTCTTCCGTCTTGAAGACGACAAGCTAATCAAAGAGAAAACTCCTCAAAATGAAAACGGATTGTGTTTATATTCTGACAGCATTGTGGGAGTGGTCGATAATCATAATTTCACGTGTCGGACCTCGCCATATGGAGGATCATCATGTCTATCGTTCTCAAACTGGGATGCGGGAGAGTCTGTTGAAGTTCATTTCGAGGGCACGATAGATTTGTCATACCTATTAGAAAATAGTTATTGTTTGGAATTTGCAGTTAAGAATACAGACCCAGCTCTTGAAGTTGGATTCGTTCTTGTCGCAAGTGACGGGGAGGAACACGGATATCAATTCTATGCAAATGAGACAAAGCATAACGGAGAATGGGAATTAATCCGTGTTCCAATGTCAATCATTGGAACATATTCCTGGGATATCGTTTCGAATGATTTCTGGAGAATAATAAGTTATATCAAAATTGTTGGCAATGAATGCCATGGGCAGGATTTCTATTTGGACGAAATCCGTATCCGCAAGGTATTGCCTGAAGATTAGGAAGACGCAATTCACCTCATTCAATTACCTCGCAACACTGTGAATACTGGATAGATTCTAAAACCTAATACCGCAATCAAAAAGATAGATACAATCTCTTTTTATCATATCAAAACTATTAATATGACTTCCGGAAAACTCTATGGCATACGTTTCTCGGAACAGTCCACCCCATTCGCTCCAAATACAGCTTTCGACAAATGCTGTATTGTCATCAAAATACACCTTGGGTTTGAGATCATCGCCCCTGAAGATAATATCTCGGCATCGTCCACGTTGAGACATGATGAGATTAAAGTCTTCTTCATCAAAGAGTAGAGTCTCCTCGTTGTATGCACCATGCCAATATGTTGGGAGTAGATGTCTGGCTTTGCTGAACAAATAAATATCCCAAGCGCCATAGACACTCTTTTCCACGTTCATCTTATAGATAATATCCTCTTCCTGACATATCGGGTCAGCGCTGGAATTGCCTTTTTCAAACAACAGGAACCTGGAGACGTCTCCAGATCCATTCTCGTCCGTAGCCAGCCGTAGTTTAAGAGTCATATTATCGGGGATGCTGATATGTCTCAATACTCTATGCAAATCGCTCTCTAGACCGTATTCGCTCTTGGCCATACTGATAAACCCAGAAATCCCGTCATGAAGGTACTCTCTTGCAGTACTTGCAAAAAGATCAATATCATTGATTCGTCTAAGAAGATCCCTTGCCATATTAAACATTCTGCCTTCACCGCCGGTATTTTGAATTGCCCCGCCAATAATCTGATTAAGATAGAATCTGGCTTTTTCTTTATCGACTTTGAGTGTGTTATGCTCAATGTCCGGACCCGATAGATACAGAACAGCCAAATTCCAGTACAAAGACATAGAAGGCGTTTTATTGGATAATGCAAAGTTGATGGCTTCTTCGTAGGAATCTCCCATCCCCCATAAATGAACGAACAAATTGGCTGCTGCGTTTGAACAGCCTCTTTCAGCACACTCTTTCATGAGTCTCTTCCCTTCAATTTGTTTGTCGGCATAATTAAGATAAAGGATGGCGAGATTGTTTCCAGCCTCATTGATGCCATCTTCATATGCGCATCTATAGCACTCACATATAGCATCAAATAACTGACGATTATTCCTTGAGAGCTGGGATAACATTAATGGATTAAACTCTGAAGCACACGTTTTTGCAGTACAGGGTTCATACTCGATTCTCTTCGTCCTCATCAATTTCGCCACTTCCAGTTCAATCATTTCAGTATCATCGAGACTCTCGACGTACTTGCTACCTGCCAAGGGCATTGCGTACTCAAATCCAACGCAAGAAAGCTTTGGACGTGGAATTCGAGTTGGTGTATTTTCGCTTTTATACTCCTCGGTAGGATTAATACTTTGGAACTCGTTCTTGGCGGAATCAATGGGGAAGATTTCAACGGTCCTATTGCAATGAGGACAAATAGATACCGTGCCCCCATATCTTTGATAGGAGAATCGTTCCCTCCTATCAAAGATATACCAATCCAGATTCTCGGATAGCTCTCCACAGTTAGGGCACGGAATTCTATTCCCTCTGAGTTCGAGCTTTTGTTTCAGGAAGACCTTGAAATAATCCATCGTATAAGGTGCCTCCCAAAATCCGCCGAAATAAGGATAATCAGGAGATATGTGCTGAGGTGCAAGAACCATTTGGGTGATTCTTCTATTGCGAATACGGAACATGACTATCATATTGGCGTATCGCTCAGGCATCTCTATAAGAGCTGGGCCATTATAGAACATACACATCTCTATTCTGAAATCGAACTTGACTCTACGAGTAATAGATGACTCATAGCGCTCTTCCCAAAACGCAAGAATGGCATCGATTCCATGAAGTGTATCTTCTTCATAATGAACGAAGGTTGCATTGGGCTCGAACAGTTCTCTAACAGATATAAAATCTCCGGACATACGAGCCTCTGCAAAACGACGGACAATATCGAAATCGTCATCTTTGCGAACGTGTTCGTCTATCTGTAGCTCACTCACTCCATCATCAAACTGCCGAATATCATCGTCCCTTAATTCAGCAACATATTTCTTCCCATATACATCTTCCAATGTGTAGTTTTTCCCCGTAATGCGGTTAACTTCAGCTATCGACATCACTTTGCCATTGAAAGACACACGGTCTTTCTTCAATTTGCCTTGAAGCGACTTTGGTAGCGGAACAGGGCTGTCCTTTTTCTTTTTAAAGATACCAAACATAGAAATGATTATAAATTGTACCTGCTATGCGCAATCCCTTTTTAAGATTTCACTACAGAACGATAATGGGTTTCGGTTTGAATTCAATGAATAGACAAGTGCGTATTCGATTACTTATATTCTCGTTCAAGTTTTCCTATCAATACCTTTAGCAGTGCCATTGTGCATTTCTTTAACTTTCCATCTTGGTCTATTGAACTAAGGGGAAAGACAATACTCATTCGGTTATATGCGCTACGAGTCTCCTCAAGGACATTTGAGGATTTGAATCTATTAAACTCATTAAGAGCTAAATCCTCTTTCCAAAAATCACCCATTTTTCCATAACCAAAGTATTCCCAGGCATAGAACACGGGACTAGCCAATTCGTGTAACATGATGGCAATTTGCATCGCTTGTTTATTCCCCTGCTCGAAATAAGTGGCCATCATATTATTTCTAATGCCATCATAGGCCATAATAAGTCCATATATAAACTCTCGGCTAGAAATCTCCTTGACTTCATCGCCACTCAAGTCCCCGATTGCTTCTGAGTGTGTATTACTATTGGATTTCGAACCTGATTGAAACAATGATTTGAATAAGCTAAATGCCATAATTATTTAACAAATTTGAATGTTGTTATAAATCAATCTTCGATCGCTGGTTTATAGCAAACGGTTAAAGGCATATCCGTTTCTTTGACGTCAGAGATAATCTGTCCTTTCGGGTCTACGCAAACAGCTGCCCTAAAACCGCGAAATAAAGGTCGATGCATTTCCATTTCGTAATACCCTTTATCTAAATCTGGAATATCGAATACATATCCTGTTGTGCAAGTGAAAGTTTCTAATGAAATGTGTCCCCATTTCCCTCTCTTTTTGGCCCATAATGAATCATACTCCTCCCCATCAACATGTGGCGGTACCCAAAGCAAAACTAAATCTTCAACTGAATCAAACTTAACTTCAAGTTTGTCATTTATTAGAGCGCATTGTGCCCCCCTCTTAACAATAAAGCCATAGGGCCACGCCAAATAAATATCGTCATAGGGTTGATTGTCGATTATATGCCCCTTTTTATCTATAAAGAAAAAAGACTTTTCACTTTTAACAACAACAAAAGAAATCTCGGTAAACCAGAATTGACCGATATAATCATAAATCGGGGGGATACATAAGTGACCGTCCTTGTCAATCATCCCCATCTTCCCGGCGGGCTCGAGAAAATCATACTCGGGATTGTATTGCCAATCAGTACAAAATTGTGTAAAACCGTTTTTATCGGAGTCTCCTAGATCGTCAGCGTCGTAGATAAACACAGATGCGCCAGTCTCTTTAATCTTACGGGTCTTCTTATATGCAAGTTCCCAAGCAAGTTCTTCTTTATAATCTTCCATAAAAAACTATCTCAAGTACAATAGAATGCCAAGGATAAGAATCAATGACAGGATTACAATTGATAATATACGATTTGTTCGCTGACCTTTGGCAAGGCCTGCGGCGAGGCTATCCATCTTCTCCGAATTAGCCTTAAATTGAGCATCCACCTTATTAAATGCATTATCCTGAGCTGTCTTGAGAGAGCCAAGCTCGTTAGATAGAGAATTAATGCCGGTTTTAATCTCAGACAATAATGCATCCTGGGCTCCCTGAGAGGACTCCAGTGACTGCTTTAGTTCCGCTATCTCTTGCCTAAGTTGATTGATTTGGGAGAGGGTGTCCTTAATACTATCGCTAAGAGCCTGAAGAGATGTGGTGCATTCCTTCAAAGACTGGACAGTTGTTTTCAAGTTGGCCAATTCATCATCAGTGCTCTTCTTGAAAGAATCGGTGATGATCTTTCCCTCTTTTGCAAAGGTTTCATTGGCGGCCGCCAGATCGGTTTTGAGCGTTTCCAATAATTGGTTACACTTTGCTTCTAAAGCAGCCGTTATGCTCATTGCTTCTTGACCCAGGGAAGCTCTCTGACTGTCGATGTCTGAAAGGATTCCTTGGATACTTGTTTTTATCGAGTCCAGAGATTGCGTATACTCCTTGATCTGCTTCTGCAGAACATCGTAAGCATCTACTGTCTGCTTTACCTGATTCTTTGCAGACTCGACTTCCTGAAGGGTGGACTCCAGTTTAGCCAGGGAGGTTAATAGCTCATTTGTTTCCATATCTATTTTCGTTTATTATTCGGATAAGTATTTGTCCTTAAAGTTATTAAGCCATGCAGAATGCAGGTCCATCTCGCACTGAAGATCCCATAAACGCATCTGCTCAATTTCTTCACTTGTAGCTGCATTACGATTGTTCTGAACAAAGGCTTGTTTGAATTCCTCCATCTTTCTGTAGAACTCCTCTTTATCTTCAGTTCGTTTATAGAACTCCCTATAGCCCCGCAGATAACTGGTTCTCAGTTCTTCCTGAAGATTCTTGTTTTGGCCTACTTTGAGATAGGTAAGACAGTAAACGTTTAGGAGGTCCAATGTCGGATTTGGATCTGTAACAGCACGTCTGATCAAGCGTACGGCACCTTGTAAATGCTTGATGTTATCTTTAGGGGAACTGGTCCCCACTACGTTATCATCAATTACAGCCATAAACTTAAACAAAGTATCATAGGTGGACTTCTTGCCCTCCTCGGTATCTTTGGTTAGAGAGTATTCTTCACCGTTTTCAGTATGATAATCTATGCGTGCATACTTTGAATTGAAATAGTAGTAGATGAAGTCTTTAAGGGCTTCATTCGCTTCTTTCCAGTCTTCTCCATAACTCACACCTTCCATACAGAAGGTGCGGATGTCATCGATAGCTTGTTTCCGCTTGACGGCAATCTTTTCGTAGATGAATTCAGTCAGGTAGCCGAGGCATTTGTGGACCTCATTATCGCCCTTGTAATCTGGAACCTTGCTTATTTCCTGTGCGGTTCTTTCCTTGGTATAATACCTTTCAAGGAATGATTGCAGAGCTTTATAGTATGACCCATCTTTCTTTCTCTTAGCCACTACACGATATACGCGGTTACCGTAATCCTCGGTGAAGTCATCGATTAGGCCGATACAGCACATTCTGTATATCGCCTTTGCGATGTCGCTTTTATCTCGAAGAATCTCTAATTTGTCATTACTGGTGTCGTATGTGGTCCCGTTCTCGATATTTTTTATATGGATAATAGTGCCATCTTTCCCCGTGACATAAACTCTCTCTTTCTTCCCTCCGTTGTCATATAGCCATACAGGTATAGATGATATGAGGGCAACGACTTCAGTTCCTTCTGAAGCCTCCAATACTTTTTGCAAGAAGTCAGATACCTGAACGGTGTCCTTTAACTCTGCATCGTCCCCATAGAAGATCTGCGTCTTGGAGCGGCTCAGGAGTTCAAACATCGTCCGTTTCTCCACAAGAGTACCCTTGAAATTGTTGTTATAGAAGTACATGACTGTCTCATAATCAACATTCTGGTACTCAAATGCCCTGGCTGGAATGGTCAAGCCGTTCTGTTGGAGTAGCTCGTCCATATCTTTTTTGTAGACGAAACCCCTGCCAGCATCCGGGACTTTCCTCAAATGGCACCTGTTGTATTCTGAGCAAGGGCCAGTACAAGGGCCCTTATTGCACTTCTGGCAGTCTTGATCACATAAACGGAATGCAAAGCGCGTGTTGCAGACATCGCAATGCAGTTTTACCATGTCCTTATCCGGAGTACAATAATCGAAGTACTGTTCATCAATGAAAAGGCCATAGTGGTCAAGAATCATCTGAAGATCTCCGTCATAAAACCACTTGTCTCGAATAACGAACATCGGGAAATCATTGACAGGGCATCTGCGATTAATCCTGACGAGTTTATAATCTGCCAGCAGAATGCAGGACAGGGCCATCTTGCGATCACGTCCTGCACGTCCTGCTTCTTGGACAAAGCTCTCCAAGGAACTGGAATAGTTCATGTTAACGGTGAAGCGTACATTCGGTTTGTCAATACCCATACCGAATGCTTTTGTCGCCACCATTAACGGAAGCTTATTCTCCCTAAATAAATCTAGGTTCTCAAACGACTCTTTATCAATTTCATCAGCATCGTCACCATCGCCACTACCCATGAATGTGCCCAGTTTATGAACGGTATGACCTAAGGATGCCTTATTCCCGTTCACGGAAATGCCGGTGCTATTCTTATGAGGGCAGAAAACGATTCCTGATTGTTCGTATTCTTCAGCATCACCGAAGAAAACATCCGGCAAGCCAACAGAGAGGTCAGTTTCGATGGAGCCTTCGACATTCTGGCGTTCATTGAAACGCTCCTTAATTGTCTTGACTGATTCGGGCTCTTGCAGCTCTTCAATCAAACCAGGAATCTTATCAAGGTAGGTGGTCAAGAACTCTTGTTTTGAAGGATATACACTCCACTTGTCGGTCATCTTTACTGCCCGGGGCAGTCCTTCGTCAAGAACATGGTTCTTATCAAAGAATTTATCCTCTTCACATTCGATAGGGACTCTTTCTATCTTATATTGAAGCTCAAGACGATTCGTGTTCTCTTCTCTGATGATTGTGTCAGAATCTAACTCAAAAGCACCATCTCCAGAGAGTTCACGCTCTACGTCTGCCAGAACGTCAAAAGAAGCCGTTGCCGTGAGTCCAAACAGCGTCAAGCGCTTATCATCGCCCTTCTGCTTAGGAAGGACATATTGATACAGGTTTCGCCCAAGATGCAGGTAGGTGAACCTGAAATCGTGCCCCCATTCTGAAACGCAGTGTACCTCATCTATGACCCCATAGCTGAAGTATACACCCACATTGTGCATGTTCCTTAATTTCTCCCGGAAGCTGTATGTGCAAAGCCTTTCTGGAGACAAGAATACAAATTGCATCATTGAAGTCTCCATCATCTTTGCCCGTTTTTCCTTCTCTCGTGCGTCAACAGTCGAGTTGATAAAGGTACATGCATCTATGCCAGCCTTTATAAGGCCGTCAAACTGGTCTGCCATAAGTGACCGGAGTGGATCGACGACCAAAGTAACGCCTGGCTGAAGCATTGCAGCCAATTGGTATGTGAGTGACTTACCACCACCAGTCGGGAGCAGACCGATAACGCTTTTATTTTGAAGAGCACGGCTCAAAATAGGAAGTTGGCCTGGCCGGAAGTCTTCTTTGCGGAAAAGCAACTGAAGGAAATACTGTAATTTTATTTTCCTTACATCGATAGGAATATAGTTGCCTTGAGGATCTCTGTTTACTAACGGCTGATAAGTGATGCTATCGGAGGTATAGATATGTCTCTCAGAATGGAGAAAATTAGCAGAGCGAATAAAGAAATAACACTTCTCGCTGCATTTAAAACTGCTGAGAGAACGGTCTTCTAACCCGGAACGACGCATGACAGCTATGTCAAATACAACATCATATTGCATGGCATGATTCGCCTTTTCAACTCCATTGATGACGTTAATATGGAGAGAATCATCACTCCTATCAGCGAAGTGAAGGGGTGAATTGGCGAAAGCAGGGGAGCTTATGACATCGAGCTGAATGCTGGGGAAACGAATGTCTTTGTAGCCTTCGCTTAATGAAGCAAGATTGTTGAATGAATTTATGAAATCCTTCAAAGCAAGAGCCACGCAGGGGACATCACGTTCCAGGGCTAGAATTCTCAGTGAATCCTTTTTATAATCTACCCGGCCGGTTATCAGTGCCTCGATAAGAGTCTTTTGAATACGGGCTATCCCAATAGGAGAAAGGGTAAGTTGTAATGCCTTGATCCAAGATGCGTCAAACGCCTTTCCCCAAGCCTCCATCGCTTTGGCAAAGAACTCATTATTCAGGGGAGCTGAATCCCGGGAGAAATCACTGATGTCTCTTAATCGCAAACAATCCCAGCCCGTACTCTTTAGGGCAGATGTCCGGAAATCGTCTGATGTCCTTGTCCTGTTATCACTATGATAATTCGGCCCATCTATCTCAATAACAAGACCGTGCTTTTCTTTTCCATCAGGACCGATTAGAGGGTACGGGTATTCGCAAGCAAAATCGACACGCTGGGAGTGGTGCGCTCTTTGGCCTGTAATGGACATCAAACTCCTCTGCGGCATGAAGACCTGGCGGAGTTCTGCAGGAGCGGAACCTAATATGAATCTTTTCTCGAAATCGCTTTCAAGGACTTTCGAACAGTAGGACTTTTCATCAAGTGTAAGACGACCATCTATTGCATATAAAGCCAACAAAACGTCATCCAGTATCAGCCCTTCTGCGTTATAGTTCAAACTTCCAAGGCTGTCCGAAAGCTTTTGGTTGCCCAAAGGACTGAAAGCGTCTTCAATGGCGGGGCTGGTCCTGGTCGGGAGACCCCTAGTCACCATATTATTGAGTACGGCAAGAATCGGGTCAACATCATCATAGATACTGGCACCGATATCAAAGGGGGCCGCGACCTCAAATCCAGATAGTCTTTTATAGAGGGCAGCAATCTTCTTTTGGGTATCTTCGTCGGCTTTCTGTATCAGATTCCTGACTGCGTCCAATTGATAAGATGCAAAGAACTGGGCATCGGGATAGTAATCGACAGCAATGAGGTTGATCTGATTGTTCTCAAGCTTGAATACCTTGATGTTGTAGGAACAGGGCTTGGAATCCTCGGAATAGCGGTACTCTGAAGCAGACTCGTTCATGAAAGTCTCAGGAGCATTGAAATACTCATAGAAACGATCAATTCTCCTGTTGCCACTATTCATCGGACTGATACAGAAGAAGTAGTGCTGGCCCTGAACATTTGAACCAACCTTTTCCGCCAGAGACTTTAGATCAATCGAACCAATGTCGAGAATATTTGAAAAGAAGTGGATGGTGACAGGGCTGTCGCCTGAGATGTCTTCCGTTTTTACGTCATCCAGATACTTTCCGATACAAGACACTGTTACGTTTGCGCCCACATATGCACTAACATGTATTGCAGCTCGCTCCCGAGTGGCTTCAGATGGCTCAATTAAAGTGACCTTGTGGACGCTGTTCGTTATACGGCGATCCCGGAGATAGTCAAAAAAACAGACTGTGGCCAGGCCTTGTCCGCACCCCCAGTCGACAATATCGAAGTCCCCGGAAGCATACGTAGAAGGGCTAATGCAAGAAAGCGCCCGATATACTTTGGCCTGGTGCATCCTGCCAAATGAAAACAGGTAGCACTTCATCTGAGCGTCGGAGTCCAATAAGTCAACACCATGATTCAAGGACTCATATAACTCATTCCTTTCTTCATCGGAAAGTGACATAATATAGTCCTTGGCAATGCCTCTGATACTATTAAAGGAGACTTCGCGTAGCGCAAATATTTCGTCTTTGTATGCCATTCTATTTCCCCGTAATAGTATCTGAATCATGATTGTTCTTGTGCATCTGCCAGATCCTTATTGCGGCCTCCTTTGAGCTATTAGCATAGCAATACTCGCAGAGATGAGGGCAGGTGTTATATTCGCCTATGTCTTTACTAATGATGCAGCCGCAGAACTGACGCTGGCCTTTGTCCTTGTTGTTTTTCTTCTTGACGGCGTAGTGGCCTTCATCCAGGACGATGGCACCTTCCGGAATGGAATCATCACCAAAGAGACCGGATTGTTTTTCGTGGATTTCCACGCCCAGGAACTTCATCAGGACCGCATCCTGCCAGGAGATGCGGATCATCAGGTCATCATCTACGCAGCGATTGTGCGCGATGTGGTATTTGTCCAGGTCAATCTTCTCGCCGCAAGTGGCAATGGTGAAGCCCCATTTCTTGTTCAGTTCGCTTAGTTTGGCGGCAAACTCTTCCATTTCCGGAACGGTCCATTCACGGTAATGGATCTGGGATGCCTCCAGATTGGCTTTGACCTTCCTGTAGGCGAGTATGTCGGCGAAACTGAAAACCAGTTTCTCTGTGTATCCAACGAGCTGCTCTGCGATGCCTTCTATTTTCTTCAGGAGAAGGTCTATGTCGATAGTATCCGTGAGAAGCAGCGGGTCGAAACGCCAGATGACCCAGCCTTTGCCCAACTTGTCCACTAGTTTCTTGAACGTCTCAATCCGTTCAGAAACCTTCGGAACGCCCTTCTCCAGACGCTCATCGTCGTAGTCGTTCAGTGTGTACTGGATATAGCAGTTGATGCCACGGCCCTTCAGATAGTCCAGATGTGGAATTAGCTTCTCGGGATTCTTGGACCAGAATACAATGAACCGTGTCTTTCCATAGGAGACATAGCTTTTGACGCCATTGAACGGATTCGTCCAGGCGGAATAGCCTTTCTTGAGTCTGGCGAAGAACCAGTCTGCATAGAAGGCAGGGATGTCGGTACTGCGGCTGGCTGAGACAATCTCTGGCGCCTGCGCATCAGCGAACATTCCGTTATCTAATTGTATTCTATCTTTTCCCCAGGCCATATTCTATTTCTAAAACTACAACCAATGAATAACTCCTCAACTAATCCTCCAAACAATATAATCCACAGTCTTCAAGTTCTCCGCCGCATTCGGGACAGTATTTTTGGCTAGGAAGCCATGAAAACATTGGTTCTCCACACTTACATTTAGGATGCTTCGTGAAGATCGGGTTATCTTCCTGATAATGCTGAACCAGTTTCTTACACCGCGGGCACATATAGAGCACATAAGCCCCCTCCATAAGTATTGCGATATCATCCTTAGGGGCCTCTATTGACCACCCGCAACGTTTGCATCTATAAAGGTATATTTCTGCCATTTGTTAAATAATCTTTTCCAACTTTCTAATTATCGGGGTGTAAGAGAATACCCGCCGATAGAAATCATAACAATCAATTGAAACACGGATAGTTTTAAGTGAAGGAAGATCAATAAAAGCCCTATAATCCAGTCTATTTAGTTTGGCGTGCAACTCAATTGATTCTAAAGACCAACATCCACGAAATAAATCTTTGTCGTCATCAATGGTTAAATCCGAAGGCAGTAACGCCAGTTTTCTGAGTTTTGTGCAATACTCAAAAGCACTGGCACCAATATGGTGAACAGAACTCGGAATAACCAATAGCTCTATTCCGCTCGTGTAAAACGCACCACTAGCAATAGAAACAACACCATCAGGAATAACAGTTTGCGAACACCCTAAAAGAAGTAGATTGCTTGAAGTCTCAATAATTGCATTACAACAATCCCTGGAATCATAAACTGTATTTTGCTCCGAAACGTCAATTGAAAACAAATTGAACTTTTCTTCGGGCTCGTGAATAATAGCTACAGACCCAGGAATAGATATATGCTCAAGTTTTCTGCATCCAGCAAAACTAACTTCCTTTAAGCCTTCTGGTAGTATAACCTCTTTTAGAGAATTGGAATCAAAACACATGCTTTCATAGGAATGACCATATGATGCAATCTCTTCCTGAAAAGACTCATTATCAATTATTTTGCAATCAGGGTTAACTTCATATCTCTCAATAGATAGTGTATTTGGAAAACAAATTAATTTTCTTCTATCCTTAGAATAAACTACACCGTCTTTATCAATAAACACATCTTCTGAGGTCTTCTTTGCTTCGTCGCACTCGAGCCAACGGGATACAATATCTATCGAAGCGTACTTATAAGGCGCCTCCTCAGGATCTTCATAACAACTCTCTCTATATTTATCATATTCAGCCTCCACATATGTTCTATCCTCGCCAGATAAACCATGTAAATACTCATCTACAATTTCATTTAGCGAAGAATAGGAATCCCTCAACGATTCATCTAGTCGGACTATCTCCGACAGATGCGTTATCGCATTTTGGATAATCCTATTAAGTTCATCCTCTAGCATCACCGTTCAATTACTTATTTCCACACAATATAGTTTTCATTCCTGTACGACTGCAAATGCACATCGGCGCAGAAGAGAGTCTACTCCTGTGTCTCTCTTGAAATAGATGGTTGTTCTCTTTAATAGCCATTGTCTTTATTGTTCCGTTGTATAAATAATGTATTTGCCTTTCCTGGTTGCCGCATATAGGAAGATGGCTTCAACCAAACAATCTTCTATTTTTTGTATATATTAAATCTTTTTGACCAGAAAATCGATGATTTCAATTCTTCGAAATATGGCTTTTCCGCACCAGGAGGTGAAGACAAGTTGACTTCACAATAATCTAAATAATATAACTCTCTTCTAGCATCACACACACCAGCATATGCATGTTTCATACCCCATTCTTCTTGTTTCTTTAATCGCTCCCATGTACTAATAATCTCGCGATGTGACCTGCAAATACCAAGCATCTTTTCTACATCTACTTTCGTAAAAATTGGATCACCTGTCTTATGCTCTTCAAGCGAGATTTCATTGATACTTTTTCTTAATTCAACCTGAAGCTGTCCAGCATTAGGGGTATGACAATAGCAAAAATCAATACTGCAAACTAGTCGGAATAATTGTTTTAGCCCAATAAGGTTTTTATTAAGAGATAAATAGTCAGCAACTATGTATAAATTTTGGCTTGTATGATATCCTTCTATTATCGCTTGAAGTGCATTGAAATACGCTTTTTCATGATATGATTCGTTATCCTTTGAATAGAAATTGTACAAATAAGCCGCAATATCATACTCTTCTGCGCAGGAAGGAAATGGGTCATTAGGATTCTCGCAGGCGGACAGAATCGCTTGGCTTCTATTCTCACAATCAACAATCTTAATTAGGCCTTTTTCTAATAATCCCATCTGTAGAGCGTTTAGTTCCAAACAATATAATTCTCATTCCTATACGACTGCCGATGCACATCGGCGCCAAAGTAGGTCTGCTCCCCTGCTTCATCCCGGTACCAGCCGAAGGCGGAATGGCTGCCGACGAGGTAGATGGCATTGTCTACGCCGAGATCGACGAGCGCCTGGGCGAAGTCGTGCATAGATTCGTCGGTCTCGCTGACGGCGACGAAGATCTGGCCGCCGCGGTCACAGAGAGCCTTGCGCATGGTCTTGTTCTTAATCTCGCTTTCTTCGAGGACGCCATTCTTGACCAGGGAGTACTGACGGAAGAAGTAGCCGTTATTCTCGACAGCGGCTTCAAACAGAGACGAGTTCTCTTCAACACCGACCGTCACCTTGCCGTCAATGATGGCGCAGAAACCATCCTTTGACTTTCCACGGGCGAGGATGTCACCCTTCAGAACAAAAGAGCCCAGTATCTCCCGATTATCGGCCCGGATGTCCGCAGCCTGAAAGGCCATGATGGCCTTGCGGGTCTCCTTATCCGGTTCGCCCACCGTGAGGATTGGAGCCTGGGTATTGTGAGGGATGTAGATAGACAGGACAACATCGTTGATAGTGGTGTCCAATTTCTCGACAAAGGCGGCCTTCAGACTATCGACAGTTCGGCCAAGAGGCTTGGGCGTGGGCTTGCTGATGGGCTTCGTCGGGACGGGGTCAAAGATCCCGCCATCATCCGGCGGGGTCTCCCCTTTCGGCCAGAAATACCAAATGGCCAGTCCGAGCAGCAAAACGATGGCGAAGCTCACCAGGGCAACCTGTTTGCCCCGGCGCGTCTGTTCCTGAGGTTGTTTGGGTTGAAGGGAATGCCCCTGCCCGATCACCCGGAATTCGTCATCTCGTATTTCGTTCATCTTTGCCATCTCACACTATTGTATTGCTTCAAGATATGCTTTCAGTTTGATCAGCACCTCCCGGGATGCTGAGAGCCGGTGGTAACAACCCTTGCAGTCGGAAAGGACCACCGTTTGCTGCGTGACATCCACGGAAAACACAAAGTCCGTATTGACAATCAGACCCCGGCCAAGGCGGACGAAATTGTTATCGCTCTCCCCTAGCTGATCCCCAATCAAGTCCTCAATCTGGCCGAGCTGCAGGGAGACCATCGTCTTTCGGTTGTCCTGGGTCACAACATCGGAGTAGTTCCCGTCGGCGGAGATATACACCAGCCGGTCGGCGGGAATGCGCAGAAGTTCTGTGCCTTTTGATATGATAATCTTCTTGCTCAAGGGGTTATTAGCCATACAAATATAGTTTTTTCTGCTGAGCTTTCCGAAGGGTGCGTGTGTAGATGTACGAATTCAAAGAATATTGTACGAAATCCTATCCGAACTACTCGTTCATACAGCACATAGCGAAATCGTACATGAGCCAGGAAAAACCTTCTACAAGTAAAATCATTTATGGATATTTGCTTTGGCAATCCACTGAAATAGTAATACTCACAATGAATCTTCGAATCATTCCCTTGATCTACTTACTTGCTGCCGTTGCGTATTCAAATCACCAGGCTACAATAGGGCTTGTACCTTCAGATGTTCCGGCCCCGGAGCCAGTGGTGGAAGCACTGGTGAACGCTGACTCAGTTGAGTTCTACCATGATTCTATTTCCATGATTACTGGAATTGGTTACGGCCCGTACTGGTACGACCCGGCCTGGGAACTTACCTATTCGAAGGAGGCGGACACACTGTTGTACTATCCTCGGGAGCGGGAGAATGCTTATTTCACGATCCCTTCTTCAGTACGAATTATCGCAGAGCGGGCTTTCCAGTGCAACAAGAACCTGAAGGAGATCATCATCCCGGAAGGGGTCGAGGAGATTGGACCAGGAGCCTTCCTTTGGAGCGAGAAACTGCGCATCGTTACCATCCGAGGGCAGATTGATACGATTCCCTGGCGGGCCTTTGACGGTTGTCCTTCCTTGGAGTCCATTGAACTCCCTTTCAGTGTCAAGAGCATCTCTGGTATGGCATTTATCAATTGTGGGGAACTGCGTCGCATCGTAATCCGCAATCCTGAACCGCCGGAGATGGAAGGTTGCAAGAGGGGTGAAGACGTGGACGAGTCGTGGCCATTTGACGGCGTCGACACTGACCGTTGCGTAGTCCAGGTCCCTTACGGATCCGTGCAGAAGTACCGCGATGCGCCCGGCTGGAACAAGTTCATGCACATCGAGGGGAACATCAAGCCGATTCCGCACAGATGGGTGGAACTGGACAGTCTGCTGCTTGCTGGATATAGCATTGCACCCAAGGACATTAGCCAATGGAAAACGCATTTCAAAAGGAAATTCGAGTTTGATGATTGGGAGGCAAGTCACATGAAATTCTTTTATAACGAAGACCGATATGTGGCAATAAAAGATCTTCAAAACCTCTGTTTGTATACTCCTAAGGATGCAATCGCCAAGAAGCAATGCATACTTTGGCGGTTGCTTCAGTATGCAGCCAAATGCCACTACAGGATCCCGGAATCCGAGGTCGGTCTGGAGCATCTGATGCGCTCGCAGATTGACTCTGTAATGAGTTATCTGGCAATGGCAAACTCCGATATGGGCAACCAGAATGCCCTCCGGGAACACCTTAATGGCTGGTATTATGACTTTCTCTCCTGGCAGATTCAAATGGTGGTCTCTGATGAACTGCAAGCACTTCTGGAGCAGGAGGACGCAGCGTGGAAAGAGTATCACTCGTTGGCGATGAAGGCTTTTTACACCATTTCCGATACTTCCGGCTCCGGTTTCCATATATGGTATTACGGATTCGGAGAGGAAGACATGATGCAGAGAAAGATTGGGCTTGAAGGTTTTTATGCCGCAGTATTCCCTGATGCGCGCCCGTCTTATTCCAGATCAGGCTTCCATGCAGAAATATCCGGGGAGGCGGTCAAAAATGGATACAGAACCATCGATCTTCCATACTGGAGCGAAGAGCTCATAGAATTTGGTCTCTCCACACAAACCCAGATGCGCGCGGCGCTAAATGCGGAACGGAAGGGATGGGAGCGCTGGATGCAAGTCCGCGCTGCTATATCTGAGAAGCTTTCCGGCACAGAGAAAGAGGTCTGGGACAATGCCACATCTAGTATCCGGAAGCAGAAACTCACTCTGTTAAAAACAGCCTACAATGCTTTTTGATTCGATTCATATTATTCGAATAAAGTGAAATGAAGTAATATGAATTTGAAGCAACTGGTCATCATACCCGATGTTCATGGAAGGACATTCTGGGAAGAAGCCGTGGAGAAGAATCCTATGGCGGATTTCATCTTCCTCGGGGATTACCTTGATCCGTATGACGATGAAGGGATTCCGCAAGAACGCGCGTACAAAGGATTGTTAGAGATTATTGCTTACAAAAAAGCCCGACCAGATAGTGTTACTCTACTCTTGGGGAACCATGACATGCACTATCTCTTCTCCTTCTTGAAAGGATCACGATTTGATGAAGATCAAGCTCAGCGGAATGCCGATACGTTCCGCCAGAATATCGGGCTATTCCAGATGGCCTATGAGATGCAAGTGAATGGACGCCGGTATCTCTTTTCCCATGCTGGCGTTGGCAGGATGTGGATAGACCTTTATGCCCCAGCTTTGGAGCCTGATGAGATCACGGCAGACTGGTTGAATCTATGTATGAAGTCTGACGACTTCTACGAGGCCCTGGGGCATGTTTCGTGGGCGCGCGGAGGCTTCCTTGAGTTCGGCAGTATGATTTGGGCGGATCTTTCTGAGCAAAAGGTTGTCGAGAATCAGTTGCCGGCCGTGCAGATATTCGGGCATACGTGGGTGGGACGGCCCATTAATTGAGAGAATCGTGTCTACTGCCTTGATTGTGGGTCGTATTTCGTGATGAACCGAATAACAGGGAGAATATATGATCGAGATGACAAAGAAGTGAAGGCATTCCCGTTACCAACCCCGGATAGTTTTTAGGCTTAATGATGCTAGACCTCACTATAACACAATGCAATAGGTTTTTCCAAAATTGTTTGATTATTATCTTTGCGGTATGGAAGAGAAGCTAAGTATATTATTCGCAAAAGAAGGAAGGCATATCCGTTTCATCCGGTTATGGGGATACGACAACGGGCCTATAGCCCAGGTGTATTATTATAGGGATGATAACACGCCGGGGTGGGATAGTGTTAAAGCGTCAGTGGATTATGATGAAAGTCTGTCTCCGTTGCAGCAATATGATGATTTGCTTGTGGAAGAAACAGAATCCGGAGAGTATCGTTGGGTTGTCGCGTTTTTATCCGGAGAGGAGAAGGGTAGAATAAAGAAAGCTTCATATTGATTGCTCTACATCGGGGCCGTTTTCTTACCCAAAACCATATAATCAGGTCATTTCAATACCCCGTTCGCATGTTCACACCACATTTTAGAACCTCGTAACACACTTTTCACCTTATTATTTTACCCCAAAACACACTTTTCACCATAATTTAAGACCTCGAAACACTGTTTTCGGGGTCTTTTATTTAGTCGTTTACATGTTGCGAGGTTAAAATATGAGGTGGTTTGCATGTAAACGGAATGTAAAATTGTTCCGCTTTCTGTGATTTAGCCCTTATGGAGCAGTGCCACCAGCAGTATAAGGGTCAAACTCGCCACCACTAGCGGCCAGTACGCCCTCGGGTTTGATCTCATACACCGTACACACCGGCGAGATGTACTGTTCCTTGGTCTCTGGAGACATAT
>JAEEGL012615971.1_pt1 | contig 19521 bp, 7 predicted proteins | sample 9134231 | NCBI WGS metagenome assembly JAEEGL01 (sample SAMN16246548, study PRJNA631951) | gut metagenome | biome: gut microbiome; feature: rumen; material: fiber-attached | host: Bos | place: Iran: Karaj | collected 2018-10 | reverse complement strand
GAAATCCAGTCATAGGTTGCAGATGTTGTGCCGTCAGACTCGTAGAATAGTACTTCGAGCTGCGGGTCTGCTGGCATGTTGGAGCATGTTACGGGCAGTTCACCACCACCAGCCTTTGCATCCATAGTGTATGAATCAGGCGTGATTGTGATGCTGGGCGTTGTGGAAGCGTTGACTCCTGCCTGATTTACCGTGAAGAGGTTGGAGTAAACGTTCTTTTCTACGGCGTAAATCTTGAGATATGCACTGCGTGCTGCGCCTGTGTTGGCTGCAATGGCGAGGTCGAGCTTGCCGTCTTCCTGGCTGAATGTGGGTGTAACCCAGTCGCATGTAGCAGCCGTCACTTCGTCAACCTCGAAGAACTGTACTTGGAGGGTCGGGTTGCTGCCGAGGTTGTGGTACTCGAAGCTGACAGTCCTGTTCTCGCCGCCGGCGACGATGTCCAGCGAAGTCTTGTTGAATTCGATGCTTGCAGCAGCGGGAGCTTCCTGAGTGAAGGTTACGAGGTTGGAATATACGTCGTTGTTGTCAGCATCAACGCCGTGAACCTTGAAGTAAGCCGTACGTGCAGCACCTGTGTTCTCTTGAATTTGGCCGTCGATGTTGCCGTTGGCATTGATAGTGGCTGAAATCCAGTCATAGGTTGCAGATGTTGTGCCGTCAGACTCGTAGAATAGTACTTCGAGCTGCGGGTCTGCTGGCATGTTGGAGCATGTTACGGGCAGTTCACCACCACCAGCCTTTGCATCCATAGTGTAGTCGTATCCACCAGGAAGCGTGATGCTGGGAGTCGGAGTCGACTTCGGAGTCAGCGTAATGCTTGTAATCTTAGCTGCGCCTGATGCTGTTCGTGCCAGTACAAGTGTTGCTTCTGTAGCCGTAGTGCTTGATGTTTCTACACCATCAATTGTTACGGTCACATCGTTTTGAGTTGTTACGTATGTAACATCAAAGCCGTATGCGGAGTTGATTGTGGGGAAGCTCAGGCTGCCAGCATTAGCTTGGAACTGGAAGGAGTTCTGCTTGCATATCTGGTTGAATGTGAAGCCCTCAAACTCTGTAGCCGTAGCATCGCCTTCCCATTTTCCGTAAAGGTTCGTCTTTGCGTTGTTGTCTGCATAAGTTCCGCTTAAGTCGCCATTGTCGTCAATGCTGAACACAAGCGTCTTAGTCAAATCGATGGCGGTGGCAGCGGGGGCTGCAGCTTGGTTGACGGTATAGAGGTTTGAATAAACTGTGGTGTTCTTCGCATGTACCTTGAAGTAAGCCGTGCGTGCTACACCTGTGTTGGCATCAACAGTGATGTCAAGCTTAACCTTGCTGCTCTCTGTCTTGAAGCTAGGCGTGATCCAGTCGTACGTGGCGGCAGTGTTGCCGTCCGATTCGTAGAAGCAAACTTCGAAGTCATCAGCGGTACTACCTACACCAGCATAATCGAAACCGAGAGTTCTGCTTTCGCCACCGGCAGCGATATCTATTGAGGGATTCTCAAATTCAATGCTAGGACCTGACTGAGTAAAGGTTACGAGGTTGGAATATACGTCGTTGTTATTAGCATCAACACCATGAACCTTGAAGTAAGCCGTGCGTGCATCGCCCGTGTTCTCTTCAATTTGACCGTCGATGTTGCCGTTGCTGTTGATAACGGCTGAAATCCAAGTGTAGGTTGCGGGTGTAGTTCCGTCAGACTCGTAGAAGAGTACTTCGAGCTGCGGGTCTGCTGGCATGTTGGAGCATGTTACGGGCAGTTCACCACCACCAGCCTTTGCATCCATAGTGTATGAATCAGGACTAATCGTGATGCTGGGAGTTGTGCTGGTGCTGACTTCTACGGGAGCCTCCGTCGGGCAAATCTCATATGTGGAGTTGTAGGGAATCATTATACCTACGATGTCGTAGGTCTTACCAGCCTCAATTGTGTAGCCGAGTTTGAACTTGTCATAAACCTGTACATTGTCCACATAGAACTTACCGCTGTTTTCTGTAACAGCCGCGCTGGAGAGTTTTACAAGGTTGCAGACATTGTCGACAACATCGCCTGTGGTAATCTCGTCAGGAGTTGGTGTAGAACCAGTCGTAGCTACGAGTGTGTTGTTGGTAATCGGCGTCGTGAGCTCGGGCATGTTGTTGTACAGCTTGTACGTACCGGTAATCGTTCCATTGAGTACGTCACCTACATTGTAGGAAAGGCTGGCGCTGTAGAAGTCCATTGCGCCTGTGGCATCCTTGACGAACATGTCGTTGCCATGCGTGTAGAGTACAACAGCATCGGTCAGCTTAAGGGTACCGGACTCGTTGTTGTTCAGTGTGCAGAACTCGGCGATGCCATCCTTCGGCTCAAGAACAGAAATCGTAAAGGTACATTCGCTGGGACGGTATGTGCTGTTTACATTGTAGTAGTTGTAGTAGGCCTTGAGAGTGGCTGTGCCTTGTACGGAATTGATGGTAATGTCGCCAGAGTTGTTGTCCAAGGAGCCGATAAGGGAATTGGGGTCGTTAACTACTTCGAATGAAACCTCGGTGGGCCACTGTCCGTATGAATATGCCACGACGTTGTCGTTTTCGTCTTTAACGACGGGAGCCAGCTTCGTCAGAGTTCCTACTTCTGCCAGAGTCAGAAGGATTGGATCCTGGGATATCGTTGTAGGAATACGATTGTCCGTAACTGTCAGCGTGTAGCTTGCAGAACCGGATTTGAAGTCGTCATTGCCTGCAAAGCTTGCTGTGATGACCGTCTCGCCGGCAGTGATAAGTCTAAGCTCGCCAGTCTCGGTGTCCATTACCTGTGCAACACTTTCATTGGAAGAGGAGTACTCAACCGTGCCGTTGAAGCCTGCCGCAGTGGTCAGCGTGGGTGCTGTGAAGGACTGGCCGATAGCGGCTTCAGCTGTTGCAGACGAGAATGCGAGTTCGGGACTGGGCTTGGAAGGCGTTGTCCCGTCGTCGTACTTATAGAATGTAAAGGTTTGGTTTTCGATGTTTGTGTTTATTGATGTATAGCAGCGCCAGTCGCTTGAGTTGTATACACCCACATAGCGGGAGGTTCCGCTGTGAACCAAATATCCTTCTGTGCTAACAGTAAATGTTTTACTATCATTCGTTCCGACTCTTACACCATTATTGGTGTTTGTGCAATAGAGCCAGGTTTCGGTGGTACCATTGGGGAAGAATGTGTATCCGTTAGTTGCATCGCCAGTGACGTTCCATTTTATATTGTCATTGACTTTACTGGTTATCTTTCCACCAGAAACCGTCACACCAACAGCAGATGGTGCACCACCTGTGCCGTTGTCGTTGCTAAGTGCGTAATTGCTGCCATTGTTTCCAACAATCACGAAAATGTCTCCTGTAGAGATGTCTGTGAGGGCCGTCTCTACCCAATCACCATTTGACGGCGTGCTGTCGTCAACGAATAATGTAAATGTAGCTGAGCCAGCGCTATATGTGTCGTCTGCAGCTTGGTTCACGGTGATGGTCTGCGCCGTCGGAGTATAAGCCGTCGGCGTTACCGTGATTGTCTTGTTTGTTTCATTAATTGCAAAAGTAGCATAATCGCTATTAGCAATGCTTACAGCACCCGTGCTCGAGGTTGTATAGTTGATAACCTGAGCGCCAGAGTTGTTGTACAGGTCAAAGGAAAGGGCCACGGGAGCGCCTGTCAGAGCGAAGTCGCTTTGGCTGAGATTGGAACCTGAACTAACTTCTTCTGCATTTACACCCCAAATCACGAAGCGCTTTGTTGTACTTGTGGCGAATTTCAACGTCGTTTCAGATGTAATACCGCTTAACTCAATTACAAAGTAGTAATCTGAAGCATTACCGCTGAGCGTGAAAGGCGAGTTGTTAGAAATACCCGAATTGGAAGTTAATGAGATGCTAGCCGGTGTAGCTGACGCCCCGGAAATGTTGAGGGACAATCCGCTAACGCCATTCCATGCAGCAGCATGAAGATGCAAGTGTGTCGTTCCGGCAGGAACTGTGACACTCATATCTCCACCTTTACTACTCGTTCCTACTTTAATACCGTCTTTTCCGTTGACGGTACAATCGGAAGCATTTGTGCCTTTAATCAAAGTGACATTGCTTGTCTCTGTGGAAGAGAAGTCGCTTTGTGCCCAAGCACTTGTTCCTGCCAATAGGCTGAATATAGCCAAAAGGAGGAACGTCTTGAAACGTAATAAGTGTTTCATTGTGTTAATAATTTTAGTTTGTTATTGATGATTGTTGTGTTGTTGCAAAAGCTGTGTGGCGGGAACTTTTTCTGTGACAGATGTTTTTGAAAATCTGTGGATTGTGCTGGTTGTATAGGGGAGTATACAATGGGGCACGAACCCATTCCCGCTAATTTGCGGCAAAGATAGTTTTTCTTTTTGATATGGGCAAAGAAAGAATGTTGAATTTTTCGTTGAGAAATGTAGTGAGTGCGATAATGCAGGGCTGGAGGGATTGTCAGGACGCAGATAGTTAGCCCTCGGCTGCGCGAGATGCGTGTCTTGCGTGAACCCAGGACATAATGTTTCAGCCCTTAAATCGGAGTGATCGGACAATCGTATTTTTCCATGGGCTTCGATGTTTCTTCGACGCTGGAAAAAGCATTTTCGCCCATGGAAGTCGCCCATTTCCTCCCTTCTCAAAATCTCGAGCTGCGCAGGAAGGGAGAACAAGAGCCGTTAACCGTTAACTAATAACCAATAACCGTTAAGCAATAACCGGTGGGTGGGAAACTTTGCAGTGCACATCTATAAAAGAGCCCCGCACTATCAGTTGGGTGCGGGGCTCTTGGGGAAACGCTCAGAGTTAGCGTAGTATCTTCTTGCCGTTTTGGATGAATAGACCTTTGGCGGGGGCTGTTATGCGGCGGCCTTGCATGTCGTAGCAGTTGCCAAGGCGAGAGTCGCCGGATAGGCGGATGTCCTCGATGCCCGTCATCTCTTCGAGTTTGAAGGTGTCGGTATAGAGGCCGAAGTAGCCAGCGCTTACGAAATAGACGAGGTTGAAGGTGAACGTGCCGTAGAAGTCGTGGCCTTCGTATAGTTCTGCCTTGCCGATGTCGCCGAGTCCCTCACCGTATGTCATGGGGTCGCTGACATGGATGATGCCGTAGTTCTCGTAGTCCCAGCCTGTGCTTTGGTTGTCCATGTATATGTTGCCGTTCTCTGCAACAATGAATACGGCGCCTTCCTCGTTGTATATGAAGGGTGCGATGCGGTAGTGCGAGGGATTCGTTAGCGAGCGGCTAAGTATGGCGATGCTGTTGCGGTTGAGCGTGGCGCTGTGGAAGGTGCCGCGGCCAATCTCCTTGAACACGTCCTCCTTGGGCTGGTTCTCCTCTGTGTCCTCGAGGATGCTGGGGAAGGAGTTCCATCCCTTTGTATTCTTGTAGAGCTCGACGGTTCCTACAGGCACGTAGAGCGTGGCGACAAGGGAGGTGAAGGGCTGGATGTTGTAGAGGCTGGCATACGCCTGCTCCTGGGATTCTGTTTCGAAGGGCACGGGGCTCGTCATGTGTGCGTGAATCTCTTTCAGCGGAGCGTAGCCAAAGGCGTAGAATTCAAGTTCTTGCGTCGTCGAGGGTAGCGTGAGTGTTTTCAGATTTGGGCACATGCCGAAAGCGAACTGGCGCACGCGTGTAAGTCCTTCGGGAAGCTCTACGCTCTCGATGCTCGCGCATTGTATGAACTGCATGCGGCCGAGCGAGGTGATGCCCTCCGGTATCTTCAGGTCGGTGACGAGCTTGCCATCAACGTAGAGGTTGAAGCTGTTCCAGGGTGTGTAGTACTCGCTCTCGTCGTCGCCCATGAGACTTATGCGGCAGAAGGCGGCGAGGTCCGAGACGTAGAGATCCACCTCTTGCCCTGTCATCAGGCCATTCATGCCTACGCGCTTCAGGGCGGGGGAGATGTCGATGCGGGTGAGGAAGGAGTTGTTGCAGAGTGCGGAGCCATCGACTTGCTCAACGGTCGCGGGCATAGTGTACTCGAGGTCGTTCTTTCCGTTTGGATAGCAGATAAGGCGCTTCATGTCCTTCGTGTAAAGTATGCCGTTGGAGGTCGTGAAGTGGGTGTTGTTGCGATCCACAAGAATCTCCATCAGCGACTCGTCGGCCTGGAAGATGGCGTATTCGCCGAGGCTTTCGAGTGCTGCGGGCAGCGTGATGGAGCCAGCCTTACAGCCAGCGAAGCCGTAGCCGCCAATGGTGCGCAGAGTGCTGGGGAGGAGTATCTCCGTGACGCCGCTGCACATATTGAAGGCGCCGTAGTCAACCTCCTCGAGTCCTTCTGGCAGGTCGAGGGAGAGGATTTCTGTGTTCATGTAGAAGGCCATGCGTCCGATGCGGCGCAGCGAGTTCGGGAAACTTATCTGCGTAATGCCAGGGCAGAGGCCGAAGGCGAAGTCGCCAATCTCTTCGATACCGTCGGGAATCTCTACCTCCGCAAGAGGCTCACCCGCAAGCAGGAGCTTGCCGCCGCCAGCCCAAATGGGGTTGGAGTTGGAATCCTTGAACTTCATTGTCAGCCAGGCCTTCAGGGAGGCAACGTTCACCGTTTCGATGATGCCGCCCGTGAAGGCGCGTTCCTCAACGAGCGTGACACCCTCGGGGATGCTGATGCTGTTCATGTCGGTGCGGAAGAATGCGCCGCGACCTATTGAGGTGATGCCCTCGGGAATGGTGAGGCTCGTGATGCCGTCGGCATAGGCGAATGCCCAGTCGCCGATGCGCGTCACTTTCAGCACACCGTCAGCCGTTTCTATCTGCGTCGGCACCATAATGTCGCCGCTGTAGTAGTTGTGCTTCGTGGAGGGATTGTTGTTGTCGGTATCGGAGTTGTAATAATATACGCAGGATGCGCTGTCGTGGAACGTCACCTCGGCTTCTCCCTCGCTAATCTTGCGGAAGAAAAGGCCGCCCACCTCGTAATCGTAGGTGGCGTCAGAAGGAACGTCCGTGGTGGGAAGGGCGTACTCGTAGGCTCCGCCAGTGATTGTCGTGAGAGGAATGCTGCGGAAGATGATGTCGTAGGCCTCCGTCTCGGCATTGCCGTCAGCGCCGAGCCCTTGCTTGCCGTTGTCCTCGGCCAGAAGTCCCACGTTGCCGTTCTGAAGAAGCACGAGGTCGGTGTAGGCGGAGAGCTTGTCAGTAACCTGCAGGCCGCGCTGCCAGTTGGCGGCCATGGATGCACCGTCCTTATAGTCGTCGGCGGAGCTTATCACTTTGTAGTAGAAACCCACGTCTTTGCGGCCGTAGTTGTTGACGGCGTCGCGCGTGTCGTTGGTGTGGAAGGGCAGGGCAACGAGTGCCACGCTGACGTCCTGCTTGTCGCTGACACGACGTGCGGGCACGATGAGGATGCTGTTGTTGCATGCGTTCTTCATGCCCGTGATGCCGCTGACGGCTGTTGACCACGTGCCTTCGCCCGCCTCCTTGTTCGTATAGGTGAATACGTTGAAATTCTTTTTGCCGGCATTGATGTTGCTTTTGCCAGAGTCATCGCGCACCATCATCACCACGCTGCCGTCAGGCATCTCTGCCACTTTCGCCTCTTCATAGACGGAATTCGTGGGGAAGTTCATTGCGCCGCCGAGGACGTGCCATGTGCGGCCGAAGTCGTCGCTGTATATGACGCTGGACGTGTTGCCATTCTTCGACGTGCGCAAGGGGTGCGCAGCATAGATGCGGTAGTAGTCGCCAACCTTGATGAGTTTGCTCTGCAACAGGCTGCCACTTGTGATGAAGATGGCTGTGGCATTCCCATTGTAGAGACCGTAAATCTTTTGTGTGATCTCTTCTCCCTCGTCCCAGGTCTGACCATTGTCGGAGGAGCGGAACTGCCCAATCTTTATTGGGTTGGAAGCTGAGGACGCTCCCATGCCCGTGGAGCCTGCAGCACACATCATGAGCACTTCGCCACTTTCGCGGTCGGCAACGAGCGAGGCGTCGCCCATGGCATACTTCCAGCTGCTGCGGGATGAAGACTTCGGACACACTGTCTGCGCCTCTGTCCACGAAACTCCACCGTCTAAACTGCGGCGATACTGCAGCTCAATCTGACTGCCATTTACCCCGACGTCGCTCAGGGTGTAGCGGTAGTCGCAGACGGCCAGCAGCGAGTTGTCGCTACAGCGCACAATAGCGGGAATGCGGTGGGATGGCGCCGTCTGGATGACGGGCTTGGCGGGAGACTCCCATAGACTTATCGTAAGGTAGTCGGTCTCCTGAGCGCGAAGATATGTCGCGATGAGTGCCAGGGAAAGGAAGAATAATACTTTTTTCATCTTCTTAATGAGGATATTATAAATGTTTGCGCGCAAAAGTAATCCTTTGCGCGCAAAAAAGAAAAAGAATGGCAGTTTTTAATCCGTAAAGGTGGAATAACGTCCTTGTGAGATGGATAATGCTATGCCATTTTTCGTGTTGGATTCAACTTAGAACATGATGACTTTCTTTCCGTTTTGAATAACGACGCCCTGACGCGGTACAGCCTTCGTGCGGCGTCCTTGCAGGTCGTAGTACTCTACGGATTGTGGGTTTGCGGACAGTCCTGTTTCGGAGATTCCCGTGTAGGCTTCGTGCAGATTCTCAGAGAGATAGTACGCCCAGCCGTTGCCGCTGGCCGCGGTGAAGTAGCCTTCGGGAACTGTTGTGGGAGCGGATGTTCCAATGCGGCAGATAAGGTTTCCGAGTTTGCCTTTGGAGAGACATTCGTAGTACGAGCTACGTTGCGTTACCGTCACGTCGCTCTGACTGTGGAGCCCAGCGAGATGGCGGCAGGATACCATCTTTGCAATCTGTTGGCGGTACTGTACCCAATGAGGCCAGAATACGCAGGGGATACCAGGGGCAGAAAGCATGAAGGCGTGCGCCTGCAGTATGTCGCCGGTGTATTTCTTGTCGCTCTCGCGGTAGGTGTCGTGGTTGTCGATGAAGGTCACGGCGTAGCGGTTTGTCGAGAAGTGGTGGATAAGTCCGGCGGGACGCCAGATGCCCGTCTCCACTTCCACCCACGACATGTTGCTAAAGTTTCCCTTTGCAAGTCCGGAGTTGATGGCGGCATTCTTTGCGGGGAAGTCGAAGCATGTGGATTTGTAGTTTGCTTGTTCCAGCCAATTCTTGCAGACGTCGTAGCTGTAGTCAAAACACTCGCCAACGCTGAGCCATGGCGAGGAGGCCTCGTTGTACTGTGCCACATATTTGCCGTTGAACCCCTTGACGAGGTCGTAGCGCCAACCATCGTAGCCCATCTCGCCGCGCATCCACTGCAGGTATGCCGTCACGTCGTCCTGCACGTTTGTGGAAGTGTGGTCGAGGTCGCGTGCGCCGTCCCACTTGTCGCCAGTGTCCTCCTCGCCTGTAGCGAGGCCGTACTTCTGGCGGAACGTGGCGGCACCAGCGGCGGTGTTCACCTCGTCGTCCTGGCAAACGTCGGCCAGCGTGAGCTGGTATGTGCCGTATTGCCCGAAGTCATCGATGGGGAAGTTCGCCCAGTCGGTGTAGCCGGCGCGGTGGTTCACGACGATGTCGGCCATTACCTTCACGCCTCGAGAGTGGAAGTCGGCGATGAGCGCCTTCAGGTCGGCGGCTGTGCCCCAGCAGGAGTTCTGATCGTTCCACAGGCGCGGGTGGTAGCCCACGTTGGCGTCGCCCACGGCACCGCCGTTCTCAGCGCTTGCCGACGGCGGAAGCCACACGCCCGTGAAAACGTGGGAAATCTCCTCCGAGTAGGAGAGCATCTGTGTCCATCCCGTGACTTTCTGTGAGTCCCAGTAGAAGCCTTGGAGCAGAACGTCCTCGCTTTCGGGCGCTTGCGCATGTGCGCGCGTTCCTATATATAAGGAAAGAGCGAGGATGAAAAGTAGTTGTTTTTTCATAGAGAGAAAAGAAAATGCCCCCTCCCTTTTTGGGGAGGGGACAATAGAGCATTAAGTATTAATCCTGTTCAGCATAGACGATAACAACGCGGTTCTCGTCATTCTCGCTGAAGGGCTGAACGTTGTCGCCGAAGGATGATACATCGAGGCGGTTCTCATCGATGCCGTACTCTTCTACGAGGACCTTCTTGACATATTCTGCGCGTTCGCGGGCATAACGGTCGTTGATGCGCTCGTTACCTGTGCCTGCATCGGCATAACCCTTAATCGTAGCCCATGCTTTGGGGTGTGACTTCAGCCATTCGCCAGCAGCCGCAAGCTTGTCAGCTTCTGCGCCCGTGGGAACGGTCTTTGCAATAGCGAAGTGGATATCGAAATGCACACTTTCTATGCGAGGCTCGGGAACCGGTGGCGTATCTACGATGGGTTCTTCGATTACCTCAACATCGTGAGTCTCTACAACGGGAGGTGTCTCAACGACGGGCTCCGTGTATTCAATGACCTCTACAGGAGCGGCTTTCTTTTTCTTGCAACCGAATTTGTAGGTGAGCCCAAGCATGGCTGCAATCTGCCAGTCCTTGGCGCCATTGAACTCGTGAGCATAGGAGCGTGCGCCGACGTGGTTGGCCTGGCCTTCAAGGTTCAGTGCCCAGTGGCAACCGAGGTTCAGGTTTAGCTGCAGGCCGAGACGGTCGTAGTGTGCCACGTGGTTGTGGGCGCGGCTGCCAATCTCGATGACGGGAGCCGGTGTGCCGTTCCAAACGTAGTTAGGTATGTCCTCGTACTTCTTGCCCCAAGCCTTGTTGACGCCGACACCGCCAAGGAGGATTACCTCAAAGGCGTGGTCGTCGGTCTTGGAGAAGGCATTGGTCAGGTTTACCATGAGGTCGATGGTTCCACCAACATAGTTGAACTTGTAGTTGCCCATGTCTATGCCATTATTCTTGACACCTTCCTTGCCCTCCCAGCCGTTGATGTGTGCGCGCACACCGAGGGCGGGCGAAATCCATACACCACCATTGATGGCAGCAATGGGAGTCAGGACGTCGGTGACCTTGTAGCCGTTGGCAACGAACTGCGCTCCGCCCTGGACGCCTACGAAGGCGTAAGGGTATGTGCGAGTTTCTTCTCGGTCTTGAGCCGAGGCCGTCTGCACGACGCTCAGAGTGAGCGCCAGTGCAGCCAGCATAGTCTTAAACTTTATCATAGCTGATTACTTTTTATTGTTTCTCAATCGTACAATAGTAGTTCTCATTCGCAATGCGGGAGAGGTAGAGCTTAATGGTGTAGGTGCCATCCTCAGTAATGCTGAGGTTGCCGCCGTCCTGATAGAGGTCGTCGGCGGAACCGCCCACATTGATGCCCCAGTCGTCGTTTGCACGGAACTTGAACTCGCCCTCGATTAGCGGGAGTGTTACCGTCCAGCAGTTCTCGCCAGCATCATAGCTCATGTCGGTGTCTGCTGCATCCCAACCACCACGCAGTGCGGAACCAATGATTCCCCACTCTGTCTTTGTGGCTGTCAGTGTACCATTAGCAACATTAGCCTGGATGCGATAGAAGCCTTCGTTCGCCATGTTGATGTTGCTGCCACCACCTTGGCTGAGGCCGTCGCTAAACGTGGTAAAGTCATTGAAGTTGTATTCGGCATCCCAGTTGCGGGCTTTTGTGAACTTGAAATCACCATTGAGGTAGGAGTAGCCCTCATAGTAGCCGTCGAAGTTCGGGGAACGCAGGGCTGCTGCGTGCTCAGGCGACCAGTTCTGATGGTTTCCGGGAACGTAGATGAATTGTCCGTAGCTCAGTGGTTCGACTGTCATCTTGTAGTCCATCATGTCGATGGTGATCTTGTAGAACGTAGCACCATCGTTTGCGGGCTGGCAGAAAGCGTTGTCCTGACCATTCACCTTGTAGGCGAGACCAGCTTCGAGGCGATTATCGCCATTGCCCTGGTCGCTACCGATGAGGTTGTGCCAGAAGTCATTACCATCTTTGCCTACAGCAGACTGAGGCACAATGTTGAACCAGAAGTCTGCGCGCAAGCCTTGTCCGTCTACGGGAGCGGGAACCATGATGGTCCAGACGGGATCGTCGTAGATATCTACGGACTCGTCGGCACGAGTTAACTTATACTGTGTGTAAGTGTCCATGGACCAGCTATTGTGTGCACCTATCAGGTAGTATGCACTCTCGATGAGGGGAGCCGTGAGTGTAACGGTGAGCGTGGTTTCGCCTTTCAGCTTGACTCTCTGCTCGTTCGTGTTAACATAAGTAACGACCTTCATTGGAATCTCGCGGGGCACGGGGCGTTTGCCATAGAGGCGTCCAACGGCGTCGCGGAGCTCTTCTGAAGAAACAAATCCATCAGCAGTGGATTCGACCTCTACAGAGTCGGTGCGGTCGGCATTGTAGAAGTATGCCTTTGTGGAGGCGGTGGCGTCTTCGGGAATCGTGTAGTCCACGCTGAACACTTGGGTTGTCTCGCTTTCGACATTTGCAAAGTCGATAGGATCGACAGCCTTTACGTCAACTATCACAGTCAGGGCATCTTCCTGTCCGTTAGCTTGCGGAGCAGCCCAATCGTCGAAATCCTCGGAGCAGGCCGTCAGCAGCAGGGACATTCCCAGTGTATAGAAAATATTTTTAAGTTTCATGATTCAAAAATGTTTAAGGTTTGAATTACTCCACGGTAAAGAAGTGGTAGCACTTGTCGATGTCGTTGAAGACAACGCGATACTTACCTGCCTTTACGGGGATATTATTGCCGCTTGTGAGGCCGTAGGGGAATGCATCGCCGCCCCAGTTGTCCTTCCATGTGGAATCCACGCGGAACTTCGCGCCACCGTCAGCGGGAATCGTAACGTCGCAGTACCAAACGTGCGGGTTCACGGTGTTGGCCTTCATGATAACAGGTTCTGCTCCTTCATTTGCCCAGTTGTCGAAGTCGCCGACAAGCTGCATTGTAGCAAACTTCTTCGGTTCTGCACCTTCGTACTTCGTGACCTTAATCTTCGTACCAGCTGTACCTGCTGTGCTGTTGAAGTTGATTGTGTAGTAACCAGCCTCTGCAGGTTTCCAGCAAGCGGGGTCGGTGTCAGCTTCCGTAGGACGGTAGATGGGGTTGCCGTTCAGGCCCTCATCGCTTGCACCCCACATCGGAGCCCACTTGCCTGGGTTGAGGACGAGCTTGAACTGGTCGGCGTTGAAGTAGCCAGTGTAGGTGAACTCGCCTTCACCGGTCTGCTCGTTGTAAACAGCGCCGTCCTTGAGGCAGAGAGGAATAGTGCTGTTACCCATGTCGTCAGCACCATTGTTCCAGTTGCCGACAGCACCGTTACCTACGAGGAACCAGAACTGCGGATCGGCAGTCTTCAGTTCGAGGTAGTAGGGCTCGAAGTTGAGCTTCACAGAGTTGGACTGCACGTGGTTACGTCCAGCTACGGAAGCGTCAACGCGAATGTAAACGTCAACAGTTTCGGGCATGGCGTCCTCGGTCCATCCATTGAGCTGCATGAGAGCCTTCATGATGGAGGCGCCTGACAGGGTGATGTTGCACTTCTGCGTGGTTTCGCCCATTACTGCATAGTCGGCGGGAGCCTCGTCCGTAGCCTCGGAGAGGGATGTCGTATAGGAGTCGGTGCTCGACACGAAAATCTGATAGAGTGCATTCACAGGGGCGTTCTCGGCCGTGTACTTCGGCTGCGACCATGTGAGGTCTATCTTTGAGTTTTTCAGGTCGATGGTGTATGCGGCCAGCGAAGGCGTGTTCAGCACGAATCCGTCGGGCTGTATCAGCACCGGATTGGAGTCGTTGTCGTCGGAGCAGGCCGTGAGAGCACACAGAGAGCATAGCATCGCTGTGGCAAAAAACAGTATCTTTTTCATTGTCTTAGCTTTTTTCGGTCCGTATTAATAGCCGGGGTTCTGCTTGAGGTTGCTGTTAGCATTCAGGTCAGTCTCGGGGATAGCGAAGATGTTCAGGTCTGCACTGAACTTACCGTTCTCCTTAGAACCACCCTTCCATTGCCAGCTGTAGTCGTTGTCGCCACCATAGTATCCGAAGCGGATGAGGTCAACGCGGCGACGTCCTTCGAAGAAGAATTCACGGCTCCACTCGTCGAGAATCTGGTTGAGCGTGTAGGTGTCGTGGCCAACGGCGTTTGCGCGTGTGCGAAGCTCGTTGATAGCGCTGGCGCCTTCAGGTGTTGTGCTGCCGCCGTTGAGGCGTGCTGTGGCCTCTGCGTAGGTAAGGTTGGCCTCAGCCGTACGCATGAGGAAGAAGTCGGCGTCCGTGAACTGTGAGCTGTGGGAGTTGCCGCCGTCGGAGTAGAGGTTGATGAACTTCGATACGGAGAAGCCGCTGGTGAATTCGCCAACCTTGTCAACGCTGAGCGTGCGGTCCTTACCCCATAGCAGGGCGCGGTCGTCTCTTGCGGCAGCCACCAGCTCATCGGTCGTGCCGAGAGGAGCATTGTTGTTAGGGAAGAACTTCGCAACGAGTTCGGGACGTGCGCGGTTACCAGCCCACTTCTCGGTGGTGCCGTTTGTGGCGTTGCCCTTGATTGTCATGTCTTCCTTGAAGGTTGAAGCCGTCAGGAAGAGCGTGGTGCCCCAACTGGTCGTCTTCTTTCCGTCCTGCAGAATGGGGAGGATGGCTTCTACGGAAGCACCGTTCTCGCCGTTGTCACCCATGAAGAGCATGCGGTATGCGCTCCACTCGTCTTTGCCGGCGTTGAAGATGCTGTAGGGGGAATCCATTACCTTTTTAGCATAGTCGGCGGCCTTCTGCCACTGTGCCTCGCCCGTGTAAACCTCGGCGTTGAGATACAGGCGTGCGAAGAGCATCCATGCGGCAGCCTTGTCGGGGCGTCCGTAGCCAGCATCTGTGGACCTCTTGACAGCGGGCTCTGCCATGCCGCTTTCAGCAACGATGAGCTCTTGCTCAATCCACTTGAAGAGGTCGGCGCGGCTAATCTGCTTTGCGTTCTCTGTGAGGAGCACGGTCTCGGTGAAGGGCACGTTGCCCCAGCCGTCCATGAGGTAATAGTAGTATAGCGCTCGCAGGAAGCGGATTTCCGCTGTCATCTGTGCGTCGTAGTCTGCGAATTCAGCAAGGTACTGGTTGCAAGCCGAAACGCCGAAGTATAGGCGATAGTAGAAGCCCTTCAGCATGGGGTGGCTTGCGCCCCACTGGTTGTAGTCGAATGCGAGAATACCCTCGTCGCCCCATCCGCAGATGGCTTCGTCGGTGGTCAGTTCGTTGGCGTTCCACAACTGGCGTACAAAGCCCGTGGTACCTCCGTCGAGACCGTCGATGTCGCAGTCGCCGTTGGCACCGCCATTGCCGGCGACACCCATGTTGGCGAAGCATTTATTGTAAACGCTGGCTGCGTCCACGTTCATGCGGGTGGAGGGGTCGATGGGATCGACGTCCAGGTCGCCGACGCATGAACTCATTCCGAGCGAGAGCAGCAGTGCTGCCGCCGGAAGCATATTCTTAAATACTTTGAAGTTCATATCTGATTGTCTTTAAGGGATTAGAAATTAAGGTTCAGACCGACCTGGAAGGTGAAGGGACGGGGGTAGAGGTTGTTGTCAATACCGCCGAACACTTCGGGGTCGATACCCTTATACTTCGTGATGGTGAACACGTTCGTTGCCGTTGCGTAGATACGTCCGCTTGTTCCGGCGTAGTTGCTGCTCTTGAAGAGGTTGTTGAAGCTGTAGCCGAGCGTGATGTTGTCGCACTTCAGGAAGGAGGCGTTCTGTACGAAGTAGTCGGAGAGGGGATGGTCGTAGGTTACCCATCCGCGCTCGATGGCGTCCATCGTGCGGTTCTGCAGGTAGCCGTAGGAGTTGTCGTACGTCTTGGCAATGTTTGACTCGCCAGCGGAGCGGTCGTTATAGACGTAGTTGCCGAGGTTTGCGCGGAGTGAGAAGCCGAAGTCCCAGTTCTTGTACTGCAGGCGTGAGCTCAGACCGAATGTCCACGGAGCCATCGGGCTCTTGTAGAAGTACTTGTCGTCCACGGTGATTTGTCCGTCGGCGTTGCGGTCAACGTATGCGCCTTCGATGGGCTTGCCTGCCTCGTCGTAAACCTGCTGGTAAACGTAGAAGGAGCTTGCGGGGTGGCCAACGGCGTGAGCCTGGCAGGTGTTACCCGTACCGGAGGAGATGCCGCCGGTTGCGACTTTGTAGTCGTCGCCGCCAATGAGCTCCGTGATCTTGTTCTTGTTGTAGGTTGCGTTGGCAGTGATTTCCCAGTACCAGTTGTTGGAGACGATGGGCTTGTAGGTGAGTGCGAACTCAACACCCTGGTTCTCGAGCGAACCGATGTTGTAGAGCACGGTGTTCTTGAAGTTGGAGCCTGCAGCCACGTAAACCGTGTTGATAAGGTCCGTGGTCTTGCGGTAGTAGTAGTCGATGCTACCGCTGAGCTTGCCCTTCAGGATGCCGAAGTCGAGGCCGGCGTTGTATGTCGTGGTCGTTTCCCATGTGAGGTCCTTGTTGAATGCGTTAGGACGTGCAATGGAGCCGTCGCCGATGAGACCGTAGTAGCTGTCGGGGTTGGAGTTCATGTAGAACGTGGGCAGGTAGCCGTAGTCGCCGATGCCTTCCTGCTGACCAGTCTGTCCGTAGCCGAGGCGGAGCTTCAGCTCGGAGAAGAAGTCGTTGTCGCGGAGGAAGCCTTCGTTCTTGATGCGCCATGCGAAAGCGAAGGAGGGGAAGAGTGCCCAGTGCTCACGGAAGCGGCTTGAGCCGTCGTAGCGGACGGTGGCCGTGAAGAGGTAGCGGTCCATGAGGATGTAGTTGGCACGTCCGAAGAAGCTTACGAGGAAGTTCTCGGCCTTCCATGTTAAGAAGCTGCGGTTCGCGGGTGTTCCTGCGAGGGGAGCGCCTTCGCCGTCGGTAGATGTGCAGTTAGCGCCGTAGAGTCCCCAACCGTCGCGAGAGCCTGAGCGGTGGAAGTGCTGCCACTCGTAACCGCCCATGATGTCGAAGTGGTGGTTCTCGTTGAAGTCTTTATAATATTGTGCGTAGGCGTTGAAGGAGAGGTTGTACTTGTCTTCCTTCTCCCAGCCGTCCCAGCCGTAGTACGCGCTGTTGGCGGAATAAGGCGACTCCGTCGTCTCCTGACGTCCCTTCGAGAAGTCTGCGCCGAAGTTGGCGTGCAGGCGGAGGTCCTCAAAGCCGTGAATCTGGTAGTCGGCCTCGATGTTGCCGATGAAGGACTGCGACTTAGCGTGGTTGTCGTACTGGTTGAGCAGTGCCACGGGGTTGGGCATGGAGTTACGCTCGTATGTGTATGGCCACGTGGGGTCGTGCAGGTCGCTGCCACTCTTGATCCACTGGAAGTAGTGGTCGAAGTTGTCGTAGTTGGCATTGTCGCTGCGTACTGTCTGCGTGGGGTCGAAGCGCACGGCAGAGCTGATGGCACCGGTGTTGGCATAGCGCGTGTTGGCGTGCATGAACTTGGCGCTGAGGTTGAACTTCAGGTGCTCCTGCAAGAAGCTGGGGTTGAGGTTCATGCCTGCGGTGTAGCGCTCGAAGTCGGATGTCTTCAGGATACCTTCCTGGTCGGTGTAGCCCAGCGTGAATCGGTAGGGCATGTTCTTCACGCCACCAGAGATGGTAACGTTGTGGTCGTGGCTGAAGGCGAGGCGATAGATCTTGTCCTGCCAGTCGGTGCCTTTGCCCGTGAGGGGGCCGAGCTTGCCGGCAGCGTCGGAGTCGGCGCCGTAGTAGTCGGTGATGAAGTTGCGGTACTCGTCGGCGTCGAGCACGTCGATGCCATTCTGGCGAGTGCTGAGGGATACATAGCCGTTGTACGTGACTTTCGGCTTCTGGTCAACGCGTCCCTTCTTCGTGGTGATGATGATGACACCGTTCGAACCGCGGCTACCGTAGATGGCTGTTGCGCTGGCGTCCTTCAATACTGTGAAGGTCTCGATGTCTTCGGGGTTAACCATTGAAAGGGGGTTGGAGAGGCCCTTTACGCCGCTCTGGTCCATGGCGAGTCCGTCGATGACGATGAGCGGGTTGTTGCTGGCGTTCAGCGATGAGCCGCCGCGGATGCGGATGTTGGCGCCGCCACCGGGGGAACCGCCGTCGCTTGTTACGGCAACACCGGCAATCTTACCTTGGATCATGTCCTGAGCGTTGGTAATCATACCGTGGTTCTTCTCGTCGGGCTTGATGGCCGTGACGGAACCTGTCAGGTCGTTCTTCTTGACAACGCCGTAGCCGATGACGACGGCTTCTTCCAGCGTGTTGTTGTCCTCGAGGACGACGAGCATGTTGTCGGTAGCTTTTGTCTCCACGGTCTTATAGCCGAGGTAGGAGACGCGTACTGCCGCACCGGGGGCGGCTGTCAGTGTGAAGAAGCCATTGGCGTCTGTGTTCACAACGGCCCTTGTGTCGAGCAGGACGACACTGGCGAACGCAATGGGCTGTCCGTCCTGGTCCTGCACATGTCCCTTGATGGTTTGGCTTTGTGCCATCGCATTCAGGGACATGACGATTCCTGCCACAAGGAGTAGCAGGAAACGGAAGTTGAACTTCTTTCTCATGTTTGTGTTATTAAGGTTGATTATTAAGGTTGTTTTTTCTTGGTTGATTGCTTAGGAGAGCCTAGGATTGCCTAAGGTTTCCTAGGGTTGCCTAGGGCTTCCTAGGAGCTCCTAGGAGAACCTAGGGCTGCCTATTCCCCTCTATTTTACCGGCTTGAAGCTTACAGCGAAGCCGCCGCCGCTGGCAGCGTGTAGCTTGAGCTTCGACTTGCTGGTCACCTTCTGCGTCGTGATGACGTAGGCTGCGGGATTTTTGTCCCAGCTGGCGTCTTTGGCGTCTTGGTAGATGACGGCCTCGTAGCGCTGGTCGGGGTTGAGGAAGTCGAGGGCGACGACGGCGTCGTGGCCGTTCTCGTCGGCGGTGCAGCCGAGGAACCAGCGTTCGCCGCCTTTCTCCTTACGTGCGATGGTGATGTAGTCGCCGGGTTCGGCTTCGAGGTACAGGCTCTTCTGCCAGTCGATGGCCACGTCCTTGATGAACTGGAACGCGTCGAGGTGCGCTTGGTAGTGCTCGGGCACGTCGGCTGCCATCTGCAGCGGGCTGTACATAGTGACGTACAGTGCGAGCTGGCGTGCGATGGTTGAGCGGCAGTAGCTGTTGTTGCTGGGGTTGAGCTTTGTGCAGTCCATCTCGAAGATGCCGGGCGTGTAGTCCATCGGGCCGCCGATGAGTCGCGTGAAGGGCAGGATGGTGGTATGCTCGACGCTGTTGCCGCCCATAGCCTCGTATTCCGTGCCGCGCGCGCTCTCGTTGCCGATGAGGTTCGGCCATGTGCGGCAGATGCCCGTCGGGCGCGTTGCCTCGTGGGCGTTGACCATGATGTGGTAGTCGGCGGCGCGTTCGAGGCAGTACTGGTAGTGGTTGTTCATCCACTGTCCGTAGTGATGTTCGCCGCGTGGCACGATGTTGCCGACGTAGCCGCTCTTGACGGCGTCGTAGCCATTATCCACCATGAACTGGTATGCGCGGTCGAGGTGGCGTTCATAGTTGCGCACCGAGGCTGATGTCTCGTGGTGCATAATCATCTGGATGCCCTTTGAGGCGGCGTAGCGGTGCACTTCCTCCCCGTTGACGTCGGGGTAG
>JAEEGL012011034.1_pt1 | contig 19521 bp, 51 predicted proteins | sample 9134231 | NCBI WGS metagenome assembly JAEEGL01 (sample SAMN16246548, study PRJNA631951) | gut metagenome | biome: gut microbiome; feature: rumen; material: fiber-attached | host: Bos | place: Iran: Karaj | collected 2018-10 | reverse complement strand
TTAGGAGAAAAAGCTAATGGCACTTTTGCTAATCTTGTAGTAAAAGAAATTACAGGAAGAATCTATAAGATAGAATCTTATGATGGAAAAGAGAGTATTAAATATCCATTTGAAGATACTTGGGTTATAATATGACAGAAAAAGAATTCAATGAGCTTTTGAAAGAGTTTGAAAAGAATGGTTATACTAAGTATCAAAAAACTAGGTTGAGAAATGAAGACTATTATTTTGCAAAATCTTTTCATAAAGCTGATAATATTTTTGAAGAAAATAGATATGCTTATCACATTAGTTATTTTATTTATGATTGGAGAAATTATCATAATCCAACCAGAGGAGGAGACCCACTCGGAATAGATATAGAAATTTTAGTTTCTAGAACTTCTGGAGAATATGTAAAATTAGAATTAACTTGGAGAGAAGATGACTCCATAGAGTATATAGAACAAACAGCCGAGAGTTTTTTCAATTGGACTTCTGTAACATGGAATTCACCTAGAGATGATAATTATGGAAAATAAAAAGATAAGATATATTATTGCTAATAGTGATAAAGATTTTATTGCTAAAGTGATAGAACATGATGATGAGTTGTGGGTATATCGAAAAGGAGATCTTTTAATTCCAATCAAAGAGTTAAAAGGTAGTTATCAATTTATTTCTAGAGAGGTATTTTATAAAATATCAAGATTGATAAATATTTATGCAAAAGTTATTGAAGTCTTACTTACTGAAATTCGAGATTATTTGCGTAAAGATGATACAAAAGTTTATGATATAAATACATATATTCCATTAGAAGGGACAAGTATTGTTTATAGTAATGGCTGTGTTAAAATTTCAAGAATGATCGCCGATTTTAAAACAGTAAATGCTGTAGTAGTATTTGAAATAAATCCATGGAAATTAAATGATCATGTATATCAGACTTTATCTGTATGTAATGTAAACTATTCTATAATTGATGATAAGTTTTTTGATGATGCGTATTTTTATAAATTAACAATTATCAATTTAATAAATAAACTATTAGAGCCGTAAGGCTCTTTTTTTTGAAATTTTATAAAAGACCAAACCTTTATATATGTAATAATATATAAAAATTATGACTAACGATCAATTACCTGATAAATTAAATTTTCAATATAAAGATTGGAAAGATTATAATAATAAATATTATATAGATACCACTACTTGTGTAGAACAGAATGAAAGCATCGATATACTTGAAGTAAAAGTAGATGAAGAAAACATAACTATAATTAGTTATAGTTTAAATTCTATGGGTGATCATAATATCACCGAGTCTATACAAGAATATGGTATGTTTCTTGAATGTTTTTCTGATATTTGTGAGGACTCTCCACAAAAATATTTTTCTAATTGGAAAGAAATAACGAAAGAAGAGTTTGATGATATCAAAAAATTTATGGAAACTGAATTACAAAAAACAATAGAAAGAAGAAATTATATAAAAAACAATATAATTAAATATAAAGGATTATGAATGTTTACAAAAACGGTAATTACGTAGTGTGTATTTTTGAAGATGGTACTAAAATTCGTCAAACAGAAGAAGATGATTTTCAACCAGATTTTTCAGAAAGTACTGACGTAAAGATAACAAATAAGTGTAGTACAGGCTGCAAATTTTGTTATGAAGGAAGCAGCTCTAATGGAAGACACGGAGATTTGTTTAAGTATGACTTTATCAATACTCTTCATCCATTTACTGAAATGGCTTTGAATGGTAATGATTTAGATCATCCGCAGTTAGAAAAATTTCTAGAATTTTTAAAGTCAAAACAAGTTTTTGCAAACATGACATTCCACCAAAAACAGTTTCTCAAAAATATTGACAAAATTAAAGATTTTGTTAATAGAAAATTGCTTTATGGAATAGGTGTCTCTTATGAAAAATATTCAGAGGAACTAATTAAAGGATTAAGTGAATTCCCCAATGCAGTTCTTCATGTAATTTGTGGAATTATTACTGAGGAAGATATTGAAAACCTAAAAAATCATAATATTAAACTTTTGATTTTAGGCTATAAAAATCTTGGTCGAGGAAAGAAATATCTTTCTAATAAATCAAAGATCATTAATAAAAACAAACAATATCTATATGATAATATCTCTGAATTAACTAAAAGTACTGCTTTTAAAGTAATATCTTTCGATAACCTTGCTCTTAGTGATCTTGATATAAAAAGATTACTTACTCCTTCTCAATGGGAAGAGTTTTATATGGGAGATGATGGAAAATTTACTTTCTACATTGATATGGTAAAAGGTGAATTTGCTAAAAATTCACTATCAACCGAGAGATTCGAGATAGGTAATAAGAGTATTGATGAAATGTTTAATATAATTAGAACAACATGATACTTTTTATATTTGGATTATTTTTAATAAATTTTCTTTGTGGTATGTTATATTTCTTCCTATTTGCTTACAATCATAATCCTTTTTATAGGTTTAAAATTGATACTAACTCGTGGGATGATTCAATAATAATATCAACCAAAGATGAAAAATATTTTTGCATAACTTTAGTCTGCTTTTGGTTAGTTTTTATTATATTTTATAATATACCAAAAGGATTTTTAAAATTATTATATTTTATAATAGATTATATAATTTGGGGAATTAATAAAATTAAAAGTATATGAAAATTGTAATAAGAGAAGGAGCATTTGAAACAAACTCCAGTAGCGAACACACTATAGTAATTTCTACAACTACTGATTTTAAAAAGTGGAAAGAAGGAAAAGCTCTTGCTAGAATTAAAGATGAGCAGGAAAGTAAGGTTACTTGGGGAAATTTCAGTAGCAGGATGTATGTCACTGAATTTACAGAAGATATTGAAAATGCTAAAAAAGAAAACTCTGAGGTTGTTAGAAAATATGTAACGGAAGGCCTTCAATCAATAGAAGAGTTTAAAAATGAATGCTTGAATTATAAAAAGTTAGTTAAAAAAGAATTAACTAAAAAAGAAGTCGAAAAATTATCCCCAAAAGAGCTAGAAGAGTATGAAGATAAGTTATATCGGGATAGTCTTTATAGATATGATAAAAAGCTTACAAAGAGGAAAAAGAATTTTATGAAAGTATTACTGAAGAAAATTTTTATGAAAAAATTGGATCTTTCAGTACCGGTATCTGGGTAACTTTTGAAGAATTTATGAATTATTTAAAGTTAGATTGTCTATCTCCATTTGAGCATGAAGATAAACAACACGGTATAACTATATTAGGTAAATATTTTCACTCATGAGTTTTGAACAATTTATTATAACATTAGATTATAGTGATTATTCAAAGTGGAAAAGTGGAAAATCTGTTGCTAGAGTAAAAAATGATCAAAGAGCTGATGTTATTGTTGGTGTCAATGATTTTATTAGTACTCATTATACTTTAGAATTCACTGACGACTTAATAAAAGCTTATGAGGAAAACAATGCTCTTTTAGGAATAGAAAAATCTGTTAAGTTTAGAGAATTAACCAAATATAAACTCTTTTGTCAAGATATATTTAAAGATAAAGAACATTACGATGCTTCTGAGGATTATCATTATAAAGAGACTTCAGAAAAAATAGAAAACCTAGAACCAGAGGATTTAAGTATTGAAAAAGGTTTTTGGCTAAATTTCTCCACGTTTATTAAACTTTTTAGTAATGATCTTGGAGAAGGAGCTACTATTTCAATATATGAGCATTTTAATAAAGAAAAAAATTTATATATAATAGGAAAATTTACTGAATTATAAATATGATGTGGTTAGGAATAATTATATTTTATTTATTTATTGGCTTTATTTTAATACCATCTAAATATCTTCCACCATTCGATAATGAAGAAGATGCGTACCTTTTTACTATTATATTAGTATTTTGGCCACCACTTTCTATAGTTATGATTATTACTCTATTATATAGATTAATTAAATTCTTTGCCAGAATGGTCATTTGGCTATTTAATGGTGGATTAAAAGAGAAATTTAAAGAAGATGAAAAAACAGATTAGACTGGGATTATTTGAAACTAACTCGTCATCAGTTCACGCTATCTCTGTTTCAGGAGATTCGCCAGACAAAAGAAGTTATTTTTGGAGACAAAATTTTAACTTCGAAACTGCTGATTTTCCAAGAAATCATAGAATATATTTTGATACTTTTGATAAAGCTAGTTACTTATGGACTGCTATCGTTGATAGTTTTACAGAGTACTCTAGTCAAGGAGTTCAAAAGATTAGTTTAAATATAAACAATCCATCATATATAAAAATAAGAGAAACTATTAGAGAAAAAGTATCAAACTTTTTAAAAATAGATCCAAATTCAGTTTCTTTTCAAGAGGATGAATCTAAAACTAAATTTGGTTGTATAGATGGTGCTCCAGAGTTAAAATTCATTGAAGACCTTGTTTTTGATGATAGAGATCGCCTAATTAGATTTCTATTTAATGGAGATTCCAGAGTTAGTCTTTGGAGTAATAATGAATGGAAAGAACCATCAGACGAAATATTAGAGAATCTTCCTCCTAAAAGATGGCCAGAAGCTGAGGAATGGGTTCTAGCTCATCTTACTTCTGGTGATATATATGAAAAAGCAGAATACGTTTATACTCAAGACAATTAATTATGAAAAAACAAATTAGATCCGGATTATTTGAAACTAATTCATCATCAGTTCATGCTATTTGTATTAATTTAGGTTTTTCATTAAGTAAGCTCCCCACGGAGTTACACTTTGAACCCGGTGAGTTTGGATGGGAATACGGATATCACGATGATACTCAGACAAAAGCAAGTTATTTATATACTTCAATTTTGTCATGTAATATGTGTAAAGAGTATTTCCCAATAATAGAAAAAATTCTAAATAAATACGGAATAAAAGCAATCTTTGATCCTGTTGAGATAGAAACAACATTATCCATATATGAATATGGTCTTAGAGTTTTTTCTAATAGTGATGTTGTTGATAAAACTAAGTCGTGTTCAGTAGATCATGGTCATGAGAATCTTGGCTTTATTACCGAAGTATGTAATGATGAAAATAAATTAATGTCTTATCTTTTTGGAGACGCTGTAGTAGAAACATCTAATGATAATGGTGGACCAGAACTGGAGACACGTAATGAACATTATGATATTACTTTTTAACACACCGATTAAACTTATATTATTGTTCGTTATTTTTAATTGGTGGGTAATGTTTTATCAATACCCAAAATATATTGAATTTCGGGTAAATCTTAGTAAAAGAATAATATACTTATTAGATCATTACGAATTAACAGATAAACAATGTAAAATTTTATTAGAATTAATTAAAAGAACTGAAGAATCAAACTGTTTCGGTTATATATTTAATCTTATTCCTTTTTCAGAAGAGTTTATATTAACAGAAGAAGAACTAAATATTTTAAATTATGGAAAAAATATTAATTAGTGCAGGATTTATTATTATTGGAATATCTGTAGTAATAGGTGCATATGTTCATGTTGGCCCAATATTTGGAACATTTATCCTAGGGATTATTATATTATTGTTAGGAGCAATTAAAAAAGAATGGGATGATTGAAAAAGAAGATTTGATGATAAATAACCGAGTCGTCTGGGAAAAAGAAGGTTTCCAGCCACGGTTCGCCACAATAAAAGAATTGTGCGAAAATCATGCAACCATTGAATATGAAGACGATGGTGAATGGGATATGGCTCCTTATGAAGAGCTTCAACCACTCATTGTAGGAGATAATGATTATTATCATAGATATCAACAGAGAGATCGACTTGAAAAACTTTTAATAAAAGAGTAAAATTATGGAAAACTTTAAAAACTTACTAACAGTTAAGCCCTTTAAAGAGGATATTAAGAAAAACTGTATTGAGGTTACCGTTTGCTGGGACTATAATGATGGAGATGAAATGAATGATAGTTTTAGTCTATGTCCTAATGATTTCTTTAATGATAAAAAGCTAATTTATTATTTAGCATATGCTTCTTGTTCTTATAATTTCAAAGGGCATAGTTGGAATGATAGTGTATTTAGTCACCATATCCCAGACAATACTGACGTCCCTGATTTATATGAATATTTGAATGAACAAGGATTTACTATATATTTCGAAGGCTACCCTTGTCATTCATTATTAGGTTTAGATATAATCTATTATGATAGCAATGGAGATAAATTTGATATTACTTTTGACGATATAATTAATGATTGGAAAAATAAAAGCTATGAAGAAATTTGTGACTTTTTAAATTCATTATAATATATGGATTTTTTAGAATCATTTAACAACAATAAGCCGTCTTCTAATCGCTACTTCGTATTTGACAATAAAGATATAAAAGAGTGTCATATACATTATTATGATAGTAGGCTCTTTGATACTGATTTAAAGTGGTCGGCTAAAATAAAATATGTAAAAGATAATATATCAAGTGAGGTATCTTTTGAAGGTAAAACTATTGGTGATGTATTGAATAGTATATTTAAATTCTGTAGTTCATTATGATTTCTATAATCATATTAGCTATAATCATATTAGCTATAATAACAGCAATTTATTCTAAAAAAGAAAAAAAGTTTGGAATAATAGATCAAAAAACAAAAACCAGAACTGTCGTTGATGAATTTTTGGCTAATGAGTTAAAAAGACTCCCAAAAGGAAGATTTCATTTCTTCAATCTGAAACGACATAAAAGAAACCCACATTAGTGGGTTTTTTATTTGTTGTAATTTCTAAGGCCTTAATTCTTAATTAATGAAAACAAAAATAAAATAAAATAAAATGTTAATAGTAGGAATAATTATTTATGTCATAGGAGTAGTTGTTGCGGCTATTCTTAATGGATATTTAATTTCAATTTTAGATGAAGATTATAATAGTGACTTAGTATTATGTGCAATCTTTTCATTATTATCTTGGATAGATGCATTATACATAGTATCATATATAATTATAATTAAAACAATTAATTATTCTAACAAATTAAAAGAACAAAATGAAGAGTAATGAAGTTCTTAACATTGCTTGGCTAGAGGCCAATAATGTTTTTAAGAAAGTTGCAAGTGGTTTTAAAACACTTCAGGCTATCCCAAAAGGTGTTTATGACATTGGTTTTAACCCTGGCGAGGGATGGTTTTTGACGAGAACTGTTGACAGTTTTTCATTTAACTATAAGGTCTATGGACTCGAATCAGAGTTCTGCGATCATGTAATTAAGACTTTCCTTAATACAAAGGGAAATCTTGGTGTTTTATTAAATGGAATTAAGGGTACTGGTAAAACAGTAACTGCTAAAGTTCTTGCTAATAAACTAAATCTCCCTGTTATTATTGTTAAAGACATGGGAGGTATGAATCAAGATATGATTGAATTCTTAAATGGATTCAACTTCGATGCAGTTCTATTTCTTGATGAGTTTGAGAAGAATTTTTCACAGAATGATTCGACAATTCTTCAGATTATGGACGGAGTCTATAGCATCGGCTACAGAAAGGTTTTCCTCTTGACTACCAATGAATTAAGAGTTAATGAAAACCTTTTAGGTCGTCCTTCAAGAATTCGCTATGTCAAGAAATTTGGTAATCTTAGTTTAGATATTGTTAAGGAATATCTTAATGATAATCTTATCAACAAAGAATACACAAATGATTTGATTAATTATATCGATACATTAAAATATTCAACAATTGACATTCTTAAGAGCGTAGTTGAAGAGGTCAATATTCATGGAATAGATGTCTTTGGAAAGATCAAGGATACCTTTAATGTTACCATGATAGAATTCCGCTACTGCTGCTTAAGAGCTTGTGTGCGAGATCTTGAAATACTTTCTAATCCTGAGAAGAAAAAGAAATACTCTGTTGAGAATTTCTTAGAGGACGTTAACAAGTACAATAATCCAGCATTACCCCCAATTTGGTTGGGTAAAATTAGACAGGATGATTGGACTGAGGAGCAGCAAAAAGAATATGATGATTGGAAAGAAAATAAAGAGTCTGTTTTTGGTGGTATAAGTTATTGTAGCTGTACTTCTTCCATCAATTTCTTTAAGTTGAAACCGGGCGATGAATTTGATGGTGGTATTATTAAATTCATTGATACAGAGCGAAATGTAATTATAACACTGTTTGAGCCTGATTACGATGATGATGCTTGGATAAATTTTTATCACATTTCTAATTCTAAGACAAGCCCATCATTATATAATAATAGCACACTCACATATTAACATTATTACAATGGGCTCTGAAAAGAGCCCATTATTTTCTTTTTACTCTATAAAATAATTACTGATAAAACATAATTCATGAAAAGTTTTAATGAATTAATTCCAAGAAATTTTTATGGATTACACTTTAAAGAACAAAATAGAGTAATGTTCTTTGAATTTATAGAAATTATAGCAGAATATACTGAAGGATTATTTGCAGAAATAGATATTAGCAAAATAATTGATTTTGATATAGAATCAAATGAAATTTGTATTCGTAATAATAACGAACAATCCTTTTCTTATACCTTATCAAAAGATAGACTTCGTTTTTTAAGACAAATTTCAGGAGATGATTTTAATAAATTATTTTCTATCTATTGCTCGTTTAAAAATTTTCAACCTACATCAATTAAATTTATTTATGATCTTGATGGATTAAAATTAGATAAATATTATCAGTTTTTAAAAAAAGGAACCTTGAAATTTTTCAAACCAATAGCTAAAATAATAAATCCCGATAGTAAAACTTCTCTTTCAGTTAATACTAAGAATTATGTAGAGATTATTGAATATTCTTCATCTAGTAAGAGGTCAATATATTCATATGAAAAATTAGTTAATAAAAAATATAGAGATTTCTATCTATATTATCCTGATAAAGATGATACTGTTATCGTAGAATTAACAAAACGAGATAGTTATAAAAATTATAGAACTATTAATAAGTTTGAAAAATTAAAAGACATACTACTTAATAGATTTTTAGATGATCTTTATAAAGGGAAAATATTATAGAATAAAAACTCCTAAAGAGGATATTATATATATAAAATATAAAAAATTGATCCTAGACTCCCTGATCTTTTACATTATTGGATAGGATTAAGGAAAAGTCATAATGGAGAAATTATTTTCTCTAGTGACTGGGTATTAAAAAATAGGTTAGAAAATATAGTATCTTTAATTACAAAAAAAGATTTTTATAAATTTATTAGATATTGTATTCTTAGTAGAAGAAGTTATGTTAATAAAAAATCTCAAGCCAGGAAAATGTTATAAAATAACAGCGAGACCTGATAAGAAATATTATATAAAATACTTAAAATACTCACCACACACTTATATTATTGATATTTGGTACTTACGAGCATGCTCTAATAGAGATTTATTTGATAATAAAATTGGTTTTTTACATGTATTAGGTGAAGCAGCACATAATGGAGGTGTTAATTTTTATCCTATATCAGAAAAATATTTTTATAAAATAATTCGAAGATATAATGAATTGGGAAAATTTAAAAAAGGGGAAATACTATAAATTTTCTTTTAAAGAAGGATATTTACTTATTAAGTATTTTTCTAGAGATACTCACACTGGCTTTGCTAATATATGGTTTACTAAAAAAATAGGATTTGGATTGACTCCCTGTAGTAATTTTTATTTTAATAATAAGTGGCCTGCTTGCATTACTTTAAGTAATGATCCTAATATTAGTATAATAAATATTTCAGAAAAATATTTTTATAAAATAATTCGAAAATGTGCTGAGCCTAAAAGATTTTAAAAAAGGTAAATATTATAAATATGAGGTTCGTTATGAAGGATATCATGCAATTACAGTATTTAGACATGAAAATGTTTTTATAGATTCGGAAGATGAATGTACTGCGTATATACTTTGTAATAACGTGGCTCATATATTTAATAAACGCATTGCATTTAATTACCTAGATTTTTCAATAAAGGACTATATTTTAAAATTAAATTCGTTTAATGAAAAGATGAAACTTATTTCTCTTCTCTCAAAGAGAGATTATTATAATATAGTTAGATTATTTAACCGAAGAAATAGTAATGGCGTCCACTGATTTAAAAAGTGAGAAGTATTATAGATCAATATGTGGTAGGTTTACAACATATTTTGAATATAGTTCTATAATTAAATCGGTAGATGAAAGTATCATATATTTAGTTTGTAAAAAAGCAATTTATTTTAAAGAAAAAGAAAGTTATTACAGTAAAAATGTTATTGTACAGGTAACAGTTAATAATAATGAAATACTAACGCCAATTTTTCCTATTTTTAAAAAACTTTTTTATAAAGCAATTAGAAGGTGCAATGAAACTAGAAAAATTGAAGAAGGGAAAATGTTATAAAGCAACTAATGTTGGTGGTAATGTATCATACATAAAATATGAAACTAGGAATGATTTTACACATGCTGGTACCACGTTTATAAAATGTAGTACAGCTATTCATTGTAATGGGTCAATAATGTATTATAATAAAAATTGTACTGTGCAAGCAGAAATAAGATCTGGTGAAATAAAAGCACCAATTTTTCCTATTTCAAAAATAGTTTTTTATAAAATAATTAGAAAATACAATGAGACTAGAAGAATTGAAGAAAGGTAGATGTTATAAAATTATTAATGGCCAAAATATAATCTATATTATATATAACAGAAATCTTATATGGAAGGAAAAATATATAAATATATATTATTCTAATGCAATAAGCTGTGAAATAATCTGTGATCGAGGTGCTTGGGACTGGAACGGTGAGGGATTTACTGGTGTAAAGATTAATGATGAAAATATAATAGGTAATATTTTTCCAATTACAAAAAAAGATTTTTATAAAAAATTTAGATTATTTAGTATAAAATATGGATGGTGGTATAGACTCGTCTAGCTTTAAAAATATATGAAACTAGAAAATTTAATAATAGGAAAATGTTATAGATTATTGAATTACTTTCCTTTTCCAAAAAATCATATAGCAATATATTTTAAATTTAAAGAGATTGAAATAGTAGATGAAAATTATTGTTATGTCTGTTCTTCTAACAATTTAATTTTTCAAGATAATAGTAATAATACCTTTTCCAAACCTAAAGCCAGTAGTATTCTCTTTTATAATTACACTAATAAATTTCTTTTTCCTATAACAAAAAGAGAATATTATAGTGTAATTAGAAAATATATAATATATGAAATTAAAAGTTCTATTAGATAATAACTATTTTAAAATAGTTCGTTCATGTTCTATAGTATATATTTGTTTTAAGAGTAAGTCCAAAGATATCACCCATTATCAACGCTTTATATCATACATTGATATATTCTATATAAAAAAATTAACTGTTATTGTTGAGAGAAATCATTATTTTGTTGAAAGAAATGGGTGGATACAAATACCTATTATCAATGATGCCTTAAAAAATATTTCTCCTGTATCAAAGAAGACCTTTTATAGAGTAATTAGAAACTATAATATAGGAAACAAATATGACTGCAAGATTCCTGATTCCTAAAAAATGCTATAAAATAATTTTTAAATTTAAAGATAAAGATCATATATGTTATTTTAAATTTAAAAAAGCTCATTTTGATAGAAAAAAGCGATTCTACTATATTTATTACTATAGTTGTATTATTTATACAGACAATAATGATTATTTTGATGATTATTATGCTGATATCTCTGTAAATCATTATTTTACTTTACAAAGCACTTCAACAATTTCTTCTGTAAAGGAAAAAGAACATTATAGAGAGATTAGAAAGTATAACGAATTTTTTACTTCTCATGATGAAATTGAATGATTTAAAAAGAGGTCATTATTATGTATATCGAAGTTTTTTAAGTGACACATATTTTAAATATAACGGCTATTCTAGTGGTAAGTTTGTCAATTTTGAAACTGGAGTAACAATATTGACGTGTAAAATATTTTTCTCTAAAGGAGTAAAAAGACTTTTTGGATTACTTTATAATCCTGAAGATTTTTCTTTAGACATAGAACTTCAGCATCAATCTGATGAAATACAAGAAATCTTTCCTATAACAGTAAAAGAGTATTATAAAACGATCAGAAGATATAAAGAATATGAAAGATCTTGAAAAAGGCAAATGTTATAAAATTTCAAGTGATTTCCTCAATTCAGGAAGAGAATATCTTAAATTTAATCGTTGGAATTTAGATGGAGATGCTATATGGTGCGATACACTAATCGTTACTTATCTTAATTCTAATGACCGTACGGTCATAACATATTCAAACTATGCAATAGGAATTGGTGATAATCTTGCCCCAATATCAAAAAAAGAGTTTTATAAAATAATAAGATATTCTATATTATGGACTATAAATTACTTCAAAAAGGGAGCTATTACATGATAAAGAATGGCTTAGGGTGTAGTTATACTAGTGTCTTTAAATTTAACTACTCAAGGTGGCATGAAGACAAATTCTTAATTAAAATAAATGGAAGTGGATGGTTAACCTACTCAACTTTAACTAAAGTAATTTGTTCTAATGGTGATGGATGGTCTTCTGTTTCGCCATATGATGTTTTTAAGCAAATTTCAAAAAAACGTTATTATAATTTAGTTAGAATATATGATAAAACAGCTAGAGATCAAACAGGCAGATTGGATGCCGTGTCTACTTGAAAAAATAAATGTTTTAAAATGTAATTGTTGTGATTAATTATGTGGTGGTTACCTTTATTTATTGCAAGTAATATTTATCATACTCAAGGACCAGAAGCAGCTCAGAGATACTTAACATCATATCTTTTGAGTTTTTTAATAATTGCTGCTTTCCTGTGTATTATTGGTATTATTTGCCGAATTTATCAAAAAATTTTTCATAAACCTTTAACAGGTGATGATTTAACTGGAGATAAGTATTATTGTGGTGGGATTGGAATTGATCCTAAAAAGAAAAGATGTTTATAACTCTACTTAGGTAGAGTTATTTTTTCTTGTTAATTTATCTCGCGTTATAACCTAAAAAGTGAATAGAATATTAAATTTAAATTTTAAAACAAAAAATTATGATTAATTTAGATCCAAACAGACCAACCACACACGTTGTAATTGACAATTTTGATGCAGTTGGTAGAGAAGGAGTTTATTCAGGCTCCTATGAGGATTGTGTAGAATTTGTGGCGTCTCAACCAGACGCAGATATAACTGGAATGTATGATATAGTACCTAATTGGAGACATCACTAAATTCTACTAACAAAAAAAGATAAATTTATGCTAAAAATTTTAATTCTTGAAGATGATCATTTTAAATTTGAACACGTAAAACATTGTATTGAGGAAGCTCTTAACAATGATTGTGCAATAGATCATTTTGAAGATTATCATAGTGCAGGTTATAATATTTTTAGTAATAATTATGATCTTGCAGTACTTGATAATACAGTCCCATTTTTTAAAGATGACCCAACTAGATTTATTGATAAAGCTGCTACAACTCTTTTAGAGGATATGTGGATGGAAGAAAATAATACTCCAACTATAATATGTTCCTCTGATGACGTAAAAGCTGAAGATCATTGGGAGAATTTACTTGGAATCATAAAATATAAAATTGGTGACTTAGATTGGGAAAAGAAATTAATTGATTTATTAACAAAACTTATAGAATGAAATTAGATACATTACACACAATTATTAATAATGCAAAGACTATCTTAGAGAATATTTTGGGATTATTTAATAATAAATACAAGCCTAAGAAATGACCACTATTAATATAGTATTAATCGTATCCGTAGTAATATTTAATATTGCTATTTGGGCTAGTTATTATTATCGATGTAAACCATTCTTTAACGAAAAAGAAATACACGATATTTATTATGATCCTACAACGCATAATTTAAAATTCACAACAAATGACAATAGATGTTATACCTTTTATGGAGAAAAGCATGAATGGTATCATCATATGAAAGGTGGAGAAAAATGTAATATTCTTTATTCTAGAGTGTTGTATAAGATATGGAAGAAGACAATATGAAATCTTACACAGATCTTAAGCAAGCTAAAAAATTGGCAGAGTTTCTACCAACCGAGTCAGCAGATATGTGTTTTTGTCCTATTAATTATGGAAATCCAAATGTACTTTGTGAGACTGCGGAAACCCATGAGCCATGGACATATGATCACCCCTGTTGGTCTTTAGCAGCGCTTCGACGAATACTTCCTTGGATTATTAATATAAATAATGACTCATATGTATTTACTTCACATAATACTATTGATAAAACTTGGGTTTATATGTATATAAATCAAAAAGATCAAACAGTAATATATCAATCCGAATTAAATGAAGTAGATGCTTGTTATGAAGTAATTTTAAAATTAAAAGAACTCGAAATAATATGAATGACAATATAGCTAAATTAGAAGAACAACTAAGACTTGAAAAAATAAAAGAAGCAAAACAAAGAATACTTAATAATTATAATCAAGTCAAAAATACTTATGAAGGAAAGTGTTTTGCTAATGTTTCTTTTAAGCGCAAACTTAAATATTATAAAACAAATTATTATTATATTCAATACATAAGTGAAGTTATACTATTTGATAATAGTCGTAATCATAAATTAAAAGTTACTGATCTAGACCAATACTTAGAGACCTACCCAAATAATATTGATTCTATAGTTCCGGCTTATTATGATGAGCGCGTTTCTATTAACTCAGGAAACTATTCTTTACAAGGAGGACATGGTGCTGGGGTGTCATTACTTAATTTTGGGTTTATGGATGTAGGAAAATATGAAATAAAGAAAGATAAGTTTGATAAAATTAAATTTGAAATTGAACAGGCTTTTAAGAGAGCAGAAAAATCATTTGATAATGCTAATCCACCAATTGATTACCTAAATACAAAAGATTATTTAGAGCAATTAGAAAAGTGTGGTGCACCGTTGGTTACACTTACACAAAGTGAAGCCTATTGCCTAGAAACTAATAATTTTCCATTTATATATGGAGATAAGGTATTAAAAAGTGATCTATCAGTTAAGATTGTAGAGACATACTTAACCGAAGAAAAAAGACGAGATTCTTTAGATACCGGATTTTATTGTAATGGGGAATATATTCCACCCAGTGGACTTCATAAAACACAAATAGAAAGACTTCAATCAATTTTAAATAAACTAAAAATATGATTAAAAAACCCGTTGTAAAAAGTCAAGAGTTTAGTACTCCAGAAGAAGTAGAAGAATTCCTTACTCATCGTATTAATGATGAAGGAGATTGTTTTGAAGACTTAAAAGTTGTTGCAAACAATCAAGGAAACTTTATTGTATTTTATGTTGAACGTGATCATAGCTGTTTATTATGAAAGATTATAAGAAAGAGTTAGAAAATGTTCTTGATACTATCAAAGCATTTGGTGAAGCATACCCAGACAACGACCTAATTCAGAAGTGGATTAATGTCAATTTTCCAAGTCTTAAAAGAACCAAGCTTCAAAGATTAAAAGACGCCATTTTTAAAGCTCTTTCTAAGAAAGAGGCCAGAGACGTTTTAATAAAGGAAGGATTTCAAGTATCGGAAGCACTTGATTGGTTGAAAAAAGATGAAGAGCCTGGTCTTAAATTTAAAAAAGGTGATTGGATTATTCGAAATACAGAAGAAGAAGTCTATGTTTTTCAAGTAATTGATACGGGTGTAGATGAGGGTGGCTCTCATTACTATACGATAATGGATGGATCCCGAGGAATGACAAGAGTATTATATCAAGAATATCTAGAGAGCAATTATCGTCTTTGGAATATTGATGATGTATATGATGGAGATTTCCTTGCTTACCCAGATGGCTCTATAACTATATTCGATACTAGACTTGAAGGACAAGATAGTGGTATGTTCAAAGCTTATGCTTTGTATTTACCAGAAAAAGATAAAATAGAGATTAATCAAACTTGTTGTATTCTTGATGTAACCCCAGTAACAAGAGATCAGAGAGAAACCTTTTTAAGAAAACTTAAAGAAAAAGGTTATAAATGGAATGGAAGATCAATAATAAAAATTAATGATATTTTCTATAATTGGTATTGGTTTTTATGTACAGGAAACTTTACTCACTATGATGCTACTATATTTATAAAAGGAAGCATATATCGTGCATCCGATCTTGGAATATATGATGCAAATGGTTGTTTTTGGGACTTTAATCAATTTCAAAAAGACGGAGACTCTTTTCAAAACTATTTTAAACCAATAGTAGATCAAGATGAGTTAAATAAAAACATAAAAGAAGAAATAGTTAATTTTATTAAGAATCTCTATGGAGAAACTGATAACGACATCATTAAAAAAATCACCAACGATATTATTAAATAAAAATGATTTTTATAAGGAAATTGAACAAAATTATGAAACTTTAAGAAGTTTTATAGAAAAATATCTATCAAAAAAGATAATAAATCCTGAGTATCAGCCGTTAGAGGTTATGATCCAATTAAGACCAAAACACTATAGTGCTGATCCTTATGATGAAAACGATATTTCTAGACAGGTTGATTTAGTATACAAAGATACCTTTAGTGGAAAGGTCTGTTTTCATTATAAATGGGTGCATTCATATGCGTTTGTATCCATTGATAGTATGGACACTGATGATTTAATAGATATAGCTCATTATTTCAACCAGAATGAAAAAGATAAAAAATAACCTTTTTGATTATATTTCTTTTGGAATAGCTATAATAATAATTATATTATTAGAGTTATTTTATAGAAATTCATAAAGATATGTTAAGTAAGATTATTTTCATCTGTTTCGCTATAATTATCACTATTGGTGGTTCATTATATATAACAGAAGGATTAGACCTAGAAAAAAGAATAGCAGTAGGTGTACCTTTTGGTATATTTATGTTAATTGGTTTTATATTTTTATATATCTGGAGTGATACAGATCCTGATGAAGATTAAGCTTTTAAAAAATGGTAACAAAAATTACAGCAACTATTGAACGTAGTTCCGATGGACTTTATTCCATCTATACTGAAGAGAAGATCAAAGAAAATGTTGGAATTCATGGCTATGGTTCAACACCAAAAGAAGCCATTGAAGATTTTTGGCTCGCTTATGATGAGTTAAAAGAAATGGTAGATGATATTCCAGAAATTAGTGTAACTTTTAAACACAATTATTAATTATGAAATCAACTCCCGTATTACTTATGTTCTTAGTAGGAATACTATTTTTAGTTATTCTTGCAATTATTTCGTTTGTTGGAGAATCTACAATAATGCCCATTCTTTGTGTGGGTCCACTTGTAATATTAGGGTTTTTCATATGTCCAATAATCTTCTATTATCAACAAAAGAAAGCTTACAATAATGGAATTTGCCCAAAATGTGGTGGACCATTAAAGTATTTCGGAAGTGATCATGGAGGAGGTAACGGATATTGTTGTGAAAAATGTCATAATTATTATATTTGGATTGATTGGTTTACTCCAGACGAAGAAAAATGAAAAAGATCCTATTACTTTTCTTAATTATAATCACTAGTTGTGATTGTAATTGCCCTTCTTCTCAAGAAGGTACTATTTCTCAAGAAAATAATTCTGTAAAGAAACTAGAAGACTATGCCTGGTTTATTCAAGAATTAGAATATGATAGTTGTGAGTATATACTAGTAAATAAAGGTATAACTCATAAAGGCAATTGTAAGTATTGTGAAGAAAGAAGAAAGAAAAATGAAAAAGATTTTCCTAATAATACTAGCTTTTTTAATTACTAGTTGTGTTGATTATAATACACGACAACAAAGACGTGAATATTATCAACAACAAAGAATAGAAAAAGAAAAGCAGAAAAAGGAAGAAAAAGAGAAGAGGGAAGAACAAAAGAAAAAAGAGAAAGAAAAGAAAGAAGAAGAAAAGAAAAAGAAAGAAGCACACGATAAAAATTGGCAAGGGTTTCACGTTATCATAGTAGATAGCTGTGAATATATTGAAAAAATTCGAGTTTATCGTAGAGATATGGATAATCGCAGAATTGTTTCCTATGCTGAGTTAGCTCATAAAGGCAATTGTCGATTCTGTGAAGAAAGAAGAAAGAAAAGAGAAGAAGAAAATGAAAGAAGACGTAGTAAAGAAAATGAAAGAATATCTATCTTCAGCGACCCCTGAGGAACTGGAAGAAGATAGAAAAGAAATCGAAAAATTGAATAAAGTAGGCCCAACTTGTTCAGAATACTTTAAACTTCTAGAAAATGACAAAAGAAGAGAAAAAGGAATTCTTTAAACCCCATAAATGGAATCTTTATAGAAATGGGGAATACGTCGAAACATATGATTCACACCGTGAAGCAAAAGACGAGATGAGACGTTTAAACATTGAGGCTAATATGAATTGGTTAGATGAACATTATACTATTGAAAGGGCAGACTAATGAAACCAGATGATTTAGAACTCATAGTAGAATGGTTTGAGCATATAGCTCAAATAGCAGACGATAGAAAAACAGCCAATGGTGTAGTTATGCCAGATTGGGCTGCTCTTGATGAAATTAAGTGCAAGGCAAAAAATGCAGCAGAATATATTAAAACGCATTTAATTGATCATGACGAAAAATGATTTCATAGCCAAATTAAAAGAATCACTTGACAATCATGTTAAAAATCAAGATCTTGATGCTTGGTTCTATAATGATTTTAGTGAGAAAAACTTTTTAAAACATAACAATGAAATTAATAGCTACATTAATTCCAAAATTCCAGGAACGTGGAAAATAGTTACCATTGAAGGAGACGGAACTAATGTTGGTAGAGGCGTATTTTATAATAAAAAATATAATCTTGAACTTCATTTATCTTGTTTGGATGATTATGAAAAATATATTGATGATTATACTATAGTTAGATTATGAAAGACAACGAAGAAGAAAAAAATAATGTCTCAGAAATTCTTAGAGAAGCAGGTTCTTTATTAAAGAGCAGTGAAGATCTTTTAAGAGAAAGCAGAGATTATGATAAAGACATAGAATTCCTTATTGAGCAATATCGTTCTAATAAAAGATGGTTTTCAGAAAAACCAGGACGAGTTACTATTGAAGATGTTATTAAGCGCTGTTATGAATTTGGTCGTGCTAAAGGACGAACTTTCAAATGATTTCCTTAGTAACTGCTCTTCTATTTGGATTTCTTACGATGATATTTGAATTTATTTCAATCATCTTTAATAAGAAAGAAAATAAAATTGCTGAAGAGATAGCAATCTTATTTAGTATACTTATGTTTATCTGTATGATGTTTTCATTTATAGATCTTATAATTTATCTTTTATCCTCATTGAGCGCCTAAGCGCTCAATATTTTTTTCTCTAATTAAAATTTATAAGAGGTAAATTCCTCATGTATGATAAACTAAAAAATTATGGATGAAAAAGAAAAAAATTTATTAAGAATTTATGCTATTTTATCTAATAGATTAGACAAGTATGTT
>JAEEGL011094258.1_pt1 | contig 19521 bp, 18 predicted proteins | sample 9134231 | NCBI WGS metagenome assembly JAEEGL01 (sample SAMN16246548, study PRJNA631951) | gut metagenome | biome: gut microbiome; feature: rumen; material: fiber-attached | host: Bos | place: Iran: Karaj | collected 2018-10 | reverse complement strand
TCCTTCGCGGTCAGAACCGAGATCTGCTCCATGCGGCATCTGGCGGCGGGATCCTCGATGCACTCGATGTCCTTTACCTTTGCGCTGCCGATGACGCGGCGGATGATCTCCGTCCCGCAGAAGCCCGCGGTATCGTTCATGACGTCCTGCATGAACCACTCCGGGAATCCCAGTGTGCTGAACATGACGTCCTTGCCTTTTTCGTCGATGATCTTCATCGATTTCTCGTAGAAGAGGTCCACCGTCTTGACGATGGTCTCCTCCACCCATTTCTGGAACGTTTCCTTCTTTTCCGCGTCCGGTTCCGTGACCTCCGCGTTCGCCCAGGCGAACACCAGGTGCGCGATCACGTTGCCGACGTCGTAGCCGGCGGGTCCGTAGAACGCGAACTCGGGGTCCAGCACCATGGTGGAATAGGGCTTGACGAAAATGGAGCCGGAATGCAGGTCCCCGTGGATCAGGGACTGCGCCTTGTTCTGGAAATAGTATTTCAGGATCGCGACTTCATAGTGGAGCTTTTCGTCCTCGTACAGTTCCTTCTCCAGAAACTCCCGGTTGGGCTCGAAGACGCGGTTGCTTCCCTTGGCGTTCTTGAAGGGCTCCTCCAGGACCAGACGTTCGGAGATCTCGCACATGGGCAGATTCATGAATTCCTTGGTCCAGGTCTTCTTCTGATCCGGATGCATCACCAGATCGGAGGTGTTGATCAGCGTCTCCGCCATGAAGGTGGAGATATCCTCCGCCAGCGTCGGGAAGGTCTCGTGGGCGATCATGGCGTACCGCATGTTCTCGTGGTCGCCGATGTCCTGCATCACGACGCAGGCCATGACCGGGTCCTCGAAATAGATCTTCGGCACCTGATCCGGGGCGTACATCGCCTCGATCTTCAGGATCTTCGCCTCGAAGGCGTTGTTGTCGATGCTCTTCGCGCTGCGGCTCCTGCGGAAGAATTTGTCCGCGTGTTTGATGATGATGGATTTGCCTGTATCCTCCGCTTTGACACGGAAGACGTAGTTGATGTTGCCGTCGCCGATCTCCTTGCAGGTCAGCGGGGAATCGCCGAAGTACTCGGGCATCTTTTCCCGGATGTACTCGATGGCGTCCGGTTCCGTCATGCAAAAGTGTTGGTCGAATTTAGACATAATATTCTCCCTGTGTTCTGAATGTTCGGTGATCACTCTTCCTTGGACGTCGCATAGGCTGCGATCAGCGCGACGGCCAGGACGATGCCCTTGACGGCAGGCAGCGAGTAATACGGTACGCCGATCATGACGAGGCCGTTGTCGAGAACGGACGTCAGGATGGCGCCGATCAGCGTGCCGGCGGCGTTGGGTTTCTCCACGCCGGCGACCGTGCGTCCGATGTAGACGGCGGCCATGGCGTACGCCGTGTAGCCGTCACATCCGTTGATCTGCGCGGACTGGTTGCGCCCGCAGACCATGATCGCGGAAAGGGCGATGAAGAAAGCGGAGATCATGCCGGCGACGAAGCGGTATCTCTTGACCGGGATACCGGAGAGCTTCGCGGCGGTCTTGTTGCCGCCGACGGTGTAGATGTAGCGGCCGTACTTCGTGTAGTTCAGGAACAGGTGCGTGAGCAGGACGAAGAACAGCATGATGTAGATGATCGTGGGCGAGCGGCCGATCGCCTTCAGGAGCTGCGGGACTTTGCCGGTCGCCTCAGCGCCGCTGGGCGTGGGCATGCCCGCGGTAACGGAACCGCCGCCGGTGTAGGTCAGACCGAGGCCCTGCATCATGAACTGCGTCGCCAGCGTGGCAAGAAGATCCGGGACCTTGCACTTCAGGATGAGGAACATCGAGATGCACTGCAGCAGCAGCGTCAGCACGATCGTCAGCGCGGAAGCCGCCCAGAAGTTCATGTCGTACCAGAGCACGAAGCTCATGACCAGATACGCGGAGACGGACGCGGTGGAGCCCGCGCCGAGGTCGAAACCGCCGCAGGCGTAGGTGATCGTCAGCGCCAGCGCGAGGACCGTGTAGATCGAAGCGCCGCGCAGGATCGTTTCCATATTGTTCTTGGTCAGGAACGTCGGGCAGGTGACGGAGAAGAAGACAAAACTGATGATCAGCGCGATGACGGCTGCCCAGTTCCTCAGGAAGGATGACAGGTTGACCTGTTTACCCTTGTTTTTCATTGTTGTTTACCTCCAGTCGAGTAGTACATGATTTCTTCCTCGTTGGTCTCAGAAGTTTTCAGGTTCGCCGTGATCTCGCCGCTGTACATGCAGTACGTACGGTCGGTGAGCGCGAGGATCTCCGTGGTCTCGCAGGTGACGTAAAGCGCGCATTTGCCGGAAGCCGCGATGTCCGCGATCAGCTTGTAGATGTCGCGCTTGGCGCCGACGTCGACGCCCTTGGTGGGCTCGTCGAAGATGTAGACGTCGCAGTCCGCGGAGAGCCATTTGCCGACCGCCACCTTCTGCTGGTTGCCGCCGGACAGGAGCGCGACCTTCTGCGCGGGAGAAGGCGTCTTGATCCCCAGGGATTCGATCTTCTCCACTGCGTTCGCGACCTGTTTCCTGCGGTTCAGCAGGATGCCGTCGCTGTATTTGGGAAGCGCCGCGGCGGCAAGGTTGAAATAGACCGGCTCGTCCACGAGGACGCCCTCCTTGCGCCGTTCTTCAGGCACAAGTCCGATCCCGTTGCTGACGGCGTCGGAGGGATTCTTGATGTCGATCTCCTTCCCGTTCACCAGGATCTGTCCGGACTTCTTCTTGCGGTCTCCGAAGATCGTCTTGCACAGTTCGCTCTTTCCGGCGCCGACGAGTCCGGCGATGCCGACGATCTCGCCCTTCTGGATATAGAAGGACACGTCGTTCACCGCGCCTTCCTCGTCGGAAAGGTTCCTGACTTCGAATCCGACCTCGCCTTCCTTGAACTCGACCTTCGGGAAGTTCTCTTCCAGGGAGCGGCCGAGCATCTTGGAGACGATGTACTCGATGGTGGTCTCGGGCGTGATGTCCGTCTCGTCCACGATCTCTCCGTTGCGCATGACCGTGATCCTGTGACAGATCTGCAGGATCTCGTTCAGTCTGTGGGAGATGAAGATGATCGCGATGTTCTCGTTGGCGATCAGGTGATTGACCAGCTCGAACAGCTTCTCGGTCTCCGAAACGCTCAGAGGCGCGGTCGGCTCGTCGAGGATCAGGAAATTGCAGGTGGACTGGATCGCCCTCGCGATGAGGACCATCTGTTTCTCGGCAAGGGTCAGCTTGCCGACGAGTTTATTGATATCAAGATCAATGTGGAGCCGGTCCAGCGTTTTTTTCGCTTCCTTGCGGATATAGCCCCAATTGATGATCGCCTTGTTCTTCATGCCGCCGACGATGTAGTTCATCATGATGTTCTCGGCGACGGTCTGGTCCGGGATCAGCGCTACGTCCACCTCCTGGTAGACGATCTCGATGCCCAGCTTCTTTGCAGCAGCCGGATCGCGAAGTTCCACAGGTTCCCCATTAAAGAAAACCTCCCCAGTGTAAGTGGGGTTCGCACCGGCGAAGACCTTCATGAGCGTGGATTTTCCTGCTCCGTTGGCCCCGACCACTGCGCGCACTTCCCCGCTTTCAATGGAGAAATTGATATCGTTCAGCGCTTTGACGCCCGGAAATTCGATGGAGACATGTTTTGTTTCAAGTCTGTTCTTTTCCATGATTTCCTCTCTGTTCTGTTTTATATTGCCTCGGGAGGCTACCGGTAAGAGACCGCCTTCCCAAAGAGGAGGGCTGAGGCTGATGATCAGCCTCAGCCCTGAAGATCGCTTATTTCGATGAAATGATTATTTCTTCGGGATGTACGGAGCCATCCAGTCAGCGATGTGGTCGTTGTTCACGCCGTAGCCGTCCACGACTTCGCCCAGGTTGAGAACGTTGGAGGTCTCGTTGAGCTGGTCATAGGTGACAAGGGACGGGGTGAGCTCGTACCAGTCTTCGGTCGCATCGCCCTTCATCTTCATCGCCAGGAGACGCATGCCCTGCTGGCCGACTGTTGTGAAGTCGACGGTGGCGCAGGCGAGCCAGATGTTGGACTCGTCAAGCATGAAGTTGATGTCCTGGTTGGAGATGTCGACGGAGACGATCTTGACGTCGGTGCGGTTCGCTTCGGAGATCGCGGTGTAGGCGCCGCGGGCATATGCGTCATAGCAGGACCAGACGACGTCGATGGAGCCTTCCGGATACTTCGGCAGCGTGGCGGCCATGACTTCGGTCATGGAGCTCTCGCCGTTCTTGGGGTCGGAAGGAGCGATCACTTCGAGGGTGTTGACGGAGCCGTTCTCCTCGTATTTGACGTAGGTCGCCTGACGGCGGTCAAACGGGGAGATACCAGGCCCGCGCCAGATCTTCAGAACGTCGATGGTCTTCTTCTCGGGGTGCATGACCTGCAGCGCATAGTCAAGCAGCAGTCCGGCCATTCCGCCGTCGTCCTGGAACATCTGGGTAACGCCTTCGATGGTGACGGGGTTACCGGCTTCATCCTGGAACTGGGTGTCGAAGGTGACGACTTTCATGCCGTAATCGTCGACAAGGGTCTTGACGAGGTCATAGGACGTCTCTTTGTTTCCGTGGGAAAGGAAGATGCCGTCATATCCCTGATCCGCGAAGTTCATCGCGTAGTCCTGGAACTTGATGTTGTCCGAGTCAGTGGACTGATATTCCATCGTCGCGCCGAGCGCTTCTGCGGTCTCGCGTGCCGCGTTCTCCGCCATGACGAAAATATCGGTCGGGGTGCCGTTGTAGATGTAGGCGAACCTTACACCATCCAGCGGGAGCTTCTCCTCGGCGGGTGCCGGCTCGTTGCTGGGTGCGGGCTCGTCGCTGGGTGCGGGTTCATTGGCGGGCGCCGGTTCCGGTGTGGATCCGCAGGCAACCATCGCGAAGACCATGCACAGAGCGAGCAACAGTGCGAAAAGTTTTTTCATATTTTCCCTCCATTAAATTGTTAGCAGTCTCTGCTATCGGTACCTATATTTTACCGCCTTGTTTCGGGCAAAAACAACATCTGAAACGCTCCCGCGCACGAATTCCCCGTTTTGCTGAAAACAGCGCCTTCCGTTTGTGGAAATCGCCATGAAATTGACTGATTTTGTCACTCTTTTGTAATTATTTGACCGAATTTTGACCGAATTTTGACCGTTTCATCACATCCGGTCACGTTCCGGCACCATTTTTGCGTAAAATCTGTGGATTTCGTTCATATCCCGGTCAAAAAGTTCATAACAGTGCGGCGGCTTTTGGATTATAATGAATCTGTAAGAATACAGCGCCTGCGCGCTGAAGGAAGGAGCGTCAGATATGCCCTCGATCAGGATCCCTTATGACCGCGGATTCACCACCGTCAATGTCGACGGGAAAAACCTCATGGCCGTCATCCGGGCGGACCTTCACTCGTTCGTCCCCGAGGCGGGCGAGGAGGAACTCGTCAGGGAGGCTCTTCGCCATCCCATCGGCACGTCTTCCCTCAGAGAACTGTCCCGGGGAAAGAAACGGGTCGTCATCGTCACCAGCGACCACACCCGCGCCGTACCCAGCAAACTCACCCTTCCCCTGCTGCTGGAGGAGATCCGCAGCGGGAATCCGGACGCGGAGGTCACCATCCTCATCGCGACCGGACTGCACCGCGCCACGACGGAGGAGGAGCAGCGCCGGATGTTCGGCGACGCTATCGTGGACCGGGAGCGCATCGCCGTCAACGACGCCTTCCGGTCGGAGGACTTCGTCAATATGGGAACCCTTCCGTCCGGAGCGGAATTCCACGTCAACCGGATCGCCACCGAATGCGACCTGCTCGTCACGGAAGGCTTCATCGAGCCCCACTTCTTCGCGGGCTTTTCCGGCGGACGCAAGAGCATCCTGCCGGGCATCTGCTCCCAGGAGACGGTGAACGAGAACCATTCCTTCAAGGCGATCTCGAGCCCCTTTGCCAAAGCTGGCGTTCTGGCGCACAATCCCATCCACGAGGACATGGTGCGCGCGGCGCGGATGGTGAACGTGCAGTTCATCCTCAACGTCGCCCTGAATGAGGAGAAGAAAGTCATCGCCGCCTGGGCCGGCGATCTGGAACAGGCCCACGAGACCGGCGTGGCGTTCCTGCGGGAACACTCCCAGTGCCCCGCCATCACGGCGGACATCGTCATCACCGGCAACGGCGGATACCCGCTGGACCAGAATCTGTACCAGAGCCCGAAGGCCGTCGCCACCGCGGAAGCCTGCGCGGGCGAAGACGGCGTCATCATCATGTGCTGCGGCTGCGCCGACGGAATGGGCGGACAGCACTTCGAGAAGCTGATCACCATGGGCACGCCGGAGGAGATCGAGAAGTTCCTGTCCGGCATCCCGCCCAAGGAGTCCATCCCGGAGCAGTGGTGCGCGCAGATCTACGCCCGCATCCTAAAGAAACACCCCGTGATCCTGGTCAGCGGCGGTCTGTCCCCCGAGACGGTCCGCAGCTGCAATATGATACCCGCCGCGACGGCGGACGAAGCGCTGGCGATCGCCTACGGCATCAAGGGCGCGGACGCGTCGGTCGCGGTCATCCCCGACGGCGTCAGCGTACTCGCCGTCGCCCCCAACGACTGATACAGAGGAAAGGAGTCTCATCTATGGCAGAAACAGGCAAGATCGCGCTGCGCGTCAACGATCTGGACAATGTGGCGACGATCTTTTCCAACGACGTCCGTGACGGCGATCTCGTGGAGGTCCGCGACAAGCACGGCAATCTCAGGACCCTGACCGTCATCGGCGACGTGCCGTACGGGCACAAGATCGCCGTGGAACCGATCCGCTACCATCAGCAGATCACGAAATACGGCGAAGAGATCGGCATCGCGACCCGGGAGATCCGGGAAGGCGAATACGTCCACGTCCACAACCTCGACAGCATGCGCGGCCGCGGCGACTGGGACGAAGTGCCGGAACTGCAGTAAGGAGGAAACGGAAATGACTTTTTACGGATACCGGCGTCCCGACGGCACCATCGGCTCGAGAAACCACGTCGCCGTCATCCCGTCCGTCACCTGCGCCAACGACGTCGCGCAGGCCATCTCCCGTCAGGTCCAGGGGACGGTCGTCTACCTGCACCATCAGGGCTGCTGCCAGCTGCCTCCCGATCTGGACCGCGTCACCGACACCCTGATCAGCCTCGGCAAGAGCCCCAACGTGGGCGCCGTGCTCATCGTGAGCCTCGGCTGCGAGGGCACCGACCACGCCCGCATGTATGAGGAGCTTTGCCAGACCGGAAAGCCGGTGGAGATCATCCACATCCAGGAACTGGGCGGCGTTTCCAAGGCGATCCAGCTGGGAACCGACCTCGCCCGGCAGCTGGTCATCCGGATCTCCGGACAGCAGCGCGTGGAGGCGGATATCTCCGAAGCCGTCATGGCGATCAAATGCGGCGGTTCCGACACCACCAGCGGCATGGCCTCCAACTGCGCGATCGGCTACGTGGCGGACAAACTGGTGGACCTCGGCGCCACCGTCATCTTCGGCGAGACCACCGAGTTCATCGGCGGCGAGCACCTGCTCGCGAGGCGCGCGGTGAACGAGGACGTCGCGAAGCGCATCTACGAGATCGTGGAACAGATGGAGAACCGCGCCAAGAGCATCGGCTGCGACATGCGCAGAGGACAGCCCACGCCCGGCAATATCGCCGGCGGTCTGTCCAGCATCGAGGAAAAGAGCCTCGGCGCCATCGTGAAGAGCGGCACCCGTCCCATCCAGGGCGTTCTGGATTACCCGGAGCGCGTCACGTTCCACAAGGGACTGTGGATCAAGGACACCCCCGGCAGAGAGCCGGAGATCCTCACCGGCATGGCCGCGACAGGCGCCCAGTTCATGTGCTTCTCCACCGGACGCGGCGCGCCTCAGGGTTTCCCCAGCATGCCCGTCATCAAGATCTGCGGCAACCCCAACACGTTTGCCCGCATGGAGGGCGATATGGACATCAACGCCGGACGCATCATCACCGGCGAGAAGACCATCGAGGAAGTCGGCGAGGAAGTCTTCGCCAAGATCATCCGCGTCCTCGGCGGCGAGATGACCAAGAACGAGGCGATCTCCTACACGAGTTCCATCGATATCCACTGCCTGGGACCGGTCATCTGACCGCCGGGCCTGCCACTATCTGATCCGCGAGGTTGTTATGTCACGCAGAAAACCGCTTTCCAACGCCGGACGTCCGGTCATGATCCTTCTCTACTTCATCATCGCTGTCCTCATCGGGCTGGCGGTGTGGAGCATGCTGCCCCAGAAAGCGCTTCTGGACTCCAACGAGACCGTTCTGTCCGTCAACGGGCACAAGGTCGGCGCGGAGGAGTTCCGCTTTTATATGAACCGGCTTCTGGACACCTACCTTCCGGTCTACGGAGAGGAGTATCTGTCGAAGGATACGATCTTCAGCGGGCTGGTGACCATCGCGACGAACTATATCAGGCAGAACTATCTGCTTTACGACTGGGCGGCCGAAAACGGCTTCACCCTCACCGACGACCTGAAAGCGGCCGCCGCGGAACAGCTCGCGCAGTACAAGGCCTCCTTCGAGACCGAGGAGGCCTACCGTGACGCGCTGAAGAAGGCCGGCACCTCCGAAAAGGCCTATCTGAGCTTTCTGGAGATGAACAAGGTCATCGAGGCCTTCAACGCCTTCCTTTACGATCCCGCGCGCAGTCCCTTCCAGATCGCGGACGAGGACGTCCTCCCCCTGGCCGAGGCCTACGGGATCTACGGCGCGAAACACATCTTCTTCTTCCTCGGCGAGACCGACGAGGAAAAGGCCGCGAACCGGGAAAAGATCGAGTCCGCCTACGCGCGGCTGAACGCCGGGGAGAACTTCGAGGATCTGATGTTCGAGCTCTCTGAAGACCCCGGGCTGTCCTCCTATCCGGACGGCTACACCTTCGGCCCCGACAGCGAGTTCAACGAGGACTTCTACAACGGGACGAAGATCCTGGAGATCGGCCAGCACACCGGCATCATCACCTCGGTGGACGGTTATCACATCATCAAACGGACCGAGCCCAACTTTGACGACGCGCGCTATCTGCTGATGGCGGCGATGGCGGACAACGAGTTCGCGAAGCGCAACGAGGAGGCGCAGATCGTCTATTCTCCCCGCTTCGGCGAGATCTCCTATGAGGACTTCCGGTCCCGCAGCGCGTCCTGAACGGTGATCCTATGCAGAAAGACAAAAAGATCCTATTCTATCTCTATTATTTCGTGATCTTCTTTTCGACCGCGATCTATACGAGTTTCCTGAACCTGCATCTGAACAGTCTCGGCGTTCCGTCCTCGACCATCGGCGTCGTGAACGGCGTTTCCCGCGCGCTGACGCTGGTGGCGCTGCCCTACTGGGGCCGCTTCGCGGACCGCGCGCCGTCGGTGAACATCGTGCTGATCATCGCGCAGGTCTCCAGCATCGTCCTCATGCTCGTTTTCCAGCAGTCCAGGACCGTGTTCATGCTCTGCTTCATGCTGATCCTGTTCACGGTCTTTTACAATCCCATCACGTCGCTGTATGAGACCATCGGCGTGTCGTCCGCTTCCCTGAACGGCTGGGACTACAGTCCCATACGCATGTCCGGGACGCTGGGCTACGCGCTGATGTCCTATCTGTCGGGCAACGTCCTGAGCAAGAACCAGGATCTGATCTTTCCCGTGTTCATCGGGTCCATGCTGCTCGCCACGGGCATCGCCGTTTTCCTGCCCACCATCTCGATCCGCAAGGACGCGGGAGAAACGAAGCAGGCCGCCAAAGGCAGCGCTTTTTCCCTGCTGAAGGATCCGCACATTCTGAGCGTCATGCTTCTGCTCATGGCCTACGCCATGGGAAGCGCCTTCAACTCCACCTATTTCGGGATCTTCATGATGGAACTGGGCGGCGATTACCGCCTCGTGGGGATCTCCCACATGCTTCTCGCCCTGTCCGAACTGCCCTTCCATCTGGGCCCCGGACGGAGATTCCTGAAAAAGATCGGCGTGGAGCGTTCCCTGCAGCTGGGCATCTCCGTGGGCGTCCTCCGGTGGATCATCGTCGGAACGTGCAAAAGTCCCGTCGTGCTCTGCCTGAGCATGCTCTTCAACGGCATCATGCTGGTCCCCACCATCGTGGGACTGGTCGAATACATCAATCAGGTCGCGCCGCCGCATCTGCGGGCTTCCGCCCAGAGCGGTCTGCGCGCCACTTTCCAGGTCGTCGGACAGCTCACCGCCACCATTCTCGGCGGCTCGCTCATCGGTCTTTTCGACCGTCTGGGTCTGGAGGGGATCCGGTATCTGTATCTGGCTCTTTCCCCCATCTTTCTGCTGTTCGTTCTCTTCTCCGTCCTTTCCACCAAAGGGCGCGCGCCGAAAGCGGGTGATCAGACTTGACCTTTTTCCGCATCCACTGCCCTTCCTGCGAGAACGGCTCCCTGACAGCCGGGTCCGCCGGTCCCTGTCCCGTCTGCGGATGCGCTGATGCGCTGCAGGCGGAGGAGGTCTCTTCCGCGGCGTTTCTGTCCGAAGCCGAAGCGGAAGCGGTCGCGGCAGCGGCGGAAGCGATGCTGCTTTCGTCCGATACGGCACCGTCCGCTCCCGCCGTGCGGGATCTCGGCGCGCTGATGAAGTGCATCGGGGACTATAAGACAGCCGCCTCCGAGCTGTACCGCGCGACAGCGTCGAAAGGCAGCATCGAATACATCAAAAAGATCGTGCTGAACACCTCCGCCTTCACTACCGACCCGATCCACGAACGCTATTTCGGGGACGTGGAAAAGGCGGCGGAATCGCTGGCGGCCTCACTGCCGGAGGCAGACGAACAGTTCCGCCGAGATGTGGCGGACAGAGCGGTCCGTCTGCTGCTCGCCGGCGCCGGAGAGGGCCGGTCCTTCCTGGAAGGATTCCTGCAGGCGGACGACGGTTTCGCCTCCCTTTTCGTCGGATACGCGTCGGACGGGCTCCTCGCGGAGCTGCACGAAGACGCCCTTTCGCGGTATTTCACGCTTCTGCCGAATCAGAAAGATCTGGACGACAGGATCACGGAAGTCCTGAAAGCGAGAGGCGGCTCGCCCAGAGTACCCACCTTCTGGGAAAAATATTTCCCTTCTCTGAAAAAAGGAAGATAATAAGGTCACGACGATCTGAAAGGAGCATCCCATGTTTTGCGGAAACTGCGGCGCGGAACTGACCGCGCAGACGAATTTCTGTCCCTACTGCGGAGCGCCTCTCCGCAGCGCCACCTCTTCCATCTCGCTGCTGCACAAGGCCTCTTCCACAGCCAGGTCCACCAACGTGTACAACCTCGTGCTGGTCTCCAGAGGCACCTGTGACGCGGTCACTGCCGGCGACCTGCTGGAGGACGTGTTCGGCTACACCGACGCGGAATCCGCCAACCTCATCCGGATGGCGCCGGTCGTGGTGGGCGAGAACCTCACCGCCGAAGAAGCGGCGACCGTGGCCCAAATGTATACGGAGTACGGCATGGAGGTCTCCGTCACGGACAAGCAGGACCAATACGTGGACCTGTCCTCGAAGGCGACTTCGTCCGTCTTCGACAGCAGCGGCAATCTGCTGACCAACGCGGCGGCCATCATCGGCGCGCTGACGGTGGCGAACCGGATCACCTCCTACCGGAGATACCGCAGGCCTTCCCTCCTGGAACGCCTCTTCCGCCTGAGCTTCCAGCCCTATCCGCCTGTTCACCGCAGGCGTTTCCGTCCCTTCCTGATCACGGATCCGATCCCGCCCAGAAGGACCATCCGCAAGCCGGCGCCTCCGCTGGGCGTGCCGAGGCACGCTCCAGGTCCCGGCATGCCGGGAAGAGGACCCGGCAGAGGACCCGGACGCGGTCCCGCGGGGCCGAAGAGCGGTCGGGGCGGCAAGAACAAATTCTGATACGAAAAAAGAACCCGCGGGAAACGGTCCCGCGGGTTCTTTTCTTTATTTCCGTTTATTCTTCCATCAGTTTCCTGAGGTTCACGTCGAAGGGCGGATACACGATTCCCTTCTCCGTCACGATCGCGGAGATGAACGCGTGATCGGTGACGTCGAAGGCGGGGTTGTACGCCTTGATCCCCTCCGGCGCCATGCGTCTGGCGTACCACATCTCGCTGATCTCGTCCTCCGGACGCAGCTCGATCCTGATGTCGTCGCCGGTGGGGCAGTTCATGTCGATGGTCGACGTCGGGCCGAGCACATAGACGGGAACGCCGTAGTTCTTCGCCACGATGGAGAGCGTGGACGTCCCGATCTTGTTGGCGGTGTCGCCGTTGGCGGCGACCCGGTCGCATCCCACCAGGCACGCGTCGATCCAGCCGTTGCGCATGATCAGGGAGACCATGTTATCGCAGACCAGCGTCACGTCCACGCCGGCCTCATGCAGTTCCCAGGCGGTCAGCCTGGCGCCCTGCAGAAGAGGACGGGTCTCGTCGGCGAATACCCGGAAATCGTATCCCCGTTCCTTGCCCAGGTACATCGGTCCCAGCGCCGTCCCGTATTTCGACGTGGCGATGGTGCCCGCGTTGCAGTGGGTCAGCAGACCCATGCCGGGCTTCAGCAGCGTCAGACCGTTCTCGGAGATCCTGCGGCACATATCCACGTCTTCGTCGTGGATGGCTTCGGCCTCCGCGAGAAGCAGTTTCTTGATCTCCGGGACAGACGCTTCCGGGTGGTCTTCCAGCACTTTCCCCATCCGGTTCAGTGCCCATGAAAGGTTGACCGCGGTGGGACGGGAGGAATTGAGATATTCCCTGATCCGCGTGAATTCCCGGTCGAAGTCCTCTCTGCCGCCTTCGTAATGCTTCGTCGTCAGATAGACGCCGTAAGCTGCGGATACGCCGATGGCCGGCGCGCCGCGGACGCGGAGGTAGTAGATCGCTTCGTAGATCTCCTCGGGCGTGTTGAGATAGAGATATCTGGTCTCGTTGGGCAGCAGCGTCTGGTCCAGCAGCACCAGCTGATCGTTTTCGTCGTCCAGTCTCACGGAACATACTTTTTCGAAAATATCCATCGTCATCCGCCTTTCCGCTCTCGGTGATATGATGCGTCAGCGCAGCGCGCTGCCGTCTATTTCGTCGGTTTGCTCCGGTACAGCGTATCGGTCCTTCTGGAGAATCCGATATGGTCCCAGAACGCGTTTCCGGCTTCATTGGCGGCGAAAGTGAGCAGCGCCGTCTTCAGCGATCCCTGCTCCCTCATCGCCTTTTCCTCGGTCTCGAACAGGATCCTCGCGATCCCTTTTCCCCTGTATTCGGGCAGGACGGCGGCGTGATACAGATATCCTCTGCGTCCGTCGTAGCTGCCCATGAGCGACCCTACCACCCGGCCTTCCGCCACCGCGACGAAATTGAGGTCCGGGTTCCGGTCGATGAGCTCCGTCATCTTCTCCTCGGAATCGTCCACCGGGTGACGGGATACGCCCGGACAGGCGTCCCACAGCGCCGTCAGGCCTTGGTAATCCGAGGCTCTCATCCTGCGGATCACGATGCCTTCCGGCACCGGAGCCGTCATCTCCTCGTATTCCTCCTTCAGCAGCGAATAGCTGACGACGTCCCCGTCCGCGCTTCTGCCGCGGAGCACGCCTTCCCTTCTGAAACTGCACTGCTGCAGCAGGCGGATCGTCTCCGCGTCCTGCACCGGCGCGCAGCAGACGATGCACGCGCAGCCGCCGGCGAACAGATCGCCGCACGCTCCGCGCAGCGCTTCCGCTGCGGATACACCGGGAATGTCCTTCAGCTCGGGGCGGATCGTGACGGTCCCGTCGCAGTCCCCCTGGCAGACCAGGACCGAGCCCGATTCGCCCATGCTGATCGTTTTCTTCTCGTTCTCACTCATCGGGATCTCCGCCTCCGTTCATTCCTCGGCGGGCTCGCCGTGTACGGCGGTGTCCCACACCCGGATCCCCAGATCCTCCGCGAAATGGAGCCACTCCTCTGAGAGCGGTTCGTCCGTGACCAGATCGTGGATGTCGGAAAAGTCGCAGACCTTCGTGAAGGAGGTCATGCCGAATTTGGAGTGGTCGGCCAGCATGCACACGCGGTTCGCGTGTTTGCAGATGATCTGCTTGGATTCCGCCTCGTCGTCGTTGGAATCCGTGATGCCGTACTCCATGCTCAGGGAGCGGCAGGAAATGAACGCGGTATCGACGAAGTGGGCCTTCAGGATCTCGTTGGTCGTTCTGCCCAGGAAGCAGTTGCGGTTGGCGGAATAGGTCCCGCCGACGCAGATCAGGTTGATGCCATCGGACCTGCACAGGCTGTTGACCACCTGAAGGGAGTTCGTCAGCACCGTGAGGTTCATCCCGGCGATCAGGTCGCAGATGGTGCCCGCCGTCGTGGAAGCGTCGAGGAAGATGCAGTCCCCTTCATGGATGAAGTCCATGCACTGCTCCGCGATGACTCTCTTGTTCTCCAGGAACACCCGTCCCAGCGCTTCGTTGTCCACGGTCTTGCTCACGCGCTTCGCGAACACCGCGCCGCCGTGGGTCCGGACGACGAAGCCCTCCTTGTCCAGCGCGGCGAGGTCCCTCCTGATCGTTTCCTCGCTCACACGGAACGTCGCGGCGAGGTCGGCTACGGAGGCGCTCTTGTATTTCAGGAAATAATCCCGGATCTTTTCTTTTCTGGCTGATGCTGACATCACGTCACTCCTTCGGTTTTCGTTGCTTGTTCAGTATACACGAACTGCCGCCTTTCCGCCGACAGACGGACCGTCTGAGGGTGCGGCGGCAGCGTTTTTTCAGTCGGCGCTGTTTTCGCCCAGAAGCCTGAGGCCTTCCCGCAGGTAATCGGCCACCGACTCCAGCTGCATCCTGGAAAGTTCCGGATAGATGCGGTTGATGTCCGCGGTCTTGTAGCCCCATTCCTTCAGGGCCAGGACCGCATCCTCCACCATGGCGTTCATCTGCGCCACGGATTCCATCTCGTACGGGGTCACCGGCTTGAAGTTGGAGGCGGAGGACAGATTGATCCGGTTCTCGAACCGGAGGATGAATCCGTAAAGGTCATCCAGTCCGCTCAGGTCCGTCTTTTCGAAGACGTCCCTGGTGTACTTCACCGAATACAGATACTGGTCCACCAGGTCCCCGTCCTTGTTGCGCACCGAGGTGAAGCCGGACATCACGACCTGCTCGATGTACGGGGATTCGTTGAAGAAACAGGCGCTGAGGAAGACGCCGAGGCTCATGACGGTCTGCGCGTATTCCTCCCGGAGCATCTTGGCGGTCTTCGTCTTCTGGACGATCTTTCCCCTGGACAGGGCCGGATACTCCGCGGAGATGTTCTCGATCTCGGGCAGATCCAGGTCCGCATAGAGGATATGGTCCTCCAGCTCATAGTTGACCCGGACGTCGTAGGCGAGTTCCAGGTTGTTCATGAAGGTGCAGATGAAGTTCTCGATGGTGTCCTCGTCGCCCGCGATGTTGAGCTCGTACAGTTCCCTCGCCGCTTCGGAATCCAGTTCCGCCGCGGTCCGGTCGAAATCCTCCCTGGTGCGCACGGGGTCCGCGTATTTGTGGATATGGATCTTCGCCTCCTGATTGCGCTCGTAGGTCGCCAGGATCTCCGCCGGCGTCGGTCCCGTCTGCACGGGCTGCTCCTTCGGCGCGCTTTCCGACGGCGCCGACGTCGGTCTGACGCTGCCGGGGACTGAGGTCTCCTTTTCCTTCTTCTTGGTATTCTTCTTCTTGCTTCCGAGACCGGCGAGGCCGCCCAGTCCGCCCATGATCTTCGTGCGGTAGGAGATGCCCGTGCCGTTCACGCCCAGCAGGGACGGGCTCAGGTTCAGGAACGTCCCGTGCTTGCCGACGTTCACGGAAGCGCCTTTGCGTCCGACCGTGGCGCTGACGCCGCTTTTGGAGAGGTTCAGCCGGAGATAGTTCCCCAGCTTGATCGATTTCGTAAACCGGATGCCCATATCGTACGCTCTTTCCCGGCCTTCGCGGCCGCTGTATCTTTCATTATTCTACCATACCGGAAGCGCGGACTGTGTCACCGTCCGCATTCCAGGATCATTTTCACATGCGGGATCCCGTCCAGCGGGAAAACATCCGAGACGGCCCGGAAGCCCTGCCGTTCATAAAGGCTCTTCGCCGGGACCTGCGCTTCCAGATAGATCCGCTCCGCGCCGAAATATTCCTCCGCCGCGCGGATCCCCTCCTGCAGGACCCTCGTTCCGAGGCCGCGGCGTCTTTCCGTCGCCAGGACCCGCCCGATGGAGACGTCTTCGCTTTCCGCGCCCCGGTCCATGACCCGCAGGTACGCCAGGATCTTCCCGTCCTCCTCCAGCCAGACGTGGATCGCGTCCCGGTCCAGCCCGTCGAGTTCGGGATACGGGCAGTTCTGCTCCACCACGAAAACGTCGACCCGCGCTTTCAGGACGGCGTATAGTTCCCCCTCCTCCATCTCTCCGAAGCGCTTCACTTTCAGTTCCATCGCGTTCATCCTTCCCTGGACGCGCTCACGCCGCCCAGTTCCGTATAGATCATGCCGTTCTTCCCCCTGGTGGAAAGCATCAGGGAGATCCTGTCCACCGTCATGCCGGCGGAGACCGCCGCCGGTCCCGGGACCGCGCCGCGGGGGACGTACCCCTTCCGCAGCATCGTCACGTGAGGTCTGAACCTCTTCCTGTCGAAGGGGATCCCCGCGTCCGACAGCGCGCGTCTGACGCGCCGCGCCAGTTCCTCCAGTTCCGGATCCTCCCGGAATCCGGCCCACCACAGGTCGCCGAAATTCCCGATCCGGTCCATGATGATCCTAAACGGGGAAAAGGAGACGCCGTCCAGCGCGTCCATCACCCGGTCCGGATCCCCGAACTCGCCGATGAACGCCAGCGTCAGGTGCAGGTTCTCCGCCGGGGTATAGTTTCCCGTGATCCCGCTGCGGCGGAACCCGTCCTGCAGGTCCTTCACGGTCCGGCGGATCCCGTCATCCGCCGTCACGGCAACAAACAGTCTCATTTTTCTCCCACGTCACACGCACTTCTGTGCGGTCAGATCCGTCAGGGCGAACGGCAGCAGCGTCTCCGGCCTCGTCTGCGGCAGGACCCATTCCCGCGCCCGCTCCTCCGGCAGGATCAGCGGCATACGGTCGTGGATCCTTCTCAGCTCCTCGGAGGGATCCCTGGTCACCACCGTGAAAACGGGCAGTCCCTCCTCCATCCGGTAAAGTCCGCACAGCCAGGTGAGTTCCTCCCCTTCCGGACGGATCCGGTATTTCTCCCCTCTGCGCCGTTCTCCCTGCTCCGTGTGCGCCCACTCGTAATACCATCCCGCAGGCACGGCGCAGCGGTGCTTCTCCCACGAATCCCGGAAGGACGGTTTCTGCGCAGCAGTCTCGACCCGCGCGTTGACCAGCAGGGACCTGCCGGGGCTGCGGAATCCCCACCGCATGGGAAATGCCTTCACGTTCCCGCCGCGGCTGGAAGCCAGTACCGCCACCACGTCCGTGGGACGGACCTCTCCCGAGGTCAGCATCGTTCTCCCCGTCTCTCTGAAGCGCTCCAGCAGCGGAGACTCCTGAGCCTCCTCCAGGATCTCCCGGTACGCCTCCATGCTGTCGAAGATGTGGAATCTGGTGCACATCGCCTGATGTCTTCCTTTCCGGCATTCGTATATGTTGTATTTATTATACAACAAAAACGGCCGTCCTTCCGAGACGCGGACGGTCCTCTGTCATTGACACGCGCTTCCGCCGCTTCCTAAAATGGAATGGGCAGATACAGAAAAGTATGAGGGAGAAAAAACGATGGGCAATATCGATTTCAATCATTTCCAGAACTTCTGGATCGAACAGCAGAAGACCGCTGTCCATATGCCGGAAGAGGAAGCGCTCGCGCATATTAAGAACTTCATCGGGAATCACAACACCTGCGGATTTGCCACCGGATACGGCGACTATATCCGCTGCACTCCCATCGAGTACACCTACATGGATGACGAATTCTGGTTCGTCTCCGAAGGCGGGAGCAAATTCATCGGGCTCGAGAAGAACCGCAACGTCGCGCTGGCGATCTTCGAATATTTCGGCGACGTGAAGGATTCCCACGGGCTTCAGGTCATGGGGACCGTGGAGCTGTACGACTGCTACTCCGACGAGTTCAGGAAACTCCTCGCTGTGAAGCCTCACACGACTGAAGTCGCGTGCTTCCTATTGCCGGTACAGTATCTCACTGCACCGGTTTCCCTTTAGAGGAATCGGACTGCCTTTCCACCATACTGCCTGAACTCAGATCTCCGACAGCTTACGCTGCCGGATCCGCATTCAGGCGAATCAACGTGGATAAGGTGCAGGTGCTTCTCCTGGCCAGCTGAGGATCTTTTGCCTCCGCCGCCAACCTCTCCCTCTCGGGCAAGGATTTTATGATCTCTCTGATGAAATACCGTGCGCCGATGTTGTAGCTCGCGTTCAGGTCACAGTTATACACTTTTCCTGTTTCGAACTCGCACAGGCTATAGTTGTCTCCGCACTTCTCGGATTCTTTCCCTCTCCGGACCCTTCCGCTTCCGTCGTACGCCAGACAGCTCGTTCCCCACGCGCATACACGGCTGACTCGCAGCCCCTTCCTGTGCGCCTTGCTTTCCGTCATCGCCTGTACATACGACGCTTTCCACAGATGGAGCCGCTGTTTTTTCGACCCTCTCTTTTTTCCTGACATGTCCAGGTGCTCGAATACGATCACATCCGCTCCGAACTCTTCCGCGCAGGTCAGGATGAACGCCGCCGTCTTCACTGCGATGTCTTCATTGATACCGTTTGCGACTGCCCACAAACGCGGTGTCTTTTTCGCTCCGTGCTGCTGCGCCTTCTTTATCCTGTTCACCGCCCTCTTCAGACAGTCTTCTTCTGCGGGCAGACGCAGAAAGCGTCTTCCCGCGACAGTGCCGTCCGATAACAGGCATGAACAGGTGCAGGCGCTGTTGATTCCCAGATCCACCGCCAGTACTATCTGTTCCCTTATAGGTACCGTTCTCAGTTCCGTATCTGACTCATACATGAAATCCAGATACCACAATCTTCCTCTCTTCTGCAGCGTCGGTGAACTCTGTTTCATCCCGCCGCAGTGTTTTGCGGCGTAGTCCACGTCCGACTTCCGCAATCTCACCGTGATCCAATCCCATGTGTTCCGGATATAGACCTTGATCCTTGCCGTGTATCCCTCTCCCTCCTCATACATGTTTTCATGGTAGAGGCATGGATACACATATCCCGCCTTTGGCAGACCCGGGCGTTTTCCTTCGCCCGTCTCTTTCCAGTTCGCCAGATTGCTCTGATACGAGGAGACTTTGCCGATGGCTTCCATACACGCGGCTCTTCTGAGATAACTGGGAAACTTGTAGAACCGTCTGTCGCTGCTGTCGAAGCAGTACGGGACCTTCGGACGTTTCGAGGTCGGGTGCGTCATCTTCGCCAGTGCGTTCATCCGCCGTTGCGGATGCGTCTCCTGCGAGAGAGTCTCCCATTCCTCCAGACATACAGATAGGAAAAAGGAGACCGCATCCCGGTAAGTGCGGACTGTTTCCGCAAAGATCCCGCTGTGCT
>JAEEGL015848632.1_pt1 | contig 19523 bp, 14 predicted proteins | sample 9134231 | NCBI WGS metagenome assembly JAEEGL01 (sample SAMN16246548, study PRJNA631951) | gut metagenome | biome: gut microbiome; feature: rumen; material: fiber-attached | host: Bos | place: Iran: Karaj | collected 2018-10 | reverse complement strand
GTACTAGTACATCCATCTACTAATGATACCAATAGCTTCATTATTAACTTCAACCCTAATGGTGGTACTGGTACTATGAATCCACAGAAGATTACTATAGGACAAGCTACAGCTCTCACAAGCAACTCCTTCACTGCTCCAGCAAACAAAGTATTTAATGGCTGGAATACAAGCCCAGATGGTACTGGTACTTCCTATACTAATGGAGAGCAAGTTACTAATCTAGCTAGTGCTGGTACTACCATTACACTTTATGCGCAGTGGAAGGTGCCTTGTGCTGGCTATACCACCATGCAAAGCCTTAACGCTTCAAATATAAATACACTCCTTCCAAATATAAACGATACTGCTGTAGTATGCGATACGCGTGACGAGCAAAACTATACCATCGGCAAACTCGCAGACAACAAAGTCTGGATGTTGGAGAACTTAAATCTTGCTGGCGGTACCGCCCTTTCTGCAGATGATACGGATGTGACAAGTACCTACATTAATGGTTTCACTACAGGTGATAATCTCACGAAAGATGGCAATACTATCGTGCTTCCGGCTTCGGCTACTTCTGGGTTTAATAATAATAGTAATGCGTTCGTCTATAACTCCGGCAACAAGACCGACTGTGGTGCTAGTGGCCAGGATACCCCATGCTACTCCTACTATTCCTGGATTGCAGCCACACTGGGCGGCAAGCAAGATAATGGCAGCATAACACAAGATGGCGACGGCTACAACGCCGCAGCTAGCATCTGCCCTAAAGGCTGGAAACTCCCAACTTCCACCACTAGCAATGCACCCGCAACGACTAGCCCCAACTGGAAGACTGGCGACTGGTATGCTCTAGCTACAGCATACGGTGCAAACCTAGAAGGTAAATACTACCAAAGCTCCAACACATTCTATAATAACGCCGGCCCCGGTACCACCCCGAATTTCCTGCTCGCCGGCCGCTACGGTTCCGGCTCGTTCCGCGATGGTGGCAGCTACGGCTACTATTGGTCGGCTACGTCGTACTCTGGCGCGGTCGCCTACCGCCTGCTCTTCAATTCAGGGGGCGTCTATTCAGCCGGTAGCATCAGTCGCGGCAGCGGGTACTCAGTCCGGTGTCTCCTTGGTAGCTAGTGGTTGTAGCCCATATACTAACATTGCAGTAGCAAATGCCAATAGCTCCAACTATTACGATAGGCCAGCCATCGCAAAGAGTGGTACCTGCAATAATGCTTACTGCGTAAATAACCCAACTAGTGGCAACTGGACTTATGATTCCGTAACCCAAACCACCATCAATGGCAAAACTAGCTACGCCCAAGGTAAGATTGGTATCTACTACAACTTTTGCGCTGCAAGTGCTGGCTCCTACTGCTATACTAGTGGTGCATCCATAAATAGACCAAATACCGCCATAGACGCCGCGGAAGACATCTGCCCATCCGGTTGGCGTATGCCTACTGGAGGAGCTATCTCCACTTCTGGCAATAATAATGGTGGTGGCGAATTCCAAAATCTATATAACAAATACAACAATGCTAAACTCTTCCAGGAAGCCCTTTCTACGCCTCTTTCCGGCAACTTCAACAGTGGCAAGGCAAACGATCAGGGTAACAGCGGCGTCTTCTGGTCTTCTACTCGGGTCGATGGCTACAAGATGTTCAACCTATACGTCTACGCTACGGGTGTCTACCCCCAGGATATGAATTACCGCTATCGCAGCAGCGGATTTTCTATGCGCTGTATAGTGGGTTCTTAGCCCGAATCTAAACTCGGGTACATCAAAAAGCGCCTAATGCTATCTATAGTGTGGTATAATTATGTCTATGGATGCGAATGAAGTACGTCAAAGATTTTTAGATTTTCAGGTGAAGAAAGGTCACACCGTGATCCAGCCGGCGCCGTTAGTGTTAGAAGGTGACCCGACTACGCTTTTTACTGGGTCTGGGATGCAGCCACTTTTGCCGTATCTTCTCGGCAAACCACACAAGGACGGCAAACGGCTTTGCGATTCGCAACCATCGCTTAGGCTTCAGGACATCGAAGACGTAGGCGACCCGAGGCACACGACGGTTTTTGAAATGCTCGGCAACTGGTCGCTGGGGGATTATTTCAAAAAGGAGCAAATTCGGAATTTCTTTGAATTTCTGACCCACGAGATTGGACTGGACCCGCATAAAATTTACGTGACGTGCTTTATTGGCAATGAAAAATATGGGATCCCAAAAGATACCGAGGCAGCCGAAATTTGGCAGGAAGTATTCCGTGAGGCGGGGATTGAGGCAAAGGCGGTTGAAATTGGCTCGGCAGAAAATGGTGACAAGCGCGGGATTCGTGAGGGTGAGCGGATTTTCTTCTACGACGACCATGAGAACTGGTGGAGTAGAGGTGGCGGGATTGAGACTACGCCACTCGGTGACCCGTGCGGGCCGGACAGCGAAGTGTTTTATGATTTTGGCGAAGACAAGCAGGACGTGGAGAAATACGGTCTCTCACATCCAGCATCGGATGGTGCGCGGTTTATGGAAATTGGCAACCAAGTTTTCATGCAATATCGAAGACTAGAAGATGGGACTTTTGAAGAGCTTGAGCACAAAAATGTGGACTTTGGCGGAGGTCTAGAGCGCATTACGGCGGCTTCAATTGGGTCGTTTGATGTATTTAAGATTTCGCTGATGAGGCCGATTATTGAAAAATTGGAAGAGATTTCCGGAAAAAGTTACGAGCAAAATACCGATGAGATGCGGGTGATTGCCGACCATATTCGGGGAGCGTATTTGCTGGCGGCGCAGGGGCTTGCACCGTCAAATAAGACCCAAGGTTACGCGATGCGGCGACTGATAAGGCGCGCGATTTTAAGAGCCTTAGATCTTGGGATATCAACCAATTTCTTATCGGAGATTGTACCGATTGTAGCAGAGAACTACGCGAGACTTCCGGATTCGATTTTGACGCACCGAGAAATGGCGCTCGAGACGCTACTCAAAGAAGAGCGAGCATTCCGCACCACCCTAAATAAGGGTTTGAAAGAGCTGGGTAAATTAACTAAGAACAATAAGATTTTAGATGGCAAAGACTTATTTAAACTGCAAGATACTTATGGGTTCCCGCTTGAACTGTCGGTCGAAGAGTGCTACCGTGAGGGGATTGGGCTGACCGAAGATTATTTGAAAGAGTTTGAAGAGGCATTAAAAGAGCAGCGTGAACGGTCGCAGACGGCCTCGAAGGGTATGTTTAAAGGCGGACTAGAAGACCACGGCGAGCAGACAGTAAAATATCATACTGCGACACATTTGCTGCTCGCGGCTTTGCAAAAGCATATCAGTCCAGACATTGTGCAGAAAGGTTCCAATACTACCGCCGAGCGGACTAGGTTTGATTTTAATTGCGACCACAAATTGACGCCAGAAGAGATAAAGGCGGTCGAAGACCAGGTGAATGAGTGGATTTTGGCGGATTTGCCAGTGGTTTATGACGAATACGACAAGGCTTACGCGCGGGATACTTTGAAAGCGCATGGACAATTCTGGGATAAATATCCAGACACGCTAAAAGTTTACACGATTGGGGATTTTGATAACCCGATTTCGCGCGAAGTATGTGGTGGTCCACATGTAGAGCACACTGGCGTGATTGGTCATTTTAAGATTGTAAAAGAAGAATCTAGCGCGGCCGGAATACGGAGAATCAAAGCCGTCCTTGACAAATAGGCATAAGTGTGATATAATGGTATTATGTAGTCGCTCCCTTAACCAGGGAGCGATTTTTGTCTAGTTTTGAAGGATTTTGTTGATTTTGCTCTTTAGCTTGTTTTTTTCGGGAGCGCCAGCTAGGGTGTCTACGCCGACGCGAAGAAGTCCTAGAGCAGTAGCGTAAGAATAATCCACCGTGACATCTTCTGGAATAACGAGGTCAGGCAAAGTCGCGATGTCTATCAAATTTACTACTGGGCGGCGAGAAAATGGCAACCTTGTGTACCAGTCGGAAAGGGCAAGTTTTTCTTGTAAAACAGAAAGCCCAGCACCACCGCCACAGAGAAGCACGTTGCGCGGCAGGGAGCCAGCGGTGTAATTTTCGAGAGCGACTTCAACGCCAGTCAGCCAAACGGATAGATTACGCGTGATGGCGGTCTCGACTTTGGCTTTCAGGGCATCATCGAGATTACCAGAATCGTAGTCTAGTTTGTATTTTTCGGCAGTAGCAAAATCAACCCCGAGAGACTCGGCAATCTGGTGCGTGAAGCTGCGGCCGCCGATGGAGAACATCTCGGTCGTCTCGACGCCACCATCCTCAACTACGGCAATATCGGTAGTGCCACCGCCAATATCCATCACGATGCCAGAAAAATCAGAATCAAGATTGTCACCAAGGCAGGCGCGACAGACCGCAAAAGGCTCAACGGCTAGAGTCAGAAGCTCGAGGTTAAGCTCAGCGCAAACTTTTTCAATGGCGGCAATATGAATCATCGGCGCAAAGGCAGTGTAGATCAAAATGGAAACTTCGGAGCCTTTAAAACCGATTGGATTACTAATCTTGTAGCCATCAATGGTGAGATTTACGATGGCGGAATTGATAAGGCTAACCTCAACATTTTCGTTGCCAGTCTCTAGCGCAACAGCTCTTCTGGCGACCTCGCCGGCTCTTTGTTGGACTTTTTCGATAATTTCATTCATCTCGGCTTCGGAAATCGGGGAATTTTTGTTGCGACGGGTGTACTTTACCGATGTAGTATTACCCTTAATCAGCTCGCCGGCGATACCGACCACGGTCCGCTCGGAGCGCTCGCCGGCTTTATCTTCAACTTGAACCAAAGCATCCTCACAAGCGGTAATAACGGCTGGTATGTCAGAAATGGCACCAGCGTGCATACTGCCTTCTTGCTGTCTAGACTTGGCGGCGGCCAAAATTTTTAGCTCGCCGTGACTGCCGGGCTTAGCTAAAATTGCTTTGACAAATTCTGTACCAATATCTAGACCTAGGATAGTACTCATGGTTTAATTATAGCACACTTTCCGGGCTCCAGACCACTTAGCTCATATTTACCAAAAGCTATGCGATGCAGCTTGACGACTTTATAGCCAAGAGCTGCGAAAGTACGACGTATCTGGCGATTACGGCCCTCGGAGAGAGTGACGAGATAGGACGTTTCTACAGTCTTAATTACCATAAACTTCGAGGGGCCGTCATCGAGCATGACGCCGTAATCGGAGATCATTTGTTGATGAAGGGGTTCGAGCGGGCGGTCGAGAGCGACTTCGTAAACTTTGGTTTTGCGGAATTTTGGATGCGTCATTTGATAAGCAAAATCACCGTCATTAGTGAGAAGAATTAACCCAGAAGAATCTTTATCTAAGCGGCCGACAGTCTTGAGGTGGCGGTATTCTTTTGGTAAAATATCATAAATCGTGGGGGCTGGCCCCTGTGCACGACGCGAGCAGACGTAGCCAATCGGCTTATTCATCGCTATATAATAGTAGCCCGTTTCAAACGGGATGATATTACCATTATAGCATACTTTGTCATTTTTGTCAATACGGGCACCAAGTATTGCTGGTTTATCATCTATAAAAACTTTGCCGGCAGCAATTAATTCGTCGGCTTCGCGACGCGAGACGCCGATGCGCTCAGCGAGAAATTTATTGAGCCGGACCTGCTGGTTGTCCATAATTTACCTGTGGCTGATTTGGCACTGAAAATCCAGACGGCCGAGACTGAAACTGAGCTGGCTGGGCTGGCTGGGTTGATTGAGCCGATTGAGCTGGTTGTGCTGGCTGGGTCGGCGTGGCCTTGTCGCCTAAAACTTCATGGATTGTATTAACTACATCTTCGATGCCAACTTGAGATTTGACGAGATAACGGTCGCAACCTAGGCTTTCACCACGCGCACGTTGGTCGTCGCCAGAAAGTGCAGTCATCATGATGATTTTAATTTTGGCAGTCTCTGGAGTATTACGCAAGATATCTAGCATATCAAAACCGGAAATTTTAGGCATCATTACGTCAGCCAAAATCAAATCCGGCCTTTCGCGTACCGCAATAGCAAGGGCTTCTTCGCCGTCGCCGGCCGTCACTACATTGTAGCCTTCAGCGGTGATGCGGATGCTGTAGATTTCACGAAGAGACGCATCATCTTCGACTACCATTATTTTCATTGTGTACCTCCTTGTAACTTATTGCTATTAATCATGCGTTTTTCATATTCTTCGCCAGAAATTCGCGGCAGGGAAACATAAAAGGTGGAACCTTCGCCAAAAGCCGACTCGGCCCAGACACGACCGCCCATGGCTTCGACCCGTTTTTTGACGATATAGAGACCAAGTCCAGTGCCGCCAATGGTACGAGTATCCGAATTGTCAGAGCGGTAAAATTTTTGGAAAATGTGAGGTAAGTCATCATTGGAAATACCAATTCCAGTATCAGTAACATTGATCAAAACTCGGTCACCATCTCCACGAACATTGACATAAACGGAGCCGCCAGTGGGGGTGTACTTGATGGCATTGCCAAGTAGATTGTCGATTATTTCACCCATAAAACTGACATCGACATAACCATAGACTACCTGATTGATGCGCCTCGCGGTGTCAGCCTCCGTGCTGACCGAGCCAAATTGATACTTGAGGCCGGCTTCACGGATTTGCGGATATAGTTGGTCGGCAATTTGCTTGACTAGACCAGTCATCTCGACCGGCTGCAACTTTGGACGAAGTTGACCATCATCGAGCTTGGTGGCATCGAGTAGGTCATGGAAAAGCTGGCCAAGGTGCTTAGCGGAGATATGCGCCGCGTTAAGATAGCCACGGGCACGTTCGTCGATAGTGGCAGTCTGAGGATTGAGCGCTAGGGAAAGATAGCCCTCGATAGATGCCACTGGGGTGCGCATTTCGTGAGAAGCTGTAGAAATAAACTCCGTCTGCTCGCTATCCTCGGCGAGTTCTTTTGCGATGTTGCGGAAAGTCACGATACGACTACCGTTTTGGTCATTTACTGGTATTACGGAGACCGAGACCGGGATACGCTTATTGGTGGAAAAGATAAAGAAACAGATTTTGTAATCTTCGAGCGGGCGACCACTATGGACAGCCTGGAGCAAAAGATTTTCGTTTTCGGCGAGCTGGCGACCGTCGGTGCTTTCGACTCTAAGTAGAAGTCCAAGGTTTAATCTTGTGGCGTCGGCAGCGTTGATACCAAGCATCCTCGCGGCAGCTGGGTTGAAATATTGAACTGTACCGGAATTGTTTAGAATCATCACGCCATCGTGAATATTGACTAGAGCGAGATCAGCAAGTGAATTCTGCGGGGGATAGTTTGTGGCAACTGGCTGTTTTTTAGATTTAAACAAACTCATATATATATTTTAACACAAGCATGAAAAAATGTGATAAAATTGGTACATGAACAAGGATGTAATCTATATCGAACCAGAGGATGATATCACTGATATCATTACCAAAATCGAAAATTCAAAAGAAAAAATCCTCGCGCTCGTGCCACCAAAGAAGGCAGGAGTATTTCGAAGCATTGTAAATATCAAATTGATCGCAAAAGCGGGCGTAAATGCCGGGAAGACGATCGTGCTCGTCACGACCGACCAGTCTATCATCAAGCTTGCAGCGGCGACTAGGCTGCCAGTGACGAAAGATTTACAGTCGGCACCGGCGATTCCAAAAGTGGACGAGTCGATAAAAGCTGAGACTACATCGGTAGATGAAGTCCTAGCGGCAGACGGTGGTCAGACTGAGGAGTCCGTAGCCGAAGATTTGGAGTCCGAAAAAGAGGCTAAACCGGAAAAAGTAGTAGTAAAGGATTCAAAAGAGTCCGAGGATACCACCAAGACAGACAAAGACGATAAGAACGATAAAGATGATAAAAAATCCGATAAGGACAAGAAAAAGTCTAAAATGAGCCCTAAAAAGCGCAAAATTATCATCGGTTCAGCAATTGGCGGCGGTTTACTGTTTATATTGATTTTGGTCTGGGCATTTAAGATTGCTCCAGCGGCAACCGTGACCGTAGCGATTCGCACTACTACGACGAATTTCTCAGAAAATGCGACCTTTACGACCAAAATGTCCGAAGAAAACGCTTCGCAGGGTAAGTTTTACCTAGAAGAGAAGAAAATTGAGACCAAGGTTGAGGCCAGTTTCGAGGCGACCGGCAGCAAAAATGTCGGCGAAAAGGCAAAGGGCGAGCTAATCGTCTATCAGTATTTCAAAGAAAGAGGCAATATCGCGATTGAAAAGGGCGCGAGCTTTACCAATAGCGAGCTGACTTTTGTAGCCGATGATGATACGACTCTGTCGTGGGATGGCAAAGACTTCGATAAGTGTCTCAACAAGGGTGACCAGAGTTCACTATTTTACTACGGGTGTCGCGTTTTCGCGAAGATTGCAGTGACGGCGGCTGAGCCTGGCACACAATACAACCTAGCACCGGTGGAGACGGGCTGGTCAACCACGGCGAACGTTTATGTCTATAACGAATCAGCGATGGCTGGCGGTACCACTAAGAGTATAACAGTGGTGACTCAAGCTGACATCGATGAGGCTCTCGCAAAGATAGTAGAGGGCAATACTACCGCACAGGCGTCTCGCAAGACAAAACTACTTTCGACTATCGAAGATGGTACATTTATCATTGACTCTAGCTACAAGCAGACCACCAGTGATCCGAAGTCAACCCCGGCCGTGGGCGAAGAGGTCAAGCCGAACGAAAAGGCTACCCTCGCCGTGACGGTTACTGACTCAGTTTACACCGTAGATAAGACCAAGGTTGAGGAATTTATCGCCGAAAAAGCTAAGTTGGCGGAAAATTACAAGATTTACGAGATGAACGATCCATTTATCGAGAATTTCACAGAGGTGGACGATATCTATGTTGGCAAGATTAAGACTTCATACGTATCTGGTCCGAAAGTGACCGAAAACGATATCATTGAGACGATTCGTGGCAAAGGTCTCGGTGAAGCAAGGGCCGACCTCTTAAATAAATTTAGCGGCATAGATAGCAACAAGACCAAGATTGAAGTATCTCATCCTTGGGTGTTCTCAGTACCAAGTGAAGCCACTAAGATTACCGTAAGAATTGAAGTTGAGGAATAAAAAATGAAAATTATCGGGCTCGATGTGGGCGAGAAACGCATTGGGGTGGCGCGAGTTGATTCGGACACCCGGATAGCCGTACCAGTCGGGTTCGTGGTCGTAGATGGCTCAGAATGGCAGGAAATCACTAGAATTGCCCGTCTAAATAGCACAAATTTGTTCGTCCTAGGCCTCCCCAGGAGCAATGAAGGCAATGAGACGAAACAGAGCCAGTATGTAAAGGATTTCGCTAAGAAGCTGGTCTCAAACGTGCCAGGGGCGAAAATCCAGTTTCAAGACGAGTCTTTGACGTCGGTTGAGGCGGAAAATCGGCTGAAAAGCCGGAAAAAGCCCTATCAGAGGGGAGATATCGATGCCGAGGCGGCGGCGATTATTTTGCAGGATTTCGTAGAACACTTCAGTGGGGTAGCTTTGGACTCATCCTCTTCGGACACGCTCCCTCGCGCCCGTCGTCACGGGGCTCAGTCGCTTCAGTCGCGCCCCGTTGGGCGCGAAAATTCCTCAGAGGATGAGATCCAAAGCTCCAAAAAGTGCTCTGGGAAATCCAAGACGATCGTTACGATTGTCATATCCGTAGTGGCGTTTTTGGTGCTAGGGTTGGTTGGGGGGTTGAAGCTTAGAGATTTTATCCGAGCAGAGAGAGAAAAAGAGTACGCCAGGCAAGAAGCAGAAATGAAGGCCGAAGTGTTTAATTTTACTATCCGGCCAGGTGAGACGATTTTTGATATCAAAAAGAATCTAGTAGCAGTTGGGTATAGCGCCGAGGAAATTGATGCAGCTTTTGTAGCAGAATATGATTTTGAATTTTTGAAAGAGCGTCCAGAGGGGGCGAGCCTCGAGGGGTATCTTTATCCGGAGACGCACGAATTTTACGCTGACGCGACGGTTAGTGAAGTGCTGAAGAAATTTTTAGAGGGGATGGCGACGGTAATTTCCGAAAATAATCTGACCGAGAGATACTTGGCACATGGTTTGACGCTCCATCAGGGAGTGACACTAGCATCAGTAGTACAAAAAGAATCTGGCACGCCAGCAGATCAGGCGACTGTGGCACAGGTGTTTTACTCTAGGCTGGCTTATGGATGGTGCATCGGGAGCGACGTGACGGTATCATACGCGCTCGATGTGGTTGACCCGGATAGATTAATTTACAAAGATAATGCCGCAGCACTCACGATAGATTCTTGTTATAATACAAGGCTTTACGCTGGTCTTCCTTGCGGACCGATCAGTAACCCTGGACTTTCGGCCCTAGTCGCAGTGGCCGAGCCGACAGATACGGCTTATCTTTATTTCTTGACAGGTGACGACGGTTTGATGTATTATAGTTATACAGAGGCTGAGCACAATCAGAATATTTACCTTCATTGCCAGACACTCTGCAATGTCGCGTTATGAAAAAGAAAACCAGAGTAAGAATCAGAAAATTCCAACAAGCGTTGCCATATATTTTGACGGCGGCCGTGACGATTGCGGTGGTTTTTGTGGGTTCACTCGACAAAAAAAGTGCCGGCATCAACCTTAGTTTAAATGTTTTTGCAGAAAATAATTACCGAGTATCAGTAGACCAATTATCCGAGCTTTATATGGTGGCAGATTTATCAGATGCCCTCGGTATCGCGTCAGCATCAGACGTAGCAAACAACTACGTGCTGACAACCTCTATGTACGAAGCTGGTCAGACATCGGCTGGCAAGACCGAAAAGCCGAGCATCATTGATCTACCGACCGAACGTGGTGTGATTGAGTATGTCGTGAGTGAGGGCGAGACGATGGATTCCATCGCTGCGAAATACAAGATTACGACCGACCAAATTCGCTGGTCTAATGGTCTCAAGACGACCAATATATCAGCTGGGACCAAGTTATACCTACCGAGCGTGTCAGGTATCGTCTACACCGTAAAGGCAAACGATACCGTAGAATCAATCGCTTCAAAATACGGCGGCACGGCCGAAGAAATCATCGCTCTAAACGACCTAGAGGTGTCTGGGATTTCTACCGGAATGCGGATTTTGATTAAAAATGGGACTTTGCCAAATACCGAGAGGCCAGAGTATGTGCCACCAGTCGTGCAATACCATTACACCTATCTTGGTAATACATCTGAGCGTCAAAATATACAGGTCATTGGCTACCGTTATGGCCTAGGTGGTCCTTATGGTGGTGGGCAATGTACGCAGTGGGCATGGTTCAATCGTCAGGATTTGCCCTCTAATCTTGGCAATGCTAATAGCTGGGCCAACCGCGCAAGGGCAGCTGGCTTCCCAGTGAGTCGTACTCCGTCGGCGGGGGCAGTTTTCCAGACTTCCTCCGGGTGGTATGGACACGTGGGGTACGTCGAGGCGGTCAATTCGGATGGCTCGATTACAGTGACCGAAATGAATTACAACTATCGTACATATCTAGTAATCAGAGCTACTATTCCGGCGAGCGCAGTGGGGAATTTCAACTACATTCACTACCGATAGGTGTCGAAAAGCGTAAGCACATTGACTTTTTAATTAAAATATGATATAATAAGGAGATATATGTTTAGTGATACGGCGAAAGTGAGTTTAAAAGCAGGAAAAGGCGGAGATGGCGCCGTATCTTTTCGTCGGGAAATTTATATCCCTAAGGGTGGTCCAGATGGTGGCGATGGTGGCAAAGGCGGAGATATCGTCTTTAAGGCCGATAAAGACACCAATACTTTGATTGATTTTAGATTTACACCGATTCTTACAGCTGAGGATGGCAAAAATGGCTCTGGCACGCGCTCAGCCGGGCGGTCAGGCCGTGACCTCGTCGTGGAAGTGCCAATTGGTACGATTGTAAAAAGAGATGGCGAGGTCATCGCGGACCTCGTGCGCGATGGGCAAACTGCCGTGATTGCGAAAGGCGGCGATGGGGGATTTGGAAATGCACATTTTAAGAGTTCTACTAGGCAGGTGCCGATAATCGCTGAGGTGGGAGAGCCCGGTGAGGAATTTGAGGCGGAGTTGGAGCTTAAACTCCTAGCCGATGTGGGACTAGTGGGTTTGCCAAATGCCGGAAAGTCGACATTTTTGTCTGTGGTATCAAACGCTCGTCCAGAGATTGCAAACTATCCGTTTACAACTTTGACGCCGCAACTCGGGGTGGCGACGATTGATGGGTATGATCTATTAATTGCAGATATTCCAGGGCTAATTGAAGGTGCCGCCGAGGGGAAAGGCCTTGGACATGATTTTCTAAGGCATGTTGAGCGAACCGCCGTATTGCTACATCTAGTGGATGTTTATAATAACGACGCTGGTGAGGCTTATCAGACAATTCGGCATGAGCTTGAAAAATATGGCGACCTCGCTTCACGGCCGGAAGTGGTAGCACTAACTAAGTGCGAAGGGGTGGACAATGAAATTATCAAGATGCAGACAGCTTCCATCCTGGCAGTAAATCCAGAGGCGAAGGTTTTTGCGATTTCGGCCGCTGCACACCAGGGGATTACTGAGCTGCTGAGAGAACTTCAGAAGGAGCATTTAGCCCGCCTTGAGCAAACCCAAGAAAAATCCGAGGAGGCGAGTCGAGACGAGCATATGCCTCAGTACGAGCCGGATATCATCTCTGAGATCCCAACGATTTCGCTCAGCCCAGACGCAATAAAGACGACCTGGAAGGTTGAAAAGACGGAAGATGACAAGTTTATCGTGACTGGCGATAAGATTGAAAAGTTTGCTAGACGAACCGATATGAATAATTACGCCTCGGTAAATAGGTTGCGTGATATTATGAAAAAAATGGGGATTAAGGCCGAGCTTACTTCGCTCGGGGCTGCGCCAGAATCAATCATCTCGATTGCCGACAAAGAATTTACTTTGGTTGAAGATTGGTAGGAATTTTTAAAAAAAGTGCTTGACATATATACGCTTATGCTTTATTATGGTATTAAGCTGGTACGCTTCACAGGGGTTCCACTGATGATTTAGTGGAGTGTGGAGACTTACATTAATAATCAAAAATAAACAGAGGATTAAAACAAACCAATGTGCCCCAAAGGGTGGGCGCGCATCAGCGCGAGACCGGCTTTTCAGGCCGGTCTTTTTGTGTTATAATATGTGTATGATTAAGTTTACGATTATTACTCTATTTCGTGAGGCGATTGAGCCATACCTCAAGGCTTCGATGATGTGGAAAGCTTCGGAGAAGGGTCTGGCGGAGTTTGATTTTGTGAATTTGAGAGATTTTGGACTGGGGTCGCATAAGTCTGTAGACGATACGCCGTATGGGGGCGGAGATGGGATGTTACTTCGCTGTGAACCGGTATTTGAGGCGATTGAGTCGGTCAAAGCGAGTGACCCAGACGCCAAAGTCATCTTACCAACCCCCGTAGGAGAGACGTGGACGCAGGAGATGGCTTCTTCGTTCGCTACGGGTACTATCTGCTCGCGCTACGCTACGCGCCGGGAAAAATCTTCGTCAGCGAATCGGGACTGCGCTGGTATTTCAGTACCATGCTCGTCTCGACTCGCCTCCTCGGATTTTTCTCGGGCTAGCTCAATGCTCACAGATAGTACCCATAGCGAACCAGCCAGTAACCATTACATCATCCTGTGTCCGCACTACGAGGGGTATGATGAGCGGATTTTGTCGATCGTGGATTATAAGATTTCGCTGGGGAAGTATGTGCTGACAGGCGGGGAATTGCCGGCACTGATTATTATTGATTCGGTGGTGAGATTAATCCCTGGCGTGCTTGGCGGTGAGCAATCGGCGGAGATTGAATCTTTTTCCGACGGAGATAATCTGGAATACCCACAATACACTAAGCCATCAGATTTTCGGGGCATGAAAGTACCTGATGTACTACTTTCTGGCAACCACGGTGAAATCGCGAAGTGGCGCGAAGCACACAGCGGAAAAGTGAAGTAATCTATATTATTGCCATGTTATAATGGTGACATGGATTTGTTTGCGGGAGTGGAGAGTCTAAAAGGCGTCGGGCCGAAAAGGGCTGAGATCTTGAAGAGGGCTGGGATTAAAACTGTGCGAGATTTTTTTTACACTTTGCCGCGAGATTATGAAAATTATCAGGCTGCGGGATCAATCGCAGCGATGCGCCCAGGCAAAGTTGTGATTCGTGGGAAAATTTCAGACGTATCGACTAGGCGAGCGAGAAAACGGAATCTCGCCATCACCGAAGGTGTAGTAAGAGATAATACCAGCGCAGTAAAAGTGGTATGGTTTAACCAATCTTACCGAGCGAGGCAATTTGAGCCGGAAAAAGAGTATTTTTTCTCTGGCACATACGAGTTGAAAAACGGTCGGTGGCAGATTACGACACCGTCGGCGACTTTGGCGGCAGATGTGGATCCGACCTCATCTTTGATGCCGATTTATGTGGCACATGGGGGACTAAGTTCGCGAGATTTTCAAAAAATCATGGCTGGAATCCGCGATAAGTTTATCGAGATACCCGACTTATTGCCCAGCGTGAAGCCGGGAGTGCGACGCGATGCGCTATTTTACGCACATTTTCCAGAATCTGTAAAAATTGCGGCGAAGGCCAGGGATTATTTGGCCTATGAGGAGCTATTTGAGTTAATACTTGCGGCACGCCTGAATAAACGCGAGAACGAGAAGTTAAAAGCCGAAGCGGTACCTTTTGCGGCGGCAAAAATCCGAGATTTTGTCGGAAATTTACCTTTTAAGCTGACCAATGCGCAGCGACGGGCGGCGTGGGATATTTTTCAGGATATGGAAAAACCCGTACCGATGAATCGGCTGCTCCAGGGTGATGTGGGGTCCGGCAAGACGATGGTGGCAGCTCTTGCAACATACGAAGCAGTACTTGAGAAGGCCCAGGTAGCGATTTTGGCACCGACGGCGATATTGGCGGCGCAGCATTACGAGAATATCGGGCCTTTACTTGGTAAATTTGGGGTGCGGACAGCACTGCTTACTGGTGCGACCAAGCATAAGCCCGAGCTAAAAAAGCAAATTTTGGATGGCGAGGTGGACGTAGTGATTGGGACACATGCTCTCTTGACCGACGATACGGAATTTAAAAATTTGGCGCTAGTAGTGATTGACGAGCAGCATCGTTTTGGAGTGGAACAGCGACAAAAGTTGATGCTCAAATCACCTTCTGGGCTGGCGCCACATCTTTTATCGATGACGGCGACACCAATACCGCGCTCTTTGCAGCTCACAATTTTTGGAGACCTTGATGTGTCGGTTTTAAATGAGCTACCGGCTGGGAGACAAAAAGTCTCGACAAAAATCCTGACCGAGACAGAGATAAAAGACCAACTTTACCCCAAAATGCGAGAAATTTTAGAAAAATCGCCTGACGAAAAGCGGCACGGGGAAAAGGCCCATGGTCAGCAGATTTATTGGATTTGCAAAGCGATTGAAGACCAGGCCGATGCTACCACTAGCGAGGTGACATCCGTTAAAAAGCGAGCGAAGAGGCTTAGCGAGGTGTTTAAAGATAAAAATATCGAGTTTTTGCATGGCAAAATGAAACCGGCCGAGAAAGACGCCGTGATGGAACGGTTTGCGAGTGGGGAAATTGATATTTTGGTGTCTACAACCGTGGTGGAAGTCGGCGTAGATGTGCCAAATGCGACTTTGATGGTGATTGAAAATGCGGAGTCGTACGGCTTGGCGCAGCTACATCAGTTGCGTGGACGAGTTGGGCGCGGCGTATCAGAGGCATATTGCTATCTTTTGACCTCTGGAGATGCGTCGCCATCGAGAAGGCTACGCGAGCTCGAGAAATCTTGTGATGGTTTTTATCTTGCTGAAGTGGATTTGAAACTCCGGGGCCCAGGAGAAATCTATGGCGCTTTGCAGCATGGGGCGCTGGATCTTCGGATTGCTTCTCTATCCGATACGAAGTTGATTGCTAGGGCGCAGACGGACGTGGGTGAGTTTTTACAATCTGGTGAAAATATGTTAAAATATAAAGAGCTGATGGCTGGAATCAAAAAATACCAGCAGCTGACAACTTTGAATTAGGATTTTAAGATGGGCGAAGCGAGACGTAGAAAAGAAAATGGCGGGGAAGTACGGATTTCGGGCGGAGTTTTTCGTGGGCAAAAGATAAAAACACCGGGTGGCGCTACACACCCGATGGGCGAAAGAGAAAGAATTGCGCTGTTTAACATGATTTTTGATAAGATAGCTAACGGACGGGTGGCAGACCTTTACTGTGGTGGTGGAACGCTAGGGATTGAGGCGCTGTCGAGAGGGGCGGATTTTGCGCTATTTGTCGATAAAGATGCGCGAGCTACAAGCGTGGTAAAAGAAAATCTCGAAAAGCTGGGGGTTTGCGACGGTCATAGTCGGGTGATCCGGGCGGATATCGCCTCGGTGGCGCAGGATATCGCCGATGATTACGATGTGGTGATAGCTGACCCGCCATATGATAAATATTCCGAGGAAATGGTGGAATTTTTGCCAAGTTTTATGTCTGAAGATGGGATTCTTGTATTGTCACACCCCGGCGTGGCTCCAGAGGTAGACGGCCTGACGCTTGAAAAAACTCGTTCTTATGCGGGGGCAAATATCTCAATTTACCGAAAAAATAGCTAAAATACGCTTAAGTTTATGCAATGTACTTGATTTTTTAGCAATAGTGTGATATAATTAGGGAATAAGGAGTTTTATTTTGTATGTATAACCTAGAAAGTGAGAAAAAACAGAAGCGCAAGTTGATTGCGATTGCTGGCGCGATGGTCGCCGTGATTGTCGTGCTGATTATTGGTATCGTGATTGTTGCGACCAGTAAGAGTACGAAAAAAGACATTAAGAATGGTTCGAACTCAGAGTTTTCAATCGTAGAAGGTGAGAAGAGTGACAAATCTGACAAAAAAGATGAGTCTAAGACCGATACGGAGTCGAAAAAAGATTCTGACGCCGAAAATAAGTCTGACTCCAGTCAGCTTGGCACAATTACTACTACAACAAGCGACAAGACGACCGCCGAGAAGGATAGTTCGAAGACCGTAAAGGTCAATGAATCCAGCAAAACCAGCTCGACCGACAAGGCTTTGCCGCAGACTGGCCCAGAGGATTTGTTGCCACTAGCTTTGGCACTCGGCGTGCTAACTACGGTGGCCCTAGGCGTCGCGATGCACAAAGATAATCGCTAAATATCTAATACCGAGTTTTAGCCTTTAAAACTCGGTATTTTTGTGGTATAATGGATTCGAGCCCGAGTGGTGAAATTGGTATACACGTATGCCTTAGGAGCATATGCCATTTGGTGTGCAGGTTCAAGTCCTGTCTCGGGCACCACACATCTGACGATGTGCCACAAAATAAAGGACGTTGTTCTTCGAATCAAGTCCTGTCTCGGGCACCAGACATTTAGTAATGCGACACATGAAAAAGAAAATTGTTTTTATAGTTATAGCAGTTGCAGCCGCTGTCGTCGGCGCAATCTGCTTTTTTAATAGTAGCGTGGTAGATACGGCAGACGCTATCTATCCGGCTTCTGAGGAGACTGGGGGAATAGCGGAAAAGGTGATTGGCGACCCAGATACGGCAAGCGTGGTTTTATACGAGTATGCTGATTTTGGTTGCTCGCATTGTGCTGACTGGAACAAGACTATGAATGAGTTGCTGGAAAAATACGAAGGTAAAATCGCGCTAGTATTCCGGAATTATGATTTAGGTTTTAAAAACGGCCCAGCGGCAGCTCGTGCCGCGACCGCTGCACATATCCAGGGATATTTTAAGGAATATAAGGACCTACTATTTGCCAACCAGGCAGAATGGTATTATGGGAGCGCCAGCGAGCTTGAAGAATTATTTGTAGAATATTTTAATGAAGTTTCTGACGGGAAGGGCGACGTCAATAAATTTAAAGAAGACATGAAAAGTGACGCAGTAAAAAAGCGGCTCAAATTTGAACAAAGAATGGGAAAGAAAGTTAATTTACATGGTACCCCACTGTTTAGAATCGACGGGGAGCAGATAGACCTAGGTAAGTTGGTAAAGACAATTGAAAACAAATTAAAATAAAGTGTAGTTTTTTATAAAGCCCCGGCAGATGACCGCGGGCTTTTTTAAATAAAATTTAGTCAAAGCCCTATTGCTTTTTTGAAATGGCTTATGTATAATAAAAATAAGTAGTAGAGTGAAGTAAAATGCGGGATAATGTATGTATATTCATGTGCGATAGTTCGGCGAGGAGATATCGTGGTGTTGGACATAAAATGGTTGCTTTTTCAATGGCAGCCTTTATTGTTCTTTCACTACTAACTATCAATCCATTATCTTTTGATGATGGGAGAGTTAGTGCTGCCCCTGGTACACCTAAGCTATCTACTACCTATATTACTCTCAGTACTACCGCTACTGGTACTTCATTGGCATTAACGCCTGATACTGGCTTTAGTTTATCTGATGCTGCTAGCACTGCAGCTTTTGACGTCACTACTGACAACTTCACTGGTTATAGCATTAAGATTACCGCCGCGGACAACGATAGGACACTAGTAAATACCACAAATAGTGCTCAAGTTATCAATAGTATTTCGGAACCTACGGCACAATCTGATTTTGTGGCAACCGACCAGACGCTGATCAATCACTGGGGAATTAAACCAAACAAATACTACAATAATGGTTCTACCATCACTAATACTGAAACCATCTTCCCAGCTCCTAATGAAGCTGGACTAGAGCTAGATGTGACATCTACTGCCAATGCTTCAGTTGCAAATACCTACAGTGTAGCGGTGGGTGCAATGTTAGATAGCTCAGTGCCAAGTGGAACTTATACTAGGGAGACCACCATTGTGGTTATTCCAAATCCTGTATATTATGTATTAAATTATAATAAAAACACTAATGATGCTGTTGCAAACTTGCCAGGTGCTGATTCTGGCTCCACCACATCAAACAAAATTATCATAAGTAGCACCGCTCCCGAGAGGGTATCTTATGCTTTCTCTGGCTGGTGTCTTGGCACTACTACGACTACAAATGGCGTAGATAGTTGTGACGGCACAGTCTTCCAGCCAGGAGATGAGTTTGGCATAGATCAGACCGTGGAAAATACCAGTACGCTCTATGCTATGTGGCAAGTTAATGCCTTTTCCTGTGCTGTTGAATATAGACTCCAGAATGCGGATGGGACTTATCCTAGCAATTATACCAGTGTAGGGGTGATAGACTCCGCTGTGCCTTATGGACAGACTTGCTCTTATACTAGCACCCAAGATTCTACCCTCTATACTAATCAATCCGCCAGTGAGACTGTGACTGGGCCTACTACTTTGCAACTAGATATTCCGAGGACAACGTTTACTTTGACTATCAACAAAAATAATACTTGGGTGACTGGTGTGACTGGTGCTGGGACGCATAGGTGGGGTGAGGCGGTAGCAGTGGTAGCTACACTAAGAAATAGTGCAGTCTTTAATGGTTGGTCGCAAACCGCAGGTACGAGTTCTACTTTTGCCG
>JAEEGL015487124.1_pt1 | contig 19523 bp, 17 predicted proteins | sample 9134231 | NCBI WGS metagenome assembly JAEEGL01 (sample SAMN16246548, study PRJNA631951) | gut metagenome | biome: gut microbiome; feature: rumen; material: fiber-attached | host: Bos | place: Iran: Karaj | collected 2018-10 | reverse complement strand
TGTTCCGCATCGCCCAGAGCATCAGCAGCCCGAGCAGCAGGATCATCGCGAATTTGCTGAAGTTTCCTTTCTTCATGTCAGTTCTCCGGACGGGGCGGCACGGGGTCGAACCCGGCCTTGCAGAGCGGTTGGCAGCGCAGCACGCGCCACGCGGCGAGGGCGCATCCCTTCAGGACGCCGTGGGTCTCGACCGCCTCGACCGCGTATTCGCTGCAGCTGGGGACGAACCTGCAGTGCGTCAGGTGGCGGAAGGGGAGCCGCTGCCAGAGGCGGACGAGCGCGATCACGGCTGCGCGCATTTCGGCCCCTCCTCGATGGACTTCGCGGCCTCCGCGCGGAGAGCGGCCAGACCCTCTTCCGGAACCGACTGCACGTCGAACAGCATCCAGCACGGGGCCGGAATGTTCGCCATTTCGGATCGGACCAGTTCTCGCATCGTTCTCCTGACGCGGTTGCGCGTCACGGCGCGCTTGGCGACCTTCTTGCGGATGACCGTCGCCGCGCGGGTGCTGCCGTCGGGACTGGGCATCCAGAAAAAACGAAGACCGGGCACCTCGCGGCGGTGTCCGGTGCGGTAAAGGCTCCTGAAGGAGTCGGCGGCGGACAGGCGCATCTCCCGGAGGGGGAACTTGCCCGAGGCCGAATGCCGGTGGCGTTTCGCCATACGGCGCTCCGAAGAGGAGGCTTACTTCCTCGGCATGGAGTCGCTGACCGTCAGGCGGCGGCGGCCCTTGGCGCGACGGCTGGAGAGGACATCGCGGCCACCGCGGGTGGCCATGCGGGCGCGGAAACCGTGCTTGTTGACGCGCTTGCGGTTGTGGGGCTGGAATGTACGCTTCATGAGGTTATCCTCGAAAAACTCGTCAATGGAGCCGCAAGTATAGCTTTTGCGGCCTTTCCGTTCAAGGTTTTGGGACGGAAATTAGGGCTTTTTGAGCTCTTCCGGCGCCTGGCCGACCTTCTGGCCTTCGTAGACGAGAATCTCCTCGCTCTTGTAGACCAGCTCCACCCCCGCCTCGCGGAAGAGGGCCTCGCCGTCGGAACCGGAGTGGTAGCGCTTTTCGCAGACCACGCGGCGGATGCCGCAGTTGATGATCAGCATGGCGCAGACCCGGCAGGGGGTCATCCGGCAGTAGAGGGTCGCCCCGTCCACGGCGATGCCGAGCTTGGCCGCCTGGCAGAGCGCGTTCTGCTCGGCGTGGACCGTCCGCACGCAGTGCTGGCTGACGCTGCCGTCGTCGTCGATCTGCTTGCGGAAGAGGTGCCCCACGTCGTCGCAGTGGGGGAGCCCCGCGGGGGAGCCCACGTAGCCGGTCACCAGGATCTGCTTGCCCCGGGCGATGACGCAGCCGCTGCGCCCGCGGTTGCAGGTGGCGCGCTTGGCCACGGTGTCCGCGATCTCCAGGAAGTAGTCGTCCCACGAGGGGCGGACGTATTTCTCCTCTGCCATGGTTCCTCCGCGCGTTTCAGGTTTCGTCGTGCTCGAATCCGAGCGTGGTCATCATCATCGCCAGGTCGAGGTCGGTGCCGATCAGCACCAGCTCCTCGCCCTGCTGCAGGGGTTCGGTGTTGGGCTTGGCCACGTCGAACACCGGGCGCTCCTTGCCCGTCGCCTCGTCGCGCACGATGCGCCGCCGGCCGATCAGGTTGACGCGGAAGTCCTGGCGCAGCCGCAGGTCGCGCAGCGCCTGGCCCGCCAGCTTCTCGGGCACCTTCACCTCGACCACGCTGAAGCCGTCGCTCAGCTCGAAGTACTCCTTGATGCCCGGGATCGTCAGCTGCTGCACCAGGTGGAGCGCCGCCTCGTTCTCGGGGCGGAGCACCTCGTTGGCGCCGATGGCCTTCAGCACCCGCTCGTGCGTCTCGGAGCTGGCGCGGGCCACGATGTTGCGGATCCCCAGCTCCACGGCGTTGGCCACCACGAGGGCCTGCGCCTCGAAGTCGTCGCGGATCGCCGCCACCAGCAGGTCCGCCTCGGGGATGCCGTGCGACTTGAGCGTCTCCATGGAGGTCGCGTCGGCGCAGATGGCCAGCGAGACCTTGTCCTTGATCCGCTCCACGTCCTCCATCACCATGTCGATGGCGATGACTTCGTTGCCCGAGCGGGCGAGTTCGATGGCGGTAGGACGACCGAATTGACCAAGACCGATGACTACACAGCGCATGGCGTTACCCCACAATCAGTTCTTCACGAGGATAGCGGACGGTGGCGGAGGACTCCCGCCCCGCCATCAGGCCGATGGCCAGGGTCAGCGGGCCGATTCGCCCGACGACCATGGCCAGCATCAGGAAACACTGCCCGGCGGTCCCCACCTGCGAGGTGGCCCCGAGCGACATCCCCACGGTGCTCAGCGCGGAGACGCTCTCGAACAGGCTGATCTCCCACGGCACCTCGGGCGCGACCAGGTTCAGCCCGAAGAAGGTGAAGGTCAGCATGGCGAGATAGAGCAGCAGGACGCCCACCGCCGCGAGCACGATCCGCACGGGGATGGTGCGGTTGCGGGCCACCACCTCCTGCTTGCCGCCGAGGTAGGCGCGCAGCGTGAGCAGCAGCACCGCGAAGGTGACCGTCTTCAGGCCGCCGCCCGTCGAGATCGGGCCCGCGCCGATGACCATCAGCGCCATCACGACCACCAGCGTGGCGTGGCCGAACTCCTCCAGCGGCACCGAGTTGAACCCGGCGGTGCGCGAGATGGCGGCGTGGAAGAACGAGGCCCAGAGCGTCTCGGCGGTGCCCATCTGGCTCCAGGAGCCGTGGAGCCCCTCCATGATCCAGAAGCAGAGGAAGCCCACCAGGAAGAGGATCAGCATGCCGCCGACCGAGTAGCGCGTCTGCAGCGAGAGCGGCTGCGGCCAGGGGAGCCGCTCGGAGAGGTCGGGCGAGTTGCGGCGCAGCCACTTGACCAGGTCGAAGGAGCGCACGCGGCGGATCAGCTCGAGCAGCACGGGGAAGCCCAGGCCGCCGAGCATCACCAGGCAGGCCACGGTCGCGTTGAGCGCGGGCAGCGAGCGCCACCGCGTGAGCGAGTCGGGCTGGAGCGAGAAGCCGGCGCTGCAGAAGGCCGACGTGGAGTGGAAGAAGGCCCAGAAGAGCCCTTCGCCCGGGCTCGCGGCGTCGCCGTCCACGGCGCCGAAGAGCACCAGCGCCCCGGCGACCTCCACCAGCAGCGTGAAGGCGATGACGGTGGCCAGCAGGCTCTTCACGTCCTTCACGTCGGTGATGCCGAGCGCGGCGCGGAGCACGTTGATCTGGCGGAGCGACATCCGCTGCCCCTCGGTGTAGGCCAGCAGCCCCACCACGGCCACCAGCGAGATCCCGCCCAGCTGGAAGAGCGCGAGCAGCACGCTCTGCCCGAAGGTCGACAGCCGCTGCCCCACGTCGACGATGGTCAGCCCCGTCACGGTGAGCGCGCTGGTGGAGGTGAAGAGCGCCTCGACGGCGTTCAGCGGCTCGGCGCCGGCGGCGCTGGCCTTGGGGAGGAGGAAGAGCGCGCCGCCCATGAGGATCGCGGCCACGTACGATATGGCCACCAGCAGCGGCGCCGGCACGTTCAGCGCGAAGAAGAGCTTGAGCCCGTTGAGGATCATCACCGCCACGTGGAGCGCCAGGTAGACCTGCACCAGGGCGATGGTCATCCCCATCTCGTTGTGTATGAAGTCGATGACCCCGAGCGTGCCGCGCAGCGAGATGAACCGGGCGACCGCGCCGCCGAAGACGACGATCAGCCAGAGGGCCAGCGCCCCCTCCACGAAATGGCCGCGCAGGTAGCCCTTCCGGTTGTCCGAGAAGACCAGGCCGCCCAGGAAGTCGAACAGGCAGATGCCGCCCAGGGCGAGGTCGACCCACCCCAGCACGCCGATCCACTGGTCGGAGAGGTAGAACCCGTGCTCCAGGATCAGCGCGGTGATGGCCAGCAGGCCGAGCCCCGTCCACTCCTTGTCGTCGAGGAGGGCGTGGTCGCGGGTCCGTTTGACACCAACTTCGGGCATATTGGCGGAAAATAGTAGTTAGGAGTCCAGGGCGACGGCGGCGCAGGCCCGCCTCAGGGCGTCGATTTCGGCCCTGGGCTTCCGTTTCGGCCAGGTGCAGTTCGAAAGCAGGACGACGCCTTTTCGTTTTTTGAGGTCCAGGACGAAGGAGCAGCCGGTGAAGCCGGTCTTTCCGACGCGGTGCCCGCCCGAGCAGTCGCCCATCCAGGCCGGCTGGTTCCGCTCGAACCCGAGCGCGGCGTCGCCCAGGCCGGGGATCCAGTTCCGGTCGACCAGCTCCATCGTCTCGCGCGTGAAGAGCTTCCCCTCGCCCATGGAGGCGGCGAGCAGCTCGAAGACGAAGCGCTGGAGGTCGCCGACCGTCAGGAAGAGACCGGCCGAGGCCACGGGGCCGCGCCCGCGGAGCGCGTAGGCGGATTCGTCGTGGACCGCGCCGCGCACCTCGCCCTCGCGCCAGGGGTCGACCTCGGTCGGGACGATCCCCTCGATCCCGCCCCGTTCGCGCGGGTAGTAGGTGGCGCTCTCCATGCCCAGCGGCGCGAAGACGCGCTCGCGGGCGACCGCGTCCAGCCGCCGGCGCTGCAGCCGCTCCAGCCAGAGCCCCAGCACGAGCGAGGTGGCGTTGCAGTAGAGGTGGGTCTCGCCCGGGCGCCGTTCGAACCGGTGCGAGAGCACGCGCGCGAGGATCTCCTCGGGCGGCAGGTCCTTCAGCGAGGAGAGCGAGATCCGGTAGTCCAGCATGTGCGCCAGCAGGTGGCGCAGGGTCACCTCCTCGCGCCAGGGGACGCGGAGCTCGGGCAGCCGGTCGACGATCCGCTCGTCGAGCGAGGTCCGCCCCTCCTGCAGCGCGACCAGCGCGCAGGCCGCCCCCACCAGGGACTTCGTGAGCGAGGCGCAGTCGAAGAGGGCGTCGGGCCCGAGCGGCGCGTCGTCGAGCGTCCCGAAGAACTCGGGCGTCCCGGGGCCGGAGTCGTCGACCGTCCCCGCGGCGCAGGCCCCGAAGAGCCGCCGCGCGAGGAACGGGGCGATCGCCTGTTCAAGCATCGGAGGCGGGCTCTCTCCACGCGCCGTTTTCGAAGGCGCGGTAGAAGCAGCTGCGGTGGCCGGTGTGGCAGGCCACGGCGGCGCCTTCCTGCCTCACCTTGAAGAGCAGGGCGTCGCCGTCGCAGTCGAGGCGCGCCTCGACCACGCGCTGGAGGTTGCCGGAGGTGAGCCCCTTCACCCAGACCTCGCGGCGCGAGCGCGACCAGTAGGTCATCGTCCCCGTCTCGAGGGTCATGCGGAGGGTCTCGCGGTTCATCCAGGCCATCATCAGCACGTCGCCCCTTTCGGCGTCGACGGCGATGGCGGGAACCAGCCCGTTCGCGTCGAACTTCACCTGGTCGAGCCAGGCGGGTTCGGGAGTCCGGTTTTCGGAAGCCATCAGTCGTTGTTCTTGGCGGCCTTCTTGGCGGCCTTTTCCAGCCTCTTTTCCTTCAGGGTCTTGGCGGGCTTCTTCTTGACGTTCTTGTCGTGACCGCTCTGACCTTGCGACATTTGGGGCCTCCTTTGGGCTTTCATCGCGCGGAATCGCGTTTACACGGCCTAATATACACTGAAAAACGGGCCCTGTATCCGAAAAAAACGTTCCGCCCCGCTCCGTTTTGGGGTAGTTTACGAGAAGGCGTTTTTTCGAGGTGAGCAGATGAAAATGAGCTTCCGTTTCCGCCTTCCGTCCTCCCTTCTCCTCTCCCTGGCGCTCGCCGCCGCCGCGTTCGCCGGCGAAGTGCGCATCCACGGCTTCTTCGTCCAGCCCGAGCTGGGCTACGCCGCCACCGACTACCAGAGCTTCTCCTCCCAGAGCGAATGGAACGCCTGGATGAAGCAGATGGCCGACCTCGGCGCCGAGATGGTCTTCTACCAGTGGACCGTCTCCTACCAGCGCCAGGCCGACATCGGCTGGTACATAGACGCCTACCACACGTCCACCGGCGACTACGCCTTCTACACGCCGGGCGTCGCCCCCATGGCCGGGCCGGACGGCACCTCCTACTCCGTCTACAGCTGGGGCGCGCCGACCACCTGGCCCGGCACCGTCAACCAGCCCGGCGGGAAGGAGTCGGTGGACTACCTGCTCGACGCCGCGGCCGCCAACGGCATGAAGGCCTGGCTCGGCCTCTACCTCTGCGAAAAGGACTTCTGCAACTGGTGGGACTCGCAGGACATCGACGACGTCATCGACCGGAACGACTCGGTCGCCATCGAATGGCACGTGCAGCGCTCCATCCAGGTGGCGCAGGACCTGCTCGCCAAGTACGGCGACCACGCGGGCTTCGGCGGGCTCTACATGTCGGTCGAGCCGGCCAACATCACCTTCATGGGGAACGAGACCCGCAAGGTGCTCGCCTCGGCGATCGACCGCGTGGCCAAGGCCGCGCACGCCGCCAAGCCGGGCGTCAAGGTCTCCATCTGCCCCTTCTTCAACACCTCCCTCTCCTCGGCCGAGGAGTTCGGCTCGGTCTGGGAATACGTGATCGAGAACAGCGACCTCGACGTGCTGATGCTCCAGGACGGCGTGGGGGTGGAGCCGCAGACGCTCACCGCCTCGGAGGACCTGGTCTCGCCCTGGTACGCCGCGCTGCGCCGCGCCGCGAACAAGAAGGGAATCGAGTTCTGGGGCAACTCCGAGCTCTTCACCAACCTCGGCACCCGCCTGGAGGTGAACCTGATCCCCTCGACGATGGAGAAGATCCGCATGCAGCTGACCGCCGAGGCGGGATACGTGGACAAGTTCGTCTGCTTCGCCTTCAGCTACCTCGATCCGACGAAGGACCCCTACAACTTCTCGCAGGCGGTGCTCGGCTCCAAGTACGCCGAGAACCGGGCGCAGCGGGCCGCGCTCTACGACAGCCTGAAGGCCTACTGGCAGGAATGGCAGCTGAACCCCGTCGTCGACACCTCCTTCACCGCCGCGCGCCCCGCGCCCCGCGTCGCCCCGATGGGCTGGACCCCGGTTCCCGGCGGCGCGGTCGTGCACTGGAACGCCGAACCCGCGCAGTGGCGCCTTTTCGACGCCTCGGGCCGCCAGGTTGCCTCCGGCGTGGTCGAACGGGGCGAAAACGCCCTGGGCTGGGGCCCCGTCGTCCCGGGCCGCTACCTCTGGAGGGCCGGAAACCAGAGCAGGAGCGTCAACAGTTTCTAGATTTCGCCCATCTTCCAAGACGGGGCCCTCCCGTCCAACACGAGGTTGAGCGATGAACAAAAAACTGGTTGCGCTTGCGTTGCTTGCGTTCGGTGTTGCCTTCGCCGACGGTCCCCTGGGCACCGTCCGCTACAAACTGGAATTCTCCGACCCCGGCGCCGGCGACCGCAAGGTGAACAACGCCGTCACCCGCGCCTACCTCGGCTACGCCGCCAGCCTCAACGACAACGTCTCCGCCAAGGTGGTGGCCGACGTCGCCGCCGTCGACGAGGACGGTACCGGCAAGAAGCGCTACGCCTACCTGCTGAAGAACGCCTTCGGCTCCTGGTCGAACGTCTCCAAGGACATCACCCTGAAGCTCGGTCTCTTCGGACCCGCCTACCAGACCCAGGCCTTCAACAACTGGGGCTACAACTTCATCGTCGACCCCGTGGTCATCGGCCGCTCCAACTACAAGACCGCCGGCAGCCAGGTGGGCGTCTTCCTCCCCTCGGCCGACCTCGGCGCCGAAGTGGCCCTCAAGATCAATGGCGCGCTGACCACCACCGTGGGCGTGCTCCGCGGCGACGGCTACAAGAACGTCACCGGCTATTCTCCCGCCAGCGACTGCGTGGGCGACATGTGCAACACCGCCGTGGAACTCCAGTTCGACGTCAAGACGGGGATCTTCCTCGCCAGCTTCGGCTCCACGCTGCGCCCCCACCTCAACGACGAAGGCGACGACGCCGTCGAAGCGTCGCCCAACCTCCACGTCGGCGTGAAGACCGACCGTCTGCGCGCCGGCTACGAAGCGGCCGCCACCGTCGACCGCGGCGGCAAGGACGACGACGACAACCAGATCTTCAGCACCGGCCTCTACGGCGTCTTCGCCGTCGTCCCCGGCCTGGAAGCCATCGCCCGCGCCGAATACTTCTGCACCTCCGCCGACGACTCCTCCATCGGCCGCGGCTTCGTCGGCGTCGGCTTCCTGCCCGCCAAGAAGTTCAAGATCGTGCTGCACTACGACCTCGAAGGCCGCTTCATGACCAACGAAGCCTACTGGCACACCGCCGGCCTGGCCTCGGAATTCTCGTTCTAGGAAGATCCGGCCTCGCGCCTCGGAAGGCCTCCGGTTTCCGGAGGCCTTTTCCGTTTCCGGCGCCGGCGGACGATCCGCATTTTCATAAAAACAAGTCGATGGCTTGACATTGTTGAATTTTTGTCTACATTTGCGAAACCATCGTTTCGAGGACATATGACGCATCGTTCCTTCCGGACTCTCCTCCCCGCCGCGCTTTTCGCCCTGGCGGCGGTTTCCTTCGTGGGCTGCAACGACAGCGACAAAGGAACCGACATTTCCAGTTCTTCGTCGGACGACGCCGAACACGGCTCGGCGGAATTTTGGGAAAAACAATGGCAAGAAGCTTTGGCGAACGCCAATTGCCCGCAGCCGACCGACACCATCGAAGGGTGGAAGCTCGCCGGGCTGAAGACCGGCGTCGTTCCGGACAACACCGACAGCAACCTCGTGATGCAGATCCGCGAGCACGACGGCACGCTGATCATCCGCACCTACCGCGGGGACATGTGGACGGCTCATTTCCCCGAGCTGGAGTGGACGCATATCTACCTCCCGAGCCGCTCGGACGTGGTTTCGCTCGAGACTAGCGGCGACTCCGTCTTTGCCAACGCGGCTCACGGCGAGCTTTGGACGGCGAAGTTCAAAGACCTCGCCTGGAGCAGGATTTCGCCAGACACGACCACTCTCCGGAGATACCCGCCGGAAACGACGCGGCTTTTCGGCGAAGCCGCCTATCAGCGTGGCGACACCCTGTTCTGGGCCGCCGGCGAGCACGTGACCCAGGAATGGTTCGACAAGACGAACGACTACATCAAGGAAGTCCCCATCTATGCGTCCGTGAACGGGAAATGGTTCAAAACCGATGTCGAATGGGACACGGCGGACGTAAAGCGCGACACGTCGGGAACGCTGCCGGACGGCGTCTGGAAGTTCGTCGAAACGCGCGGCGTGCTGCGAGCGCTTACCCATGTCAAGGGAATTTGGGAATGGAGCGACGGCAAATGGCGGAAAGTCGACCTCCTCGGCCGCGGCGAAACTCTTCCGGATGACGGAAGCCGGTCCAATATTGCCTACCGCGACATCGTCGAGCACGAGGGGCGTGTTTGGATCGCCGAACAAAAGGGGCTCATCGAGTCCTCGCCGGACATGGCGAACTGGACCAACCATTGGAATTACCATCTATGGCAGGGAGGCTCCGAAGAAGCAAGGGGCATTGTCCGCGCGCTTCATCCCTACAAGGACAAAATGCTGATTGGCTCCGCAGGAGGCGTCTTGCAGTGGGCCGAAGAGAAAAAACAATGGGTTGCCATCGGCGTTGCCGACTGTTTCGAGCAGAAGACGACCCGCGCGCCTCATGTCGGCTACAACGGCTGGGGCCCCCCGGGGCTGGTTCATGAGTTCGTGATTCTCGGCGACACGCTCGTCGCCGGCGTGGCGGACTACAACTACGGTCTTTCCGGCGTCTATATGTTCGACCTCAAGGAAGCGAACTGGAAGTAGACTAAATTCTCCGGAAAAAGAAAGGAGCGCTCCGCGAGGGGGAACGCTCCTTTCTGCATTATAGACTTGACAAAACAAAATTCATTTTCATATGTTTGCGGCGGTTGGGAAAATCCATTCGTTTCGGAGAGGTTTGTGTGAAGATTTGCCCCATTGTTGCTGCCATTGCGATGTCGTTTTGCCAGATGGCGTTCGCCAAAGCGCCGGTTCCGCTCGCCAAGGCGCCGTCCGGTGACCGGACGAACCACCCCGTCCTGCTCGTTCCCGGCCTGGGTTCAAATTCTTCCGGAACCTGGGGGGCCAAGGGAAGGCAGATCTATTGCGAAGAAGCGGAGTTGCTCGTCGATGTCGCGCCTCAAGTGAAATCGTTCGTATGGTATAGCGAGTACAAGGGGCTCGCCACCGTTCTCTCTCCCAGCATGAGGTTTCTCGGCAAGTTCATTCCGACGATCTCCTATCCGTATCGATGCGCGAACATGTCCGGCATCCATTACGGCGGCGAAATTGTCCTGAACCCACTGGAAATTCTGTACGACAGGAGTCTCAGGAAGGGCGTATTGGAAAGCGACCAACTGCGGCCTTATGTTCTCGGTGAAGTCACGCGGGAAAAGGGCGAGAAGGTGACGCTGCCCTTCGGAAAGTTCCGAAGACTCGCCGATCGCGAAAAGTTCGATTTCGGACGATTTTGGCTGATCGTCGGCGGAGATGCGCTGTCGAAAGCCAGAGTCCCTCTTGATTCGTCGCATGGCAAGGTCAAGGACGTGGTGCTGGGCGAGATGTACGATTATCTCCATCCCGTCATGGAAGGCGAAGACGTGTACGAACGGTTCTATGAATTGGGACGGATGAGCATGCATTTGACGAAGAACGCCTACGTTGCTCTCCAGAAGAAATCGGGCGTCAACCTCATGGCCGACTCTCTCCTTGCCCGCTCTCGGGCGGTCGTCGCCGCGCAGTCTGATTCGATGTCGGCCTGGTATCCGGAAGGCGATTGGGAACAGACGTTCGACTATCCGACAAGCTACAAGGAAACGGGCCTGGCCTATGCGATTGCGGAAACGTTCGGACTGCCGAAGCGAAACATGGACGAGAACTTCGCGAAAACCACGAATGGGATCTACTTCTTCAACGCCAAAGGCGGATGCCACGCCTCTTCGCATGATTTCGTCGGAGCGGATTGCGACGCCTTGGACGAGTGGGCGAATCCACGCTGGGACACCTCGTTCGCAAGCTACGGCCAGCCGAACCAGCTGCTTGACAAGATGGTTCGCTCGTTGGATGACTTCTACGGGAAAGGGAAATGGCATGACGATCCGAACGCCGTCATCGACATCGTCGCGCACTCGCAGGGCGGGTTGATCACCCGAATCGCCATCGACAAGTCGCGCAGCCGAGACGGAAGCAATCCGGTCAACCACATCAACCGCATCATCACCATCAACACGCCGCATCGTGGCTCGGCGTTGGCGACCTCGCCAGATTGGCTGATGCATGGGGACCCGTATGACAACAATGCTGGCGACGCATATCCGCAATTGGCGGAGCTGAAGGAGTGGCTTTTCTCCAAAGATTCATTTGTTTCCCTGAAAGGATCCGTGGGCGTCGCTCTCGCGGGATGGGTCAAAGCGGTGAAAGGGTTATTGTCTCACGTTCCACTGCTTTCTTCGCTTGCGGCAACGAACGTTACGGCCAACTTTGATTTCGAAGGAGCGCCATTGGGGCCGTACGAATTCGATGTCGGCATCAACGTCAACGTGGCGTCGCTTTTGCCCGTGGAAGCATATCGTGAAACCGGAACGATTGCATTGGGAGACATCGGCAACGCGGCCTTGAAGTCGTCGCATTTGGCTTGGTCGGTGGAATCCGACTACATGCGCGAACTGCAGGAAATGCCATATCCCACCTACCCCGCCGACGGTTCCTTCATTTACGTGACTCATTTCTACAACAAGGGCCTGCCGCGGAATTTCCTCGAAACCTTCGGACATCACGTGATTGCGTGGACATTGGGCCAATGCGAGGAGCGAATTCGCAAATCTGGCTGGGAGGATTATGTCAACGAAATCGCAACCTGCAACAATCTGCTTGCGTTTGTTTATATGGGCCGTTTCGGCGATTCCTGGAACAAATTGCTGGAACGCTTCGGAAAGCTTGACAGGGACTGGCCTTGGAGATCGGACCTTGTGGTGGAAACATCCAGTCAGAAAGGCATATATCCTCAGCTGGAGTTCGGCGCTTATGACATACCGGCATTTCATGCGAAGGAGTTTCGTTGGAACGCGAACACCGTAATCCATGGCGCGCTGTCCGATAACATCGCGGACATCGTGAAGGACATGGGCTTGGCACCGGCGACGCAGCAGAAGTGCGACATTCTGGTGGAACTCGGCGCGTTCAATTCCAATTCGCTCGCATCCTTCGACAAGTTCCAAAAAGAGTGCGCCCATTCGACGTCCCTGGAAATGCCGGCAATGGTTCGCGTCGACAGCGCGTCCGTCCGCCTTAAATTCAAGGACGCGATTGCCGCGACGTCGAAGCTTTCGTCGTTCGACTACTACTTCGCGGCGGAGCCGGGCAAGGCGCTGGACGTGAAGACCTCCGGCGCGGAGGCCTCGGTGACGGTCGAGCACGTCGCCGGCGCGATCCACAAGGCCACGGTCCGGCCCGCGGCTCCGGCTGAGGGCGACTGGCCCGCGGCCGGGGAGTTCACGCTCTCCATCGGGTACGCCGACGGCACGCCGCGCGACGCCTCGAACGACCCCTCGATGCCTGTGTCCGACGGCATCGCGCTCTCCATTCCGGTCTTTGACGAAACCGGGCGGCGCGTCGGCGGGCTCGTCCCCTCTCTGGACACCACGGCCCAGGGCGTCGCCGACCTCTACGAGGTCCGGGTGGACGCGAAGGAGCGCTCGCAGACGGGCAACGTCTCGCAGCCCTCGGTCCGCGTGACGAACACGGGCGACCTGGCGCTCCCGGGCTTCCGCCTGCGCTACACCTTCAAGACGGCGAAGAAGCCCGAGCTGAGCGTCTACTGGATCGACCGGATGCCGAACGCGACCTGGAGCCTGGTCGACCTCGGCGAAAACCTCCACGCGGTCGAGTTCGTCTACTCCGGAATCGACCTGAAGAAGGGCGAGTCCGTCTCGCCGGTCGACTTCGAACTCTTCCACGCGGACTGGAGTCCCTGGAACCGCGCCGACGACCACTCCGCGCTCGGCGTGGGCGGGGAGTGGGCGCCCGCCCCCTTCGTGGAGCTGTTCACCCTGGACGGCGGCCGTCTCTGGGGGATCTCTCCCGACATGATCCCCTCCGATTCGACGGAGACGGAGCCCCCGCGGCTCTCGCTGAAGGTCCTCGGCCGCGAGGAGTCCGCGCTGGCGAACAAGTCGACGCACCGCCTGCGCGTGGTCAACGACGGCGACCTTCCGGTGACGGGGTTCAAGGTCTACGACTACTTCACTTCCGAAGGTCCGGAACCGCTCTTCGAGCCCTGGGACGTCCCGCGGTGCGCGGTGTCGAAGGAGTGGCTGGGCGGGCTGGACTGGCGCATGGTCTACGATTGCTCCGACGCCGTCCTCGACCCGGGCCAGGAGATCGACTGGGCGGAGTGGGGGATGCTGGTCGACCGCCACTATCCGGACTGGTCGGCCTGGGACGCCTCGAACGACTGGAGCGCGCTGACGTCGGAATGGGCCGAGGCGCCGCGGATCGAGGCGGTCGCCGCCGACGGGACCCCGCTCTGGGGCGAGGCTCCGGCGCGGCCTGGCTTCACGGTCGCGATGTCGGGCGCCCCCTTCTTTTTGCTACCTTGAGCGGAAAAGGCAACGGGGGCGACATGTCCAGCACGTTCGGAACGATTTTCAGGATCTCCACCTGGGGCGAAAGCCACGGGCCCGCGCTGGGCGTCGTGGTGGACGGCTGCCCCTCCGGCATGGAACTCTCCGAGGCGGACATCCAGGCGGATCTCGACCGCCGCCGCCCCGGGCAGTCCGCGCTGACCACGCCCCGCAACGAGGCCGACCGCGTGGAGATCCTCTCCGGCGTGTTCGAAGGAAAGACCACCGGCACCCCGATTTCGCTCCTGATCCGGAACGCGGACCAGCGCAGCAACGACTACTCCGAGATGGAGAGCCTCTACCGTCCCGGCCACGCCGACCTCGCCTACGACCTCAAGTACGGCTTCCGCGACCACCGCGGCGGCGGGCGCTCCTCCGCCCGCGAGACCGCCGCGCGCGTCGCCGCCGGCGCGATCGCCCGCAAGATCCTGCGCGAAAAGTGCGGGGTGGAAATCCTCGCGTGGGTTTCGCAGGTCGGATCCGTCTCCGCGCCGGCGAGGGACTCCTTCCCGACGCGCGAGGAGATCGAGGCCTCCCCCGTCCGCTGCCCGGACCCCGCCGCCTCCGCGCGCATGGCCGCCGCCGTCGAAGAGGCCCGCATGGCGCAGGACTCCGTCGGCGGCGTCGTGGAGTTCGCCGTCCTGAACCCGCCCGCCGGTCTGGGCGAACCTGTCTTCGACCGCGTCGAGGCGGAGCTCGCCAAGGCGATGCTCTCCATCCCGGCCAGCAAGGGGTTCGAGATCGGCGAAGGGTTCCGCGCCGCGGAGATGCGCGGCTCCGAGCACAACGACCGCATCCTCCACGGGCCCGAAGGCTTCTCCTTCGCCACGAACCACGCGGGCGGGACCTACGGCGGTATCTCCGTCGGCTCCCCGATCTTCGGGCGGGTCGCCTTCAAGCCCACCGCGACCATCGGGCGGGCGCCGCAGACCGTCTCCCGGACGGGCGAACCCGCCGTGCTGAAGGCCAAGGGACGCCACGATCCGTGCGTCGCCCTGCGCGCCCCGGCCGTGGTCGAGGCGATGGCCGCCCTGGTCCTCGCCGACCTCTGGCTGCGCGACCGCGCCCGCCGCTGATTTTCCGCGCAAAATCCTCCGCGGGGTCTTGCCCGAGGCCCGCGAAATTGCGATATTATGAACGCACGTTCGGTGAACGTTCATTCAATAAAGCAAACCGCAGAGGCCGGAAAATGCGACGCAAGGAAGGCGACAAGGAAAACGCGATCCTCGACGCGGCCACGGAGCTCTTCGCCGAAGAGGGCTTCCACTCCGCCGCCGTGGCGTCGATCGCCAAAAAGGCGGGCGTGAGCGCGGGCTGCGTCTACCTCTACTTCCGGAACAAGAACGACGTGCTGGCGCGCGTCCTCGACGGGTTCTGGGACGACCTCGACAATCTGGCCACCGCCGCCTTCGCGGGCGCGGGCACGATCCTGCAACGGGCCGAGGCGCTCATCCGCGCCGTTCTCTCCTACTGCGCCGAACATCCCGCGCTGAGCGGCGTCTACCTGCGCGAGATGCCGGAATACTGGCGCGTGAAGGGCGGGGAACGGACCCCCTGGCACCGGCTGATGGACAGCATCGACGGCTTCTTCCACGAAGGGCTGACGACCTGCGACTTCTCCGAGAAGCTCTCGCCGCAGCAGTTCCGGCTCTTCGTTCTCGGCTGCTTCCACTCCATGGTGCAGCACGGCTACGACCGCCGCTTCCCGCAGCGCGAGCGCGAAACCTGGCTGGGCTGCTCGGTGCAGCTGATCCTCCACGGCATCGGCGTGTTCGTCCCGAAGGAGGAGGCATGATCCGTCCGGCGAAAAGCGCGGCGGCCCTGCTTCTGGCCTTCGCGGCCGCCTCCTCCGCGCTCACGCTGGAGGAGGCGCTCGGGAGCGTCGAGGAGGCGCCGACCCTGCGCGCGGCCAAGGCCCAGCTCGAATCGGACCGCCGGAAGACCTCCGCGGCCAACGCGAACTTCCTCCCGCAGGTCGAGTTCAAGGGCAGCTGGACCTACCTCGACCGCACGCTGGAGATGGACCTGAACGAACTGCGCGGTGCGCTGATCCAGCTGCAGACGAACGACGCGCTCGAACGGGCCAAGATCCAGGCCGCCATGGCCGGCGCGACGCTCGCGCCCGAACAGCAGCAGGCGATCGCCCAGAGCGCCGCCGCGCAGCTCGACGCGGCGATCCCGCCCTTCGTGGAGACGCTGCGGGAGCAGTCGCGCTTCGACGCCGAGCTGACCGTGGTGCAGCCGATCTTCGTCGGGGGCAAGCTCCTGGCGGCGCGCGGCGCGGCCAAGGGGCAGGAGAAGCGCTCGAACATCGCGCTGGAGCAGGTGCGCGCGGAACGCATCTCGACCATCGCGCAGACCTACATCAACGCCACGCTCCTGCGGCAGGCCGTGGAGCTGCGGCGCCAGGGCGTGGAGAGCATCGAACGGCACGTCGGACAGGCGGAGAAGCTCCTCGCGGAGGGGATGATCGAGCGGACGCAGCTCCTGCGCGCGCAGCTCGCCCTCTCCACGGCGCAGGCCGACCTCGAGGCCGAGGAGGGGCGCTACGCCACCGCGCTCCAGGCGCTGCGCATCTGGACCGGCCGCGACGACGAGCCGACGGACACGCTCCGCGACGTGCCTCTTCCCTGGGACAGCGCGTCGGCGCAGGACGCCGTCTTCAAGCGCAACCTCAAGGCGCTGGAGATCGAGGCGATCCGCTCGCAGCTCGACGAGAAGTCCGCGGCCCAGCGCGGGCAGATGCTTCCCACGGTCGCGGCGTTCGGGTCGTGGCAGATCCTCCCGCGCGAACTGAGCGCGCTCGAGCCCCGCTGGGCGGCCGGCGTGCAGGTCAGGATGCCGATCTTCTCCGGCGGCAAGGACTGGTCGGAGTGGAAGTCCGCGAAGTCCGAGGGCGAGCGCGTCGAGCAGCTCGGCGCGGCCTGGAACGAAGGGCTCCGCGTGATGGTCCTGCAGAGCTGGAACAAGCGCGTCACGGCGAAGAACCGCTGGGAGTCGCTCGCGACCTCCGAAAAGCTCGCCGAGGAGACCCTGAACAACTTCGAAAAGCGCTTCGCCGCGGGCATGGCGACCAGCCTCGACGTGGTGGACGCGCGCATCCAGCTCGACCAGGCGCGCCTCGGCCGCCTGAAGAGCCTGGGCGACATGGCGCTGGCGAGCATCGAGATCCTCTCGCTGGCGAACGAAACGACCCGCCTTCCCCAGCTTTGGAACCAGGGGGCAAACGAATGAAGAAGAACATGTGCGAAAAGGCGCTCCGCGCCTCCCTCCTCTCCGCCGTCGCGGCCGCGGCGCTCCTCTCGGGCTGCGGCGTCCCCGAACAGCCCTTCATCGGCATGGTCGAGGCCGACGAGACCGTCGTCTCCTCCATGGTGCCCGGGCGCATCCAGCGCATCACGGTCCACCAGGGCCAGGCGGTGAAGCGGGGCGACCTCCTCGTCTCGCTCGACCCGAAGTTCATGGACGCGAAGATCGGCCAGGCCGAGGGGATGGTCGGCGCCGCCGAGAGCCGCTACGAGCTCGCGAAGAACGGCGCCCGCGCAGAGGACGTGAAGGCGGCGAAGAGCCAGCGCGACGCGGCGAAGCACCAGCTGGACCTCGCGGAGAAGAGCTGGGCGCGCGTCGAGGCGCTCTGGAAGGACAGCGTGATCTCGCGCCAGCAGCGCGACGAGACCGAGTTCAAGCTGCTGGCCGCGCGCGAACAGCTCGCGATGGCCGAGAGCCGCTACGAGCTCGCGCAGAACGGCGCCCGCGCAGAGGACCTCCAGGCGGCCAAGGGCCAGCGCGACGCCGCGCAGGCGGCGCTCCGCGAGGCGAAGGCCTACGGCGACGAGACCGCGCTCCGCGCCTCGTTCGACGGCGAGGTCTCCAAGCTCTACATGCGCTCCGGCGAAGTGGTCGGTTCGGGCACGCCGGTGCTCTCGATGTACGTGCCGACCGAGGCCTGGGTGGCGCTGGCCGTCCGCGAGGACAAGCTCCCGCTCTTCGAGACCGGTTCGACCGTCGAGGGAACCGTCCCCGCGCTCGGCGGCGAGAAGATCGCCTTCAAGGTCGCGTCGAAGTCGGCGCTCGCGGACTTCGCCACCTGGCGCGCGTCGGGGGCGAAGGGCGAGTTCGACCTCCGCAGCTTCGAGCTCCGGCTCGAACCGGTCGCCCCCGAGGCGCGCCTGCGCCCGGGCATGTCGGTCCGGTTCGAAAGGCCCGGCAGGTAGGGGCCTCCGCGATTTCCGGCGGGGCCCGCCTACGGCGCCGCCCGTAATCCCGGAGAACTGCGCGGAACGGGGAACTTCGATGTCCAGGCGATTCCGATTCGGCGGCTGGTTCACGAAACGGCGGGCGTATCTCTTCGCGCCGCTTCTCGTCGCGCTCGTCGCGCTGGCCCTCGTCGCGTGGATCTACACGCCCGGAATCGTGCGCGAACTCCCGATCGCCATCGTCGACCACGACAATACCTACGTTTCCAGAACGGCGGTCCGCGCGATCGACGCCATGCCGACGCTCACGGTGGAGGCGAACTACGGCTCCGAACAGGAGATCCGCGCCGCGCTGGTCCGCGGAGAGATCGTCGGCGCGGTCGTGATCCCCGAGGGGATGCAGCAGCGGCTGCGCCGCGGCGTGGACGCCGAGATCCTGCTCGTGCGCGACGGCTCGGTGCTGATCCCCTCGCGCATGCTCTTCAAGGAGCTCTCCTCGCTCACCTCGATGCTCGAGGCGGGGCTGCGCGACCGGCTCTCGCGCTCCAAGGGGAAGAGCGGGATAGTCGCCGACTTCGAATCGGCTCCCCTGCGCGTGGAAACCTACCTGATGGGCAACCCGAAGATGGACTACCGCGTCTATCTCCTCTCCGGCGTCCTGATCACGCTCCTCCAGTTCTCGCTGCTCTTCGCGCTCGCGGCGCTCCACCCGACGCGGAAGGAGTCCTTCGCGCTCTTCGCGGTCCACCTCGCCGCCGGGATCGCGCTCCAGGCGACCGTGATTCCGCGCTGGGGGATGGAGCCCGTCGCCCTCCCGGTCCTCGCCGCCGCCTGGACGCTCCCGCTCGCGACCGGGTACCTGATCGGGCGCTCCATCGCGGACCTCCTTCCCGAGAACCGATCGCAGGCCGGGATGCTCTCCGCATTCTGGGGCACGACCTCGTTCGCGCTCAGTGGCTGGACCTTCCCGCTGGAGGCGATGCCTCCCGCGCTGGCGAAGGTCGCCGACCTGGTTCCGCTCACGCAGGCGCTGAAGATGATGCGCTGGGGGCAGTTCGGGCGGTGGTGCCTCTCCGGCGTCGCGATCCTCGCCGTCTGGATCCTCCTCCTCGCCCTCTTCCGTCTCCTCGTCGTCCCGAAGATCGCCGCATTCAAGCGGGAACGGACGTCCGCGCGCGGCGGACGCCCTTCGCGGATCCCGCCTTCGCTCGCGCACCTGGCCAACGGCGCCGTGCTGCTCGTCCTCTTCGTCGGCCCCGTCGTCTATCCCTCCATCTACGGCTCGATGTACAGCGAGCGCCTGATCCGCGACATCAAGGTGGCAGTCTCCGACCGCGACGGAAGCGCGCAGAGCCGCTCGCTCGTCCGGACGATGTCCGAGCTCCCGGGCTGGAACGTCCGGCTGGAGCACTCGCCCGAGGCGGCACGCGACCTCGTGGAGCGCGAGGAGGCCGTCGGCTGGATCGAGATCCCGGGCGGGCAGGAGGAGAACCTCGCGAACCGGCGCCCGACGCAGCTCCGCGCCTTCTTCGACACGCGGCGCTTCTACATCACCGGCGAGGCGACGAAGTTCCTGACCTCCGCGGTGCAGAAGTGGAGCGCCGACCGGCTCCCCTCGTCGCTCCCGCGCGTGACCCTGGTCGACCAGACCGTCGGCGACCGGTACGACACCTACGGCGGCTGCCTGACGATGCCGCTAATCATGCTGATCCTCCACCAGCTGATGCTCGTGGGCGTGGCGGTCTGCGCCGCGGGCAGGC
>JAEEGL013536433.1_pt1 | contig 19523 bp, 18 predicted proteins | sample 9134231 | NCBI WGS metagenome assembly JAEEGL01 (sample SAMN16246548, study PRJNA631951) | gut metagenome | biome: gut microbiome; feature: rumen; material: fiber-attached | host: Bos | place: Iran: Karaj | collected 2018-10 | reverse complement strand
GCCCTGCCCGGCGCACCCGAGGATCTGGAAGAACCCCTGCAGGCCTTCCTCGATACCCTGATCGACTTCGACATCGTCGTTCCCGCCCCCGTTTCCTCCGGGGAAGCGGTCCTGAAAGCGGAAGACGCGGCCTTTGACAAGTTCATCCCGGTCTGCAAGGAATACAAGGACGTCCAGGAGCTGCTCTTCGCCGATCCGATCCATGAAGTAAGCGAGGAAGAGGGCTGGAAACCCGAAAAATAAGCTCCCATGCCCGTCGTATCCGTCATTGTTCCGGTCTACAACGCCGAAGCCTTCCTGGACAAGTGCCTGGAATGCCTGACCGGCCAGACGCTCCGCGACCTGGAGATCCTCTGCATCGACGACGGTTCCACGGACGGATCCGCCACCCTGCTGCAGGCATGGTCCCGGAAAGACGGACGGATCCGGGTCCTTTCTTTTCCGGAGAACCGGGGCCCTTCCGCCGCGCGGAACGCCGGCCTGGATGCGGCCAGGGGCGATTTCATCGGCTTCGTGGACAGCGATGACTTCGTCGATCCGGACTTTTTCGAAAAACTCTGCGGAGCCGCCCTCCGGGAAGGGGCGGATGTCGCCAAGGGGACGCTGAAAAACTATGACCCGAGGAAAGAGAGCGTCTATCTGAAGGAAATCTTCAACCTCAACGACCGGATCCGGAAGCACAAGGCGTGGTTTTTCCTGACCTATACCTCCGCCGTCTACCGGACGGAGATGCTGCGCCGGAACGGAATCCGTTTCAACGAGGATCTCCTCTTTTTCGAAGATCCGCATTTTTCGGTCCGCTCCGCCTTCCACTATGACAGGATCGCGGTGGTGGACGATGCGGTCTACTACTACACGGACAACCCGGCGTCCGTGACGAGGAAGAATCTCTCCCTCCGGCCGGTCGAGGACCTGATCACCGGGGCGAATGACATCCTGGACCGGATGGACGCCCTGGGGATCGACGACCGGCATTACAGCATCGTATTCGCCTTCCTGATGGACCAGTTCATCGGCTGGTGCCAGAAGTATTATGTTTCCGACGCGGTGACGAAACGGGCCGCTGAAGGCTTCAGCGGCATTCTCCGCCGGTGCCGGGACCTTTCCGCCTGCCTGTCGGAATATGTCTTTTTCCGGAAGGAATCGGACCGGAGGGCCCTCGTCCGGGAACTAAAACGGGATCTGCATGGTTGATATTTCCGTCATCATTCCGGTTTACAACACGGAAAAATACCTGGACCGCTGCCTCGATTCCGTCCTGGGGCAGACCCTGCGGAGCATCGAGGTCCTCTGCGCCGACGACTGTTCTACGGACGGGTCCCCCGCCGTTCTCGCCCGCAGGGCGGAACAGGACGGACGGCTCAAAGTCCTCCGCATGGAGACGAATGGAGGCCCGGGGAAGGCCCGGAACCGCGCCATCGAGGCCGCGGAAGGTCGTTATATCTGTTTCCTGGATTCCGACGACTGGCTCGACCCCGGCCATCTGGAAGCGATGCTCCGCCAGGCGGAAAGGACCGGACGGGATGTCGTGATCAACGCCTGTTTCGTCAAGGAATACGACGATCCGGGAAAGAAAGAATACAGCACCCGGTTCGGTTTCCTCGAAGAAGGGCGGGAGGTCTATGATACCGCCTCGGTGGAGCTCCTTTTCCCGCCCGTCCTCTGGGCCCGGCTCTACCGGAAAGAATACCTGAATAAGAACGGACTCAGGTTCCCGGACCTCCGGGGCGGAGGCGAAGACAATTATTTCACGACCCTGGCGGAAATCCCCCTCCCGGACCTTTTCGTTTTCCGGGGCCCGTATTACCATTATTACCAGCGGGAGGATTCCCTCGCCCATCTGAAGACGGCCGGATATGACTTCATCCTCAGTTTCAGAGCCCTCTATGACGAACTGCGCGCGCGGTCGCTCCCGACGGAAGACCTCCGTCTCTTCTACGCCGGTCCCCTCGTCATCGATTCGGAAGAGAGGTTCGACTTCATCCGGGACTTCCTCGTCGAAATCAAGCCCGCCGTCCTCCGCCATCCCGAACGGTACATCGCCCTCGACCTGTACCTTCTGGAGGCCGTCACCTCCTGCGCCGACTACGCCGAGTACCGTACCCGGCACAATCCCAACATCTCGATCGACTTTATCCGGAACCGACTCCGGAACGCATCAAAAACCTGACCGCCATGGACCCACTCATTTCCGTCATCATGCCCGTCCGGAACGGAGCGAAGTATATCCGGGAAGCCCTTGACAGCCTGTTCCGGCAGGGGTGCCGTCTCGAGGTCATCGTCGTGGACGACGGCTCCGAAGACGACACGACGGCGATTGCGGCGGAGTACGGGTGCCGGGTCCTGACCCATCCGGTTTCGCAGGGGCCCGTTGTCGCCAAAAACACGGGTCTGCAGGCCGCGACGGGCGATTTCGTCCTTTTCATGGACCATGACGACCGGATGCGGGAGGGTGCCCTCAAGACCCTCTGCGAGGCCCTTTCCGGCGATCCCGGGGCCGCGGCGGCGGAAGCGATGGTCCGGGATTTCCTGTCTCCGGAATGCACCCCGGGCAACGTTTCCCTCCGGGAGGAACCCTATTACGGACTGTTTACCGGAGCCATCCTGATCCGGCGGTCCGTCTTCGGGATCATCGGCCCCTTCAACCCCGCCCTGACCGCGGGCGAGATCATCGACTGGAGCGACAGGATGGCGCTTCACGGGCAGGTCGTCCGGAAAATCGACCTTGTCTCAACGGACCGGCGGGTCCACGATTCCAATTTCGGAAGGACCCGCCGCAATGAACAGTTCAAGGACTTTGCGTCCGTTCTGAGAGCCCGGCTCAAAAACGGCCGGTAGACCCCCTATTTTTCCAGTTTCTTGAGATCTTCCTCCATGGACGCAAGGCGCATGAGGAAGAGTTCCGTCGCAAAGGAGCAGTTCGCCCAGAAGGAACGGTTGCGGTCCTTCTTGGAGTCGCGCCACTCCCAGGTCGTCGGGAGCATGCCGTTCACGGCGTTCTGCTGGATCGTCATCTGGTCTCCCATCGCCTTGGCCTTCGCCAGGGAGAGAAGGTCTCCCGTCACTTCATAGTAGTCGAGCCAGGCATTGGCGACATTGCAGGCGCTGTTGTCGACCGGCATCTCGTAATGATACTGCTCGTGGACGCACGGCGCGTTCTTTTTCGGGAAGCCGTCTTCGGTAAGATCCGGATAGGCCCAGTGCACGAACTGGTCTTCGCTGAGACGGATCAGGTCCCGTGCGTTCGCGAGGTCTCTTTCTGAAACGGTCTCCTTATCAAGCAGGAAGGACGCATACGGTGCCGCCGTGCAGTTGGTCAGGTTCTGGTAAGGCTGCAGTCCGTTGACATTGACATCTTCGAACTGGCCGGTCATGTCGAAGGTCTCGACCGCGACTTCGTCCATCCATTTTTCCGCCTTCTCCTGGGCCGGGAGGAACTCGGTCACTCCATATCCGGCGAGTCGCTGGAAGTAGCGGAGAAGCGGGTGCAGCATGGCGGAAACATTGTTGACCGGCTCCGCCGTCTCGAAATCGATCTTGATCGGGAGGGATCCGTCTTCCCTCTGGAGACGGACATAGGTCCGGGCAATGCCGACGGCCCTGTCCATCCACTCCTTCTCCCCGGTAAGGTCATAGAGGTCCAGGAACGCATCCCCGGCCTTGCAGGCCTCGAGGGTCATGGTCTTTCCCTGGTTCCATTCCTGTTTGGAGGCCGCATAGTCCAGATAATACGTCGGCGGGAAGAAAGCCAGCGGATGACCTTCCGGATGGCTCATGTCGATGAGGAACTGCGCGGCTCCCCGGGCGACGGCCACGGCGTTCTCGCGGCGGTGCGGAAGTTCCCGGGCGATGAAGCACTCGTTCCGGACCGTCGCCCCGATGATCTTGCAGGGGTAGGTGTTGTGGTGGTAGGACATGTCCGGGGTCGTCGCGGTCGCCCAGTGCTGGATGGCCGGGAGCATATGGATGTAGAGCGCGCCCTTGATGGCCGCTTCGCGGTAGTCGCGGACAGGCTCCGAATAAGGGCCCTCGAACGGGAAGTCCCGGACGAATTCGCGCTCATATACGGTTGAGAGGGGCTTCCCGGAAGCGTCGAGCGCCTCGACGGTCAGATTGACATGGCCCGGAACGATCTCGTTCCAAATCGGGGAAAGGTCCGCCCCGGGGTCCTTCGCCGTAAAGGTCCAGGCCCCTTCGCCCTCCTTGGGTGTAACGGTAAAGCGGTAATTCTCAGCTCCTTCCGCCGGAGCGATGTCGAAGGCGGGGGCATACATGAATTTCTTGGCGAAGCCGTTCCAGCAGGGGTTCCGACCCTCCGAGGCGGGGCGGACAGGCTCCAGGTATTCCCGGGCGGCCTGGGCGTTCAGGTTTGAATAGATGTCTTTTCCGGCACAACCGGCAAGCAGTGCCAGCACCGGCAGGCAAAGCAGAAGTTTTCTGTGTTTCATCATATCGTTTGTTATTTAAGTTCCCGTTTCTTGCCCCGGTCACCGACGACGACATAGCGGTCCCCCTCGATCAGAAGGGCCCGGCCGCGGTGCTTGCGGCGGTTGACGCGGTTGTCGACGTTGACGGTAATGACCTTTCCGTCATAGAAGGTACTGATATCCTTGAAGATCGTATGGCCGACAATGATGTGGTCGACTCCGTAACGGTCCAGCAGCAGGTCGAGCGTGTCCGCCGGAACGGGGCGGCGCGTTTCCTCGTCCAGGACGAGGCCCCTGAACCAGATCGGGCCGTAGCTGCCGTACAGGAAGTCGAGCGTGTCGGAAAGAGCTTTCCGTTCCTTGTTCTTCAGGAAGATCACGTCGCTCATCCGCCGGTTGACCGTCTCGACGGGGAGGTTCCAGCGGTAGAAGTCCGCACCGAGACCGGCATGGACGAAGAGGTCATGTCCGACGATGCCGACCGTGTTCCAGGAGGCGATCCAGCGGCCGAGCTCCGAGGCCGGCCCGAACAGCTCGCGGTATTCCATCCCGAGCCTCTCGGCGAGTGCGGCGTATTTCGGCTTGGCGTAGCGCATGTCCCCGGAGAAAGCCATGGGCTCATGGTTGCCGAGGAGCATCGTGACGCGGCCTCCGGCCTCTTCCGCTTCCTGCTGGAGCCTGTAGAAGAACCAGAATATCTGCACGACATCCTCGCCCCGGTCGAAAACATCCCCGATCATGACAAGGTGGCTTTTTCCGAACGACCAATGCAAGTCCTTGTCAATCACCATGTTCCCAAGGAGCAGACTCAGAACGCAGTCAAGTCTCCCGTGAGGGTCGGACATCACGAAGACCCGGTCCGGCCGGGTCCGGTCGCACCAGTTCTGGCGGCGGATCGGACGGAGGCTGACCTCGAAGGGGTTGCGACCCCGGTGGTCGATGACGGTAAAGGAAGCGGGCGCCTCCGGAGAGACGGTGTCGGAAACCGTTCCGGACACATCTACGGTGATGACCCGGACCCCGGCGTCGGTATAAAGGACATAGGGACCGTCCGCGGACAAAGGATTGCGGGTTTCGCGGGCTTGCAGGCTGAAGGCGCCGGCAAAGAGCAGAAGGGAGAGAAGGAATCGGATCGGTTTCATCAAACTGCGGTTTTGCTACGCGAAGATGCTAATTTCCGCCGAGTTTTCCAAGCGGGACGGGATTCAGAAGAAATTAACTATCTTTGTGTCGTTAGTTCTCAAAAGATGAAAAAACTGCTTCTCCTCTTTTCCCTGCTGACGTTCTGTGCCTTTCAGGCGCAGGGCTGGGGACGACTCGGCCACGCGACGATCGCCGAAATCGCACAGCGGCATCTGACTCCGGCGGCCAGGGCCAATATCGAAAAATATACCCACGGCACCCCGCTGGCGGAATATGCCAGCTGGATGGACGAAGTCGTGGCGACGCCTCCGTATAAGGAGTCCCTCGCCGGCTGGCACGCCTCGATCTGTACGCCGGATTGCAGGAGTCCGCTGTATATCAGGCGTTTGAGACGAGGATGCAAGGATACCGTCTCCGGCCTTGACATGATGCGGGAAATGCTCAAGGACTACCGGGAGATGCCGGACAGCATGGTTCTGGAGGCGATCAAGTGCATCGTCCACATGGTCGGCGATTTCCACTGCCCGGCCCATGTCCGGTTTACCGACGAAGTCAATGAATTGAAATACCCGGTCGTCTTTTTCGGGAAAGAAGTGTTGCTGCACCATGTCTGGGACACGGGGTTGATCCAGCGGGCCAGCGGGCTCACCTACCCGGATTACAAGGAGTTCGCCGACCGGCTCGACACCTGGACCCGCCGGCAGCAGCGCCGGGTCGCCCGCGGATGGGCCCGTGAATGGTTCGAGGATTGCGCCCGGGATGTGCGCCCTTATATCCGGACCATCCCGGAGGGTGCGGAACTCGGGCAGGAGTTCGTCGACAAGCATATCGCCCTCGCTGAACTCGAACTGCGTAAGGCCGCCTACCAGCTCGCCAAGGCCCTGAACACCATTTTCGGATAGTCTTCTCATGGTCGGGACCCTCGTCAATACGGCCTGCATCATTGCCGGAACCCTGGTCGGAACCCTTTTCAAGAAAGGGCTCGGGGAAAAATACACCAAGGCGCTCTTCAACGCCATGGGCCTCGCTGCCGTCGCCCTCGGCGCCGCCTCTTTCGTGCAGAACCTGCCGAAAAGCGAATTCCCGGTCCTCTTCATCCTGAGCCTCGCCCTTGGCGGAGTCGCCGGAACGGCGCTGGACCTGGACGGCCGCGTCCACCGGCTGATCGCCAAAAAATCCGGAGAGGGGCTCGCCAAAGGGATCATCTCCGCCTCCCTGCTCTTCTGCGTCGGAACCTTTTCCATCGTCGGACCGGTCCTGAGCGCCCTCCAGGGGGATAATACCTTCCTCTTCACGAATTCCACCCTCGACCTCGTCACGTCCATGGTCTTTGCAACGACCTACGGTATCGGCATGATCGTTACCGCCCCCATCCTGTTCTGCTGGCAGGGGATGTTCTATCTCATCGCCAAACTTGCGGGCGGGGCAGCCATCATGCAGGGGACGCTTGTCAACGAACTCGCCATCGTAGGAGGGGTCCTGATCATTTCTTCCGGACTTTCAATCCTGGAAATCAAGGATTGCAAGACATTGAATTACCTTCCGGCGCTGCTCGTGCCGGTTCTCTGGTTCCTGGTGAAGGGTCTGTTCGGCCTTTAGGATTTCAGCCACTGGTCTTCCTCGGTACGGTCCGGCATCAGGCGGCGGACCGGCTTGAGGTGATAGAAGAAACGGCTCGCGATGACGCGGAGGACCGTATAGGCGGGGATTGCCACCAGCATGCCGAGCATGCCGCCGATGTGGCCGGCGGCCAGCAGGACGATGAAGATTTCCAACGGACTGGCCTTGATGCTGGTCGAATAGATCAGGGGCTGATAGATAAAGTTGTCGATCAGCTGGGCCGCCATCATGACGGCGAAAACGACCAGGGCGAAGATCCACAGGTTGACGTCCAGCCCGGCTCCCGTTCCATATTTGATGATGACTCCGAGGACCACGCCGATCACTTCCCCGATCAGCGGACCGACATACGGGATGACATTCAGGATACCCGCGATGAACGCGATACCGATGGCATAGGAGAACGGCAGGCGGGCGATGGCCCAAAGGCCGAAAAAGTCCACCAGGGCCACCCCGAGGATCTCGATGGTCAGGCCGACGAAATAACGGGAAAGGAGGAAGTCGATTTCATGGATCGTCTTCCCAACGTTCGGTTCGATCCGGTCCGGGACCAGGGAACCGACGATCCGCCCGAAGAGGTATTCGTCCTTGATGAAGAAAAAGGAGATGAAGAGCGTGGCGAACAGTCCGATCGCGATTCCGGAGACGGCCGACGCGACGGAGCCGAGAAGGCTGGTCACATTGTCAAAGCTGAGGGTCTCCCGCAACTTGTCGAGCAACAGGCCGACAGCGTTGAAATCCGGCCCGAGCGAGGGGAAGAGGTCGATGAGCCACTGGTTGACGGCTTCGAGCGGCGCGGCCCCGGAGAGCCCCCGGTTGTTGAAGATCGACGCATCCCGCACAATCCGGACGACGACCGGGACGGCCTGGGTGACGATCAGGCCGAGGACCAGGAAGATGAAGAGGATCGTCAGGATCGAGAGCAGCCAGTCGGGGGCGGAACGGCCCTTGATCCGGATGCGGCGGAGGCCACGCATGACCGGCCTGCCGATCAGCGAAACGACAAAGGCCGCGATAATATAGACCAGCACGCTGCGGAAATACCAGCAGAGCAGGCCGACGATCACGATGACGCCGATCGATATGAGATACCGGGCCAGCCGGTCGATGCTTCTTTCCTCCATCCTGTTTACTTGGTCAGCTTGATACCGAGTCTGAAATTGTCATACCCGTCCGCCAGTTTGGCGACGGCGGCCACTTCCGAAGAGGCCTTTCCGGCGAGGGCCGCGACTTTCTTCAGGAAGGCGAGGGCCTTGTTGGCCTGGAACAGCATCTCGGCGCCGCCGGACGTCGATTTGAGTGTTCCGGTCATCGAGAGATACTGGAACTTCTTGCCGAAGGTCAGGTTCACCGTATTCTCCCCGTCACCCACCTTGTACGTGCCGGGAATGCTGATACCCAGGACGTTGAGGGTAAATGTGTTGTCGTCGCGGTTGAAGGTCCATGTCATCGCTCCGGGCTTGATGCCGACCTTCGCGAGCTGGGCGTCGATCTTGGATTCGATGGTCGGGACCGCCGCACTTCCGGCGAGATTCGAGAGAAGGCCTCCCTCAGAACTGCTGACTCCGACGGCAACGCCGTTGTAAGAGTAGGTCCCGTTCAGGCTGACCGGTGCGGAATAGACGGTTCCGGCAAGACCGGTAACAATCTTGGAAAGCGTATTCGAGGTGTCTCCGCCGAGCAGTCCTCCGAGGATGGACTGGGCGGACGCGGCTCCCGCGAAAAGGAGGGCTGCCGCAAGCGAGATCATTACTTTTTTCATATTCAATGACTTATTCACTGCGAAAGATACGGAATTATTCCGGATTATCGTTCCATCCCTGGGCACGGAGCGGAAGTTCGGCCCCGTCCGGCGTCACGAGGACGGCGCCCGCTTCGGGAAGGGCGAGATGGCCGATGATGTCGAAGGTCTGGAATTCCCGGCGGAATTTCTCCAGGGAAAGGATCGGGATCGCGAAGAGGAGCCGGTAATCCTCCCCGCCGTTCATCGCCGCGGAAACGGGGTCCACGTCCAACTCGCGGCCGGCCGCGAAACTGTTCCCCTCAAACGGGATCTTGTCGGCATAGACCTTGGCGCCGAGCCCGGTCCGCCGGGAAAGGCGCTTGACGGCGTCCGCGAGTCCGCGGGTAACCAGGACGCCCGCCGACGGATAGAGTTCCTCCGCCTCCAGCCGGGAAACGATCCCATCTCCCATTTCTGGCTTCAGATAGGCCCCGACCAGCATCTTGTATTTTTCGAGATCCGGCTGCTTCCCCGTCTTCTCGTAATCGGCGCGGCCCTTCTCCAGGATCCGCATTCCGAGATACGCCGCACCGAGACTGCCCGACACGCAGAGAAGGTCCTTGCTCTTGGGTACGGGGAGACGGGAGGATGTCTGTTTCCCGCGGCTTCCGACCATCGAGACGCCGGCCGTCAGGCCGTTCGGCGAGGGAACGAGGTCGAGTGAAACCTTTCCGACCCCGTGCTCCCGGAGCGCTCCGGACATCCCGGACCAGAGTTCCCGGACCTCGGAGAAATCCAGTTTCGAAGAAAGGCCGAGCGTGACGGAAGCGGAACGCGGAACCGCCATCGCGGCGTACAGCTCCCCGACAACGGCCGTGATGCACTTGTAGCCCAGGTGACGGAAAGGGAAATAGACGAGATTGAAGTCCATCCCTTCGATAAAGACCCGGGATGCGGAAACAATCCTGTCCCCCGCTTCCGCCGGGAATACCGACGGAGAGAGCGGGTCGAACCCGCCGTCCCGGAGAAGGGTGGAGACGGCCTCCACGCGGCCTATATCTGCAAATCTCTGCTCTGCCATGTCTGTTTTTTTAAGCGGTTCCCCACAAAATTAATAAATATTGCTAAATTTGAAGATACAAAATCTTTCGTTTATGAAAAAGATCCTCCTCTCTCTCCTGGTCTTCCTGACCGTTCTTCCCCAGGCCGTCCTGGCCGGAAAGAAAAACGAGCCCGCCCGCCTGACCGTCATGTCCTACAACATCCGGAACGGAGAAGCCAAAGACGGGACCAATTCCTGGGAATTCCGCTATCCCGCTTCTGCGATGATGCTCGATGACCAGAAACCCGACATCTTCGGCGTGCAGGAAGCCTATCTCTACCAGGTCAAGTACCTGACGGAGTTCCCGGGGTACTACAAGAGCGTCGGAGTCGGCCGTGACGACGGAAAGACCAAGGGGGAATATATGAGCATCTTCTACAACAAGAAGACCGTCAAGATGCTGAAATGGGGGACGTTCTGGCTCTCCGAGACGCCTGACGAGCCCTCCTTCGGCTGGGACGCCGCCTGCCGCCGGACCGCGACCTGGGCTCTCTTGAAAGACAAGAAGTCCGGAAAGAAATTCTATTATGTCAACACGCACCTCGACCACAAGGGCTGGGAGGCGCGCAGGAATGGACTGAAACTGATCGTCGACTATATCGACAAGATGAACCCGAAGGGGTATCCGATGGTCCTGACCGGAGACTTCAACATGACCCCGGACCGTCCCGAGTTCGAGGAACTCAACAAGCGGATGCAGGACGCCCGCGAGGTCGCTCCGATTACGGACCACCTCCCGACCTTCAACGGCTGGGGCAAGGTCGACAAAGATATCATCGACTATATCTTCATCAAGGGTTGGAGCAAGTGCATCTCCTATGAAACGGTCCGGAAACCGTACATGGACCGGAAATTCATCTCCGACCACTACCCCATCAAGGCCGTCCTGGAGTTCTAGCTCCCTTCGACCTCGAACAGGTTCAGGAAACCCGTCATCACGAAGATCTGACGGATTTCATTGTTGATCCCACGAATAATGACGCGGCCGCCTTTGGAGGCCGCGGCTTTTCGTATGGAGAGGAAGATACGCAGGCCGGAGCTGCTGATATAGGTCAGATCCCCGCAATCCAGGATGATCGTTTTCTCCGCAGAGTCGATCAGGGGCTGGACCGCAGCCGCGGCCTCTCCGGAGGCCGGGGTATCGAGTCGGCCGGAAAACTTGGCGACCAGGACGTCTTTCTCCTGTTCCGATAAAATAATCTCCATGGTTTATCTCTTTTTAATCATTGTCAAAATATTCTTCGCGTCCACGCGTTCGTACCGGACTTCGTCCATGATCTTCCGGACCATGAAGATGCCCAGTCCGCCGATCGGCCGGTCCTCAACGCCGAGGGTAACGTCCGGGTCCGGCTTGACGGTCGGATCGAACTGCAGGCCTCCGTCGATCAGGGTAAAGCAGATCTCCTCTTCGGAGACGTCCGCGTCCAGACCGATGAATCCTCTCTCTCCGGAAGGGTAGGCGTAATGGATGATATTGGTCACCGCCTCTTCCAGGGCGAGGTTGATTTTCATCACCTCGGAAGCGTCCAGATTCGCGTCATCGGCGACACCTTGCAAGAATGGTTCCAATTTGGAAATTTCACAGATTTCATTCTTGAGCGTCAGATGATGCTTTGTCGTAATGCCTTGATAAACAATCGTCAGCATCGTCAGGTCATCGCTCTGGATAGCGCTCCCGACGTGCTTGGAAACCTCCTTCTCCATGATGAAGAGCTGCTGGAAGGCGGTTGCCCCGGCGAAGGTCGACGCGACGGCTTTCGCCCGCTCCTCTCCGAACAGTTCCTGGCGGTCGTTTTCCGCTTCCGTCAGACCGTCCGTATACATGAACAGGGTCTCCCCGGCCGAAAGACGGTGCTCCTGGTGCGCGAACCGGAATCCCGCCATGATGCCGAGCGGGATGTTGGGCACGACCATGAGGGTCCGGCAGGTCCCCTTCTCCGGTCCGACCAGCAGCGGAGGCGTATGACCGGCGTTGCAGTAGGACAGGTGGCCGTCCGAGAGGTCGATGACCCCGATGAAGAAGGTCACGAACATGCTGCTCTCGTTCGACTCGGACATCAGGTTGTTCATTATTTCCATAATGACGGCCGGGTCCTGTTCGCGGGCGGAAACCGTACGGAAATGACTGCGGGTCACGGCCATGACAAGCGACGCGGGGATACCCTTCCCGCTGACGTCGCCGATGCAGAAGAAGAGTTTTTCGTCCCGGATATAGAAATCGTAGAGGTCTCCTCCTACTTCCTTCGCCGGAGTCATAAGCGCACAGAGGTCGATCTCCCGCCGGTCGGGGAAGGGCGGGAAAATCTTGGGAATCATGGACATCTGGATCCCCCGCGCGATCTGGAGCTCCCTCTCGATCCGGCCTTTCTCCTCCGACGTCTCCTGAAGTTCCGTCATATACTTATCCATGGACTGTTGCATCGTCTCCATGGAATTGCGGAGAACCCACAACTCGTCCTTTGTCTTGATCTCCGGCAGTTTCGTATGGAAATTGCCGCCGGCGATGCTCCGGGCCGCTTCGCTGAACTGCAGGACCGGCCGGGTCAGCCGCCGCAGAAGCAGGACGCAGACCCCGAACAGGAGGAAAAGCGACAGGAGCGACAGGAGGGACCGGTCTTTCCGGACCTTGTTCACGCGGGAAAAACTATCCTGCTCGGAACATTCCATGATTACCGTCCACCCGACGGTCGGGATCGGAGCGTAATAGAAATGGATCCGGTCGAGTCCGTCATGGTAGATGAACTCACCCCGTTCCCGGCTCCGGATCTTCTTGATCGTTTCTTCGTCCAGGGGAATCTCCCCGTCCGTGACGCGGTCCAGCAGGGTTGCCTTCGTCACGTAATCCTCGTTCGGATGGACGACATATCCCAGATCCTCGTCCACGATCGAAACGACCGAGTTCTTGTAGGGACGGATCGCATTGACCATCTGCGACAGCTCGCGGAGATCCATATCCGCGGCGAAGACCCCGAGAAACCGTTCTTTCCGGATGATGGGGATGCAGTAATTGGCGATCAGATGCCCGCGGGTCCCGATATAAGGTTTTGACCAGCGGGTCGTACCGGAGGCCTTCGTTCCGGCATAGAATTCCATCTGGTGGTAATCCCGGATTTCACCGACAGGGACCCGCACGATTTGATCCGCCTCCGTATCGGAATAGACGAAAGAGCAGAAACCGTATGTTCCCGGTTTGCGATAGACCTCCGGTTCAAACCCGATCGAAAGCCCCAGAAGCTCCGGGTTCATGGATACCAGTTCCGCCATCCGGTCGGGAAGATGGGCCAGGTCCAGACGGCCGGCGGCGGCGTCCCGGTTCATCGCATAGGCGAGATTCTTGGTGGCGATTTCCACATTGGTACACTTCTCTTCGATATACAGGGAAACGTGGTCCATTTCCTTTCCGGCGACGTAGGCGACTTCCTCGCGCATCCGGAGGACCTCCTGGTATGTCGTATAGAGGAGAATACCCTGGAAGACCAGGCCTACGGTAAGGCAGACCCAGAGGCAGACTCTCCAGACGAATGATTGATGCGTGTCTTGCGGTTGCATTACAGAATATCTTTAAGGGTGATCCGGAACTCCGGCATCGGCCGCTTGGTGTCACGTTCTACGATCAGGGTTTTCAGGCCGGCGAACGGGCGGATTTCCCGTTCCACGTCCTCCTTCGTCCGGGCGGGGCCGAAATAGGCCGGGACAAACTCGTCCCAGAAGGCGAGGGCCGTTTCCGGCTCCATATGGAAGACCTCCCGGGTCCAATCGTCCGAGTTCAGCTTGCAGCAGAGATAGACCATGCCGATGTCAAAATACGGATGACCGTAGCAGAAGTCCCCGAGATCGATGAAATACCGCCGGTCCCCCGCGAAGATCGCGTTCCCGAACTGCAGGTCGCCATGGATCGCCGTTTCGGTGTCCGGAACCTTTTCGATGAAATCGGCCAGCTTCGCCTTCTCTCCGTCCGAGAAAAACGGATTCTCTTCCAGCAGGCGGAGGTAACGGCTCTTGACGGACTCAAAGAGCGAAGTATCAACACGGGTGGAATGAAGATCCAGGCACATCCGGGCGAACTCCCGGGCGTATTCCCCGACTTTTTCAGGCTCGTCTCCGATCGCCCGGGCAAAGGATTTTTTCCCCAGGATCCTGTGGAGACGGAGACCGAATCTCTTCCCGTCCGTTACGAAATCTCCCGGTTCCGGGGTCGGAATCCCGGTTTCATAGACCCGCTTGGAAAGGACCCATTCATCATAAGACTGACGGAACTTGCCCTCGTTATAGAGCTTCAGCAGGATATGCGGATCCGTCCTATGGTTCAGAGAGATTCCATTCGCCCCTTCCCCGACGGCTTCGTAGTCGGAGAGGTCTATTAACACCGGTTTGATCCCTTCCATGGTTATTCTTCGTTAAATACTTGATATACAAGCCGTTTAAACTCTTCGTACGCCCAACATCCGGAGAGTTCCTGCAAGGCGTCGACAAGTCCGCGGTAGCGGGCGCCGTGGACAGACTTGTCCTTGACGTGGAACAGATTCCAGAAATCCTCCCCCCTGGCGGCATAGTCGCGGGCGATCGCCCGCATGTTCGACAGTTTGTCCCCGAGCGCGACGATCTTGGCTTCGCGGGAGGCTGAGGCGAGGCGGGCGGCGGACTTCCGTTTCTTCTCGTGCCAGGTATCCCCGCTGGAGAGGTCGTCGCTCTCCGTCTCGACGAAGGAGGCGACCCGTTCCCCGAAGCGGCTCTTCAGTTCCTCCAGGGTCACGTCCGTATCTTCCACGGTGTCGTGCAGGGCGGCGGCCGCCAGGATCTCCTGGTCGTCGGTCATGCTCGCCGCGATCGTCATCGCTTCGAGGGAATGGACGATATACGGCAGCCGTTTTCCGCGCCGGGCCGTACCGCGGTGGGCTTCCACGGCAAAGAGAATCGCCCGGTCGAGCAGGGTGGTGTCCAATGTTTCATTTCCCATATCGCATTGTCTTTATTCCGCGTGCATGAAGGGAAGGTCCTCCGCCTGGGCGGCATACAGTTCGCCGAGAGCCTGGTTGCTTTCGGACTGGCCGTTAAGCAGATCGAGGAAGAACCGGATGCCGACCGCTCCGTGGCCTTTCTTGAGGATATAGACGATGCAGAGGTTCTGCAGGGCGACGGAAGAGGCCAGGATATCCAGGTCGGTCAGGCTGATCTGGTAGCAGGCTAGCTGGTATGCACCTTCCGAACAGGTCCGGATCATCTCCTGGATATCGCCGAGGGTGGAAAACTCCATCGCCTTGAGAACGGGCAGGTAGTGCATCAGCGAGACTTCCTGGATTTCCGCCTGGTTCACGGCCGCAATCCGCCTGTTGAGGTTGTCGAAGGGTTTCAGGGAGAGGAAGCTCCGGAAGGTATCGCCGTCGAGGGCGACCTCTTCCAGGTTGCCGGAATCGACGAGTTCACGGACCTTCCGGCGGTAATCGTTGATTTCGGTACGGATCCGGCTGAACTGCTCGTCGGCCAGTTCCAGCATACCTGCCAGCCGGTTCAGGTTGCGCAGGTAGGTTTCCGGGATTTCGACACCGGACTTGTAACCGGTATCATGGTACATATTGGCCCAGGCGTGCTGGAGGGCCGTCCGCATCTGGATCTCGAAACGGACCCGGTTGACCGCCGGGCAGTCTTTCTCGGAGTACATCGCCTCCGGAAGACGACAGATATAATGCAGGGAGTTGTACCCGAAACTGTTGAGTTTGTGCAGTTTCCGCTGGTCGATGGAATTCTCCCAGTCGATCTCCAGGAAACGCTCGAGGACCGACGCGATCTTGTCGACGTCGTCCGTGTAGAACGTAATGACCCGGAGGCCGAGGATGTCCGTCACGTCATCCAGGCTGGCGTACTTGGAGCCTTTCAGTTCCAGTTTCCCGGCGAGGGACGCTTCGGTCTTGACACGCCCCTCCACGGCCGCGACGATGATCCCGGCGTCCGACAGGACCTGCCGTATCTTCTTGAGCAGGATTTCCTTCATCCTGTCGAACATCGGCTTGGACTCCCGGTATTCTTCGAGAATCATCTGGCAGTTAAGGTCCAGTCCGTAGGTTTTGTCTTTCATCATCGGGATTATTTACGGGCCATGGCGGCCTCTACGTCGTCGGGATGGATCGGCAGGCGGCAGGGGCCGAGCCGGCGCGCACCGGTTTCGGTAACGAGGACGTCGTCCTCGAGACGGATGCCTCCGAAATCATAGTAGGAAGCCAGCTTGTCGAAGTTGACAAAGCCTTTCCCGGTCCCTTCCGCCTTCCATTTGTCGATGAGAGCGGGGATGAAGTAGATTCCGGGTTCGTCCGTGATGACATGGCCGGGAACGAGACGGCGGGCCATCCGGAGGCTGCCGAGACCGAGTTGTTTCGCGCGGGTCTGGTCCTTGTCATAGCCGACGAGGTTTTCACCGAGATCCTCCATGTCATGGACGTCCAGGCCCATATTGTGGCCGAGACCGTGGGGCTGGAACAGGCCCGCGATCCCTTCCCGGACCATCTCGTCCAGGTCGCCGTGGACAAGTCCGAGGGCGGAAAGCCCCTCGAGCATTTTCCGGGCGGTTGCGAGATGGACCTCCCGGTAGGTGATGCCCGGGCGGGTCAGGGAGAAGGCGTACTCGTTGCAGTCGCAGACGATCTGGTAGATCTCGCGCTGCTTCGGGGTGAACTTCCCGGAGGTCGGATAGGTCCGGGTAAAATCGGACGCATAGTGCAGGTTGGATTCCGCGCCGGCGTCGATGACCATCAGTTTGCCGGGCTCGATCACCTTGTCATGCAGGTGGTTGTGAAGCGTTTCGCCGTGCTGGGTAAGGATCGTCGGGAAGGAAACGCCCCAGCCTTTTGCGAGGGTGACTCCCTCCATCTTTCCGACAATGTCCTGCTCGATGATTCCCGGGACGATGCTGTCGCGGGCGACCGAATGCATTTCGTATCCCAGGGCGCAGGCTTCGTCGATCGCGGCGATCTCAACGTCCTCCTTGATGAGGCGCATCGAAATGATCGCCTCCGTCATCGGCAGGGAGATGCCGTTCTCGATCCTGTACCGGCCGAGCATTTCCATCAGCCTCAACTTGTTGAAGTACCGGGTTGGCGCGATGTAATGGACCGTCCGGCCGGCTTTGACGGCCGCCTTGACCGCTTTGTCGACTTCGGCGTAGGGGGCGGTGCGGCCGATGCCGACGCCCTCCGCCTTGGAACGGACGGAAGGCTGCGGGCCCATCCAGATGATGTCCCCGATTTCAACGTCGTCCGCGAAGAGGGTTTCTTCTCCGCTCTCCAGGTCGAGGATCGCGGCCATCATCGGCTCGTCCAGCCCGAAATAATAGAGCCAGGTGCTGTCCTGACGGAATTTATAGCAATTGTCCCTGTACTGGGCAGGGGCCTCGGCGTTCCCGATGAAAAGAAGAATGCCCTGCGCGCCCGCTTCCCGCATCTTGCCGAGAAGGGTACCGCGTCGTCTCGTGTATACGCTTTTATCGAACATAATCAATTACATTTAGACAAAAATAACAAAAAACTCTCGTTTTTGTATATTTTTTGCTGCGGGGATGGTCATGTCTACCTTTATCGCCATCGCCGCCATCATTCTCGGCATCATCGGGATCATCGGCAGCATCGTCCCCGGCCTTCCCGGGCCGCCCATCAGCTGGCTCGGCCTGCTGATCCTCTACTTCTGGGGTTCCGGAACCAACGGGGAAGGCGCCGTGCTCGGAGGAAGTCTCGTCCTGCTCTGGCTGGTCATCACCATTGTCGTCACCGTCATCGACTATGTCGTCCCCGCCTGGTTCACGAAAGTGACCGGAGGGTCGAAATACGGTGGTTGGGGCGCCATCATCGGGCTGTTCCTCGGCATGGTCGTTCCTCCGGTCGGCATGATCGTCGGCGCTCTTCTCGGAGCCTTCGCCGCCGAACTCCTCTTCGCGAAGAAAGATACCTGGACGTCCGTCAAATCGGCCCTCGGGGCCTTTCTGGGCTTCCTGTCCGGAACCGGCATCAAACTGATCGCTTCCGGACTCATGCTCTACTACATCATCGTTTTCGCCTTCCCTTAGAACTGGGGCGTCTTGTCGAACTCGACAAGTTCGGGCTTGACCCATTCCTCTTCGGGCGCAATCTTATACGGAAGCCGGTAGACGTTCCCCTTCGAATCCGCGAAATAGAAGCGGGATATGGAAAAGACGTCCGTGTTTCCGTCTGCCCAGAAGCACCAGAAAGGATCCTTGCAGTCCACCGGGCGGCGGACATAGGAATGGTTCATCGGGGAGTTGGCGGTATACTGGATGGTCTTTTTCCAGCTCTTTCCATTGTTGCGGCTGACCCAGGCCTCGATTTCGCCGCCCTGGCCCCATTTCTGCGGGCCCGGCCCGGTCGGGGCGATGACGGTCCATGTCTTGCCGTCCACCCAGATGGACCCGGAATCATAATTGTTCGTCGAGCGGGTCAGGAAACGGAAGTCCCATTTCTTCCCCGTCCAGTAAGCCGTGTACCACTCCCGCGGGCCGTGTTTCGGGCCCGGCTGGTGGCCGTTGCAGACGAGATACAGGATGATTGGATTGCCTTGCGGGTCGAAATTGACATCCTTGATATAGCAGTTCTGCTTCAGGTGTTCCACGTCCAGGATCTTGCAGGGTGAATCCTTGTCCGTGATAGGAATCTCGATCGGGGTGCCGTCGACGAGGGTCCAGTGCTCGCCGAAGTCCGTCGTCTGCAGGAAATAGATGTTGGTCCGGGTGTCGCAGTCCCCGTTCAGGTGGCGGTTGAAAGCCGTGACGAGTTTATTCCCGAACTTTCCGGTGATCTGATAGTGCCCGGATTTCTTTTCCCCGGCGGACTTGTCCATGATGCTGGCGATCTGGCGGTAGTCCGTCCAGTGCTCGCCGTCCGGAGAGGTCTGGAAAAAGAGCCTCCGGACGCCGTCATAGCGGGTTTCGAACAGGAAATGGCCCTTCCCTTCCACATAATACGGCTGCGGATAGGCCATGATGCTCCCTCCCTTGTCCTCGAACTGCGAAATGTCGTACGGCTTCACGGAGCGGTAGCGGAATCCGATCCGGTGGTTCCCGCGTCCGGCCACATAGACCCAGAGATAACCTTCGGGGTCGATCAGCAGGGCGGGATTGTCGTGCGGGTCGTTGACCGGTCCCTTGTCATAGACGACCGTCGGTTTCTGGACGAGACCGGTCTTGTGGTCATAGCAGCTGATCATGCAGAGGAGGTGCCGCTCCTCCGCCGAAGTCGTGCCGCCGAAGACGAAAAAGGTCTTGTCCACGACCGGGCTGTAGATCGCAAGCGGGCGATGTTTCATCGTATAAGTGCCGAAGGCGCCGTTATACTTGGAGCCGTACTCGCTTTTCTGCCCGAGGTCGAACCAGATCGGGCGGAAGCCGTCTACCTTCGTATTGTTCAGGACGCCGGGCTTGGGGGCCGGAGCCTGTTCCGGAGCCTTTTTCTGGGCCGGAGCGGCGGCTCCTACGAGCAGCGCCGTAACAAGAAGTAAAACCTTGCGAATC